>OJKJ01000317.1_pt1 | contig 30356 bp, 26 predicted proteins | sample 1596491 | NCBI WGS metagenome assembly OJKJ01 (sample SAMEA4350160, study PRJEB24818) | metagenome | biome: human; feature: gut; material: faeces | place: Denmark | collected 2013-09 | reverse complement strand
CCATATCCGGCTTCCTTCAGATTCCACCTCACGATGGACACCCTTGCCTTCGGCTATATCCTTCCCACTACCGGGCGGATTCCGGACTTGCACCGGTTAGAAACGTGCGCCGCCGGGCGCACTCACAAATCCGGCCGGCTTGGTAATCCCATGCCGGCCGGATTCTCAATTCTTAATTCTAAATCCTCATGCGTTCCGGGCAGCGCCCCGCAACACTCAGGCCGCCGCTTTCATGCTATTCCGCCACATTTTAAAGAAGCAGAACAGTACCATCCCAATTATAGCAGTTGTCAGGTAAATTTGGAAGCCCGCAATTTGCTTAATCACATTTCCGATCATCTCCTGCCCCGCTCCCGCGAAATACGCGGCCGCCTTGTTGGAGGCCACGATGCCGATGGCCATAGGGAAGGTCAGTCCCGCGAATCCCGGCGCAAAGGGCACGGCATAAAACGCGGGCAGCTTGATCACGATAAACGCCAGGGAGGCCATCACGCAGACCGTGAGAATGACCACCACGATCTGGCTCGGCTCCTTCACCACATTCAGGTAGCTGACCAGGCACAGGCTGCAGGGAGCCAGCACGATGGCCTGGGTGTGGAAGGCCGCAGGCTTCACCTCCCGGGTGGCCAGACGCCACACCATGAAAGGAATGGTGACGGTGTAGATGAACAGGCCCCAGCAGAGCACGGCTTTCGCCATAATGGGTGGCAGCACCGCCGCTCCCGCCACGGTGGACACCATGATCCCGTTAAAGGTCACAAACCAACTGGGCACAAAGGTGTCCAGGTTCACGCCGTGGAACACGTTTCTCCAGAGGAACACCAGAATATGTACCGCATGGACGCAGACCGCCGCGATCAGCAGAATCCGCATGGGCCCGGGAATCCAGTCCCGGTAATAACTGGTCAAAATCATGGTCACCATGGTGATTCCGGCGTACAGGCTGGCCGGGATGGTGTTCTTGTACTCATTGTTCACCACGCCGGGGAAGCGGATGATTTTCACGATATAACAGATCAGAACCACCGTGGACACCCACATGGTCAGGTGGCGTACCCAGTCGTATCCAAGGGACTGGTACACATTGGCAAGGGTCGCGGCTCCCAGCATGGTGGGAACAATGGCGATGGGCATATTTTTTAATTTTCCGTTCATTTACGTCACCTCGTAGTAGAATTCAAAATTGTCGCCGGTATGGAAGAAATCGGAGTAATCGATGGAGAACAGGGGCTTTTTCACCCTGGACACGTCGATTTTCCGGGCGATCAGCTGAGTCAGCACACCGCCGTAGGCCAGATCCCCCTGGAGAATGGCTCCGTAGATCTTTCCGCCCTTGTGGATCACCTTGCGGTACTGATCCCCCGTATCCTCCACGATCTCCTCGTAGGTGTCGTCCGGTTTCTCCGGCACACCCAAGGACATGGTGGGAATGTCAAGAAAATTCATGGTGGATTTGCTGGCGAAAAAGTTCTCCATTCCGGCTTCAATACCGGCCATATTGTCCGCCGCCACCATACCCTGCTTGACTGCCGCAGGCCAGATGGGGGAACGCCCGGTCACGTCCCCGGCTCCGTACACGTCCTCCACGTTGGTGCGCCCCTGGGGATCAATCACCAGGCCGTAGGAATCCAGCTCCAGGCCCGAGCCCTCCAGGAATTCCACGTTGGAGCGCACGCCCGCCGTCACCACCAGCAGGTCGCAGGGGATTTCTCCGCCGCCGGAGAGCGTCAGGGAAACCACCCGCCCGTCACCTCCGCAGCGCACTTCCTCCAGGGCGCAGCCCAAATGCAGCTTCACGCCCTTCGCCTCCAGGGCCTTCTGGTAAACCGAAGCCGCTCTCTCGTCCAGCTGCTTCACCAGCAGCCGGTCCGTCAGCTCCACCAGCTCCACGCTGCGTCCCATATGGATAAAGCCCGTGGCCGCGTCCAGCCCCGTAAGGCCGCCGCCCATGATCACGATATGTTTCGCGTCCTTTGCGGCCTCCATGATGGCCTCCGTCTCCTCCATATCCCGGAAGCCGTACACCCCTTTGGCCTCCCGCAGCCCCTTTACCGGCGGCAGGAAGGTATGGGAACCCGTTGCGATCAGCAGCTTGTCGTAGGAAAGCGTCGTGCCGTCGGACAGGGTGGCCTCCTTTTTCCCGGTGTCCACGCCCGTACAGGCGACGCCCTTTCTCCAGTCCACCCGGTAACGCTCTGCAAAATCCGCCTCCGCGAAGCAGAGCTGCTCCCTGGTGCGCAGGTTCCCGATCAGATGGTGGAGAATACACCTGGAATAAATCTCCTGATCCTTGCTGACCAGCACGATTTCCGCCTCAGGACAACGCTTTCTCAGCTGCCTTACGCCGTTCACTCCGGCCGCGCTGGCGCCCAATACCACATATCTCATGCTTCCACCTCCTCCATCGTAATCGCTTTCATGGGACAGATTTCCACGCACATGGGAGCCGGGGAACCGTCCGAACTGCGGTGCACGCACATGTCGCACTTCATGATCTCCTTGTGCTCGATGCGATCGCTCTTAAGCACGCCGTAGGGGCAGGCCATGACGCACATGTAGCAGCTGGCGCATTTCTCCTGGTCGTACTCCACAAAACCGTTCTCCGGGTTCTTGTGCATAGCCCCGGTCATGCAGGTGTACACGCACTCCGGCCGGTCGCAGTGGCGGCAGAAAATGGGGGCGCATTTGCCCTCGCTGTCGATGACCACCCGGTTTCTGGCGTCGTTTGACTCATGGCTGACCACGCAGGCCGTCACACAGGTCAGACAGCCGATACAGCGGCTTCTGTCAATTTTGATCCGATACATGACCGTTCCCTCCTTCTGCTTTCTCAAACCAAACCGGCGTCGCCTTGTAAGACGGCTCCTTGGAATAGGGGTCGTAAATGGACGGTGTCAGCTTGTTGCACTCAATGTAATGGATGGGCGCGTACAGCTCCTTCTCCCGCACATGCCCGGAAATCCTTGCCCTAAACACAGCACTGTGCCCGTTAGCCGAGTGCACCCGCAGGAAATCATTTTCCCCGATGCCCTTCGCCTGTGCCGTCAACGGATTGATATACAGATACGCTTCCCTGGCCGACACGTCCTCCACGAACTGGACTTCCCTGGTGCGGGACTGGGTGTGCCACTGCCCCACCGAGCCTCTGCCGGTGTTGAACACATAGGGGAATTCTTCGGTCAGAGGCAGGGGATTCTCCCTGGGCGCCTCGAACTTGAACTGGGCCTTCTTGCTGGGGGTGAAGAAATTTCCGTCCTCGTACAGGCGGCGCTGGTCCTCGGTCAGGGTCTCCCCCTCCCGGAAGGGCCACTGGACGCCCCGGGAATTCTCCAGCATTTCCCAGGTGACGCCGGTGATATCGCCGGGCATCCCCTTGGAACATTTCTTCATCAGCTCGAAACAGTCCCTGGGCGTCTCCCAGCCCTTCAGCAGATCGCCCATTCCCAGAGCCCTTCCGACTCCCAGAATGGCCTCGTAGTCGCTGATCTCGTTCTCCCCCCTGGGCAGGCAGGGGCGCATGCCGGAGAGGCGGCGCTCCAGGTTGATGTAGGTGCCCTCCTTTTTGATGCCCGGAACCACGGGGAAGAACACCGTGCAGTGCTCCGCACTCTCGATGGTGTCGTAAATATCCTGAACCACAAACAGCTCCAACTTTTTCACCGCCTCCGCAAAGGTCTCGTTGTTGGTCCAGCTGTGCCGCGGGTTGGTGCAGAGAATCCACAGGCCCTTGATCCGGCCCTCGTTGATCCCCTCGATGATCTGGTTGTAGGTAGCGGTGGGCTTCTCCGCCAGCACGCTCTCGTCCACGCCCAGGGCATTTGCCACAGCTGCCCTGCGGGCCGGGTTGGTGAAGTCGCCGCCTGCGTAGAGCACCGCGGTGTTGGAGTAGGCGCGGGAGCCCATGGCGTTGCACTGGCCGGTGATGGAATTGGCCCCGGTGCCGGGACGGCCGATGTTGCCGGTCATCAGCGCGATGTTGATGATAGCCTGGGCCGTGCGAACCGCCTCGTAGCCCTGGTTCACGCCCATGGTCCACCAGAAGGACAACCGTTTGCCCTCATGGATCAGCCCCGCAAGCTCCAGAATCTGCTCCGGCGCAAGACCCGCGGTCTCCTCTGCCTTTTCCAATGTGAAATCCTTCACGAACTCCTTGAATTCCCCGTACCCCTCGGTGTGGGCCGCGATGTAATCCTCATTCACCCAGCCCTTTTCGATGAGCACGTTTGCCAGGGTGTAGAACAGGCAGAGATCGCCCTTCCAGCGCACCGGATACCAATAATCCGCGTTCATGGCGGTCTCGGACTCCCTGGGGTCGATGACAATGACCTTTTTGTTGGGGTCCGGGTTCAGCTTCACCCGCCGCCAGAGAATGGGGTGGGCCACCACCGGGTTGGCTCCCACGAACACGATGGTGTCGGACAGCTCCAGGTCCTTTAAGGTGTAACCCGGCGCGTCGAAGCCGTAACTCTGCTTGTGGGCTACCACCGCGGTAGCCATGCAGAGGCGGGTGTTGCCGTCCACGTTGGTCTTTAAGTAATTGCGCATCACATGGCCGAAAATGGCGAATTCCTCCATGGTCAGCTGGCCCGTGCTGATGCCTGCCACGCTCTCCCGGCCGTATTTTTCCTGGAGCGCTGTAAGCTGATCCGCCACGTGTTTAAAGCCCTCATCCCAGGACACTTCCTTCATGGTGCCGTCCGCCTGGCGGATCTTCGGCAGCGGAGAGGTCTTGACCACGGTCTGCTGTTTGTCTAGGGACAGGCCCTTGATGCAGCAGAAGCCGTCGTTGACCGGATAGCCCTTGGTGGGCAGCACCTTGACGATGCGCCCGTCCTCCACATAGAAGTCCATGTTGCAGTCCAGGGCGCAGTAATTGCAGGTCGATTGTACCCGTTTCATCTTCATTTCCCCCTTCTCAGTATTTGACGCCGCCCCAGTAGATCCGCTCCGAAACCTCGGCGATCTCCGGGAGATCCACACCTCTCAGCGCCCATTTTTTAAATTCCTCAAACCCCGTCCGGTCCACGATGTAACCGATGTGTTCCTTGCCCCCCGGGGCGCTTAGGTCGATGTATTCCCGGACGTAGTCGTAGGTGTTGGTGATGATCTTTAAAATGCTCTCCTCGTCGGCCCACTTGATGAAATCCTCGCCCAGCCGCGGGTTCTTCTTGCCCGTCCTGCCAAGCAGCGTCAGACGGTAATACTTCTTTTCGCTGCGCACCCAGGCCCTGGTGGGACACTGGATCACGCACTCGCCGCAGCCGATGCATTTCTCGTGGTTGCGCTGAATCCGGTAATTCACCATGGACAGCGCGCCCACAGACTTCCTTTTACAGGCCTTCTCGCAAGCCCCGCAGCTGACACAGCGCTCGGCCCGGTACTGGGGTTCGGTCATGCCCATGATGCCGAAATCGTGCATGCGCACCTTGGCGCAGTCGTTGGGGCAGCCGGTCAGCGCCACCTTCACGTGCAGGTCATCGGGAAATATGGCCTTCTCGATCTTAAACGCGAACCCGCTGGTGTCGTAGCAGGCGTAGGGACAGACCTTATTGCCCACGCAGGCGGAAATGTTCCGGGTGCCCGAGGAGGAATACCCCTTTCCCGGCTCCGGCTGGTTGATCTTCAGTCCCTCGATAATTGGCTGCAAAAGCTCGTTGACCTTATCCATATCCTCGTAGCGGATTCCGGGAATCTCAAAGCCCTGGCGCACGGTCATGTGCACGGAGCCGTCGCCGTAGGTCTCGGCGATCTCCTGAATCATGGACAGGTACTTCGCGTCCAGATGACCGCCCGGCACCCGGACCCGGGAGGCGGTGAGGCCCCGCTCCTTTGTGACGCGGAACGCATTTTTCTTCAGCTTCTTTGTATTGACATCCATTCTCTCACGCCTCCTAATCTACCAGTTCTCTGCCCACGGTGTAGGGGAATACCGGGCCGTCCGCGCAGACGTATTTGTCGCCGATGCGGCAGTGCCCGCATTTGCCGATGCCGCAGCACATCTTCCGCTCGTAGGAGACCCAGATGTTCTCCTCCGGGATACCCCGCTCCAAAAGGGCCTTCACGGAAAAGCGCATCATGGCGGGAGGCCCCACCACAATGGCTTTGGCGGTCCCCACGTCCTGAAGCTTCAGTTCCGGGATATACTTGGTCACCAGGCCCACGTTTCCGGTGTAGCCCTCCCCGGCGGCGTCCACGGTGAGCACCAGGTTCATTTTCCCGGCCCAGTCCGCGAAATCGTCCTTGAACAGCACGTCCCCGGGGCTCTTAAAGCCTGCGATCAATGTCATGTCCCCCCGCTCCTCAGGATGGTCCGCAAAATACCGGATCACGCCCCGGACCGGCGAGACCCCGGTGCCCCCGGCCACCACCACCAGCTCGCCGCCGCGGTAGTCCTCATAGTCGAACCCGTTGCCGTAGGGGCCCCGCATGAATATGCTGTCCCCCTCGTAGCGCTCGAAAATCTCATTGGTCACCTTGCCCACCCGGCGGATGGTCAGGTCCACGGTTCCGTCCCCGATTCCGCTGACGGAAATGGGGGCCTCGCCGTATTTGGGGATGGACACCTCGAAGAACTGGCCGGGCTTTACCTCCCCCTCATAGGTCATGGTGAAGGTGTACTCGATCTCCGTGTGCTTTCTCACCTTCACAATTTTGGATAAAAAAGGCATGTATTCATTACGGCTCATGTCAGTTCTCCTCCTTTGCCAGTGCTGCCACCCGGTTCACGCAGGCGGAAAACGATATGTATTCCGGGCAGATGTCGTCGCAGCGTCCGCAGCCCACGCACATCTGATACCCGAACTGTTTCTTAAAATCCGATATCTTGTGAAGCACCTTAAAGCGCATCCGCTCCCCGTTGGCCTTCCGGTAGCAGCCGCCCCCGGCCACGTCGGTGTAGCCGTCCACCATGCAGGAGGCGTGGACTCTGCGCCGCTCTCCCGCCCGTCCGTTGTCCGTGTAGTAAATGTCCTGCATGGTAAAGCAGGTGCAGGTGGGACAGACGAAATTGCAGCGGCCGCAGTTGATACAGCGGCTGTCATACTCCTTCCAGAGCGGCGCCTGGATCACCGAACTGTCCAGATGTTCCGGTATCTCCACCTTCACGGCGTTCTCCTCCGGGAAGTCCGGCTGGAAATCTGACTGGGAGTCCGGCTGAGAATCCACCGGCGCGGCTCCCAGGCGCTCCAGCTCACGGTCCAGCTCTGCCCACTTGCTGATAACGCGCACGCCCTCCGCTCCGGGTGTCACGGCCGCGTCGTAGTCCTCCGTTCGGTTGGTGCCCATGGACACGCAGAAACCGCTGCCGCAGGACAAAGGACAACTCATAAGCACCAGCTTAATATTGTCCCGCAGACGCCTGTAGTATTGGTCCTCAAAGCGGTTGCACAGATAGATTTCATCCAGCCGTTTTATGGCGTGGATATCGCAGCTTCGCAGGAAAATCAGGGCCGGTCTGCGCCGCTCTGCCTGGGCCTCGGTCACCGTTTCCTCGGTAAAGTAAAATAAAATCTGGGTGATGGGCAGCACCGCCTCCTTGAAGGAGTAGTGGGAGCGCTGATCCCATTCCAAATCCTCCCAATTTTCCAGCTCGCCATAGCGTATCACGTCCGTGTCGGAGTACATGCCCTCCCCCGCCATGCGCCGGGGCCCGAGCAGGGTGTAATCCGCTTTCCACCGGTCGAACAACCGCTTCATATCCTCAATCTGCAACTGGTATCCCATGTAGACGTTTCTCCTTCCATGGTAACAGTTCAGGATGGCTCATCGTCCTGAACGGTTACCTTCTATGTTAATATTTTAACTATAGCAGAAACGCACAAAAAATGCCGTGATTTCCATCACGGCTGCTTAAAATATTCTCGAAGTTTTTCCATATCCGGGATGCTGACATGGTTCTTTTCCATAGAAATCAGCTGAAGCTCGGTCAGTTTTTTCGCCTGCCGTGATACAGTCTCCCGCTTGGAGCCCAGCATATCCGCCAGATAGGTGATGCTTAAGTTCATTTCGATCAGCGTGCCCTTTTCCGTCTCCACGCCGTAGTCCCGGCCCAGCTTGAAGAGCTTGGCGGCCAGGCGCTTCTCCCCGCTTAAGGCGTTGGTGGTATTTTTCAGCTGGCGGTACAGGCGGCGGATTTTTAAGGCCATGGACTGCACCACCGCCCGGGTCAGGGCCGGGTCCCGCTCCATCACGGTCCAGAGCCGTTCCCTTGGGATCATGAACACCAGGGAATTCTCCTTGGCCTCGCAGCTCACCGAGGCCGGAAGGTTCTGCAGCATCTCCTCGTTCAGCAGGTTCCCCGGCCCGTAGACGAAGATCACCTTCTTCTCGTCCAGGGAATTGATCTTGTAGAGGGACGCCATGCCCTCCACCAGGAAGTACAGGGCGGAGGCCTCCTCCTTGTCCCGGAAAATGTGCTCTCCCCTCCCATACTTCTTCAGGCAGCCAAAGGCGGCCAGCGCCTCCCGGCCGGAAGCGGATGCGCTGCCAAGCACCGCGGACTGCCGGATTGCTTCCGAACACGTCATAATTCCAGCCCTCCCCTGCGCGCTTCTCCGTCCATAAAGTCCACAGCAAACGCCGCGACGCGCTCTACCTCGTCGAAGCCAAAGACCGGAACCTCCGCCCCCCTCAGGCACGGGCGGCCCCCCTCGTCCGTCCAATCCGTCACATAGGCCAGCACCGTCTCCCGCGGACAGACCGGCTGCCCGCCTATTTCCCGCCGGACCAGCTCCAGTTTGGGGTAGGAGGAATATTTCTGTCCCTCCAAAAGAATCAGGTCCGCCTCGGGAAACAGCAAAAAGAAATCCGCGGCGCACAGACCCGTCTGTTCCTTCACCGCCAGGTACCGCTTGTCCGAGTAGACCACGGTTCCGTAAGCCCCGGCCTCCTGCATGCGGCGGCTGTCCGTTCCCGGCACGTCGGCCTCAAAATCGTGGCCGTCGTGCTTGACCACCGCCACCCGCAGGCCCCGGCCCGTGAGGGACTCCACCAAGCGCTCCAAAAGGGTGGTCTTTCCCGTGTTCTTGACGCCGCTGACCGCCAGCACCGGCGGACAAAAGCCCGACAAGGCCTCGTATGCCTCCTTTGAATTCACGTTGCAGAACCAGAAGTCCGGAATCTGTTCCGCAGAGGTCTCCACCTGAGTGCATGAAATTTTTTCCAGAAAATGCATCAGGCGGTAATCTCTCCGCTCCACGCATTCTCTCAACACCGGCAGGCAGGAACGGGCGTACAGCCCGCAAAGCGGCTGAAGCCTTCCGCTTCTGGTCCGCCATACCAGGGCGTCCGTCCCCGGAGTCCACAGCTCCAACAGCCGCGCCGCCATGCGCCGGTGAAACAGCGGCATGTCGCAGGACACAAAAAACAGCAGATCGCACCGGGTCTGCTCAAAACAGGACAGGATTCCGCCCATTGGGCCGATAGGGCCCTCCTCTCCCTCCACGGGCAGGTCAGGGATCACCTTTAACCCTGGCTCCTCCGGCGGCGGATAGGCCCCCGCGGAGAAAAAGCAGTCCATCCCCAGCCTGTCAAATTCTTCCCTGATCCGGCCGCAAAAGCTTTTCCCCAGATAAGAAAGCTCCGCCTTATTCACGCCTCCAAACCGCGATCCCCTGCCTCCGGCCAGGATCACCGCCCCACATTTCAGCTCCATATTTCACTGTCCTTTCCTCAGCCCGCAAAACGTCCGCATTACGCGGACAAGCTCCCCTGAGCAGCGGCTCGTATAAGGACTATTATAAAATTGAGCGCCAATTAAATCAACATAATTTTAACAATCTTTTAATCTGCCTCCCCCGTTTTCAGCTCCCCTGTCGCCTGCAAACTGCTGGATCAGCATAGTCCGGTCCTTCCCCAGAATATTGGTCAGCTCTCCCACGGTCAGCTGCCCCTTCAGATACATTTTCGCCACGTCCAGCGAGTCGTTCCCGATCTTTGCCACCAGTTCCAAATGTGTCATAACCCTCACTCCCTCATCCGTTTCCGGCAAACCTTAAAATTGCCAGCACAATAATATATGCGGCATAAGGGCTATGTATGATTACTTTTTGTGATTCAGCGCAAGACGGTACAGCGCCGAGACGTCCTGAGAATACTTTTTCAGCAGCGCGCTCAGGTAGGGGGCTCCCTCCACCTGCGCCGACACCGGAACCGCCCGGGCCGTGACCGGCTCCTGCCTCATCCTGACGCAGACCATATTTCCGGCCTCCTGGATCACATAGCTGCACAGGGAAGAAAAATGCTCCAGCGCCGCCGTGTCCCCGATCTCCCGTTTCCGCGCCGCCGTGAGAAACAGAATCTGCTCCATCTCGCTGGACATTTTCCAGAACAGCTCCAGAAGCCGCCTGTAATCCGCCTGCTCCGGCGCCGGGAGATGGGCCTGGAGATACTCCTCAACCTGCTCGTAGATCAGCTGGAAACGGACCAGGCCGTCCCGGACCGCCCCGTAGTCAAGCGGCACGTGCAGACTGGCCACAAAAATTCTCAAATAGGAGTGCTGCATGTGAAACAGCGCCCTGATATTGTCCTGAAACTGCCCCCTCATGCTGGTGGGAAAGAAGAACCGGTTCACCGCCAGGACAAACACGGTAGCCAGTCCCACGTAAACCAGCCGCAGCTCCATGGCCATGGTCTCCTGTATGGCCAGCGAGGCCAGGGTGATGGAGAAGGCGGTGGAAAATACGGCCTGCTGCCAGGTCCCCGGCAGGGTGCAGTACATAAAGGCCACGATCACGGAGGCCAGGGCGAAATGCCCCTGGACCCCCGGAAACAGCGGCAGCGCAAAATACAACAGCGTGCAGCCCGCCACAGTGCCGATAAAGCGGTTTTTCAGGCGGAAGGCGCTGTCCTCGTACATGGGCTGCAGCAAAAGAAATGCGTTGAGCACAAACCAGTAGGCGTGATTGCAGCCGGAAAGACGGCTGAACAGAAAGCCCAGGGTCAGCACGGAGCTGAGGCGCAGGGAAAAACGCATCTCAAAGGTATCCGGCCGGAACCGCTGGAGAATCCAGGCCAACGGCCGCCCCTTTTCCCCGGAACGCCTTCTTACGGCTGCAAGCGGTAAATCCCTCTGCTCCAGGCGGCTTAAAAGGGTGAGCAGCAGGGAAACCGTCTGCTCCCCAAAGCGGCCGATTCCATCCTCCCGCAGTCCCGCCTCCCGGGCCAGCTCCTCCCCGTTTTCGCGCAGCGCCCGGGAACCGTTCTCCTCCCCATCCGCTCCGGCCTTTGTGCCTGTGCCCGGCCAGCACCCGTTGAATTCCCGCAAAAAGGCGCATAACCGCAGAAGAAAACGCTTCTCCTCCTCCCCGATCCCGTTCTCCCTCAGAACCGTGAGAAAATAAGCGGAGCGCTGAAATAACAGCGCCGCCATATAGTGAATCTGCCCCTCCCGTTTTACCGCATAGGAAATCCCCCGGCTCTGTTCCACCTGTTTGCAGAGCGCGCGCTGGATGGAAAGCAGCTCCCCGGCCTCCGCATTTTCCTCCCCCGCCGCCCAGGCCGAAAGATGTCCCGCCAGAACCTCTAAGCCCCGCCGTTCCAGCCCGTAATCCACATCCCGCTCCCTGCCGCGGGAGTAGATGAGAAGCGCCCCGGCCAATAGCAGCAGGCCGTAGGTCATGGCGCAGAGAAAACGTCCGAACTCCGAGACAGCCACCGGGTTCAGCTGGAAAAACACAAAGCCCATGGCGCTGGTGAAATAACCTTTCTGATTGAATTGAGTGGATTGCAGGAACACCAAAAGAAACGGAACCAGAATATTGAGAATCACACACAGGATCAGCCAGTGGCCCGCAAGAAATGCCAGCACGGCCAGCGACAGCTGTACCGCGGCCATGGAGAGCAGTTTCGCCATGGTCTGCCGCTTCCGGCACCGCACCTTGAACAGCGTGGCCAGAACCGACACCACAATGATGTACTTCACCCCAAACAGCCAGAGAATCGAATAAAATGCAATCAGAAAAAACAGGATCACCGGCGCTGCATCCGTAAACGCCAGCTTTGCACGGCCCGCAAGGGACCGCAGCGTTTGACTTGCCAAGGAACGTTCACTCCTTCTCTTTTCATTTCCACATTCAATCAGGCGGCCTGGCATCGCGCCAAACCGCCTGAGTCAAATTCCGTATGCCTGTACGCCCGCGGAGCGCGTTTCCGCTCCCGGCGCAAGTCTTGACTTCCATCTGCAATCATACCACATTGTCTGCCGTTTTCAACCGGTTGACCCGGATCTTAACGGCATTCTAGCGGGCTGTCCTGCCGGTCTGTTCCTCCAGCTTCCAGATCTGCACCGTTCCGTCGTAATCCCCGAATACCCGGCGGATCATCTCCTCCACGATCTCCCAGTCCCCGCCCGCGCTGCCGCAGCCGATCTTATAGGGAAACGCCACAGTCTCGTGTTTTTCCCGCACGTCCAGAAAACCGCGGATCTCCGTCATAGCCTGCTCCAGGGCCGCGTAATCCGTGTAAAGTCCCTTTTTGCCGTAATCGTCCTGGCCGTACAGGTTGGCGATCAGAAACCACCGGCCGTCCTGCTCCACCGGCTGGGCGCTGACCCGGCCCAGCAGCCTGGAGGTGTCTCCGTTCTCCTTCTCCACCCACTGTCTGGTCATCTTTTTGTAGGTTTTCTCAACCTCCGGGAACCTCTGCCGGATCGCCCCTGCCATGCCGCGGCCGAACGCTCCCTGGCAGTTCACCTGGTGGCAGATCAGATCCGCTCCTGAATCCAGAATATCCCCATTACAATACTCAATCATACCGTCCTCCTATTCCACCCCGGCCTCTCTAAGGATCCGGTTCAGCTCTTTTGTGGTCAGACAGAACATCCGCTTAATGGACCGTTTGTCCTCCGAATTTCCGGAATACGCTTCCACAATATCCGCGTCGCTCCAACTGAAATCAACCGGTTCGTTCATGTACTCTTTCATTGGCTCTCCTGTTGTCAATCATAAGCTTTGCTATGTGATGTGTTTCCTTATGATGATAAGGAATACGTTTCCTTATTATATTTTGTCATTAGCCGACAGGCTGATGATAAGGAATACGTTTCCTTATTATAACTGGACTTTCGGTAAACGGCAAGTTCTAAATTATGTACGTTGTAGAATAGGAAGAAGAAACTATATTTTTATTTCGTGGAATCCGTCCTGAGATCGATCAGCCCCTTGGCCATGGCGGTCAGTTCATCGATGGTCACCTTCTGATTGATATCCAGCAAAATGTAGATGTTTTCCTCCTGGACCCAGGCTACGGAATTCCCCTGCATGTCGCTGCAATACAGGGTAATATCCCCATATGTGACAACCGTGGAATTCTCCGTCCCCGTCAGTGTGGCCGAGGGCTCCACCGAAAGGCTTACCGTCTTTGTGACGCCGTTTAGGACTTTGGCATACCGGAAGTTCAGGCCTTTCCTGCGGTTGACCGGATTTCCCTTGGAATCCAGGTCAAAGGACTCCGTAGCGGAACCGCTTTCAAACCGGAAGTCCCCCGCCAGCGTCTCCGCAAGCCTGGGCGCAAAGCCCACATCCTGCTTCAGGGTATCGGCGCTTGGGAGGGTAGAATACTCCTCCGCACCGGAGCCTTTCACGGTCACAACGCTCTGGGAGGCAGCGGCGTAACCGGGAATCGCGTTTGCAAGCATCAGCGCGGCGGCGGTCATTAGAATCAATCGAATCTGTCTCATGGCAAATCTCCTTTTCTGTGATTAACTGTTTTCTGACTCTAAGTCTACCAGCCCTATCTCTAAAAATCCTCAAAAAGGAGAAATTTCCGCTTTATTGGTCCGTCCGCAGGACCTTGAACCCGGTAAACGCAATGGCAAGGGAAATGATCGGGGTGAAAATATTCAGGTATGCGTAGGGCGCGTACTGGACGGTGGGCACGCCCAGGACGCCAACCACGAACATGGCCCCCACATTCCACGGAATCAGCACGCTGCCCGTGGTTCCCACATCCTCCAGAATCCGGGAAAGGTTCTGGGACTCCAGATTGTATTTTTCAAAGATCGGCGCAAACAGCGTTCCCACCATAACAAAGGCGAAGTTGTTGGTGGAGATCACCAGGATACAGATGAGGGTCAAAAACCATGCCATAACCATCACACCCTTAGCGGACTTGACTCCCTTGGTCAGGGCGTCGAACAGCGGTTTCAAAAGCCCTGTGCCGTTCAAAATTCCGCCCAACCCCAGCGCCCCCACAAAGGTCGCGATCAGCGACAGCATGGAGGACATTCCACCCCGGTTCAACAGGCTGGCGATCACCGCGTTATCGCTCTCCACACTGTATCCGCCATACATAACGGAACCAATGTCCGTCAGGGAAACTCCCTGGTACAACACCGCCACCACCGCGGCCGTCACCGCGCCGCTAAGCAGGGACACGATGGTGGATTTGCGCATGATGATCATAACGATGACTACAATCAGAGGAATGACCGCTACAAAGTCGATCTTGAACAATCCCTGAAGGCTGCCGATGATCTCCGCCACCTGGGTGCTGTCAAACGCATTGGCGCTGCTGGAAAATCCGATGATCCCGTAGAGTACAATGGAGATCACAGCCGCCGGTCCCGTGGTCCAGAGCATGTAACGCACGTGGTCCATCAGCTTTGTCTTGGTTACGGCCGCGCAGAGATTGGTGCTGTCGGACATGGGGGACATCTTATCTCCGAACCAGGCTCCGCCCACAATGGCTCCCGCCGTGATCGCCGGGTTCATACCCAACCCCAGGCCTACGCCGGACATGGCGATTCCGATGGTTCCGATGGTTCCCCAGGAGGTTCCCATGATCATGCTCATCACACAGCAGAGAATGAAGGTTGTGACCAAAAACAGCCCCGGCGTAATCACCTGAAGGCCTGCAACCAGCACGGTTGGCACAGTGCCCGCCGCCATAAACGCGCCCATCATCACGCCCACGGCCATGATGATGGCGGCAGGGCCGATACAGTTTTTCGCCATCTCGTAGGCCAAATCCTCCAACTCGAAGAAATTGTAACCCAGGACCGCCGCAAAGGGCGCGACCACCAGCCAGCACAAAAACAGCATCAGGGAAATGTCCAGGTTCAACACGCTCACTCCCGCTGCCACAAAGGCCACCACCACCGCCAGAGTCAGTACGGAGATTAGCAGGGTGGCTTCCTTCTTCGGTTTGGTCTTGTCATTTTGTCTCTTAGTTTCCTTTTTCATACGCACACCTCTCTAAAAAAAGTTAATGTTTCAGGGAATGAATACGTTTTTCCCAGGCCCTTGCCATCCGCTCCATTCCCTCCGACAGCACAGCGCGCCTGCAAGCCAGATTCAGCCGTATAAAGCCCTCTCCTCCAGGCCCCAACTCTTCCCCCAGGCTGATGAGGATATGAGCTTCCCGCTCAAAATATGCCTCTGCCTCCCCCTCCTCAAAACCCAGACACCTCATATCGATCCAGGCAAAGTAGGTAGAATCGGCTTCCGTTATATGAGCAAGCGGCATCCTGCCGCGCACTGTCATCTCCGCGTACCGGTGATTTCCGGCGATATACTCCATGAGCGCCTCCACCCAGCCGTCGCAGCGGTCGAAAGCCGCGATGGCGGTCTGAATCCCAAACAGGTTCATTCCATAGGTCAGGTCCAATTTTCTCAGGGACCGGTTGTACCGCTCCAGTATTTCCGGATTCTCCGCGATCACGAAGGAAAATTTGATCCCTGTGGTGTTGTATATCTTGCTGGGCGAATAGCAGGTGATGGTCCGCCGGGAGAGTTCTTTCGACAAGGACGCCATCGGTGTATACCGGTATCCCGGATATACCAGGCCGCAGTACACGTCGTCCGACAAAATCATCACATCGTGGCGTTCACATATTTCACCCAGTCGCCCAAGCTCTTCCCGCGTCCAGGCCCGTCCCACCGGGTTGTGAGGATTGCACAGCCAAAACAGGCGGGTCTTCTCCGTAAAACAGCGCTCCAGCGCCTCAAAATTCATCTCATACCGCCCGTCCCGCAGCGCCAGCGGGTTGCAGACCGGCACGCGGTCGTTGTCTAAGAGCATCTGTCGGAAGCAGAAATGCACCGGCGTCTGGATGATCACCTCGTCCCCTGGTCTGGTGAGGGCGTCCAAAACGCACCACACCGCGGTGTAGATACCAACGTTGACGGAGCTGGCCTTCCGGACATCCACCCTCCAGCCGCCGATGCGCTCCAGCCAGCACCGGATGGAATCATAGTACGCCTCGGGCGGATAGGGATAGCCCAAATGCCCCGCGTCCGCGATCTGCCGTACGGCCTGCAGTACAGGTTCCGGCGAGGAAAAATCCATATCTGCGGTTCCAAAACACAACAGATCCTCATATCCCGTACGCTGGATTTCCGCCTCCCATTTCATGGTGCTCAAACCATTCCGTCGGATCATTTCATCAAAATCGTACATACAATACCCCCTTTTCGCCAAAAAAAAGATGCTAATCAACTCCCTCACTATCGCCTGCGTTTCCGCCGGCCGGTCTCTTCCTGGTTGACCGTATTAAGAGGAGTTGATTAACACCTAATATTGATTGGTTGGAGTATAGCATGAAGAAAAATATTTGTCAATGCTGTTTTTGACTTTTTCTAACATGACTGCTCCGGCTCGTTACTGTTCACAGGCAATATCCCGCGAGGCGTTTTTAGTGAATGGAGCGTAGCGGAAGTCACAGAAAACCCGAAGATAGCGGCGCGAAACAACGTTTTTTGCCGTTTCTGTGCATCGCGAAGTGTGTTACTGGGAACGGAGTGTACAGTAACTCCGGCTCCGGTTGTGTCCTTTCAGGCGGCTCCCCACTACTACCAGATCGGGAATCCTCCCCTGGAGCGCCATGTGGTCATGCTGTACCAACGGGGCCGGAAATTGTCGGCTCCTGAGCAGACTCTGTGTGAGATCATTCAGGGCTTTGCCTGATGGAACCCTGGGAGGAGTTTTCAGCCCCGGCGGCCCAAAGCTCCGGCTCCACCGCTTCCACCCACCGGTCCGCCAGCCGCTCCAGGGTAAAAATGGCGTTGGACGGGCTGGTAGAGGGGCACTTCACCGCCTCCCTGCCGGTGTACTCACGGCAGTATTTCTGGTAGAGCCGGTAGGCCGTATCCCCGTTGGCAATCACGGTCTGAATCTCGGCGGCGCGCAAAATGCGGTTGATATCCGCAGGCACCACGTTGCGGATGCTCTGTTCACTGGAGCCCTTGATGTCGCAAACCGCCACCACATCCCACAGGGCGATGCCGCGGCGCAGCAGCAGGGCCTTTCGCGCAGCGGTATCCGCCGGAACCGGCTCTCCAAACAGCCTGGCCAACAGCTTCCAGAAGCGGTTTTTCGGATCTCCGTAGTGGAAACCATTTTCCCGGCTGCGCGCAGAAGGAAAGCTTCCCAGAATCAGGATACGGGAATTTTCATTGTACACAGGTTCCAGTGGATTGTGCATCCGCTCATAACCGGCGGGCAGCTCATCCTCGATATAATCCCTGGAATCCAGCTTCTGGCGCCGCCTGCTCATGGGTGCGGCCACTCCCCCGTCCTTCGCAATGGCTAGGACAAAGGCATTGATCTGAAGCTTGTTCTCCTCGTACAGATCCATGCTCTGATACAGCTCCTTGTAGGTTTTCAGGAGCTGGAACTTAAGCTTCACCGCGTTGGCTTTTTTCCAGTCCGTGCTGACCAGGCTTCCCTTGCGTTTCATGTAGTAGTAAATGGGAATCTGGATGGCGGTGAAACGCTCCGCATGGCGGATAAAGCTCAGATTGAACAGAAAATCCTCGCACCATCTGAGATCCCGGTCCATCTCCAGCTGATGTTCCTCGATGATTCTGCGCCGGTACAGCTTGTTCCAGAGCACGCCATAGTAGAAGTCCGCCGGATCCCGCATCATGTTCTCCGCGTACTCCTGCCTGGTCAGCAGTCCCCGCTTGCGGATGTGCTGCTTCTCCGTGAACACCGCGCCGTCCACCCGGTAAAAGTCCGCTATCACCATATCACAGTCATATTTCTCAGCGGCGTAAACCAAACTTTCCGTGGCGTCCCGGGTCAGCCAGTCGTCGCTGTCCATGAACTGCAAATATTTCCCCGCCGCCATTTGGATGGCCTGATTCCGGCTGTCCGAGACCCCGGTGTTGGCCTTGTCAATGACGTGGAACCGCTCGTCCATCTGCTCGTACTCCCGGCAGATCTGGAGGGTGGTATCCGTGCTTCCGTCGTTGATAACGATTATCTCCATATCCCGAAAAGTCTGCTCCATGGCGCTGTTGAGACAGCGGCGGAGATATTTTTCGGCATTGTACGCGGGAATTATCAGTGAGACCAGTGGCATATCAGACAGCTCCTTTCGCTTCATGGGCACATCGGGCGGCTACGCAGCGCCTCAGTTAACCGGCGCCTGTTTATCAAAGCAGATTACCTGAAGGATCACCTGCTCTTTTTTTCGATTGTTCAATGAAACCAGCAGTACATTTCCATTCTTTAACGGGACTAATTTTAAACAGTACCCTTTTATCTTATGTCTCAGGACACATTCCATATTTTCTTGTGGATCCAGAAAAAACAGTTCCCGCTCTTTCTTGACAAAATACAGCATATCATTTGGCAATACTCCCCATGAGCTAATCTCTATTTGATCAAAGGGGATCGGATCGATATGCTTTTGTCCGTCCATTATATTGACCCGGGTTACGATTCCATTGCCCAGCACGTAAAAATGTTTGTTATGGGAATCAAACCACACCTCATAATTAATCCGGTTGGAGTCCACATCATATCTGCCAATTTCATTTAAATTGAAATCAAATAGTATTACCTCTGCCGGGAATCTTGTGTTTTCAATCGGTTGAATCAAATAAATATAGTTCTGTGCAACGCCCACATTGTGATACGCATAGAAAATGGGCAGAGAAACGGAGCGCATAATATTTCCCGACTGATCCATTAATGAAATATAAATATTCTCCTGATCAACATTGATCTGTGTCATAATCAGGCCGTTGGGCAATTCACGCCAGGTTTCACATGCCAGAAATTTTTTATATGCACGCTCTGCGACCGGAAGCGGGAAATCCCACTTTTTCCGTCCACTTCTCGTTTCATAACAGGCCCACTCCATGAAAATTGTATCCCGATCCGGCATATAAGCATACCACGGCGGCATCACAGTCCTTCTGATATCCGGAAATTTAGCCAATCTATGATTTTGCTCATATAAAACAAATTCATCCTCTTTTGTCAAAAAACCAATCATCCCATTTCCGGCATAGTTCTTTGTCCAAAAGAAGGATGGCAGCAGATCGGAAGGCACGCTTACGATCTCCTGTATCTCCCCTGTATCGCTGGCGGACTTAAAAAAGGCTCGCCCTTCCCGCGCCTGATACAGGATCACATGATCGGAATCCATGCCGAGAAATATCCCGTTGATCGAAACTGGCTTGTCTGCAAAAATATCCCCCATACATTACCTCATCTCCAGTCATCCCCGCGGCCTATCCGGTGTTCCCGGCTTTTACCGCAATAAAAAGAAAAATCCAGCAAACCTCTAAACAAGGCTTTCTGGACTTCCTTCGGGTTGGGCTATTCTTTCAAATAGTCAGCAGGGGAAGAGGGGCTCGAACCCCCATCTACGGTTTTGGAGACCGCTGCTCTACCATTGAACTATTCCCCTTCAGTGCGCTGTATCTCAGCGCGCTAAATTATAATACCACATCCTTTTGGGCTTGTCAACAAAATTATCCAATTTTTTTGCTCCCCCTCACAACAACCCAATGGCCTCCCGCACATTCTTCACCCCATGGAGTTTGATCCCCTCCACCGGTTTCATCTTCTCCAGGCATACCTGGGGAAGGATGCAGGCGGTGAAGCCCAGCTTGGCGGCCTCCCGGACCCGCTGTTCCGCCTGGGACACGGCCCGGACCTCGCCGGATAATCCCACCTCGCCGAAGATCAGCATTCTCGGGTCCACCGGCCGGTCCTTGTAGCTGGACATCAGCGCCATCACAATGGCCAGATCCAGGGCCGGCTCGTTCATCTTCATGCCGCCCGCGATATTCACGTAGGCGTCCAGCCGCCCCAGATCGTAGCGGCACCGCTTCTCCAGCACCGCCATCAGCAGGTTCACCCGGTTGTAATCCGTGCCCGCCGCCGTGCGCCTTGGCATGCCGAAGCTGGTTTCCGCCACCAGGGCCTGAACCTCCAGCAGAATGGGCCTCGTGCCCTCCAGGGAACAGGCCACCACCGCGCCGCTGGCCTCCTCGGGCCTGCCGTTCAGCATAAACTCCGAGGGATTCTCCACCTCCACCAGGCCCTGCTCCGCCATCTCGAACACGCCGATCTCATTGGTGGAGCCAAAACGGTTCTTGACGCTGCGCAGAATCCGGTAGGAGGCGTTGCGGTCCCCCTCGAAATAGAGCACCGTGTCCACCATGTGCTCCAGCACCCTGGGACCGGCCACCACGCCTTCCTTGGTCACGTGTCCCACCACGAAAATGGCGATGCCCTGGGTCTTGGCGGTCTGCATCAGCATGCTGGTGGACTCCCGGACCTGGCTGACGCTGCCGGGCGCGGAGGACACCTCCTCCCGGTACATGGTCTGGATGGAGTCGATGACCACGATCTCCGGCTTTTCCGCCTCAATGGTCCGGTCAATGCGGTCCAGATTGGTCTCGCAGAGGAAACGCAGGTCGCCCTGCACCTCGCCGATGCGGTTGGCGCGCATCTTGATCTGTTTTAAGGACTCCTCGCCCGATATGTACAGCACCCGGTGTCCCGCGCCTGCCAAATGGCGGCACACCTGCAAAAGCAGCGTGGATTTGCCGATGCCGGGATCGCCGCCCACCAGCACCAGGGAACCGTTCACAATACCGTCCCCCAGCACCCGGTCCAGCTCCTTAAAGCCGGTGGAAATCCGGTCCTGCTCCTGCAAATCGATCTCGGACAGCAGCGCGGGCTTCACCGCCGGAGCCAGACTCCGCCTGCCTGCGCCCAGGGACGAGGACGCCCCGGAGGGGGAGGACTTTGCGATGGGTTCCTCCACCATGGTGTTCCATGCCTTGCAGGCCGGGCACTGCCCCATCCACTTGCTGGACTCGTACCCGCACTCGCTGCAGAAAAATGCTGTTGTTCTCGCTTTTGCCATGCTGCTGTTCTCTCCTTTAATTCAAGTATACGCAAAGGCCGGAACAGAATCGTTCCGGCCCTTTGACTGATAAGCCCTTCAGGGATTTACTGGCGTTTCACCGCGCTGACCTTTACCGCTTTTCCTTCTTCCAGCTCCACGCTCACGCTCAGTTTGCCGCTCATATTCGTCATCATGCTGCCCACAGCCATATCGTCCACATAGACTTCATAATCCGTGTCGTTCTCCAGCTGTACCGTAATCTGCGCATCCCGGCCGCCTTCCACCATGAATTCCACCGCCGTGTCGGTGACCTTAAAATGCTCTGCCGCCGTGCCCGGAACAGACTCATACACAAACATGTCATTGCGCTCCAACTTGGTAATCTCACTGTAAGTCTTCACCTTGTACAGGTCGCCCTTGTATTCAAAATCAGACTTCTTCGCCTTTGCTCCCAATGTATAATTGCCAAAACTGATGGTGCCATCCTGCTCCGCACGGATTAATTCTTCAATGACCGGCATCTTTCTTATCCTCCTGCTCTTGTACTTAAACCTGGTTGCTTTTAAAATATAACAGTTCAGACATCCGATGAAAAAACAGGTTCCCGCCGTCCGGTCTGTTATTCTAAAATTATACAACAAATTTTCACGGTTGACCAGCACAACTTGGTGCCGGTCCCGCAAATAGTTGTTTACGGCGATACCGCGGCCGTTTCTTCCTTTTTCGACTTAGCCGCCCTGGTGCCGGTCCCCTGGGCCGGACTGCGCCTGCGGGCCGCACGGACGGAGAAGGTCAGGGCATCGCCCGAGGCTCCCACTTCCACCTTGCAGCCGGTCTTGATCTTTCCGTCCAGCATGGCCTCCGCCATTTTGTCCTCCAGCATGCTCTGGATGGTGCGCCGAAGGGGTCTGGCCCCGTATTTCTCATCGTAACCCTTGTCGATCAGCAGGGTCTTGGCCTCCTCGCTCACCGTCAGACCAATTCCCAGCTGGTCCTTGGCGCGCTTTACAATGCTGCGCAGCATAATCTCCACAATGCCCTTCATGTGCTCCTTGTTCAGCTGGTGGAACACGATAATCTCGTCAATCCGGTTCAGGAATTCCGGCTTGAACAGGCGTTTTACCTCCTCCATCACACGGCCCTTCATGAAATCGTAGTCCGCCTTGGCGTCGCTTGCCATTCCAAAGCCCAGACGCTTGGGGGAAATGATATTCTCCGCGCCCGCGTTGCTTGTCATAATGATGATGGTATTTTTAAAATCGATCTTTCTGCCCTGGGCATCCGTAATATGGCCGTCGTCCAGCACCTGCAGCAGGATATTGAACACATCCGGGTGCGCCTTCTCAATCTCGTCGAACAGGATCACGGAATAAGGGTTGCGCCGCACCTTCTCGCTGAGCTGGCCGCCCTCGTCGTAGCCCACATAACCTGGCGGGGAACCGATCATCTTGGAAACGCTGTGCTTCTCCATATATTCGGACATATCCACCCGGATCAGCGCGCTCTCGGTCCCGAACATGGCCTCCGCCAGGGTCTTGGACAGCTCCGTTTTTCCCACGCCGGTGGGACCTAAGAACAGGAAAGAACCGATGGGGCGGCTGGGATCCTTAAGGCCCACCCTGCCTCTGCGGATGGCCTTGGAAACCGCGGTCACCGCCTCCTCCTGGCCCACAACACGGCCGTGGAGGATGCCCTCGAGGTTGCGCAGGCGCTCGGATTCCTCCTCCGCCAGCTTCTGCACCGGAATCTTGGTCCAGCCGGACACCACGGCCGCAATCTCATTTTCCCCGACCACCAGCTTTCTGGTATCACGCTCGGACTGCCACTTGTTCTGAATCTGGGTGATCTTTTCCCGCAGCTTCTGCTGTTTCTTCTTGATCTCCCCGGCTTTCTCGTAGGCCTCGGTCTTGATGGCCTCCTCCTTCTCCTCCTCCAGGGCGTCGATCTGCTCCTCCAGCTTCTTGATCTTCTCCGGCTTGGTGTAGCCGATCAGCCGGGTCCGGGAGGATGCCTCGTCGATCAGGTCGATGGCCTTGTCCGGCAGGAAACGGTCGTTGATGTAGCGGCTGGACAGCTTCACCGCGGCCTCCAGGGCCTCGTCTGTAATCTCCACCTTGTGGTGGCTTTCATAACGGCTTCTCAGCCCCTTCAAAATCGCCAGGGACTCCTCCTCCGTGGGTTCATCCACGGTCACCGGCTGGAACCGGCGCTCCAGAGCGGAGTCCTTCTCGATGTACTTGCGGTACTCGTTGATGGTGGTTGCGCCGATCAGCTGGAGCTCGCCTCTTGCCAGGCTGGGCTTTAAAATGTTGGAGGCGTCCAGCGCGCCCTCCGCTCCGCCCGCGCCGATAATGGTGTGAATCTCGTCGATGAACAGCAGCACGTCCCCGGATTCGATCACCTCGGAGATCACCTTCTTGATCCGCTCCTCGAACTCGCCCCGGTACTTGGACCCGGCCACCATGCCGGACAGATCCAGGGTCATCACCCGCTTATCCAGAATCGTCTCCGGAACGTCGCCCAAAACGATCATCTGCGCCAGGCCCTCCACCACGGCGGTCTTGCCTACGCCGGGCTCGCCGATCAGGCAGGGGTTGTTCTTGGTCCGGCGGCTTAAAATCTGCACCAGGCGCTGAATTTCCGCCTCCCGGCCGATCACCGGGTCCAGTTTGCCCTCCCTGGCCATCTGCGTCAGGTTCCGGCTGTACTCGTCCAGGGTCGGGGTGGCGTTTCCGCGCTTGCCCGCCCGCGGGTTCTGCAGCTCCTCCTTATAGGCGGGGGCGTCCTCTCCCATGGCGGCCAGCAGATCGATATAAAGCTTCTGCACGTTCACGCCGATGGTGTTGAGCAGGCGGCTGGCCACGCAGTCGCTTTCCCGCAGAATCGAAATCAAAATGTGCTCGGTGCCGATCTGATTGGCCTTAAAACGCACGGCCTCCCGGTAGCTGTTCTCAATGACCCGTCTGGCTCTGGGCGTGTACGCGTTTTTATCCGCTGTCTGAAGGGTGGGATTGGGCGCGATCAGCTGGCTCACCAGGTCGATGACCCTGGTCTCCTCCACGCCGTTCTCCTCCAATACCTTGGCAGCGACGCCGTTGCCCTCCTGCAGCAGGCCGATCAGCAGATGCTCCGTCCCCACATACCCGTGGTTTAAGGACTCCGCAACACTGACCGCAAGGCTTAACGCCTCCCTGGCCTGCGGTGTATATTGATCCATCATGTCGTGTTTTCCTCCTGTCTATTTCATTACAATCTCCGGAAGGTGCTCCCGGATATAGGCCGCTCTGGCCTGGTCCAATTCCTCTTTCTCCAGCGGCCGGTCCGCGCTCAGACGCAGATTGGCCGGTTTGATTCCCAGAATCATGCTGTAAATGCTGCACGGGGTCTCAAACTTCAGCAGGCCGTCCGCCTCCCCCGCCATCAGCTGGGACAAAAAGATCCTGGCGTCCTTCTCGGCGATCCTGCGGGCGTACTTAAGCACCCCGTAGGACTTCCAGGCCTCGTCCTCCCGCTCCAGCCGCTGGGAGCTTAAGGCCGCCTTGCGGACCCGCTGTTCCTGATTGTTCAGCTGCGCCGCGGCCTTGGTCACCAGTTCGATGATCTCCCGCTCCGACTGACCCAGGGTCCGCTGGTTGGACACCTCGTACATACTGCCGTAATTGTCGCTTCCCTCGCCGTACAGGCCGCGGATCGCCGTTCCAAACCGGCTCATATCGGCCACGATGCTCTGGAACTTGCGCACCTGGGACAGCACCGGCAGGTGCAGCACCACGCAGGCTCGAAGCCCCGTCCCCACGTTGGTGGGGAAGGAGGTCAGATAGCCGTATTTGTCGTCAAATGCGTAGGAAAAACGCTCGTTGACGTAATCATCCATCCGGTCCATCCTGGCCCAAAGCTCATCTAAATTTAGGCCCGGGGACAGAAGCTGGATGCGGATATGGTCGTCCCCGCCCAGAATCAGGCTGGAGGCCTCGTCTTCGGAGAGCATAAGCCCCGCCGGTTCCCGCTTGCTGACCGTGGCGGAATTCAAAATCCGCCGTTCCCGCAGCGCCATCCGCTCCAGGTCCTTTATCTGGTTCAAATCCCGGCAGACGTAGGTGTTCCCGTCCAGCCCGCCGATCTCTTTGAGGCCTTCCTTCAGGCGTTCCAACAGCTCCTGGGCCTGCTTCTGGTCCAGCTTGGCCGGAAATGCGTACTCATCCCAGTTTCTCGCCAGCCTGACCCGGCTGTATACCACATTGGAGCCGGTACAGTCCGTCTGTTCAAACCATCTACTCATGCTCCTCATTCCTCTCTTTCAGCGCTTTGATCTGATCCCGGTACTGGGCCGCCAGCTCGTACTCCTCCTGGCGGATCGCCTCCTTCAGCCTGGCATCCAACGCCATAATCTGTTCCTCGCTGCTTCCCCGGCCTGCTCCCCCGGCCTGTTCCTGGTCCTGAAAGGACACGGGGCCGCCCGGAATCCGCGTCTCGCCCCGCCCGCGCTCAAAGCGGCTCTGAAACTTGGGATGCTTGCCCTTATGGCTCTCGCTCCCCTGAAGCTGCTTCATCTTGTCGCTGATAAACAGGTCGAACACGCCGTAGCAGTCGGGACAGCCGAAACGGCTGTTCTCCACGAAATCCTCAAAGCTGGTGCCGCAGGTGGGGCAAACCACCCTGGCCCGCTCGTCGGTCTCCTCCTCGTCATCCTCAATCCCGAGAAGCCCTGAGAGCAGCTTTCCCAGCGGAAACTCACCGTCCAGCAGGGCGGTGTACTGGCCCAGGTCCAGCTCTCTGGCGCATTGGGAACAGAGGTTGTGCTCCGTCTTGACGCCGTTTATGATCTCCGTATATTTGATATTGGCTTCCCGGATCTTACATCTCTCACACAGCATATGAATCCTCCATCCTTCTACAGGCGCTTTTCGTCTAATTGGTTATGTGTATTCCAAAAAAATCCGTTTTATGCGGTCTGCCGGAAATCGGATTCTATTCCTCATCCCCGCTGCACTCCGGATTTCCTCTGGTGTAGGTATCGTATATCATGTCCACCAGCTGGTGCACCTCGCTGCGGCTGATATTCTTGCAGATTCCGCAGGCCAGCACCACGTCCAGATTCTGGCGCAGTTCCTCCATGGCCTGAATCTTATCCACATCCAGCGATACCACCGCTCCCTTGCGGCGGTCCAGCTTCACAAAGCCTTCCTGCCGTAGAACGGAATAGGCTTTGTTCACCGTGTGCATATTGATTCCCACGTACTCGGCCATCTGGCGCACCGAGGGAAGGGTGTCCCCCTCGCGGATGCGGTCCGTGGCGATGCCCATGATAATCTGATTGCGCAGCTGTATATAGATTGCTTCATCGCTGTTAAAGTCGATCTTCAATACCATAATGCCACCATCTTTCGTTATATCTGTTATACAAGCAATATAACAATGCCTGCTACCATAACTATATCAAGATGTATTTCGTTCGTCAAGTGGAACTTTCATCCGCCTGTTTATGGCCGTTTACCCGCACGGAGCGTAAAAAACCGCAGACGGCAATATCATCGCCGTCCGCGGTATCCGTTGACCCGGATCAATCCAGATCAAATACTTCAATCTCTTCGTCCTCTTCCACTTCCGCGGGTCTTGGCTGTACCGGCCTGGTCTGCACCGGTCTTGGCTGCGGCCGCTCCGCCGGTCTTACCTCAGGTCCTGCCTGAGGGTGCCGGGCCGCCTGGCCCGCCTGGGGACGGCTCTGGCCCGCGGGGCGCTCTGACCCGGGCTGGGAAACGCCCTCCGCCGCCCGGCGTACCGGTCTGGCCGGTGAAGGCTCCGCCATCTGACGCTGCGGGCGGCTCTCCGGTGAGGACTCCGCCATCTGACGCTGCGGACGGCTCTCCGGTAAAGGCTCCGCCATCTGGCGCTGCGGGCGGCTCTCCGGTCTGGCCGGACGGCCCCCGTTGGCCTCTGCCCGGTTTACGGGGCGGCTCTGTCCTGCTCCGGCTTCCGGACCTGCCTGGGGATGTGCTCCGGCCGCTCTGCGCTCCCCGGCACCGCGGGGATTCCCGGCCGGAACACGGGGCTCCCTGGCTTCCCTGGCCGGCGCGGGCGTACGCGCCGGTTCTCTTGTCACAGACGTCTGGCTCCTGGCTGCGTGCTGGGCGTTGACGGCCTCTGCTGCCTCCCTGGCCCTGCGCACCTGAGGCTCGAAGCGGATGGATTCCGCCTCCGGGTCCTCATCTTCTTCCAGTACGTCCACCACGTCCAGTCCTTCCCCGGCTTCCTGCTCCTCATAGGGCTCATAGTCCTCTTCCGGGTAATCCTGGGGAATCTCCTCCCCGTACTCGTCCTCGTCGCCCTCCTCCAGGCGCTCATCCGCCTTTCTGCCGCGGCTTGTCCGTCTGGGACCTCTGTCCGGATCGGAAGGTTTGTTCCTGGATACGATCTGCCAAATCGCCAGAATCAGAAGGATCACTGCGATCACCGCAAGAACGATGATCACGATCAGGCGCATCTCGTAATCCTTGCAAAGGTTATTGTACTCAACCACCAGCGCGTCATACTTACCGGAAATATCCGCAGTTGCGGGATCCTCGAAATAGCGCTGAATCGTGTGCTCGTTGATGTTCATGTCATAGCGGTAGAAGTTCTTCTCGCCCGCCTCGTTCATACCGTAAACCACGCAATACTGAGGATTGTTGTCCACGCCCCAGGTCCAGCCCTTCACCTTGTTGCCGTCGATGTCGATGCTGGATTCCACGAATCCGGACGGCAGCTGCACGGACGGATCCGGCTCTAAGATCGTGATGCTCCGGTTCATGGCCGTCAGCTTCACTCCGGTTGCGGTCCCGCCGTTTCCGCCGGTTCCCTCGGTGCTGCTGGCGCCGCCCTCGGCCTTGGTCACCACAATCACATATTCCTTGGCGGTCTCCCCGTCCTGCGCCGTTACGCGGCAGGTGACGCGGTTCTCGCCCATCTGAAGGTCCTCATTGCCCTTAATGATCTTGGTGGCGTTGTCGTCCGTGCACTCTGCGCTCACGATGATCTTGGTCACATCCGTGCCGACGGTCACCGCGTAGGTGTCCACATCCGGCGAGAATTCAGGAGTCAGACTGCCCGGTGATACCTGCAGGGATTTTAAAGTCGCATCCTTGGAGGCTGTGGCCAGCGCGCTCACCGTCACGGTGGAATTGCCCTGCTTATCCACGGTCACAAGTTTGGAAGAGGTGTCGTAAATCTCCTGGCTGGTTATCTCGATCTTTGTGGTCCCCGCCGCCCTGGCGTTGAACTTCAGCACAAAGGTCATGGAGGACGTGTTGGGTGTTCCCGCGTCCCCGTGAACCCGGATCGCGCCCGAATCTCCCGAGGCGTCCGTGCCGCTGACAAACTCCAGCGCATTGGCATCATAGGACAGCATGATATCCGCGCTGGACAGGCTTTCCCCTCCGGCGGTGGTAACCTTCATATTGACGCTGACCTGACCGCCCACTGTGGCGGAGGGATCGGAAAATGCGATCCTCGCATTGGCCGCATAAGATGTAAGCATATTGACCGGCGCGCAAACCGCCAGCAAGCAGGCCGCCATCAATGCCGCAGCCACACGTTTCATTCGTTCTGTCATAACAATTCTCCTGCTTTCTGTTACAGAATATTTCAAATCTTATCCGCCTTGTACAGCGGTTTCGGGACTGCCCTCAGCGCAAAGCGGAAGCCAGCGCCAACATCACAAACAGTCTCCGCAGCTGGCTGTATTCATCCGCCAGATGATCGTACCGGTTCATCGCATTGTCATACATCTGCTGGGTAAAGTCGGAGTCAGGGACATAGCGCTGAATCGTCCTCTCCTCCAGATCATAGCGGTAAACATGCTTCTGCCCGCTCTCGTTCATGCCGTAAAACAGACAGAACCCGTCGTTTTCGCCCTGGAGGTATCCGGTCACGCGGTTGCCATCGATATTCACCACAACCTGCCTTGCATTTTCCGGAAAAACCGCTTCCTCGTCAGGCTCCAGCACCATGATGGTAATTTCCCTGGTTGTCAGCTTGACGGGAGACTGCTCTGCGGCCGTCTCCTCCGCCATGTTTTCCCCTACTGCGGCCTCTTTCGCTGCCTCCGGGGCGGCCCATACCACCCCTGTTAAGGACAGGGACAGCAGGCAGGCCGCCGCCAGAATCGTCTGCCAAACTCGTCTCTTCATGCTCAGCCCCTCTCTGTGACGCCCGCCGCCCGCGCTATGGGCTGACGGTTACAATCGTCACATTGCTGCCTCCCGGGCCGCTGCCGCCGGAATTGTTCTGGCCGCCTCCCGGACCGCCTGAGCTTCCCGGACCCTGGCCAGAGTTTCCGGGACTTCCGGAATTGCCTCCGGGCTGCGTTCCGGGACTTCCGGGCGAATACGTTCCGCCCGACGACGTGGGACCGCCGCTCTGTTTCGCCACGTGGATGGTGTAGGTCCGTGTACTGCCGTTCTGGGCCGTGACCGTAACCGTAACATCCGTGGTCCCCGCTCCCAGGTTCACCGTCCCAATGCCGTTGACGGTAGCCGTGGAATCGGCTGTGGAAGCCTGAACATTGACGGCCGATACGGAGGTATCCACAATCAGGTCGTAGACTTCGGTATCCTTGTTAAAGGTGGGCGTCAGGCTGAAACCGTCCACACCCAGGCCGGATAGCTTGTTGTTGGGGCTTCCGTCCCCGGTGGGCGCGGCGCAGGGCTGATCCGGCATGTTGTTGTATACCGGAATGATAAATTCCAGCGCCGAGTTCTTTACCTCCGGGGTGTAGGCCTGGGCCAGCTTCGCGCCCTCCGAGGCCGCCGCCTGGACATTGCTCATATACTGATGTTTGTACAGGTTGCTGCCCTGCACGTTGAACTTTTTCAAATAGAATGTATTCTGTCCCGCTTTCACGTAGTTGTCGCCGTAATTGAGCGCCCCGCCCAGAATGGATTTCTCCACCGTATTCCACGGCCGGCCGTAGCTGCCGGACTGGGACGCGTACCAGAGCCCCCGCTCAATGGCGCTCATGGAGCCGGACTGATAGGCCTCCACGTTAAAGAAGTTGTAATAGCCGCTGTATCCGGCATAATTTCCGGAGATCAGCGGGCTGGTCCCCTTTCCCTGCTCCTGCATGATCATGGAAGCCAGCACATAGGGGTTGACCCCGGACTGCTCGCCCGCCCGCATGATAATATCCACATAGGAAGCCGTGCCGGTGGATCCGCCTCCCGAGGGGGATGTCCCCGGCGAACCGGTGCTCGGTGCGGAGCTTCCCGGCGACGAACCGCCGGACGGAGAC
>OJKJ01000316.1_pt1 | contig 30435 bp, 28 predicted proteins | sample 1596491 | NCBI WGS metagenome assembly OJKJ01 (sample SAMEA4350160, study PRJEB24818) | metagenome | biome: human; feature: gut; material: faeces | place: Denmark | collected 2013-09 | reverse complement strand
GGATGTTCCCAACGCCAACTACTGGGCCCTGGCCATCTTTGTGATTGCCAGCCTGACCGACACCCTGGACGGGTACATCGCCCGCCACTACAACCAGACCACCGATTTCGGCAAGTTCATGGACCCCCTGGCGGACAAGTGCCTGGTCACCGCCGCCATGCTGTGGTTTGTGGAGATCGGCCAGATGCCCGCCTGGGCCCTGCTGGTGGTCATCATCCGGGAGTTCGGCGTGTCCGGCCTGCGGATGGTGGCGGCGGACAAGGGCCGGGTCATTGCCGCCGGCTGGTCGGGTAAGGTAAAAACCGCTACCACCATGGTCTGTATCTGCCTGATGCTCCTGCCCATCCCGGCGGCGCTCAATGCCGTTTGCGTGGCGCTGATCGTGGCTACCACGGTCTATTCCGGGGCGGAGTATTTTATCAAAAACCGTGACGTACTCAATTGGAATAAGTAATGTACCATAAAAGCGGCGGCCCCATCGGGGCCGCCGCTAGATCAAAAAAAGGACCCCCCCCCCCCCCCCGCCGCGTTCACCGTGCCCGCCTCAAATTTGTGCGGCACCGGCGCGAACACCGCCCCGGTCCTGGTGACGGAGTCGATCATCTCCCCGCCGGTCAGAAACGGCGGCATTTCCTCCAGCAGCTCCCGCCGCCCGTACAGCACGCCGATTCCCATGGGCCCCATAAGCTTGTGGCCCGAAAATGCCAGGAAATCCGCTCCCAGCGCCTGCACGTCCACAGGCATATGGGGCGCGCTCTGGGCCGCGTCCACCACCAGAACGGCTCCCCGCTCCTTCGCCATGGCCGCGATCCGGGCGATGGGATTCTCACATCCCAGCACATTTGACACATGGGTCACCGCCACCAGCTTTGTGCGCTCCGAAAATGCCTCGTTCAGCCGCTCCTGCGTGATCCGGCCATCCGCCTCACACTCCAGGAATTTAAGCCTGGCACCTGTCTGCCTTGCCACCATCTGCCAGGGCAGCAGGTTACTGTGGTGCTCCATGATGCTCACCACAATCTCATCCCCGGCCTTAAGCCTGGACAAACCGTAGCTGTACGCCACCAGATTCAGGCTCTCCGTGGTATTTCTCGTGAAAATGACCTCGCCCTCCGGCGGAGCGTTGAGGAACCGGCGCACCGCCTTTCTGGCCTCCTCCACCCGCTCCGTGGCCTCCACGCTCAGGGTGTAGAATCCCCGCATGGGGTTGGCGTTGTACCTCTCGTAAAACTCCCGCTCCGCCTGCAGCACGCAGGCGGGCTTCTGGGCCGTTGCCGCGCTGTCCAGGTAAATCAAGGGATTCTCCGCCAGCAGCGGGAAATTCCTGCGGTACGGATTGCAGTACGGATGATTCGTAAACCCATTATTTTCCATCTCCACTCACCTCCTCAAGATAATCCTGTGCCAGCCGCCTTGCGGCCTCATCTCCGATCCTGCGGCAGACCTTGTCCAGCTTCGCCCGGGTCATCACCTGGGCGGCCTTCTCCCGGCTCATCCCCCTGGAACAGAGGTAGAACAACAGCTCGTCGTCCAGCCTGCCGATGGTAGCGCCGTGGCTGCCCTGCACGTCCTCCTCGGCGCACAGAATCAGCGGAATGGTCTGATTCACCGCGTCGTCCCCCAGAATCAGCACGTCCTCCTGTTCCTCGCCCTCCGCTCCGGCGGATCCTGCCTTGAAGTCGATGGTGCCGCGAAACAGCTTAAACGCCTGATCCCGGAGCACGCCCCCGGCCATGATCCGGCTTTTGGACCTGCGCCCTCTATGATTTGCCACATAATTCATGTCGAACCGCTGGCCTTCCCTTCCCAGATATCCCACGTCCACGCTCAGGGCGCTCTCCACCCCGTCAAGCTCCGCCAGGCAGCCCGCGTAAGTCTCAGCCCCGCCCAGAAACAGCTGGACGATCTCCACGGACGCGCCGTCGCCGCAGCTCCCGCCGATGTCATTCAACATCCGGTATCCGCTCCCCAGAAGCTGGAGCTGGATCAGCCGCACCCTGGCATTTTTACGCGCCTTAAACCGGGTCTGCACGGCGATCTGCCCTCCGTCCCCGGGCGCTGAGGTGAAATCCATCACCACGGTCAGCCGTTCGCCCTCCCCGGCCAGAATTTCCACCGGCTGGAAGCTGTTCTCCCCGTCCTGGCAGATGAAATGCAGGACGGCGCGGGCTTCCTCCACGGGAGCGGTCCGGGCAGCCCTAATCTCCGCTGCGGCCTGAATCGAGGCTGCCTCCGCCGCGCCCTGAATCGCCTCAGCCTCCGCCTCAATCCGAATCGGCTCAATCTTATCCGCGCCCTGAATCGCCGCGGCCCGGGCGTGATAGGCTTCCGTCCCAATCCGAATCGCCGTGGCCTCCGCCGCCTCCCTCAGCCGGTCCATATCCCGCCCCATCCCGGTCGCAACAGACGAGAAATCCTCCTCCCACGCTTCCGGCTCCGAAAATCCTTCCGTAATCACAGCCGGGGCCTTCCCCGCCGCGATCCGTTCCAACCGGGCCTCGTTCATCCTCAGCCGGTTCCAGGTCCTCACCGGCAGCCGGTTGACCTTCAAATCAAGTCCATTTTCCACAGGGGGCCTCCTTTCCAATTCCTGTAAATCCATCTATCCGATACTCCCCTTCATCTCCATGCGGATCAGATTGTTCATCTCCACCGCGTACTCCAGGGGCAGCTCCTTGGCCACGCTGTCCGCGAACCCGCTGACGATCATAGCCCTGGCCTCCTCCTCGCTCAGTCCCCGGGACATGAGGTAAAATACCGCCTCGTCGCTGATCCGCCCGATCTTGGCCTCATGGCCGATATCCGCGTCCTTTGTGCGGATATCCATAGCCGGAACCGTGTCCGACCGTGAGATTCCGTCCAGCATCAGGGACTGGCAGGAAACCGCCGCCTTGCTGCCCGCCGCCCCCTTGGCCACCACCACGGAGCTCCTGAAGGTGCTCACGCCCCCGCCCTTGGAAATGGACCGGGTGTTCATGTAAGAGGTCGTCTCCGGCGCGGCGTGCACCACCTTGGCCCCGGTGTCCAGATTCTGGCCCTCCCCGGCGAAGGTGATCCCGGTGAACTCCATCCTGGCCCCCCGTCCCTTCAAAATGCTCATGGGGTACAGGCAGGATACGTGGGAGCCGAAGGAACCGGACACCCACTCGATGGTTCCGCCCTCGGCCACCTGGGCCCGCTTGGTGTTCAAGTTGTACATGTTCTTGGACCAGTTCTCAATGGTGGAATAGCGCAGCTTCGCGTTCTTCCCCACGAACAATTCCACGCAGCCCGCGTGCAAGTTGGCCACATTGTATTTCGGCGCGGAACAGCCCTCGATAAAATGCAGGCTGGCCCCCTCGTCCACAATGATCAGCGTGTGCTCGAACTGCCCCGCCCCCGGCGCGTTCAGCCGAAAATAGGATTGCAGAGGTATTTCCACCTGAACCCCCGGCGGCACGTATACAAAAGACCCGCCCGACCACACCGCGCCGTGGAGGGCCGCAAACTTGTGATCATTTGGCGGTACCAGCTTCATAAAATGTTTTTTCACCATATCCCCGTACTCGCCCTTCATGGCGCTCTCCAGGTCCGTGTATACCACACCCTGCTCCGCCACCTCCCGGCGCACGTTGTGGTATACCAGCTCCGAATCGTACTGTGCGCCCACGCCCGCCAGGGAACTTTTCTCCGCCTGAGGGATTCCCAGCCGCTCAAAAGTGTCCTTGATCTCCTCCGGCACCTCGGCCCAATCCCCCTTCATCCCGGTGTTGGATCGCACATAGGTGGCGATATTGTCCATATCCAGCCCTTCTAAAGAGGGGCCCCAGTCCTGAACCTTCATATTGTTGTAAATCTGAAGGGACTCCAGCCGGAACAGCTCCATCCACAGCGGATCGCCCTTCTCCCGGGAAATCTGCTCCACAATGGCCGGGCTCAGCCCCGTCTCAATGCGGTAGGCGTCCTTCTCCTCGTTCCGTATGTCATAAATGCTTCTGTCGATGTCATTTACATAAGTTCTTTCTTCCATCTCCGTATTCTCTCCTTTCGGGAAGGCAAGAGGCCGGGCGCAGCCCTCACTGCCCCAGATACCGCTCAAACCCGTCCCGATTAATCTCCTCCACCAGCGCCGCCCCGCCCGTTTTCACGATCCGGCCGCCCACCATGATGTGGGTCTTGTCCACATGCAGGGATTCCAGAATCCGGGTGCTGTGGGTGATAATGAGAAGCCCGCCCTCCCGGTCCTTCTGGTACTCCTTCACGCCCAGGGACACCGTGCGCACCGCGTCCACGTCCAGGCCCGAGTCCGTCTCGTCCAGAATCGCCAGGCTGGGCTTCAAAAGCAGCATCTGCAAAATCTCCGCCTTCTTTTTCTCTCCGCCTGAAAATCCCACGTTCAAATCCCTGTCCCCATAGGCCCTGTCCATTTGCAGCAGCTCCATGGCCTGGCCCATCTCCTTTCGGAAGGCCGAGAGCTTCACCCGCTCCCCTCTGCGCTGCTCCACCGCGCTCCGGATGAACGCGCCCAGAGTCAGCCCTGGAATCTCCAGGGGGTTCTGAAAGGACAGAAACATCCCGTCCCTGGCCCGCTTGTCCGCGCTCTCCTCATTGATCCGCTTTCCCTGGAACAGGATCTCCCCCGCCGTGGCCTCATAGCGCGGATTCCCCATCAGGGCGTAGCCCAGTGTGGACTTTCCCGCTCCGTTGGGCCCCATCAGCACATGGGTCTCCCCCTTCTGAATCTCCAGGTCAATTCCATGTAAAATCTCTTTATCTTCCACTCTGACCGTCAGTCCCCTGACTTCCAGCAGTCCGTTTGACATATACTCCTCCATTCCGCCCGGGAAGGCTCGTGTTTTGATCTGATTTTATATTAACCTATCATTTTAATTGGTTTATAGATATCATAATCTTATAAACCTACTTTGTCAATAGGTTTATATTTTCCACTTTCTGTTGATATTCCTATTTCTCTTGTAGTATAATAGGGGCATGCTGACAGGCAATTTTTAGAGGGAGGTGTGTCAAATGATGATTTCCACAAGGGGACGCTACGCGCTGCGGGTGATGCTGGACCTTGCCGCCCACGACGCGGACGGGTACATTCCCCTGAAAGAGATTGCACACCGCCAGGACATTTCCGAGAAATATCTGGAAATCGTTCTGAAGGTTTTGGTCCGAAGCAACCTGCTCACCGGCCTGCGCGGAAAAGGCGGCGGATACCGCCTGACCCGTCCCCCGGGCGAGTACACCTTAGGCGAAATCCTGCGCCTGACCGAAGGCAGCCTGGCGCCGGTGGCCTGCGCCGACGAGGGCAATACAGAATGCCCCCGGCGCGAGACCTGCCCGTCCCGCCCCGTATGGCAGAAGCTGGACACGCTGATCAACGACTATCTGGACGGAATCACCCTGGACGATCTGTTGAAATCCCCATAGCCGCCGAGTCAGGCCCCGCGCTTTACGCCCGCGGCCCGGACGGACATGGCCGGACGGCAGCCCAACACCCCATTCCCCCGCCAAACAACATCCCCGATTCGGAGAAAACGAAAAATCAATATCGGAAAGGACAAATGCACTATGTATTGCACAAGAAAACTCACTGACTCCATCACCTGGGTGGGCGGCAACGACCGCCGCCTGGCTCTCTTCGAGAACCTCTTCCCCATTCCCCGGGGCGTCTCCTACAACTCCTACCTGATCGTGGACGAGAAAACCGCGCTGATCGACACCGCGGACGCGTCCATTACCAGACAATTTCTGGAAAATATTGCCCACACCCTGGACGGGCGCGGCCTGGACTACCTGATCGTCAACCACATGGAGCCGGACCACTGCGCCAACATTGAGGAGCTGCTCCTGCGCTACCCGGACTTAAAGATCGTTGGCAACACCAAAACCATTTCCATGATCGGCCAGTTCTACGATCTGGACGCCGCCGGGCGCAGCATCGTGGTCAAGGAGAACGACACCCTGTCCCTGGGCGCCCACACCCTGCGCTTCTACTTCGCGCCCATGGTACACTGGCCGGAGGTGATGATGACCTACGAGGAGAGCGAACAGCTGCTCTTTTCCGCCGACGCCTTCGGGACCTTCGGCGCGGTAAACGGCAACCTGTTTAACGACGAGGTGAACTTCGAGCGCGACTGGCTGCCCGACGCCCGCCGTTACTACAGCAACATCGTGGGCAAATACGGCGTCCAGGTGCAGTCCGCCTTAAAGAAGGTGGCGGGCCTTCCCCTGCGCATGATCTGCCCCCTTCACGGCCTGGTGTGGCGCAGCGGCCTGGACGTGCTTCTGGACAAGTACGCCCACTGGAGCAAATACGAGCCTGAGGAACAGGCCGTGGCCATTTTCTTCGGCTCCATGTACGGCGACACCGAGAACGCGGTGAACGTGCTGGCCGCGGGCCTGGCCGACGCGGGCGTGAAAAATATCGCCGTCTACGACATTTCCAGCACCCATGTGTCCGTGCTGATCTCCGAAATTTTCCGGTGCAGCCACCTGGTGCTGGCCGCCCCCACCTACAACGGCGGCGTCTACCCGGCCATGCTGAATCTGCTCCACGACATGAAGGCGTTGAGCGTGCAGAACCGCACCGTGGCCCTGATCGAAAACGGCTCCTGGGCCTCCACCTGCGCCAAGCAGATGCGCGCCGCCCTGGAGGAAATGAAGCAGATGCAGATTCTGGACACCACCGTGACCTTGAAATCCACGCTGAAGGAGGATTCCGCGGCGGCACTGGAGGCACTGAGGGAAAGCCTTCTGGCTTCCTTGGGACAGTAACAACATAAGTATAAAATAATGAAATAGCAGTAGGCAGCCGTCCTACAACGGCGCGCCAGATATCCGGCACATGGGAGACCATGTGTCGCTTGTCTTTTATACCCTGTGCCCGCCCGGTCCATCCCAGCAAACAGTGCAATCATAAAAACACCATCCCACGCAACCAACGGCCCCAAACGGGTAGTATACAAGTGAAAGGCCCTAAAACATTCTATACAGGAGGTGGCAAAATGGAGGACAACCGAATCGTTGAATTGTACTGGGCGCGCGATGAAAAGGCGATATCGGAAACCGCGTCAAAGTACGGAAAATATTGCCATACCATCGCCTATAACATTCTCCGGGATCAAGGGGAGGCGGAGGAAAGCGTCAACGACACTTATCTCGGCGCATGGAACGCAATGCCGCCCCACCATCCCTCTGTCCTGCGCACATTCCTGGGGAAAATCACCCGGCGGATATCCCTGAAAAAATGGCGTGATCTCCACCGGGACAAGCGCGGCGGCGGACAGGTATCCCTCGCCCTTGAGGAGCTTTCGGAATGCGTGCCCTCAAAGTCCGCGGTAGAAGATGAAATCCTGGCGGCGGAGCTGTCAGAGACTTTGAACTGCTTTATCGCGTCTCTGCCAGCCACGGAGCGCCAGATTTTCCTCTGCCGCTACTGGTATCTGGACTCCATCGATACAATCAGCCGGAGCTTTTGTTTTAGCCGCAGTAAAGTAAAATCCATGCTTTACCGTACAAGAGTGAAACTGCTTAACCATCTGAAAAAGGAGGGTGCCCTATGAACGCCGGCCACATTCTTGATGCGTTGGAACAGATCGACGACCAATATATTCTCGAGGCAAGGGACAGAAACCCTCTGGCCCCTGTAAAAAAGTTTCTGAATCTGAAACACGCCCTGGTTCTTGCCGCGGTGATAACCGCCTTGCTGTCACTCTGCGGATTTGCCGCGTACAAATTTGGTTGGTTTGACCCGTGGCTGCAAAAGCCCTCCGCAAATCCCACCGAGACCGTCCGAAGCGCCATTGAAAGCCAAATCCACAAGGACTACACCTCCCGCGTGCACGTCCGCAAAATCATAATTGACGAAGATGAAACGGCCCGCGTGGCAGCCATGTATACCGGCAGCGAACTGGCAAAAGAACGTGGCTGGACGGACGGATATCTTGCGGATCACTTTGTGGTTGTATGGGCTGAGTATGATGTTGTGTACGATCATACCAAAACCTTTCTGGACGATGGTTATACACAGCAGTATTTTTACCTGATCCGGGACGCGGAAAGCGGCCAATGGACCATCATCGACAACACATCGCCAAACACCGGAGCAGCCGCCCCGGACACATGAAGCGGCACAGGATATTGGCCTTATTGTAATGGGTGGACTTGGCGTAGGCCCCCACAAACCCAAAATGCAAAGGGAAGGCTCCCCCCCGTCATTTCCAGAACCGAAATGGACATCACCATAATCCCCAAGCCAATTACCTGTCCAACACCCATGCTGAAACAGATCCTTGCGCGTCAAAACCCGCTCTAAATCTGCGTGGAATTTGCCGATTGCTCATTTGCCATACCTCCCCTCCTGTTCGTTCGTGCATGAACATTCCAATATGGATATCGGAGCTTGACATCCCGCAGGCCGCGCCAGCGGCCAATTTGCGTTCAAACAAAAATACCGGTTCGCTGATCCTAAAAGGATTTTTGAACCGGCATTTCCAATATTTCCTCAATATCTCCCCAATATTCTCAAAACGCCCTGTGCCCCAGCCGCAGTCCGTCCAGAAATGCCGCCTCGTACACAGCCCTGCACTCCTCCGCCCCGCCTTCCACCAGGCTTTCAAACAGTCTCTCAAACTGATCCCGCGTGTCCGGGTCCAGGCTCCTGAGGATGGCCTCCTGCTCCTCATAATACCTGGCCCGCAGGCCGGGAAGCCGCTCCCCGATAATCTGATCCACCCGTTCCTCAATCATTTTCCCGAGCAGCTCCTGTACGCCCATTCTCCGCCTCCCTCCAATCCGCGCAGGCAAATGCCGTTTACAGGTACTTTTTGAACTCCGCGGCCTTCTGCGCCAGCGCGTCCTTCACCTTCCGCTCGAAGTTGCCCAGGGCGCAGTTCACCACGTCGCAGGCCCTATCGGTAATATCGTCGCTCACGCTGTCCATGGAACTCTTCAGATCGTTCACAAACTCCTTTGCCGCCGCTTCAAACCCTGAAAAATGCCATTGGTTCTTATATTTGGCTCTGCCGAACATACCCTCGCCCGCGTACACCTCGTCGTAATCAAAATCCATCCGGTCCACGTACCACCTGAGACTGGTATACTCCCCGCGGCTCTTAAAATCCGCGATAATCCCGGACCCGGTGCTGTAATCGTCAAAATTCTTCACCAGCTTGGTCTCAAAGTCGCCGTCCCCCGGCCTCACGTCGAACCTGCACCAGGACTCCGGCAGCTTAAACGCGGCCCCGCCCGCCTCCCGGGCCTGCCCGTAAATCTCCCGCAGGAAACATTCCATGGACTGGTTGAACTGGTAATAGAAATTCCCCTCGGCCTCCTCGTAAGTATAATACGGCCTCAGCTTCTTCACCTTATACTCCACAAACACCTTTTTGAGCATGGGCCGGTAGGCGGAAGGCAGATAGCACAGGTTCTCGAACTCAGCCCGGGCCGCGGACTTCGCCTGGCTCTCCGAGCTGTAATCATTGCTGTACTGCTTAACGCAGAATGGCACTGGAATCTCGTAATCCCCGGCCTTAAATTTCAGCTTCCCCGGGTCTGCCTTGGAGATTTTCAACGTCTGCTTCCGTTCCTCCAGTTTTTTCAGCAACTCCTGAAGCCCCTCCTTCCCCGGCTTCACGCCGGAGCCGGTCTCCACGATCTGAATCGCCTTCTGGGGACATTCCTCCGCAATGCGCTTAAGCGCCGCCAAATCCTTCGGAGCCACGGCCTTGCCCGCCACCGGCACGGCATTTCCCTCCGCATCCTCCACAAAATACGGACTCTTGAAAATACACGCCCCGCAGCCATTACATGTTTTTGCCACCTGTAACTGTTTCATCTCACTTCTCCTCTTTTGTTTATGTTTTGATCTGTCAGGCGTCGTTCAGGACGCGCTGCATGTTCGCCAGGTACGCTTCCCCGGTCTCAATGGTCTCCAAAGCCGCCTCTGCAACCGCGCCCTCCTGGGTGATCACCGGCACGTTCATAACGTCCGAGAGCGCCGCCGCGAAATTGACACAGGTCATCAGCACCCCTTTGTCCGTTTCCGAGTAATTCCTCACATTGTAGCCGTTCCGCTCAATGGTCTCCTTCGTGGTCTCAATGGACTTTAAAAACAGGACGTACAGCCCGGTCAAAAGCTTTGCGATCCGGTCCGCCCTGGCGATCACCGCATCACAGGCCGCGCACACGGATTCCGCCTGGGAGTAGATCACCTCCGCCTGGCTCAACTGATTGCGGGCGGCGGAGAGATTGCGCTCAGAGTCCTTGATGGCCATACCGCCCAGCCCCTTCATCATCAGGCCGCAGACCAGTTCCTTGTCCGTAAACGCCTTCTTGGCCGATATGGTCAGCGCCTGAAGCCCCGCCTGCCGCTCCTCGGAAATAGAGAGGGACAGATTGACCGAATCCTCCGCGCCGCGCAGGTCGATCTTCTGAATCTGGCTGTAGACCTCCACAAATTTGGGGATCGCGTCCTCCATGACAGCCCGCTTCTTCCTGGCCACGTTCATCAGCCGTTTGTCCGTAAATTCCGTCTTGGTTTTGACCAGCTGCCTGGCCTCCTCATTCTTCTCAAACGCCTGGGCGTATTTTTTGAGAGCGCGGTCGTCCATCTTCGCGGACTTCACCAGGCGGCTGCCCTCCACCACGCTCGCGCCGATTGCCATTCCCATTAATTCCAGCAGCATTTTCCGTCCCCTCCGTCTTTAAAATTGCAGCACAAGGGCAGAATCCAGCTGCGCCTCATACTCCTCCACCGTTCCAAACCGCACGTTTCTGCCGAAAATCCGCAAAATCTCATCCAGCCCCTCTGCCACTCCCTTTGCCGAGTACACGCCCTCGCAGGCGCTCTCCATGATCCTGTCAAATCCCTCTGCAAAGGTCTCGTCCCACCTGCCGAACTCCTCGGCGCAGATGGCTTTAAACTTCTCCCGCTGACGCTCCATCTCCGCCAGCGCCTCTGTCCGTATCATGGCCAGCTTCCGCTCCTTCTTCCTGTAGTCGTCCAAATGCTTCGCCGTCTCCCTGATGTCCTTAACCGCAGAGCTGACCAGTATAATCCCGCTGCACGCGGCGGTGGTGATCACCGTGCCCAGCACCTTTCCGATCACTTTACCCGCGGCGGCCCCCACCAGGCCTCCGGACGCCAGCCCCAGGAACGTGCCGATCTCGCTGCCGATCTCCCCACCGATCATACCGGCCACCATCATCGTGCCCTTCTGCCCGATCTCCCCAATAAACTCCTGCCCGCTGATCTCTCCGTTTAAATACCGCTCAGCCGAGTCCGCGACGATCAGCGCCACCGCGGTGATCTGGCCGATCTGGCCCGAGGAAGCGATCTTCTGAAACAGCGGATTTTCGCTGTTAACCATCATGAAATTTGCCTGATCAACGATCAGACGCCTGGCGCCTCCCACCACCGCGGTTCCCACCGTGTACTTCGCCATGTCCCCGGCCGCCTCCCCCAGGGACTTCTCCACGGACGCCACCTTGCACATCTGGCTGACAGCCTCTACGGTGAGGGGGATGAGAGCGCCGGTGAGGGCTTCGGTGGCGCCGGTGGCAAACTCGGTCCCCATATTTTTAGCCGTGTGGAGCGCGATATCAGCGTTTACGTGGACCTCTGCGCCGATCTTACCTTTAACCAGCGCAATTTTCCCTTCCCTGCTCAGCTCAGAGTCCCGGTCCATCGCCATGGCCAGATCGCTTTTTTCCTGCTTTTGGGCGTTAAAATGCTTCGAGGTTGCCCGAAAATTGGCATCCTGATTCGCAATTTCCTTCAAATCCCGGTCTGTCAAAAATGCGTTGGATTTTACCCTCCCGTGAAGCTCCTTCAGCGATACAACGTGATCCGCCTCCGCCGAGTGCGCCGCCCAGGCGGTGGAGTTGTTCTTCCCGTCAGCCGTTTTCATATGGAACTTATTTCGCGCTGCCTTTTCGGCAATATGCAGTTCTTTACCGGTCACCGGGTCCCGATAGGTCCGTTTTCCGTTAAATACCTTTTCTTTATAAGCTGACTTGGCCTCCTTTGAATCCCACAACTTTTTCCGGTTCTGCCCGTTATATTCCTGAGTAATCCCCAAGTCCTCATTTGGCCCAATGACCATGGTCTCTGCCATTTCCACCGCCAAATGTTTTTTCTTCTCCTCCACCTCTATCCCTCCAATACGTTCACATACCCGCCCTGGCTCCTCAGCCACATATCAATTCCATTTCCAAATACCTCTGCCTGGATCACCCACTTCCCGCCGTCCTCCGACAGAATTTTCGCGGTGGGGAGGCGGTCCAGAACGGCTTCCACCGACGGCCCGGAATACTCAAACTTCACGGTGCGCATGCGGCCGCCGTACATAAACTGGATCCGTTTGCGGAACTCCCCCTCCTCGAACCGGTCCCGGTACGGGATCTTGAAATGCGTGTCCGTCACCCGCAGACTCCTGATCCGGTCCAGGCGGTAAATGGTGGGAAATGGATCCTGCGCGTTGTCAAATTCCGTTTCCCTGTCGATATTCTGGATAAACGCCGCCAGATAAAAATAATATTCCGAGAACATCAGCGCCAGGGGCTGCAACACCCTGCGCACAGTTTCGCTGTTTTTGAGCTTCGCGTAGTCGATCTCGATCACACGGCATTCCCGGATCGCGTTCCCCAACTCCCACATCTTATCCATAAAAATGGTCCCGTGATGCGGTTCCACGTAGTGGAACTTTTCATTGGCGATCAGCTGACCCACCATTTTCCGCTTGTCCGGGGAAACGCAGTTGTCGATGAGCTTGTCCAGAATCCCCATCATTTCCGGCTTTGTGAGCGCCCGACTGTCCAGCAGAATTTTGCTCACTGCCAGAATCTCCGCGTCGGTGAATTTCGTCTCCGGCCGTCGTTCCAAACGGTATCCCCGCTCCCGGCGATCGTAGACGACAGTGTTCTCCTCCCCGTTCAGCAGGCCCTGATCCGCCATAAATTCCTTGATGTCGTCCAAGTCCCGCTGGATACTCTTCTCGCTGACCCCGTATCTGACCGCCTCCTGCGCTTTGCTCACCACGGAACCGTCCATCAGACTGGCGTAGAGCTTCAGGATACGCTGATTTTTGCTGCCGTTTTGTCTCTCCATCGTGGCGCACACCTCCCCCATTTTCCTGAATGTCCGCGTCATAGTGCTGTGTTTTATCCATTATAGCATTTTGAATGGACACATTCTGTCCTCATTACCTGTAAAATGCACTTTGGGCTCGATTCACTGATATTACAATCTTACTCCATATTCTTCCATATTTCTACTATAAGTGACAAAATACGGAGGATTTTTGGTGGTTTAACGTAACGGAAATTTTGTTATACGGCGGTTGTCGGATGATAGCCGCAAAAAGGAAGCGGGCGAAAGGCTGAGGCAGCCTTGTCGTCCGCTTTGGATTAGGTTAAAACTTATTTGGATTGGGTTGTACTGTGTTTGCCGTGGGAACCAGCATGTTACGCTAAATCCCATTCAGTTCCCATCGAAACCGGCGTTGCCTCCCGAATCTCATGCGCCGCTGCCGGAAGTTCCGCTATTGTCAGTTCCTCCTACGTTGTCGTCTGAGGTTCCGCTGTTGTCAGTTCCTCCTCCGTTGCTGTCTGAGGTTCCGCTGTTATCAGTTTCTCCTCCATTTCCGCCGGAGGTTCCGCTATTGTCACTCCCTCCGCCGTTGCCCTCTGCGGTTCCGCTGTTGCCGCTTTCGCCTCCTGTACCTCCGGAGGTTCCGCTATTATCAGTTCCGCCGCTGGTGCCACCTGAAGTTCCGCTGTTATCAGCTCCGCCGCTGGTGCCGCCTGAGGTTCCGCTGTTGTCATTTTCGCCTCCCGTACTGCCGGAGGTCCCACTGTTATCATTTTCGCCGCCTGTACCGCCGGAAGTTCCGCCATCTTCAGTGTGATCCGGCGTACCTCCTGTGGAGCCGCTGTCATCCGGCGTTTCGCCTGAGCCGCCGGTGGAGCCGTTCTGATCTGCCGGATCCGTTGTGCTTCCGCCGGAAATGTCTCCGGTTCCGCTTCCATCCGGGGATTCTGTGGAGCCGTTTCCAGTTCCGTTATCTCCACTTTGATCGCTTCCGCCAGCCGTCTCGCCACCGGAACTGCTGTTTTCATCCTTCCCGGAACCGCCGTTCTGTCCGGCGCTGCCGGTATCCCCGCCAGTGGTGGAATCGCCCGTATCCGTGGACAAGCCGCCGTTTTCAGTTGGGTCGCCCGGCGTGCCGTCAGAGATCGGGTCTTTCTCACCACCCGCATCTCCGCCTGCTTGCCCGGCATTTTCCGCTCCCGCCTCCGGGCCGCCAGCACCGCTTCCTCCGCCCTGACCACCGCCTAGCACGGTTCCTGGCTCCACTTTTTCAGCCTCGGAGGGCGAGGCGACCTCGGGAGCAGGTTCTTGAGTGTACTCGTAAACTGCAACAAACTGCAAATCTTGATACACTACAATTTCTGTGGGATCCTTTATAACTTCCTCATCTAAAATCCATCCTAAAAATTTTCGGTAATATATTCCCGAATCATGATCATCATCTAGCGACAACACAGCAAACTGCCCGAACATAGGCACTGAATCCACCAGTTCTTGTTCTGGGCGTTCTGGCACCTCTGTAATATGCTGTCCCTCATAGACATGGCTTTCCCCAAGCACATCCTTCATGTTATCGTCTAAAAATGTCACTGTAAATGCCTGGGCCACCTGCACAGTAATCGTTCCGGTAATGGTTGTAGAATATTTGGAAAATGTAACTCCGGTCAGCCCCATGCTTGCAATACCAAAATACAAGAGCCAGGCGTTAAGAGAATGCCGTCTTTTTCCGTTTGAATCCGCTGGTTTTTCGCTGCTGTTCCTAGAAAAAAACGCCATCCTCCTTTCCTCCCTTCATACCCATTCTTTCACAAATATTCCAAACGCCGTCAGCCCGCCAGTTCCCGTTTCCGCAAATGGGGCGCTTCCACCAGGAGCATCAGCGCCACAACCATTACCAACATTCCCAGCGACGATTTGAGGAACAGAATCAGATTCCCCAAACGTGGAATGACCAGGCGGACGCTTCCATAAATATTATCCCGGTTGATCGTCACGCCGTCCGGCGCGTTATTGGCGTCGCCTTTTGTCTGAAAGGTTTCTCCATCTTTTTCCATAACTCTGTGAGTGACAAATGTCCCCTGATCTCCGAAGGTCACAATCTCCCCCGGCGCGTAATCCGCCTGCTGGCGGATGATCAGGCTGTCCCCCGGCGAAAACGCCGGTTCCATGCTGCCCGAAAGCACGGTCACCATGGAGTAGCCAAATAGTGAGGGAAGTTCTTCGTGATAGACAAAGCGCTTCACCAGCAGTATGCCGTTCATCAATATCACTGCAACGAGAATTGCGGTAAGAAAACGCTGCAGCCAACGTCCGATTTGTTTCATATTGATCATGTCTCCTCTATGATGTGGTTTGCTCCGCGTGAATCATCACGATCACCCGGTATTCCAGGTCCGCGGCAGAGCCGATTTTGGTGTCCAATATGTCATTTCCACCGGCGAACAGCCATTGCCATTCCAAGAGATATTCCTTCTCTTCTCCCGGATCCAGGTTCACAGACTCGGCGGAGAGCTGTTCCGCAGTAAGCCAGGTGTCCTGATCCCCGCAGAGATATTGACCGTCCGATTTCAATCGGTAACGGAGGGGCAGAAGAAGCTGGCCTTCCGGCGCGGAAATCTTCATCTGATACCGGATTTCATAGGAATTCCGGTTGCTGACCAGAAATTCGTAACTGCCTTTGGAACCAGGCATCAGCTTTCGGTCCTCTCCCGCTCCAGTCCGATCCGCAAACAGACTGATCTCCGTGTTCTGCTGCCATACAGGGCCGTTCTTTTCCTGTACCTGCACGTCAGCGGGCTGGTCTGGCTCGGTGGGGTCGGTGGGATCAGTTGGGTCCGTTGGATCGGTTGGGTCCGTCGGATCAGTCGGATCGATTGGATCCGTCGGATCAGTGGGGTTCGATGGCTCCGTTGGTTCCGTTGGATCAGTCGACGGGGTGGGCGGTCTGGATGAGTGATCGTGTGAGGAATCAGAGTCAGAACCCGAGTAATTCGGCTGCGTCTGATTTCCGGCTGCCGCGCTGGTCTCCGCCGGGGGCTGAGAAGGCTGTTCCAGGCTCTCAGCGGTGGATTCCTGCCCCGCTATGGGGACGGATTCTGCGGCGGCGCTGTTGCTTTGATCCTGCGCGGATGGCGTGAGAAGCTGGGACTGCGTCTGTCCGGCAGCCTGACCGGCCTGATCGGCCGGGTCCGTCGTGTTCTCCTGGGCGATCAGCCCTTCTCCTGACTCAGGAATTTCTGATTGATCATTGGCTGCGGGCTGGGCCGCAACCGGGTCTGCCGTTTTCCCGGAGGTGTCCTTGTAGTGATCGGCTCCGGCGTCCCGGGTGTAGACATCCGGGGCGACTGTGATTCCGTCGTTATCATCCAGTTGGAGGCGGATATGCACTGCAATGACGTTCTCGGACACCGCCAGTTGGTACGCCTCCGCGTTGCCGGTGACCTTGCCGGTCTGGATTCCGCTTTCGCGGTCTATGTGGATTTCAACCTGACTTTCCTGCCTCCCGGAATCGTCCAGCAGGGCCAGGTTGTGTGTTCCGGTCTCCACGTCTTTAAAATGAAAAACCCCTTCCGAATCCGTGGTGGTTCGCCTGGGGTCGCTGTGTAGCTCTATTACCCGGTTTGCACAGGGCGAACCGTCTGTGTAAAAGATCTGTCCGCTGAAGTCGATTCGGTTCGGATTCACAGCCTCGTTCTCCGGGGACAGCACGATGGTGTCCAACATCTGCCCCAAACGGTGATCCGTCGCCCTTCCGATGTGGGTGCCCGCAAGGAAGGAGGTGATGGAAACGAACAGCAGGAGGATGGGAAGGATGATCCAGATGGTCTTGCTGTTGCCGGTGGTCTGGCTGTTCTTATGTGATTTTGGGCCAGAGTTGGGCATGGGCAAGGCCTCCTTTTACATAATTGAACTAAATGTTTTGTCGATTTGTTTAGCCTTTACTAGAATACAGATACTATAAGAATGGACTTGTACTCTGGTAAAGGCTAAACCGCTCACTGCGGATTAGCCTTTACCCTATAATTTTTAATTACCATCGTTTGCTATCGCATCCGGGTTCTGTACAGCAGTCATCGTTAAAGTAAATGTACCAGTTTTACCAGCCATTGCAGGCGCATCATTAATTCCATCAGCACTATCCGGAAGTACCCAGAAGATCTCTCTAGCCACATTCATAGCATCTTTCGTCGCACTATATGCAACCTGACCTGTCAAGCCCGCCTCAGTAATCGGAGTGTTATGTTCCGAATCCTCATAGAATTTTACGCCCGTTAACGCATTTTCCCCACCATCCGCTGTAATTAACACCTTATAGTCAAAACCAACCTCAGTTCCATCACCATTTACATTAATCTTAAATGATCCTTTATCTCCTGGAATCACTTTGTTATCTGCACCTTTTCCCTCCAGCACAATGTCTGCTGTATTAGTAAACGCACTATTATCGTTTTTAGCAAATTCTACCTTCCATTGTGCCGCCGTTGCAGTTGCCTGCCCAGTTGCACTACTGGTATACTTTGCAAACGTCCCTCCCACCAAACTACTGGTAACCAGTGTCAACACAACTGCTGCCGCTCCAATTTTCCCAAAAATACCTTTCTTCATGTCTTTTCCTCTTTCCTTTTTTAATTATTTTTTATTAATAAATTACTACCTACCATCATTCAGGCTCCGCGCATCCCCGCCGTCACCCTTTCTCCGCTCTCAGCCGTTCCAATTCCATCTCCAGTTCTTTCGTCCTGGACACTTCCTTCCGGCTTTCAAGCTGTCTGCGGATCACATCCCACAGCACAAACAGCACCAGCGGGCACACCACAAACAAAATCATTCCCGTGGTCGTCTGCATGAACATCGCCAGATTCCCAGCTCCGGCGACTCTTCTCTGGTAAATGCCTTCCACGTCCGCCGGCTTCACCAGACTCTGGTCAGCGGCGTTGTTGGCGTCGCCCTGGGTGACATACCGCGTCTCGCCGTTCTCCGACTTCACCTCCACGATCCTATGGGTCACCACCGCGCTTCCGCTCTTGTAGGCAATCACGTCGCCCACCTTCAGGCTGTCAGGATCGGTCTCCTTGACAAATACCATGTCGCCGGTCATGATACTAGGCTCCATGGAACCGGACAGCACGATAAACGGCTTATACCCCAGGAAATCAGGCACCTTGTCGGGACTGGTATAAGACTTCACGATCAGCGTCACGTTGATCAGCAGCAGCGGAACAAACACTACGCAGAGCGCGATTCCCACAGCTCCCACGATCTTTTGCAGCAAACCGTTTTTTTCCTTCATCCCTCACTCATCTCCTTTCTTCAAATGTTTCTCCCAACCAGCCAATCCGGAGGGGCTTTCTCAGCACAAAAAAGGCAATCCTGAGTCCAGTCAGGATTGCCTAAAAATCTGCATAAACACACCTTGGGCGTGCAATACGCGAACCAAATACAAACGTACCATACCCGGAACGTCCATATAGGGGCAACTGGCTGTCATATCATATACTATGATTTAGACCCTTTAGCTTTGCGTCGCTGACTTTCATCAGTTTTGCCAAGTATGTAGTTGATATGGGATCAGTATAGCGCAGCCTGCGCAACCGATGTGCAACTATTTCCGCGTATTTTGAAAATTATTAAATTTAAAATTCTGACTCCGTATTTTTCTCCTCACCCCCTGCCCGTACGTCCGCTTGACAACCTGGCGTTGGTCTCCTCGGCCCAGCTGTAGTCGAACATATACTCGTCCTCATAGTGGTATCTCCCGCTGCCGTCCGCCTTCATATATTCAAAGTAATCGCATTCCAGATCATCGCCCTTCACATAGCAGCCGCCCCGGCGGTTGTAGAATACACCCTCGATCCCGTACTCCTCGAACACCCCATGAATCCCGATCACCGCCTTCCGGTACAGCGCCTTCACCCGGCTGTCGTAATCCTTGTCCGGCCACAGCTTGTCCACGGCTTCCTCCATGGTCACCTCGCCTCCCATGCGGTCCACGCAGAGGGCCAGCAGCTCTTTGCTCTTGGCATTGGAAAATTTCACCAATTTTTCATCGATAAACACGTCGAACCGGCCGAAGGTCCTGATAAATACCCGCTTGGCCTGCCCCTTTGCCAGCAGCCTGGCGCGGTTTAACGCGTCCATGATGTCCTCCCGGCTGTAGGGCTTGAACACATAGTAGTCCGATTTCATTTTCAGGGCGTCCAGCACGTAATCGCTGTAGCCGCTGACAAAAATAATGATCATATCCCGCTTGATTTCCCGCAGTCTCCTGGCCAGCTCGATGCCGTTCATCTGGGGCATTTCAATGTCCAGCAGCGCGAAATCCACCGTGTTGTTCCTGGCGTACTCCAGCGCCTCCAGGGGATTGGTAAACCTCCCCACCAGTTCTATTTCCCTGACCTGCGCGCACTCAATCTCAAACTGGCGCATGGACAGCTCTTCATCATCCACAACAATCGTCCGCATGTTCCGTCCTCCCCTCTGTTTCAAATTTCGATTATCCCTGTTTGGGAATCCGCACAATGGCCCGGGTTCCTTTGCCCGGTATGCTGTTGATTTCCAGGCACGCGCCCGCGATCTCCTGCAGGCGCAGCCGGATATTTTCAAGGCCTGCCGAGGTTTTGGGGACACCGGCGGCGGGATCAAAACCGGCGCCGTCGTCCAGTACCTCCACCATGTAGCTGTGCTCGTCCTCGAAGGTGCTGACCTTCACCGTGCCATCGCCATTTTTCCCGCGGATACCGTGTTTGATGGCGTTCTCCACCAGGGGCTGCACGGTCAGGGGCGGAACCTCGAAGCCGTCCGGGCCAATCTCATACACCAGGGCCAGCTTGTCCCCGAAGCGCACCTTTTCGATATTACAGTAATTGCGGATATGCTCCAATTCCTGGGCAAACGGGATCATACCGCCCTGGCCGATGGAATCGATGTTGGCCCTGAGATATTTGGAGAAATCATAGACCAGATTGTAGGCCCGGTCCGGGTCCAGCTTGATCAGCGTCCGGATGGAGCTGAGCGTATTGTAAATAAAATGGGGCTGGATCTGGCTGATCATCAGCCTGAGCCTGGAATCCTGCAGTTCCCGCCCGATCCGCGCAGTCTCTTCCCGCTTATGCCGGGTGTCCATGAGCAGCGCGGCAAACAGGCAGGCGATGTAGCCGAACAGCCCGCTGCGCAGATAATTTCCGTTCCGCATATAATCCATTTGATAGTACAGAACGATCTCCGCTCCCAGACTCACAGCCATCAGCGCCATCCCGGCGCATTCCAGCTTGAAATACGCGTCCAGGGGCCTTTCCCTGCGGAAACGCTTCACGATGATCAACAGCAACGCCAGAAACATAACTGCGTAACAGGTGTGGGTAACCCAGGCCGTTTCCATGAAATCCGCAACATTTGTCAAGTGCAGGATGTTCAGGATAAAAAAGTTGGCGGAGAACATATAGCTGAGCCGCCGCAGCGCCGGCTGGTACTCCCGGGGGAACCGATGCATAAGGTATAACAGGTAGGGCAGCGGGCAGATCATGGACAGAATATAGCGGGCCATGGTCATGGTATAGCCGAAATCCCATATGAACCCGGGAAATTCCACCTCATTTACCATCCAGAGGGAGGCCAGCACCACGAATATTCCCAGGCAGCGGACTGTACAGACATCCTCCAGCAGGCTGCGCAGGTAAAATGAACTGACAAAGATGGCCAGTCCCAGGATCATGAATACCCCGCAAACCATCATCTGCGGAATATACTGCCGCAGCAGGTAGGAAGTCAACTTCAGCGGTGCCCCCAGCCAGACCGGTGACAGCACGCCTGAGGACACGCGGTACGGGGAGCGCAAGGTCACGGCGATGGTCTGTCCAGCGCAGTCCGGCGGAATCTGCACCATATTCCAGTGGTTGGGCGTCGCCTTACCGGAAGGGCGCATACCGTCGGAATTGTAACGGTACAGCAGGCGGTCTCCCACCCTCACCTCCACGCTGGAAAAGGCTGTATGGAAACAGATCGCATAATCGTCAAACCCGGTATCCGGCAGTTTTTTGCTCATGGTGACCGGCACGTTCGGAGCTGCGCCGGACTTGTGTGGCATAGAAATGATTCCGGTCTCCACTCCCTCCTGCGTCAGCGTCCATCCGTCCGAAAAATTTACCGGCGACGGCCCGTCCACCAGACTTTCAGTCCGGGCCTCAAACCGGAGATTACCGGACCACAATAAGATGGCAAACGCCAACATGGCCGCTGTCAGAAACAGTATGTATGCCGTCCGGTTCTCCCGGTTTTCCTCATTGAACATGATTTCCCCCGCCCTTTATTTTCCATTTTCTGTTTTTATTATAATCAATAACGTAGGGATTCACAATCAAAATATGGAAGCTACGGCTTGTAAATTTTTTACAAATTCTAGCTGCACAATGTCCGCCATAGAGATATGAAACCAGACGCCCGGCTCATCAAAAAACCAGGCCCCGGCCCGCCGCTACCCAAGCGGCAAAACCGGAGCCTGATCAGCTCACTTACATATAATTATCGATCATTTATCCCGCCAGCCGTTCCCTGACAAGCTGCGCAAATACCTGCGCCCCGGCCTCCAGGGTATCGTCATTGTAGTCAAAACAGGAATTGTGCAGCGGCATATCCCGGCTCTCATCCCCCACGGCGCCACCCATAAAGAAGAACGCGCCCGGCACCTTTTCCAGGAACGCGCCGAAATCTTCCGACGCCATGAACGGCGAGCAGTTTCCGTTGACCTTTTCCTCTCCCAACACGTGGCTGGCTGCCTGGATGACCGCATCCACCTGCTCGTCCCAGTTTACAGTGGGCGCAAACTCGTGGGTGTACAGGAAATCCCAGGTGGCCCCATAGGCCTGGCAGATGTGTTCCACAATATCCCTCATCCTCGTCTCGATCAGCGACTGCATCTCCTTGGAGTAGCTGCGGCAGTCGCCCAGAATCGTAACGTTGCTGGGAATCGCATTGTGGGCTCCGTCCGTAAACAGCTCCGTGCAGGAGACGACCACCGGCTGAAAGGCCCCGGCGTTGCGGGAGGGAATCGTCTGCAGCGCCAGAATGATCTGCGCGGCGATCACCATCGGATCGACGGTTTTCTCCGGCGCGGAGGCATGGCCGCCGCGGCCGTGAATCTCAATCTTGAAATTGTCCTCGCAGGAGGCGAAGCCGCCCTTGCAGATATTGACCGTACCCGCCGGGTAGGCCGGATTGTTGTGCTGGCCGTAAATTTCATCCATGGGGAACCGCTCGAAAAGGCCATCGTCGATCATGGCATGGGCGCCCTTTCCCGGCTCCTCCGCGGGCTGAAACAGGAACTGCACCGTACCGTTAAAGTCCCGGCTCTCGGACAGCAGCTTCGCAGCCCCCAGAACCGTCGTCACATGGCCGTCATGGCCGCAGCCGTGCATTTTCCCCTCATGTTGGGATTTGTAGGAAACGGTTCCCGTCTCCGTGAGCGCAATCGCATCCATATCCGCCCGCAGGGCCACGACCTTAGGGCCGTCCCCGACCTTCAGGCGTCCGATCACGCCCGTGCCGCCGATGCCGGTGTGCACCTCAATTCCCATCTCCCTCAGCCGCTCCGCCACAAAGGCCGCGGTGCGGGTCTCCTCAAACGCCGTCTCCGGATGGCGATGGAGTTCGTGACGCCATGCTTTTAAGATTTCATTTAATTCTGACATATCTGTTCACCTCGTTCTATTGGATCTTATTTCTCTTTTGCCGCTCGCTGCGCCTCGATCGCCTTTAAATCGCCGTTATTTCCGAACCACTCTCTGGTCAGCCTGCGCAGTTCTCCGCTGAGCAGAATCAAACTGGGCACGTTCAGGAAAATGACGATGCCGTTTCCAAAGTCCGTAAGGACAAACACGCTCGCCATGTCGGTCAGACAGCCGCCGATAATCATGATTACAAAGATCACCAGCAGAACATTGACCGCCAGACGGCTGTTGGTCGCCGCGGTTGCCTGGATACGCAGCCCCTGGGAATTGGAAATGATGGAGCTGATTGCAAACAGGGTCAGACAGAACAGGCACAGATAGCGCCCGGCGCTGCCCAGTACCGATTCAAATGCCAGGGAGCTCAGCGTGGAGCCCGCCTCTCCGGTCTGCCACACGCCGGAAAAAATGATCATGAATCCGGTCAGGGAGCAGATGACAATCGTGTCAAAAAACGTTTCAAATACCGCCCACATTCCCTGCTGGGCCGGATGGTCAATGCCTGCCGCCTGAGCGTGGATGGTGGCCTGCAGGCCCAGACCTGCGTCGTTGGAAAATACGCCGCGCGCCAGTCCGAAACGGATGGTGGAGGCTACGGCTACGCCGGTAAAGCCGCCGATGGCCGCCTGTCCGGTAAACGCTCCGATGAAGATTTCCCGGAGTGCCTCACCCACACGGCCGATGTTGGCTCCCACGATAATCACCGCGCAGACCACATAGAGGGCGCTCATGGCCGGAACCATTTTATCCGTGATGTTCACCAGTCGTTTCATACCACCCAGCATGACCGCCACCACAATGGCGACTACCACCACACAGGTGATGATTCGGGAAACGCCGACCGGCGCAAGGTTATCCGCGATGGCTCCGCTGTGTACGCCGCCGATGGTGCACAGGGTCAGCAGGGACATGAACGTAAAGCAGTAGGCCAGAGGCTTGCAGTGCAGGCCGTCGCGCATATACATGAAGGGACCTGCCAGATATCCCTCACCCTTGGGATTCTTCTGGCGGTAACGGACCGACATGGTGACCTCGGAAAATTTAATGGCCATGGCCACCAGGCCGCAGATCCACATCCACAAAAGCGCTCCCGGGCCTCCTGTGGCAATCGCCGCGCCGACTCCGGCGATATTTCCCGTTCCGATGGTGGACCCCAGGGCCGCGGTAACCGCCTGGAAGGGAGAGACGCCCAGGGCCTTTTTCCGGGCCTGCTCCTCCTTGTCGAACATGGTTCCCGCCGTATTTTTCATGATAAAGCCAAACCGGGAGAATTGAATCCCACCGATCACAACCGTCAAAATCAATCCGCCTCCCACCAGCAGCACCAAAATCGGAATTCCCCAAATCCAACCTGTAACTGCATTGATAAAGCCAAAAATCGCTTCCATTTCTCCTACCTCCTCTTAATTTTCTCCTTTTTGTGGATTATTGCAGCGCATACTTCCCCGCGTAAACAATACTCCTGTACTGCTCCGGGTCCGTATCCCCCTCCGTGCTGAACAAAAGTACCACGGAGCCGCCGTCCAGCCTCATTTCCCGACGCAGTCCTGCAAACTCCGGGCTGGCCGCCAGTACCGCCAGCAGGCCGGTGGTGGCCGCCCCGGACTCACCGGAGACGATGGGCTCATCCCCCTTGTGGGGAGCCGCTAGAAGCCGCATGCCCAGCGCGGCCACCGGGTCCGCACAGCTGAAGGCAAAACTGGTAAAAGTCCTCAGCACCGGCCAGGTGACGGTGCAGGGCTCCCCGCAGTTCAGCCCGGCCATGATCGTGGAGCAGTCCCCTTCCACCGCGTGGGGTTCCCCGTCCGCAGTCAGAATGGATTTGTAAATGCACGCCATGTCCTCAGGCTCCACCGTGCTGAATACCGGACGGTTCCCTGCGTAGCGATCCGCCAGGTATCCGGTCACGCCGCCCGCCATGGCTCCCACGCCCGCCTGCAAAAACACGTGGCTTGGTCCGGAAAATCCCTCCGCCTCCAGCTGTTCTGCGGCTTCCGCCGCCATGGTGGTGTAACCCTGGACAATCCAGGTGGGAATCTGCTGGTAACCCTCCCAGCTGGTATCCTGTACCAGGTGCCAGCCGTTCTCCTCCGCCATGCGGGCCGCGTGGCGTACGGCGTCGTCGTAGCCCACGTCCATGATCCGGACCTCCGCCCTGCCCACGTCCCGGATCGCCTGGGCGCGCAGCTCGGAGGACCCCTTGGGCATATACACATACGCCCTGCAGCCCAGCTGGCCCGCCGCCCAGGCCACCCCTTTGCCGTGGTTCCCATCGGTGGCGGTCACAAAGACCATCCCGGAGAGCCGCCCCCGCACCGGCTCGGACTGAAGGTCCGCAAATGTGGTGGTCTCGGGGTCCAGTCCCAGCTCGCCGCACACCACCCGGGTGAACGCGTAAATCGCGCCCAGCCCCTTGAAGGCGTTAAGGCCGAACCGTTTGGACTCGTCCTTCACAAATACCGCCTTCACACCCAGGGCCTCCGCCAGCCCGTCCAGGCGCACCAATGGCGTGGGCCGGTAACCCTCCATGGCCCGGTGGATCCGGTGGACCGGCTCAACCGCCTTCCGGGTCAGAAAATCCGCGGCGCAGTCCACTGCGCTGCGGCCCGCTGCCGGACCTTCATTGCGAACCGCCCGGACCCAGCGGTTTGAAATCTCTTCCATATCGCTCCTCCTTCTTGCAATATCCAATATATCGGTTGACTTGATCATAGCACACTTCCAACCGATATGCAATATATTAATTTTATTTTTTCGTCTAAAATAGTGTTAGTTTTCTCTATAATTCAACATTATTTGGTGAAAATTATATTGCATATTTAGGGGATATCAAGTAGAATTATATTAAAATCAAGAAGGGGAGGGGTGCACATGCCAATACCCAAAAAGACAGAGACCATCAACCGCACCACCGCCAAAGAGCGGGTTTATACCATACTGCAGCAATGGATCGTGGACGGCACGCTGGAGCCGGGGGAGCGTTTAAACGACGCCGATCTGGCCAAGTATTTCAGCGTGTCCCGCACGCCCGTGCGGGAGGCCATTCAGATGCTGAACGAACAGAAGCTGGTGGAGATCGTTCCCTCCAGCGGCACCTTTGTGGCGCCCATCAACCAGGAGGACATCAAGCACGTGTACCAGCTCCTGGGCGGGCTTCAGGCCCTGGCGCTGAAGCTGTCCATCGGTTCCGTGACCGCAGAGGACCTGGAACATCTGAATTCCCTGAACGAGAATTTTCTCCGCTGCGCCCAGATGGGAGCCGTCCCCGCCACCATAGAGGCGGACTACCAGTTCCACCGCTACCTCTGCCAGCTGTCCGGGAATCCCTATCTGGTGAACTACTCGGACCAGCTGTCCATCCACGTGAGCCGCAACGAGAACCGTTTTTTCAAAATCTATACCACCCCGGAGGTCAGCTACGCCAGCCACAAGCGGATCATCGAGGCCCTTCGCTCCGGCGACCTGGAGACCGCCCAGACGGAGATCGAGGCCAACTGGGCCGTGTCTACGATGCAGGGCGGGAGCTGAGATGCCATTACGCCGGACGGTCATCCCTGACCGTCCGGCGTAATCCGGTTATTCCAATATTCAATGATTCTCCCCTCTATGCCAGCGTACGTCCGAATTTCAGGCTGCGCTCCATACATTCGAAGGGATCCCTGGTGCAATATTCCTGACCCAGGGTAATCCAGCGGCATCCCGCCTCCTCCAGCGCTGGCATAAAATCTGCAAAATCAAATACGCCGTCCCCAACCGGACAGTTCTCACGGACCGGATAGAAGAAATGAACTTCCCCCACCGCAATCCGCTGATCCCGGAACCGCACCACCGGCATACGGCCGGAAAGGCGTTTTATAATCTGTTTCGGTTCCACGCCCGCCTTCACCAGGTGATACAGATCCACTTCAAACTGTACGGTCCGGCCATTGAAATCTTCCTCCAGATTTTCAAATCCCCATCTGCCGTCCGATTCCCGGACAAACTCATGGCTGCGAAGGCTGTACAAGCCGGTCAGGCCATTTTCGGAGAGCGTCTCTCCTACCTCCAGGGCCTTGGCCGCGAAACGGTGGAATCCGCCGGGGCCTGCATTGTTAAAGCTGTAACTGCCGGTAATCGTGCCAATCCCCACATAACCGGTGCCAAACGCCTTAGCTTCATCGATCATTCCGTTCAGATCATATCCGGTCCGGCCAAAGGGAGAACGCACGGAACACACGGACAATCCCAGCTGGCAAAGTCTTTCTTTCAGTTCCCCACGGTCCGCCGCCTTGATCAGCGTGCTCTCCAGCTCCACACCGTCATAGCCCATTTCCCGAATTTTTCCCAGAGTCTCAAACAATTCGTCCGGGGTTCTGCAATAGTCCCGCAGAGTAAATAATTGCGCGGCAAGTTTCATCGCTCTACCTCCTCCCATCACTCTTCCACAATTCGTTTCAGCTCCACATATGCATCTTTTAAGCAGTCAAAGGGATCCCTCAGACAGCGGTCCTGCTCAATCGCCAGATACTTCACACCGGTGCGCTGGCAGACCTCCAGCAGAGGCCGGTAATCGATATTTCCCTCTCCGATGGTTCCGGTCATACACTCGCACTCTCCGAAGTAACCGATCCTTGTGGTGAAATCTTTGACATGAAGCACTTCCATGCGTCCCGCCACCTTTTCCATATACTTCGGATGGTTGATCCCGCCATAGCGCATCCAGAACGAATCCTGAATAAAGTGGAATCCCTCCGGGTCCGTCTCCTCGATCAGCCGGTCATACATGTACCTTCCCTGATAGCGGATAAACTCAAAACTGTGACTGTGGTAGGCAAACGTCATACCTTCCCGTTTCAGCTCCTGAACCACCGGTTTGATATCCCGGATAAAGCGGGTATATCCTTCATAACCGTCGTCCAGATAACGGTTGTCCAGATTTCCCAGACCGATGCTGTCGCAGCCCCACGCGTGATGCTCCCGGATCAACGCCGGAAGATCATTAAAAATGCGGTCCATGGGCGAATGCGTGACAAACACGTGCATGTCCAGTTCCTTTAACAGTGCTGTAATAAAATCGGGATCAATCCCAGTCCCCACGCGGGAAAACTGTACGTCCCGGCACCCCATGTCCCGGATCCGCCTCATGCTCTGCTCCAGTCCTTCTGCAGTCTGTATAAACTCGCGCACCGTAAACATTTGAACCGCCGGTATCAAATTGTATGGCATAACAATTCCTCCTCTCTCAATCTGTCTCCTGCTCTCCGTCCTTCATCCGGAATATAAAGTGACATCTGCCCTTATCGAAAAAATGTTCGTCGTGGCAGCATTCCATCTGTTTATTGTATCCCCGTGCAATGGACGGATCGATCAGCTCACAATAGTGGATGCCATATTCTTCCGTGTGATCGTTCATCCACGTCTCAGCAAAAACGCAGCGGTCGAAGTCCTGCTCAATCTCCGTCTCCGTCACCCGGTCCGCACTGTTAAAATAGCCGCTCCTGCCCATATCGTAGCAGGACAGGTAGTGGAACAGGTCCGCCTCGTGTCCCATCGCCCTGGCGCGTTCGGCAATATTCCGTCCCCGCGCCTCGCCGAACTGTCTGACTCCCTCCCGCACTGCGCGGATTCCCTCGTCCCCAAATTTTTCGCCCACTTCTCTGGCGATACAGGCGAACATCCTTGCAAACAAAATGTACATGTTGGTCTCTTCCAGTTCCAGCTCCGTCTGTTGATATTCTTTTTCCATTTTCTCTACTCCTCATCCAGCATACGGATTACCTCGTACAGCACATTCGCGCCCTTCTCCATGTCCTCAAACGCAACCAGCTCATCAGGATGATGGGTCAACCCCTCGTGGCTGGGTAGGAAAATCATTCCCGCAGGCCATATGCGCTTAAAGATCATGGCATCGTGCCCGGCCCCACTGTTCATACGCATATGGCTGTAGCCCAGCTTTGCCGCCGCCTCCTCCACAAGGTCCTCAATATGAGAATCTGTGGGGACGTGTTCCCGGTGCACCGCTTCCTGCACATTGATCTCCACACGGCATTTTACCGCCACCTGCTTTGCCGTCTCAACGGTGTAGCGGATCAGGTCCGCCCGGGCAGCCTCGTCGCAAGTCCTGATATCCAGAGTGAAATCGCACTCGCTCGGAATGCAGTTCGTGGAACCGGGAAGCAGATTCAACCTTCCGGTGGTAACCGTGGCGATTCCGTTGTAATGCTGCGCCGCATAGCGCGTCACAGCGCAGATCAGCTCAAACGCCCCCACGCCGGCATCGTGCCGTACATCCATGGGGATTGTTCCGGGATGGCTGGCCACCCCGTGAACCGACACCTCCAGCCAGGAGATAGCCACAATATTTTCCACAATTCCGATGGATTTCCCGGCATTTTCCAGAATTGGTCCCTGTTCCGCGTGAAGCTCTATAAACGCTTTTACCTTATCCTGCCTGCGGCAGGCTCCCGCCGGATCACCGGTCAGGCCGTAATTGCGGATGGTCTCACGAAGGGTGAGTCCGTCCTCCAGCCCCTTCACACTGTCCAACTGCGCCTCCCCAAAGCTGCCCTCCATAAACTGACTGCCAATCAGCACCTGACCGAACCGCGTACCCTCCTCGCCAATGGTGCCAAGAACTTCATAGGTATGTTTCAGCGGCTTTTTACTCTCCTGAATCATCCGTGCTGCCTCCAGAGCGCAGACAACCCCCGCGATTCCGTCGAACGCGCCGGAACATTTCACGGAATCCAGATGGGAGCCGGAGATAATGGACGGAGCCTCCGGGTCGGTCCCCCGCAGAACTCCAAAGAGATTTCCCACCGTATCCTCCCGGACTTCCAGGCCAAACTCCGCCATGCGCCCCTTCATGTATTCTACGCCCTCTCTGTATTCCGGGGTATAGCTGGGACGCTGGGTTCCGGCGGCGCACGGCTCGCTGATTTTCCTCAGGGTTTCGATATCCTGATGCATCCTTTTCTGGTCCGCCATCACTTCGTCTCCTCTTCTATCTTCTTGTGGAGCTCATCCAAAAACAAATCTCCGTCAAAGGGTATCTCTACCTCTTTCCCCAGCCAGTCCGAGAGGTACATCGCATTGGCCAGCGTAAGTCCCCGGATTCCCTCGGAACCGGGCGCCACCAGCGGCGTTTTATGTAAAATAGCCCCGGCAAAATTTTCCGTAACCTGCTGGTGCTGGATTCCCCACAAATCCGGGAACTCAAAGGTTTCCTCGCTACAGATATCCTTCAGCTTTCCCCCGCGCACCAGACGCTTTGCATCTTCAAAATCCATGCGGGCGTTCATCTCCGTCTCCGATTCCTCCAGGACCTTCACTGTGGCTTTCGTACTGTTTTCCACATAGATTTTTCCCTTGTCACAGAGAATTTCCAGCCGGTCCGATCCCAGAACGTCGTGGGTGCAGCTGATAAACACGCCGGTTCCACCGTTGGGAAATTCCATATACGCGGTCACGTCGTCCTCCACCGTGATATTCCGGTGAGAACCATAACGCAGATAACCGCGCACCTTGCCAGGCATACCGCAGATCCACTGCAAAAGATCCACCTGATGGGGCGCCTGATTGGCCAGCACTCCGCCTCCCTCCCCCTGCCAGGTGGCGCGCCAGGAACTCTGCTCATAATATTTCTGTGGTCTCCACCAT
>OJKJ01000313.1_pt1 | contig 30766 bp, 28 predicted proteins | sample 1596491 | NCBI WGS metagenome assembly OJKJ01 (sample SAMEA4350160, study PRJEB24818) | metagenome | biome: human; feature: gut; material: faeces | place: Denmark | collected 2013-09 | reverse complement strand
ACACAAGCCCCCGCTTCCGGGCATAACGGTAGGCTTTCTTCATACCGGAAAGGTACAGCTTTGCCGATTCCTCCGGCGCCTCCTTCCAGCGCGTCCGGACGTAGGGCTCCACATCCTCCATCACGCCCGCGATCCGCCCCTCCCCGGAAACCTGCAGGTTATATTCCGCAACTGCTTCCAGGGCTCCGGTCAAAGAGGCGCCGTCCTCCTCGAAGCCCCACTCCGTGGCGCCCACCAGCGCGTAAACCGCAACGCCCTTCTGTGCCAGCGCCTTCACAAACCGCTCCGTGGCATCCGGGTCGATCTCCTCCGGAAGCTCCTGGTACCAGCGGGTCACCCCCAGCCGCCCGGCCAGTTCCGCCGCCGCTTCCGGGTCCTCAACCGCCGCTTCCTCCCATTCAAACATTCCGTATGCCTCCGGCTGCTTCTCCACAGGCTGCGGAGTGTTCCTTGCCGCCAGCGCCAGTACCGCTATCGCGAGAAGGATCCCCAAAAAAACAACAGCCTTTTTTGTCCTTTTCACACCGTTTTCCTCCGCAGCCCCGAATCTCAGGTAAGACGATCCATTTCATTTTATTTTATCACGGCATCCTCTTTTTCACAAATGCAATCGTATCCTATTTTGTGATAAATAACGTTGTTTCTGTGTTTTATTTTTGCGGAGGGAAAAAGGATGCATGGGAAGATACAGACGGTATATTCTGCTATATTTTTTTCTGACAATACGTTTTCTGTTGGACGAATTCGTCCAACAGAAAGAGGGGCGCCCCTCTTTCTGCGAAAATAAACTTATCCTTATCTTATCAAACCGGCTGCGAAAAAGCAATAAAAATTGCAAAAAATTTCCTGTTTCCCCATCTTATGTTTTTTTCAGCCCTTCACCAGCAGCGCGGCGCGTTCCCGGGCGGCCTCATAATCCGCGTTTTCGATGAGGTAGGGCTTGGTGGGGCGTTCCGCTCCGGGATCGGACGGAACCAGCTCCCTTTGCAGCACCAGCACATCATGGGGCTCTCCCCATTTTTCCGCTCCCCCCCGCTCCGTCCTCACGGGGGAAAATCCGGCGTGCAGGAAAAACGCCTGGGCCTCCGGATTGGGCAGCAGCACCCGCGCCGTAACCCTGCGCCTGTTTCCCAGCTCCATGATGTCCCTCATCAGGGCCCACAGGGCGGAACCCACGCCCCGCCTGCGGCAGTCCTGCTTCACATAAAGCTGCAGCTCCACGGAAAACAGGTCCTCCGGGGCCTCCCGGTCCTCGGTCAGGCAACAGAAACCGGAGGGCGTGGAATCGATCTCGCAGAGGATCCATCCCAGGCCGTAGGTATACCGGTCGATGCGCTGGATATACTCCTGCAGCTCCGGCGGTTCTCCCTCAAAGGCTTCCAAGCCCTCCGTATAGGGCGCGTAAATTTTCAGCATGGAGGGCCCGTCCCATTCGTTGACCCGCCTGACTGCCACCTTTTTCATAAAACTCTCCCCAAACCCAGCCGGCACGGCCCCCGGAAGAGCTGTGCCCGGCTGCGAAGTTTCCTTTTCTCTGCTTTTCAGGGCCTTTCGCCGTCAGCCGATTGAGAACAGCCCTTCCGCCTTGCCCTCCAGACCGAAGGCATTGTTGTACTGTAGCATGGCATACTCATTGAGAAGGTCGTCATAGGGCGTGCTCTCCCCAATCTTGTAATAGCTGCCCTCCTTGTCGATCATGCCGTTGGCCGTGATCACGGGGAAAACCTGTCGCACCTGCTCCACAAATTTTGTATAGCCGGTGCCCTGAAGCCCGGCGGACCGCAGCAGCAGGCCGGACAGGTAGTTCAGGCTGATCTGCTGGATCTCCTGGCCCTCCAGGGGGTAGTTGGCCCAGATCAGGAAGGGGACCTCGTACTCCCGCATGATGTTCTCAAAGGAAAGTCTGTCGGAATCCTGTCCCAGAAGCTGGGTGAGAAAACCGGATTCCAGATTGGGCCAGTGGTCCCCGAAGAACAGGATGACCACCGGGTCCTCCTGCTGGGAGAAATAGCCGATCAGCTCCTCCAGCGCCTGGTCTGACTTTTTGGTCAGGCTCAGGTACTGCTCCGCCTGGGGGAATTCCCCGGCGGCCTCCGCCACCTGAACGGTGGTGCGGAAGTTTTCATCCTCATAGCCTCCGTGGTTCTGGATGGTGACGTTGAACAGAAAGAGAGGGTCGTCCCCCCGGTTTTCGTATTCGGCAATCACCTGGTCATAGCTGGAACGGTCGCTGGTCAGGCGGTGCTCAAAGGTGCGGTTCACCGTGAAGGCGTCCACATCGATAAACTTGTCAAACCCCAGGTAGGGGTAGGCCGTGTCCCGCTGCCAGGCGGAGCGCTGGCCCGGATGGATGGCGGTGCAGTCGTAGCCATACTCCTTCAGGATGCTCACCAGGGAGCTCTGGTCGTGGTCCACATACTGCTGGTAGGGCTTGCTGCCCGTAGGCAGAAAGCTGAGGGTGTTGGAGGTGAGGAATTCATATTCGCTGTTGCAGGTGTTGCCCCCGTAGACAGAGGAATAGGCCGTGCCCCAGATCACATCCCCCGATTCCTGCAGGGAGTGAAGAAAGGGCAGGTTGTCGGAGGTGAGGGTGAGGCTCCCCTTCCCTGTGCGGGTAAAGTCCGTCATAGACTCGTTCATCACCGCAATGATGGTGGGCAGGCCCTCCGGGCTGCCCAGCGCTGCCGGTTCCGGCAGTTCCTCAATTTCGGCCTCCAGCTGTTTTACCTTGGCAGCGGAGTAACCCTCCGGTTTATCCACCATCAAAAACTGAATGTTGGCAAAGAAGCCGGCCGTGACGCCGGTGAGCTTCGAGCTGGTTTTCTGGTTCCAGGCCCATACGGAGATGCCCAGATCCGTGAGCACGTCCGCGGGGAAGATCAGCAGGAACAGCGCCCCGGCTATGGCCAGCGCACCCGCCCGTTCCGTCATGCGGCCCCTGCGGGACGTGTTCTCCTTCCCTCTGGGGCACACATGGTAGCAGAATAGCACCGCCAGGAGATACAGCAGGATGGATACCGCAATGGGCTTTGTCAGCTCATAGGTATAACCCCCGGCCACGGAAAAAGCCGTGCCCACCGAACTCAGGTCCCAAGGCAGGATGGGCGCGCCCCGGAATTCCGAGGTGAAGTAGTTGGCAATGCCGAAGGTCAGAAAGATCGCTCCGCCCAGCAGGGCGGTGACCCACACCCGGCGGCAGACGGCAAACAGCAGGGCGAACACCATCAGGTAGCCGATGTAGTTTGCCAGAGAGGTTTTAAAGTCAAAATCAGCAATTTGGGTGTGGTTGATGTTGTCCACCGCCTGGAAGGAGAGCAGCGGAAGAACCAGCAGCATCAGCCATCCGGCAATCTTTTTCAACACCTGCGGCAGCTTTACCTCGATCAGGCAAAGGGCGCAGGGAAGCAGCGTCAGCAGGAGATACAGCGCCGTATCCCCCGGCTGAAAGGGCTGCGCCTCCTCAGAGGGGCCGCCGAAAAACAGCTGCGGATTCAGCGCGAACATCACCGCTGATGCGGCCAGCAGCACACCGGCGGCAATCAGGTTTCCACGTTTCAGCCGCAGCTGCAGGGAAAAGCCGCGGTCCTTACTTTCCAACTTCATAATAATGACTTCATCCTTTCGAACAGGCTGGAACATCCGGCGGAAAGCTGTCCGCACTCCCGGCAGAGCGCGGAAAACGCCTGCCCGGTCTCCGGAAATACTCCGCCAATTGCTCTGGGGTTTTGCGTGTTTCTCCGCAGCCGCAGCGAAACACGCAAAACCCCCGCCAGGGAGAATGGCCGCAGCCCCTTCCCCGTCTTTTCAAATTCTCATTTCTGCGCCCCGCGCCAGCGCACCAGCGCGTCCGCAATCCTGCTGCTGGCGAGCCCGTCCCCATAGGGATTGCTCGCCCTGCTCATTTTTTCATAGGCGGCCTTGTCCGTCAGCAGTTCCCGGACCATGCCGTAAATAGAAGTTTCGCCGGTGCCCGCCAGCTTCAGCGTGCCCGCTTCGATGCCCTCGGGCCGCTCGGTGGTGTCCCGCAGCACAATCACCGGTTTGCCCAGGGAGGGAGCTTCCTCCTGGATGCCGCCGCTGTCCGTGAGGATCAGCGTGGAGCGGGCCAGCAGGTTGTGGAATTCCACGACCTCCAACGGTTCGATCAGGCGGATCCGGTCACAGCCGCCCAGCTCTTCGTCCGCGGCCTGCTGTACCAGCGGGTTCAGGTGCACCGGGTACACCACCTTCACATCGGGAAATTCCTCCACGATGCGGCGGATGGCCCGGAACATCCTGTGCATGGGCTCCCCCAGGTTTTCCCGGCGGTGCGCGGTGAGCACCAGCAGGCGGGAATCCCCGGCCCAGTCCAGAATTTCGTCCCGGTAATCCTCCCGGACGGTGGTCTTCAGCGCGTCGATGGCGGTGTTGCCCGTCACCACAATGGTCTCGTCCCGCTTGCCCTCCCGCAGCAGGTTCTGCCTGCTCAGCTGGGTGGGGGCAAAGTGCAGGTCCGCCACACAGCCCACAAACTGCCGGTTCATCTCCTCCGGATAGGGGGAGTATTTGTCATAGGTTCTCAGGCCCGCTTCCACATGGCCCACGGCCACCCTGGCATAGTAGGCCGCCAAAGCCCCCGCAAAGGTTGTGGTGGTGTCGCCATGTACCAGCACGATATGGGGCTTTACTTCGGCGATCACCTCTTCCAGGCCCTTGAGCACCCGGGCGGTGATATCGGAAAGGGTCTGGCCCTGCCGCATGATATTCAGGTCGTAGTCCGGCACGATCTGAAAGGCGGAGAGCACCTGGTCCAGCATCTGCCGGTGCTGGGCGGTGACGCAGACCACGCTGTCAAACTCTTCCCGGCTTTCCAGCTCCTTGACCAGCGGCGCCATTTTGATGGTTTCCGGCCTTGTGCCGAACACGGACATAACCTTGATCTTTTCCACGGTACCAAAACCTTTCTCGTAAAGCAGACGAATCCATCCGCCGGGTCGTCAGGCGGGAGCTGTCCGCGGCTGCTTCTTAAAGTATATTTGCAGAGGTTCAATTTATTTCCAACAAAGTGCTTACAAATTTCTTACATTCACAGGGAAAGGGTGCGGCTCCCGGCTTTTCCGCCGGACCTTCACCCTTGTCTGGCCGCTTTGGCGGCCTTTTTCACTTCCCCCAAAAATTTCACGTTGTTCCGGTAAAATCGGCCCAGCCGGGAAGGTTCCCGCAAAATGCGGTACAGCCATTCCGTGTTCGTCCTGACGAACACCGCCGGAGCCCGGCGCTTGCTGCCGCTGAGCACGTCGAAGGAGCCGCCCACGCCGATGAACACGCCCTTGCCGAACTCCTCCAAATGCCGGGCGATCAGACGCTCCTGTGCCGGCGCGCCCAGCGCCACCAGCACCAGGTCAGGCTCCGCCTGCCGGATGCGCTCAAACGCCGCGTCCTTATCTTCCACATAGCCGTTGCAGTACTCCACGGTCATGCCCGGATACCGGGCCCTCAGTTTTCCCGCCAGGGCGGAGACAACTTCCTCCCGTGCGCCCAGCAGGAATACGCTCTTTTGGGCCTCTCCGGCCTTCTGCAGCAGCCTTTCCGCCAGATCCACCCCGGTCACCCGCTCCTGGGCCGGCAGGCCGCAAAGCCGCATGGCCTTCACAACGCTGATCCCGTCGGGCACTACGGCGGCGCTTTCGGAGAGCAGCAGGTCCCTGAGGTCCTGCTCCCGGCAGGCATGCATCAGAATTTCAGGGTTCGCGGTCACCACGAACAGCTTTTCCCCGGTCAGCATGGCCTTTGCGGCCAGGCCGCAGAACTCTTCCGCCGTGCCGGGGTAAACCCGTTTCAAAAATTCGTCAATCGCCATGACCGGCCTCCTCCTGGGCTGCTTCCCGCTCCTCAAAAGCGGCCCTGCGCTTTTTCTCCCGGTCCTCGTCGAAGTCGAACACCTCTTCCACGCCGAAGGCCTCCGTGCTCTCCGACGCTTTCAGGAACACGGTAAAGGTTTGGAAAATCAGCTTCAGGTCCTGCCAGATGCTGTAGTTCTCAATGTATATCAGGTCCATCACCAGCTTGTCCTTGGGGGACGTGTTATACTTGCCGCTGATCTGCGCCAGGCCCGTCAGACCTGCTTTCACCCGCAGGCGGTACTCAAATTCCGGCAGGGCGTCAGTATATTTTTCCACGTTTTCCAGCATTTCCGGCCGGGGGCCCACCACGGTCATGTCGCCCTTGAGAATGTTGAGCAGCTGAGGCAGCTCGTCCACCCGGAATTTCCGAAGCACCCTGCCCACCCTGGTAATGCGGTCGTCGTCCGCGGTCACCGATTTGTGGATGGAGTTTTCCTCCTTCATGGTGCGGAACTTATACACTTCGAAGACGCGGCCGTACTTGGTGAGCCGCTTCTGCTTATAGAACACCTTGCCCCCGTCCTCCGCCTTGATGGCGATGGCGCAGGCCAGCATGATGGGGCTGGTGAGGATCAGGGCCACAATGGAAATGGAAAGATCCATCAGGCGTTTGATCACCCGCTGTTCAAAGGTCAGGTCCTTTGCCATGTGCATGACCATGGATTTATCGTCCAGGGTGACGTACTTTGCCCCCTGGGACACCACGTCGATCATCTCAAAATTATAGTAGATATTCTTCTGCTTCTGGTAGCAGAAATCGATCAAATCCGTGCGTTCCTTTGTGGGCACGTCGTAGAGGAAAATGGTATCGCTCCTGCTGATGACGTCCAGCACGTTTTGGGCGTCGTACCGCACGATTTCATCGATTTCATACTGCTTTTTAAACCGCAGGATCTTCGGAATGATGTGCCCCAGGCTCTGGCTGGAGGAGGAGATCACGCAGCAGCGCTCCGGCGGCTCGATGGAGAAGTACACATAATTGCCGAAATAGGCGAAAAAGATGATCACCAGCACCTGCAGCACCATAACCAGCAGCAGCAGGTGAGGCGTCTCATAGACAAAATGGTCGTTGTTTTTTTCGCTGGTGTTCATGATGGAGAGCTGCAGGTGCGTCACCAGGTCCGTGATCACCGTGGCCAGGGCCATGGAGTGCACAATGGGCCTGCTCTTCTGGGAGCCCACGGCATACCCGCCGTATACCGACATCAGCGCGATGCCCAGCACCACAAAGGTGACCATGGTGACGCCGGTGGTTCTGGAAAAGTTGAACAGCCAGGGGTTATTGATGCCGAAAATCCCAAAAAATATGCCGAACAGGGACGCAAAAAGGGCGATTTTCAAAATAAAAACAATCGTCCTCTTCAGCTTCTTGATCATATGCATTAGAGTTCACCTCGGTGAGTTACGGACACAGATTCACGAGTTAAATTTACAGTGGAGGTTATTATACCACAGCGTCCTGAAAAATGCAAAGGAAACGGGCTTTTGGGTAAGTTTTCATGCAAAAAAAGGACACAGGACTCACAAAAACGTGAATTCTGTATCCTTTTCCCAAACCAGCGAAAAAATTATTTCTGAATAAGCTTCGCTCAGCCTTCCAGCGTGGCGGCGGCCTTTTCCAAGGTCTCGATGATGCCGATGTGCTGGGGGCAGTGGGCCTCGCAGGCGCCGCACTGGATGCAGTCGGAAGCCTTGCCGCCCTCTTTCACCGCGTTCTTATAGGAATGCTTGGCGCGTTCCAGGTTGTTGTAGAGGATGTATTCGTTCATCGCCTCGAAGATTCCGGGAATGTTGATCTTCTGGGGGCAGCCGTCCACACAGTACTTGCAGCCCGTGCAGGGAATGGTGGGCAGGGTGTTGAGGATTTCCACAGCCTTCTGCACGGTTTCACGCTCCGCATCGGACAGGGGCTGGAAGTTTTCCATGTAGGAGACGTTGTCGTTGAGCTGCTCCTCGTTGGACATGCCGGAAAGCACGGTGATCACGCCGTCCAGAGACGCCGCGTAGCGCACCGCCCAGGAGGGCACGGAGAGCTCCGGGTTCGCCTCCCGGTAGAGCTTCTGAATCTCTTCGGGCATGGTGGCCAGGGAACCGCCCTTGACAGGCTCCATGATGATGACGGGGACATTGTACTTGCGGGCAACCTCATAGCATTTGCGGGACTGCACGTTGTCGTCCTCCCAGTCCGCATAATTGATCTGCAGCTGCACGAATTCCATCTCCGGATGAGACGCCAGAATTCCTTCCAGTACCTCAGCGGAATCGTGGAAGGAGAAGCCGATATGCTTCGCACGGCCCTCTTCCTTGATCCTCTTCATGAAGCCCCAGGCGTCTATCTCGTCCGCCTTTTTCACCTTCGTATGGTCCATGGCATGCAGCAGGTAAAAATCATAATACTTCAGTCCGGCGCGGTCCAGGGATTCCTGGAAGGTGGACTCCATTTCCGCAGCGCCCATCAAATCCCACAGGGGCAGCTTGGTAGCGCACTGGAAGCTGTCGCGGGGATAGCGGTCCACCACGGCCTCTTTCAGCGCCACCTCGGACTTGCCGCCGATGTAGACGTAGGCCGTATCAAAATAGGTGAACCCCTTGCTCATAAAGGTGTCCGCCATCTTCTTCACCTGTTCGATGTCGATCTCTTCTCCCAGCATGGGCAGCCGCATCAGGCCGAACCCCAGCTTTTTGATGCTCTCCCCCAAATAACGATCCGCCATTTGTTCGTTCCTCCCTCTCGGTATTGTCTTCTTTTGGTCAATTTATTTTTAAGTACAAGGGTTAAAGTATGCTTTAAGTCAACCCATTTTTTCTTAAGAATCCGACAGGTTTTTTTCCTGGCCTTTTCCGCCGCGGAATGCTATACTTTTCTATATCAACACCGGGACGCTCTGCCGGAAGGGAGGATGACCATGAAGCGGGAAACCGTTCGCCGCACGCTGCGGGCCGCCGCCGTGCTGCTCGCCCTGTTTCTCCTGTGCCTGCTGCTCTACGCCCTGCGCCCGCCCTGCCTGATCCTTTCGTCCACAGGCTATTACTGTGCGGGCTGCGGCACGCAGCGGATGATCGCCTCCCTGCTCCAGGGGGATTTCCCCGGCGCGTTCCGCCAGAACCCGCTGATGTTTTTTCTGCTGCCCCTGGCGGGCATCTATGCCGCTGCGGAGGCGGTCCGCTACGTGGGGAAAAAGTGCCCGCTCTGGAAGAGCAGGGCTTTCCTCCCCGTCCTGCTTGTTCTGCTGTTCCTCTCCCTCCTTTTCACCCTGCTGCGCAACCTCCCCGCCTTCTCCTTCCTCGCCCCCCTTCCCACGCTTTCCTGACCTTTCCCCGGTCGGTACCGAACCGCCGGCCATGGCGCGGGCAGTTCCATGCGCGCCGGACGCAGACCCCCATCGGAAATCCCAGCTGCGCCGCCCGGAAACACGGCCCGGCGCAAGCACAAGAAAGGAACTCTCATGATGAAATACCATGCCCTTACCCGGGAGGCAAAGCTTTCCGAATCCGAATTCACCGTAAAACGCGGCCGCGATGTGGACTACCTGATGGAGCTGAAACCTGAAAACCTGCTCTTTTCCCACTATGCCGAGGCGGGCCTGAATGGGCTGCTCAACTACACGGTTACCGCCCACGGCGGCTGGGATTCCCCCACCAGCCAGATTCGCGGGACTTTTGCCGGGCACTGGCTCAGCGCAGCGGCCCGCGCCTGCCAGGAGACCGGGAATATGCAGCTGAAGGCCAAGGCCGACTTTCTTGTCAGCGAGATCGGACGCTGCCAGGAGCGCAACGGAAACGGCTGGGCATTCCCCATCCCGGAAAAATACCTCTATTCCCTGCGGGACGGAAAGGGCTTCTGGGCGTCCCAGTATGTATGCCACAAAAACATGATGGGCCTGCTGGACATGTACCTGTATGCAGGGAACGGCGAGGCCCTGGAAATCGTAAAAAAATGTGCGGACTGGTTCGACCGTTTTTCCAGGGAGATTCCCCGGGAGACCATGGATGACATGATGGACCTGCAGGAGACCGGGGGAATTATGGAGCTCTGGGCGGACTTATACGCCGTCACAGGGGACCCGAAGCACCTGGAGCTGATGCGCCGGTATGAGCGTCCCCGGCTGACAGAGCCCGTGCTGCGCGGGGAAGACATCCTGACAAACAGGCACGCCAACACCACGATCCCGGAAATCCACGGCTGTGCCAGGGCCTATGAGGTCACCGGCGAAGAGCGGTACCGCAGAATTGTGGAACAGTACTGGGATCTGGCCGTCACACAGCGGGGGACCTTCGCCACCGGGGGCCAAACCTGCGGCGAGGTGTGGACGCCTCCTCAGGTTCAATCCACCAGGCTGGGCAACTCCAACCAGGAACACTGCGTGGTATACAATATGATCCGCCTGGCGGACTATCTGTTCCGCTGGACGGGGGATGCCGGATATGCCGACTACATTGAGCAGAACCTCCACAACGGGCTGCTGGCCCAGGCCTTCTGGCAGTCCGGCACACGGGATACCTTCTGCGAGCCATTGGAGCCTGAGACGGGAATCGTCTCCTATTATCTGCCCCTTGCCCCGGGCTCCCAGAAAAAATGGGGTTCCAAAACAGGGGATTTCTGGTGCTGCCACTGCACCGCGGTGCAGGCAAACGCCAACTACCGGGAATTTATCTATTACGGTGGGGAGGACTCCCTCACCGTGGCCCAGTATATTCCCTCCGACCTGGAAACCGTTTTGGGCGGGCAGCCGGTGGCTCTGCGCCAGCGGGCGGCGGACGTGAGCGGGCCCTTCCTGAAGTTTGGGGAGGAAAAGCTCCCTCTTGCACAGCGCCCGAACTTCTGGTCCTTCCGGTTTGAGGTCAGGGCCCGGGGGCAGGAATTCACCCTCCGCCTGCGCGCCCCCTGGTGGCTGAAGGGCGCCCCTGTCTGCCTGGTCAACGGCCAAAAACAGGAGGCCGCCGTAGAAAACGGCTGGCTCTGCCTGCGCCGCCGCTGGCAGGAAGACACGGTGGAGCTGCTTCTGCCCAAAGGGCTTTCCTGTTTCCCTCTGGCCGACCGTCCGGATACCGCCGCCTTTCTGGACGGCCCCGTGGTGCTGGCCGGCCTTACCGACCGCCAGAGGATCCTCACCGGAGACCCGGGGCGCCCGGAAACCATGCTCCGCCTTCAGGACGAGCGGGAATGGGAAAACTGGCAGGATGTGTACTGTACCGTGAACCAGGAGGAATCCATCAAATTCCTGCCCCTCAAACAGATCGGGAAAGAACGGTACACCGTCTACTTCCCCATCCGCGGGGAGAAGGGCTGACACCCTTCAGACCGCCCGCCTCTTCCGCCGCACAGCACCTTGCAATGAGGCACGGCTTTGGTGTATGATAAGGGCAATGGAGCCCGTGCATTTGCAAGTTCTTCGGTCTTTTACTGAAATTCTTCTCAGATCTCCTGTTCTTTGTTTTCCGTTTCATACCGGTCTTTCGCTTGCTTATATTTCACCAGCGCCAGCATGATATCATCTTTTATGTCCAAGGCTCTTTGTGTAAGCTCTTCGATTTCCTCGCTTGTCATTTTCCCGCCTTCCGATAACCGATCTGCTATGTCAATGTTTTTTACCAGCCAGCAGACGGCTTTTTGCCTCTCCACTGGCAGGGCCTGCAGCAGTTCCCAAATCTGTTCTGACTGTTCTCCTTTTTCTGCCATAACAATTTCCTCCTATTTCCGTTTTGAATGTGTACATTCTGATTTTATCATGAAACCTAAGACAAAATTGGAATGTATACATTCCAAACTCCAGGAGGACGTTATCATGTATGCTAAATAAAAGCAGGATATCTCGATTGGTGGCAATTTGAGGTTCCTGCGCAAGCGGGCCAGGTTATCTCAAGAAGATGTTTCCGTAAAATTGGATTTACTGGGGCTTTCAACACGCCGGGAAATCATATCTCAAATGGAGCTGGGCCGCTACAGCATCAGAATCAGTGTTTTGTTGGCTTTCAAGCAGATTTACCATGTATCTACTTTTGATGAATTCTTCAAGGATTTAGAACTGAAATAACATTGCCGTTTCCCCAGTGCTCCAACTTATGGGGCCGCACTGCCCGCGCCGTGCGCTGGGCCGGCGGGCGGCGGCTGTCTATAAATGATGAAACCGGAAAGGAAGGATCAAAACGATGAGGCAGGACGCATTTACCGGAGGCGTAGAGCCCGGCGGGCTCTGGAACAAAAACGATATCCGCATTCTTTTGTGCTACCTTTTGGCAAGCGTGGATGCGCCGCTCTCCGGGGAAGACATTGAAAAAATCGTACAGGAGCGGTCCCTGGCAAACTACTTTGAGGTCCGGGACGCCCTGGCAGCCCTGGAACAGCTGGGCAACGTGGCCCGGGTCGCAGAAGGCCTCTATACCGTGACCCAGGCCGGCAGGGAGATCGCGGACAGCCTGGACGCCACCCTGCCGCTCTCCGTACGGGATAAGGCCCTGGAAGCTGCCTTTCTTCTGCTGGCCCAGGCCCGGGCCGAACGGGAAAACCGGGTGGAGACCAGGAAGACGGACCGGGGCTACCAGGTGACCTGCCATGTCTCCGGCGGGGAGACGGAGCTGATGTCCATCCGCCTTTATGTGCCGGACAGGGCCCAGGCGGAGATGGTCAAACGCAATTTCCACCGGGACCCCGGCGCGGTGTACCGTCTGCTGCTGTATTCCCTGGCTGGGGAAAACGAGCTGCTGCGGGACTTTTCAGAGGAATGAAAAGGGAGGCGGCTGGTTCTGTCCCAAATTTTTCCTGAAACTTTTTCTTATACTAATCAATAAAAAATTATCGCTACTATCTAGCAAGGGGGCTTTCGCACATGCCGATCACCTATGACTCACAAAAACGAATTTTTAAGCTGGACACCAAGACCTCTACCTATGCCCTGCTGGTCTACCGGGAAAATTATCTGGTGCACCTCTATTACGGGGCAAAGCTGCCGGACGACAACCTTGCCTCCCTGATGTACCGGGGCAGGTTCGATTCCCTGAGCCCCTACAATCCCAAAGTGGAGGACGAGCTGTTCTCCCCCGACATCAACCCGCTGGAGTATTCCACCAACGGCGCCGGGGATTTCCGCATCTCCGCCTGCTCGGTGCGGGGGGAAAACGGCGACACGGTCACTGACCTGCGGTATGTCTCCCACCGGATTCTCCCCGGAAAGCCCAAATTGCCCGGCCTGCCCGCCACTTTTGCCGGGGAGGACGAGGCTCAGACGCTGGAACTGGAAACCGTGGACTCCGTCACCGGCGTCCGGGCGTTCCTGCTCTATACCGTCTTTGAGGAGTACGGCGTCATCACCCGCAGCGTCAGGTTCGAAAACAGGGGCAGCGCTCCCGTGGTGCTGGAACGGGCCTACAGCGCCTGCGTGGATTTTCCCGGCATGGACTTCGACATGGTGCACCTGTACGGCCGCTGGGCAAAGGAAAATTCCACCGCACGGCATCCCCTGCAGCACGGCATCCAGTCCATCCAGTCCAAGCGGGGCATGACGGGCCCCAACCACAACCCCTTTGTGGCCCTGGCCAGGAACGGCTGCACAGAGGAGACGGGAGAGGCCTACGGCTTCAACCTGATCTACAGCGGGAACTTCGCCATTGATATTGAAACGGATACCCGGGGCTGCTCCCGGCTGCTGATGGGCATCAACCCCACCGATTTCCGCTGGAAGCTCTCTCCTGAGGAAAGCTTCACCACGCCGGAAGCCGTGCTGGTCTATTCCGACGCCGGCATGGGCGGCATGAGCCGCACCTTCCATAAATTCTACCTCAACCACCTGATGCGCAGCGAATGGGCCAAAAAGAAGCGGCCCCTGCTCATCAACAGCTGGGAGGCCGCCTACTTCGATTTTGACGACGACAAGCTGGCGGCATTCGCCGGGGAGGCCCAAAAGCTGGGCATCGAAATGCTGGTGATGGACGACGGCTGGTTTGGAAACCGCTGCGACGACCACCGCGCCCTGGGAGACTGGGCTGTCAACGAGCAGAAGCTCAAGGGCGGGCTGCAGAGCCTGATCCAGCGGGTCAACGCCCTGGGCGTCAAATTCGGCATCTGGTACGAACCGGAGATGATCAATCCCGACAGCGACCTGTACCGCGCCCATCCGGACTGGGCCGTCTGCGCCAGGGGCCGGGATAAGTCCATTTCCCGCTACCAGTGCGTGCTGGACATGACCCGTGAGGACGTGCGGGACAACATTTTCCGGCAGATGTACGACGTCATCTCCAAAAACAACATCGAGTACATCAAATGGGACTGCAACCGCCACATCAGCGAGGCGGCCAGTCTTCAGCTGCCTCCAGACCGGCAGGGGGAATTCTTCCACCGGTACGTGCTGGGCGTCTACGACCTGATGGACCGTATCACCACCGCTTTCCCCCATATCCTTCTGGAGAACTGTTCTTCCGGCGGCGGCCGGTTCGACGCGGGCATGCTGTACTATTCCCCCCAGATTTGGGCCAGCGACAATACGGACGCCATCGAACGCCTGACCATCCAGTTCGGCGCGTCGCTGTGCTACCCCATCGCCTCCCTGGGCGCCCATGTCTCGGCCAACCCCCGCACCAGCCTGAAAACCAGGGGCAACGTGGCCATGTGCGGCACCTTCGGCTACGAGCTGGACCCCGTAAAGCTCACCGAAGAGGAGCGGGCGCTGGTACGGCGGCAGGTGGCGGACTACCACAAATACTACGACCTCATCCGGTATGGGGATTTTTACCGCCTGACCTCCCCCACCGACAACCCCTTCTTCTGCGAATGGGAATTTGTCAGCGAGGACAAAACAGAGGCCCTCACCACGCTGGTGGTCATGCGCCAGCCGGAGCACGTCTTCCACATCCAGTACCTGCGGGGCCTTGACCCCGACAGGCTCTACCGGGAGGAAGAAACCGGAGAGGTCTATTCCGGAGCGCTGCTGATGCACGCGGGCCTGAACCTCTCCTGCGTCAGCTGGGAAAGCCCGGACGGCGACAGCCTTGTGCGGCACTTTACGGCGGTGTAAGCACAATCTTGTGGAATCCCTGTGAAAGGAAGCTTTTTATGAATATTATCCTGCTGCACACCCACGACCTGGGCCGGGTGATTGAGCCTTACGGCGCGGGAGTCCGCACTCCCAACCTGATGGCGCTGGCCAGGGAGAGCACCCTGTTCCGGCACTGCTACTGCACGGCGCCCACCTGTTCCCCCAGCCGTGCGGGCATGCTCACCGGCATGCTGCCCCATTCCGCCGGCCTGCTGGGCTTGGCCCACCGGGGCTTCCATCTGAAAGATTATTCCAAACATCTGGTCCGGTACCTGGGGGACCAGGGCTTTGAAACCGCCCTCTGCGGCATCCAGCATGAGGCCCCCTCCGACAAGGTGCAGGAGTGGCTGGGTTATGAAAAAATCCTGGGGCCGGAGACCGCCGGCGGAGACATAGAAGGAGACCTGGAGAATGCCCGGGCTGTCTGCCGGTATCTCCGGGAGCCTCACAACCGGCCCTTCTTCCTCTCCTACGGCATGGCCTCCACCCACCGCGTGTACCCGAAAAACGGCGGGGTGGACCCGAACTATGTGCTTCCTCCCTTCCCCATCCCGGACAACGCCCAAACCCGGCAGGACACCGCGGAGCTCTATCAGGGCGTCATGGCGGTGGACGACTGCGTGGGCATGGTGCTGGACGCCATCCGGGAGACAGGCCGTGAGGAGGACTCCATCATCGTCTTTACCACAGACCACGGGGTGGCGTTCCCCAATATGAAATGCCACCTGTACGATACCGGGATCGGCGTTGCCCTGATGCTCCGGTATCCGGGGAACCCGGGAAAGGGGACGGCCACGGACGCGCTGTGCAGCCATTTAGACCTGTTCCCCACCCTCTGCGAGCTGGCGGGCCTGCAGCCGCCCCCCTGGCTGCAGGGCGTTTCTCTGTGCCCGGTGCTGGAAGGCCGCGCCGGACAGGTGCGGGACGAGCTGTTTGCGGAAGTCACCTACCATGCCGCTTACGAGCCCATGCGCTGCGTCCGCACCCGGCGTTACAAATACATCCGGTTTTTCGACGACCTGGACAGCTTCTCCCCCAGCAACACCGACGACGGCCCCTCCAAAACGGTCTTCTGCGAGGCGGGCTATTTCGACCGTCCCCATCCCCGGGAGCTGCTGTTTGATTTGACGCTGGACCCTGTGGAGCGGGTCAACCTGGCGGAGGATCCGCAGCTGCAGGACGTGCTTTCCGGCCTGCGCGTCCGGCTTCAGGGAATGATGGAAGAGACGGACGATCCCCTTCTGGAAGCGGAATACACGGACGAAACGGGGAAAAAGCGGTACCGCCGCATCCCCGCCCCCAAGGATTCCATCGTCAACCGCCAGCTCTGCCTCAGCCCTGAGACCCACGATCCCGCCGATTTTGAGTAAAAGACTCTAAACCGGACAGAATAAAGAGAGATTTTTCCTTAGAAAGCAGATTTTTTATTGACAGACCAGTCCGAAGTTGCTATAATATGAGAGCTGTCCACCCAAAGGGCAGCCCTATGACTCATTAGCTCAGTTGGCAGAGCACTTGACTTTTAATCAAGGTGTCCGGGGTTCGAATCCCCGATGGGTCACCAAAAGCGAGAGGAAGAGGCACATGCTTCTTCCTCTTTTTATGCTTATCGGGGATTCGAAAGCCCGTTAAGAAAACGTGCCGGTGGCACGTTTTTAGGGCGTGGGGTTTCGGCGGGCCCACGTTTTCCAGCAGCCGTAGGGCGGGGTGCCAGCCAATCCATCCCTCCGGGCCCCGATGGGTCACCAAACAAAACAAATCCGAACCTTGCGCCGGCAGGCGATGGGTTCGGATTTGCTGTTTCACTTGTATAAGACGTTTATAAAAGGCTGTTTTGCAACAGGCAGGCGGTATCCGGGAAAAACCAGCGCTGCAGTCCGCGTCTATTTCATCGGAATTGCGGCGGGCTTGTCGGAAATGTATTCCTGCAGCCCCGCTTCCCTGAGATAGTTTTGAATGTGCTCGTCCTGATTCCAGACAAGCAGATAATCGTACCTTGGGAAGAGATCCCGATACTGCGCCAGGCCGGCCTCGCCGCTTGTCACATTGACATGAGAGCTCCAAAGCTCATACCGCGTCAAGTTGAAAAGATACCCGGAATCGTCCTCCGAACGGTAGACAAAGTAGGATTTTCCGCTTTCCACCCGGTTTTCCCTGAGAAACTTTTGATATTGACAGCGCCCTGTGCTTTCATAATCCTGCCTGATCACCAGCCGGGGCAGGTTCTCCCGGAAGGGATAAAGGGGAAACAGGCAGACGCACGCGACGGCAAGGCTCCAGAAAATCCGGTCCGCGGCCCAGTACCGCAGCGTCTGGATGACCGCAACCCCCAGGATAAAGATATTCACAGAACTCATATATTTGTCGAAGGAAGCCAGAACCACAGCCTCCTTCAGCGGCATGGAAAAAAGATACATGCCGTATAGGGAGAGAAGGTAGACCAGCCAGGTTCCCCAAACAGCCGCGATGCTGAGCACCGGCACACGCGGGGACTCCCGTTTCAGAAGTTTTTGCACAAGGACGAGGAGCAGCAGGACCGTCGCCGCCAAAAGGATCCACAGGGAGGGATCCTGCCAGGAAAACACACGCTCCAGCAGGGAAAGGCCAATCCCTCTCATGTCCGCCGGCGTCTTTTCCCCAAGGGCGGAGGAAAACCAGGCAAGGCTCATGGAATGCTTTGTGGCAGCCCCCGCCGGAAAGACCAGGGCCACATGCCGCTTCCAAAGCAGCATGGAGGCCAGGGGTGCCAGAACGCTGCAGCCCGCAAACAACAGGGTTGTTTTTCTTCGGGAAACCAGAGAGGCGCGGTTTTGGATGAGCCAGTAAACCCAGTAAACGACAACAAAGAAAATCCCGCTGTTCTTCACATTGACCAGGAAAATGCAGAGAGGCATGGCCGCCCATACCGCCTGCCGAACGCCGGACTCCCCTTCCGCCGTGGCCGCCATGCAGAACAGAGCCACTCCGGCCAGAGGCATCAGCGTATCCACGTGAAGGCTCAAAAACGAGACGCCCATCACCAGGCTGGAAACGGTGAACAGCGGCACAAGGAGAACCGCCGCGGCCATTTTCGCTTTTTCGGCAAAAACCAGCAGGGCGGTCAGGAAGCTTACGATCATCAGGATCTGGGCGAACAGCTGGCACCCGTCAGAAGTCCCGATGATCCTGCACACATAGTAAACAAAAACAGAGCTTCCCAGGGGATAGGACTGGAACGTGATGATTTCATCCATAAAATTCGGCATCCGGTTTCCCAGAAGCATGGCTTTCACCACGGTGGCCCAGTGGCTGAAGTTATCGTATTCCACAAAGTGGGCGTTTTTCATCAGCAGGGCGAACCACCCCAGAACAGCCGCCCAGACCAGGACAACAGCACAGTTTCTGCGCCGGTGAAAAAACGCTTTCTTCCCGAAAAGGAGAAGCAGGGCAATGCCTGTGAGCCAGAGCGCCCCCGCCGCGAAGGGAAGAAGGTTGAAATACCCCGCCAGCAGCAGCACAGAGCTGAAGCCGGCGCACACTACCGCAGGCGCAAATTCTATCCGCACCCCGAATTTTTCCGCCAGCAGCGCCAGAAATCCCAGCATGGACAAGAGCAAAAGCAGAATGCGCAGGGCAGTGATCATGATTTTTCCTTCTCTCCTCTCTCCGCGAAGACCCAGTTCCGCTGGATCCGGTAGCTGATAAAGAACAAAACGCCGTCCACAACAATTTTGGCCGGGAGCTCCGGCAGCCTGGCCCATTGGCAGAACAGCAGGACGCCGCCCGCAGAGCAAAGCATTTGAGCCGCGCAGAGGATATAATATTTTAGGAAGGTCCCCTTCCCCAGGCGTCCCCGGGAGAACACAAGCTGCCTGTTCACAGCGTAGTTGTACAGCGAAGAGCAGACCCGCGCCCCGACTGTGGCAAGAGTCACTTTCACTTCCCAGGACAGGCTGCCCAGGGCCAGCAAAAGCAGCTGAAACAGCGCAAAGTCGATGAGGCAGGAACTGAGCGAGGACAGGGAATATTTGAAAAAGGTCCCCAAAATCAGCTTGTAGATGGCCCACGAATCGGCAACGGGCCGAAAATGCGTGCTCTTGTTGCCGTCCAGGTAAACCGTTTGAATCGGCACCTCCTCGATCCGGGTTTTTCTGCGCAGCGCGGTCAGGAGCATGGCGGTTTCAAACTCGAACCGCTCCCCGGGCAGCGTCAGGTATTCCTCCACCAGGGAATTGGGGATCGCCCTCAGCCCTGTCTGCGTATCGCTGATTTTTCCCCCGTAGAAAAGCCTCATCACCGTCCTGGTCAGCTTATTCCCCACCCGGCTTTTTGCCGGGACGCTTTTCTGGTCGAAATCCCTGGCGCCGAGAATCAGGCTGTCGGGATGTTCCTCCATGGCCTGTCCCATGCGGCGGATATCCTCTACGGTATGCTGGCCGTCGCAGTCTGCGGTAATCACCCCGCTGCATTCCCTTGACAGGAAAACCTGATAATAATTCAGGGCGTCCTTCAACGCCCGGCCCTTCCCCATATTCACCGCATGCCTCAGAACAAGACAGCCGTACTCTGTTTCAAGCCTTTGGAAGATTTCCTGTTTTTCCTGGAAACTGCCGTCGTCAATGACAACGATATGGGAAAATCCAGCTTCGCAGAGCTCCCTGACATAGGCCGGCAGATTCAAATCCGGGTTAAACGCCGGAATCAAAATGGATACTGCCAATCCGCTTCACTTCCCGTCTCAGTCGATCCCTTATTTTTCAGTCAGTGCAATTATATCTGCATGTTCACATTGTTGTCAATGGCTCTGGGAAAAGAGACCCGCCATACGCGGCCAACCCTGTCCAAAGTTGCTCGCGGCTGTTCCTGCAACTTCCTTGCGGCGTTGTCAAGGCAGAACTCCGGCCCGCACACAAAAAAGGGAGCGGCATTTTGCCACTCCCCTCTCAACTGCACTCCGGCTCTCCTATCCCGGCTTCAGCCCAACAGATTCCCTATTCTCCATAGGCTTCAAAATGCAAATTGGTCATTGTATGGATTTTTTTAGTTCTCCTACTGTATTTTTCAATTTTTATATTTCTGGATTATTCATTTAATAAATCCTCATGAATAACCTCGTCTACCTTTATCAAATCTTTCCGCGTGTAGGCAAACAGGAACTCTTTCATTGGCATACTCCCCACCTGGCTTCTGGGGACATAGTAAATTTCCTTTCCTACAAAAACCTTCAAAAAATTTCCGTTTCCAATCCTTTCATTAGAAATGATTTTACATGTTACTGCTTCGGAATTTCCTTCCTCTGCCATCTCTCCAAACAACTCAATGAAGCAGCTATAACGATTGCCGACCTTCATAAATTCAAAATTATTTATGCTGACCAGGGCTGAATCGTCAAAACATATATCGATATTGCCTGTAAGCTCATTTTGAAGTTCTACCATTCTCGTTGCTGCAAATTCATTGATTTTGATCACCTTATGCATACGCTTCCTCCTATCTCAACTTAATCGGAAAGAATGATACTATATAGCCATTATTTCCGTAAGCTACCCTATATCTTGTTCCGTTTACTATATATTCTTCAAAGGGGCCTTTTGCTCCCATTCCCACTTTTGCAGCCTTTCTCTTCAAGACTTCATTCAGGAATTTTGGTATGTCATTTATGCCTTTTGCTGTAAAATCGGCTGTATGTCTATCAATAATATGTTTCAGCCCTGCAGAATCCCCTCCCTTTTCTAGCCATAGAAGTTTTCCATCAGCATTTTTTGTTATCATCACGACATCATCAGCGTTATACTTAACTCCACTTTCTGCCAACTCATTCATTAGCTGTTTATTGAGGCCGTTCCCTCCAGCCCCCGCAGTATCCTGGAAGAGCCCTTCTTCCCCTGCATTATACCCCGGGCTGCCGCTGCTGTCCAGGCCGGTTTTCGGCTGTTCCTCCAACAATTGTACGGCGTTGTCACGCAGGTTTTCGGGGCCGCCCACTCTGGCATTCAGCCGGATGGTCCCTGTCTCCGGGTCGATTACCCCTGTCTTATCCACCGGCAGCGTCCCATCGAAGACCACCTTTCTGTTCAGCTCTTCCGAAATTCTTTGCGCCGCGTCCAGTTTGGCCTGACCCACATTGTACAGCGCCGCGCTCTTTTCCAGGTCGTTTTTGGCGTCTTGGGCTGCGCTTTCTCTCCAGCTCCAATCCCAATCGCTGACGCCCTTGGGGCGCAGGAAAGTTTCCGCAATCCGGCCCGCCGCTCCTGCCGCCTGGATTCCTGCATTTACCGCCCCCGCCGCTCCTGCTATTCCTGCCCCTGCTGCTCCGGCAATCTTTGCCAGCAGCTGCCGTACAGGCGGCAGGGAGACGCTTTTTTCTTCCTGTTCCGCTTCCTCCTCTCTCTCTGGGGACGCTTCCTCCGTTAGCTCCTGCTCCGGGCCGCCTGATCCGGCTCCGTCCGGGGGATAGGCAACCTGCTCCCACGGACTGCCTCCCCGGCGCGCTCCGCCTCCGCCGGAGATCCCGCCTCTGATAAAAGGGCTCTGCTCCGCTTGTCCCCACGGGTCATTCCCCCGGCTCGCACCGCCTCCTCGGGAGCCTCCGCCATGGGTAAAGCCCTGAAAAGCAGGCTCCGGGCCCGCAGCCCTTCTGCGACGTTCCTCCTCAGCCCACCTTCTTTCGTACTCGTGCCGTTTTCTGGCCTTGTCCTCCATTTCCCGCTGTATTTCCCGGTTGCTTCTCTCCTCCGAGGAATCCGGCAGGCTCCAGCTGCCGTTGTCCCGGCTCGCACCGCCTCCCCGGGAGCCTCCGCCAGGGGTAAAGCCCTGGAAAACAGGCTCCGGGCCCGCAGTCCTTCTGCGACGTTCCTCCTCAGCCCGTCTTCTTTCGTACTCGTGCCGTTTTCTGGCCTCGTCCTCCATTTTCCGCTGTATTTCCCGGCTGCTTCTCTCCTCCGGGGAATCCGGCAGGCTCCAGCTGCCGTTTCCTCGGCTCGCACCGCCTCCCCGGGGACCCCCGCCCCGGGTGAAGGAGTCCTGCTTCAGGCTCCGGAACACGGGCCAGGGAAGCCTGGGCGGAGCATTTTCCTGCCGGGGCTGCTCCACAGCCTGCGTTGCCGTCCATGCCCCCTGCTTTGCCGCGTCCACAATCGCCCGGGCCAGCTCCTGAAGTTCCTCTCGTTCCTTGTCCGCTCCGTTTCCTCCGCTTCCTCCACCTTCTCCTACAATCTTATATGCCATTTTTTCTTCTCCCCTTCCTTTTCAGAAACGGTCCCCCGGGGAAGAAAGCTTCCCCGGGGATGTCCCTGCCTTCTCTTAAAAATACTGTTCCAGCAGCTTGTCCAGGTAGCTGTAATCTCCCAGCTGCGCCTTGGCGAGAGCCAGGTTATACAGCAGGTCGATATTCTTATCCTGCATGTCCGCGCTGATTCCCAACAGCTCCTTCAGCTTCCCATAGTCGCCGTACTGCCCGGCTAGGTTCGCCAGGTCAAACCTCTTCTGGTATTCCGTGGGGATGTTGGACACATCGTACCCCAGCTCGGCCAGCTTTCCGTAATCCCCATACTGGGCGCCGTACAGCGCGTTCTGCAGCGCCTCCTGCCTGTCCGCCGTCTGGGAATTCACCTCGTCCACATACTGGCCGTACCGGAAGTTCCGGTCCGTGTTATACTGGGAGAGCTCTCCCAAATAGCGGTTATACGCCTGCTGGTACAGCTCCGGCACCTTGTCCGAAAGCTGGGAGGCATAGTAGTCTCCTGCCTGGGACGCCGCCGCGGCCGCGTAAGAGGAGGGGATTCCCCCTGTGGCGGAGGCCGCCGTCCCCAGCGCGTCCTGGGTGGCCCGGCTTCCCTCCCTGGCATACTGCTTCCGGTAGGCCGCGTAAACCGGATCGTCCTCCACATCATAGGAAAATGTGGGCGCCGCCTCCATGTCAAAGCTTCCGGGGGAGGGCTTGTTCAGATAGAAGTCCGCCCCCGAGGTCCCCCCGGTGTAATTCCCGTAGGCCGAACGGATCTGCTCCGCCATCTGGTTATATTTGGCCTTCTCTTCCGGCGTCTTGGCATTGCCGTAGGCCAGCTTGGCATTGAGGATGCTCATGCCCGCGTCTGGGTTTTTCTCCGCCAGGTTCCAGTCCGCCTGGGAAAAGCCCGAGCCCACTCCCATATTTTTTTCTTTTGCCGCAGTTAAAAAATCTTCATACCGATAAGTCCCCATCACACTCTTCCTTTCTCAAAGCTCCGTGCCCAAATAAAATTCCCGCGTCAGGGAGAACAGCCGCCAGCCGCCCGTGCCCTCCAACCGGATCCGGTAATGGTCGCAGCGCCGGGGAATCAGCGGCAGCAGGAAGCTGCGCTTTTTCTCCGCCTGCAATTGTCCCGCCTGCCGCCAGGGACCGCCGTCATACCGTACCAGCACCCTGAGGGATGCACCGGCCTCCAGTTCCGCCCGCAGCAGCAGCTTGGAAAGCCCCTTCTTGCCCGGGCTTCCCTCAATAAAGTCCCCAAACTCCGCGGCGCTTTGGAGTGTCTCCTGCACAGCCCCCTCGGGGATGCTCCGAGGGTCTCCCGCAAGCCACAGCCCCCCGTCCGACGCCAGCAGGTACAGCTCACCTCCCCAGCCGAATTCCAGGGCCCGGACGCCGTCCTCCCGGTACCACTGGCCTATCCTGGTATCAAAGGCAAACAGGTGGCTGGCTCCAAGGGAGTCTTCCAGAGAAACATAGTATTTCGTGCCGTCCGAGCCGCCCACAGCGTTTCGGAACCGCTGCTGTCCCAGCGCCTGGGAGATCACCTGGGGCACGCCCCCTGCGTAGGAGACCACCCCGGAGCGGGACAGGTAGAACAGCCTCTCCCCCGCCACTGCCAGGCTTCTCCCGCTGCCCTTTTCCACCCCCAGGCTGGCGCTGCCCATCACCTGGAAATTGGAGGGCTTGCTGCCGTACACCTTGTAGATTTGGTCCTCCTTGAAGAACACCGGGTATCCCAGGTAGGAGCAGCATCCGGTGAAATCCCCGGCGCTGCCCACATCCGCCGCGAAGCAGGCTGTGGAGACCGTGTCGAAATTGGTCCAGATAAAGGGATTGCCCAGATAGGAGGCGTAGATGGTACTGCCCTTGCAGCCCCACAGCCGGTTCTCGTTCTCACAGAGAAAATCCATGTCCGGCACTTCCCGCTTCAGGGCAGCTTCACCGCTCCATACCTGAAAGCTGTTCTCATAAAACCGCAGGGTTTTCCCGTCCTCCGAAACCTCCCGGATCACGGCGGTCTTATTGTTCCGTTCTTCTCCGCATCCGGAAATTGTCACCGCCTCATTCACGGAGAAGGGGAAGGCTTCCCCTGTAGAAACAATGCTGTTCCCCTTGGCGGATTCCCCCGCGAAAACGCCGTCCTCAAACCGGACGCCGCCGCTCCACTGGGCTTCCAGGCTGCCGAATTCCCCGGTCCTTTTGTTGTAATAGGCCTTGTCCGGCAGCAGGATCAGATAATCCCCCAGGGCGCAGAACTGCTTTCTGCTGTCCTCCACAGCCCCCTTTTGCTCCCCGTCCACATAGAAGGAGCCGCCGTCCGCCCAGCAGAGGGATTCCCCCGCATACAGGCCGTTGGGCTTTTCCAGAGTGCGCAGCAGATACCTGGGTTTTCTGGGGGCCAGCACCGGGGCCGAATCCCCAGAGAGGTTTTCCATATCCCACAGGGAGCCTTCTTCCGCCCCCAGGTTGTGGTCGTAACCCTTGAATTTTACCTGCACACTCTTCTTTATGCCGTCCCCGTGCACCATGCTTGGCAGTCCGCTCATAACCGCGCCTCCCCCCGGGTCTCCGTGCAGCTTCCGGGGGATACGGCGGGTCTACACGCCGTTTCCTTCCCTTTGTTCTTCCGTTTTCCCATACCTTCCGCTCCTTTACGTTGCCAGCGGAGATACCGCCAGCGTGTCGTTATAATAGATGCCGTACTTTCCAAAGGTCCAGCGAGTCTCCCCCACGGAGACGGTCACCTCCTGAGGGCCGCGTATGTGCACCAGGCTGCTGCCCTCCAGGGACAGGTTCCCGCCTGCCTGCACCTTCAGGGCCCAATTGCCGTTCGTATACACCCACATGCGGTTTTTGGCCTCACTGGAAGTACCGGCGCCGCTGCTGTCGTACTTCACCCCGCCGATCTCCGCCCCGCCGTTCGGATCCACCACCCGGTAGCTGCCGGAAAGCGACGCCATTCCTGTGTTCAGGTTGATCTCGCTCATCCCGTTCTGGCTCACAATCCGCCCCGTCTTCACATGGTCCCCGGTGATGCAGGTAGTGCCCCCAATGGTGCGAATGTTCAGTCCGTCCACATCCTGCTCCACAGAGGAAAACCTGTTGTCCAGGCCGTTCACCCGGCTCACGACCCCGTTCACGCTCTGCTCTACGGAAGAGAACCTGCCGTCCAGCCCCTTTACCGTGGACTTCACGCCCTCTACCGTGACGCTCAGCTGGGTCACGCCCTGCTCGGTCTCTTCCACGCGAACCGTCAGCGGGCCGGTAAAGACCCTGCCCAGATGGTCCAGCTCTGCCCCGTTGAAGTTTTCCTCCCCCAGGTTCGACAGCGTGTACCGCAGCTGCTCCAGCAGCAGGTACAGGTACCCCGTGATGGTTTCAAACTTCTCTTCCGTACTCTCTTTTCCCTTTAAATCCGGAAACGACGTATCCGCCGTCATCAAACTTCCCGGCATATCTTTTCCTCCTTTTGTCCCCTACCTTTCTGATGAAAGGTAGGACCAAAGACTTTTCTTCCGGCTTCGGACTCCTTCAAGCCTTCAGCCCGCTCCCCGACGCCCCTACCTTTCTGAAGAAAGGTAGGCCAAAGACTTTTCTTCCGGCTTCGGACTCCTTCAAACCTTCGGCCCGCTCCCCGACGCCCCTACCTTTCTGAAGAAAGGTAGGCCAAAGACTTTTCTTCCGGCTTCGGACTCCTTCAAACCTTCGGCCCGCTCCCCGACGCCCCTACCTGCTTTGTAATAAGCAAAAACCGGACGCCGGATATTCTCCGAAGCGTCCGGCTTTTGTTCCATTCAGCGATCTGCTAACCTCGTACCCTGCCATCCCCTTAAGGGGATGGCTAAGACCAAAGGCTTCCCCTTGAGGGGAAGCTGTCACCGGAGGTGACTGATGAGGTGGTTCTGACCCGTATTCTGTTCTGCCGCTGCGGTATGAGTAAGATTTTCCACCTCGTCCAGCAGATTCCCACAGGGAATCTGTTTCCCTTCTCCCCTCAAGGGGAAGGCACAGGGTGCAGCGTCACGCTGCCGTCACGCTGCTCAAACTGCCTGGGTGCCGCCGGTTATGCCGCCTACGGCGGCGAACCGCCAGTCGTTGAAGCCTGCGATAAAGCGGGCGTAGCCCTGCCAGACATTGGCGTCGTTGCCCTCGTCCACACGGCTGCGCACCTCCAGGGGGGTGCGGTCAAGCCAGACGGCTCCGCCGTAATCCTCGTTGTAGCGGCTGTCCAGCAGCATCCAGGGAGCTGCTCCGGCGGCCAGGTATTGGTTCAGGTAAGGCCATACGATCACGTTCCACCTGCCGTACTGGTAGTTAAAGCCGTTGTTGGCGGTATTGGGATCCTTGTCCGCGCCGATGGTGGCGAACACGGCCTTTTTCAGTTCGTACTGGTTGGGGATGACGATGGTGTCGGGCGCCACGTCCAGAATCTCGTTATTGTCGCCCCGGAAATTCTGCATGGCGGTCTCCAGCGCTGCCAGCGCGTCGTCTGAGAAGGCGTCCGCAAACAGGTTGGACTGCGCCTTTCCGCTTACCTTGGCAGGGTGGTCCTTGGCAAACAGGTTCTTGCCGTCCGCGGCTGTAGCGGAGAAGCTTCTGCCCTGGAAGTTCACGGCGGATTTCCCCGCCATTGCTCCGCCCAGCAGGGCCGCGCCGAACTTTTCCCGGGTGCGGTAATAGCTGGTGATAAAGCTGGTGGGTTTCTTTTTCAGATCCATTGCCTTCGCATCCTCCACAATTTCCCGGGAGAGCGTGAAGCTGTTTTTCCAGGTCATGTGTTCCAGGAACTTGTCGAAGCCCTCCTGCATGCCGTCCACTGGGTATTCCCCATTCTCGCCCACAGGCTGGAAGCCTTCCATCGCCGTCATAGTGGTGAATTTTTCACCGAAATGGTTGGAGTTCTCCATGCTGAACAGCTTTTTGACCATGCTCTCCTGTTCAAAGGCTTCTCCTCTCTTTTCCAGGAACATCCGGATCGGAGCCTGGTTTTTGCCAAAGATGGAATCCTGAAGGCCGGAGCCCTCAATAAAAGTGATATTTGCCATAGGTTACTTCCTCCTTTTTTCTCTCACGCCTTGGCAGCCGCCGCGGCCTGCACAAAGCGGATTCTCACAACGTCTTCTCCCGCATAAACCACTTCGGCCGCGCCGCCTGCCGCGGTGCTCAGCGTCAGGCCGTCGCCGCCCAGCTGCACCCTGTCCCCGGGGACAGCGGTAAAGCCGGAGGGCGCGGGCGCCTCAAAAATCGTGTCGGGCTGTACCCGCAGCACGGGGATCAGCTCCCCTGCCTCACAGGGAGCCGTTCTCTGTGCCACGCTCAAATAGGTGGGCAGGTCTGTCCCCGCAGCAGCCGCCAGCTTGCCGGAGGCCATCTTCATCGCCATCCCTGCCTGCGGCGCAATTGCCCCGCAGGGCAGGTACTCCAGGCCGGGCACCCGGCCGTCGTCTGTTTTATGGATTTGAAATGCCATATTCTGTTTCCTTCCTTTCCCGTATCGTGCGGAGGCGTCAGCTTTCCGCTCATTTTTTCTTCGTTTCTCCTGTGCGCAGGTCTTCCCCGCGCCGTACCGTTCCGTGCTGTTTCCTGTCCGGGGAATAGAGTGCTTTCACGCTCTGCGCCCCTGTGTTCTTCACCCTGCCCGCATAACCTTTCTGTTGTGCCATGCCGCTGTCCTTCCTCTCCTTCCAGATTTTCAATGCCCCTTGTTCCGATCCGGATCAACGCCTGTACTGCCCCATCACCCCCTTCCCTCCTCCCCTGTATGTGATATACTGGTTTTGCAGAGATCCTTCAGGGGAGAAGGAGGATTTCCTGTGTATTTTCTGTATTCTGCCCTTCAGATGCTCCTTCTGAAAGGATATCCTGCCCCAGCCGCCTTCTGTGCGCTGTCTCTCTTCGCTTTTACGGGCTGTTTCCGCCTGCCTCTTTTTCAGGCCCGCAAAAAAGAACGAAAAAGCAAGGAGGCCCATTATGTTTCTAAAAATATATTTCATTGATGGTTATATGGTCTTCACCTTGCATCCGTTTCCTCAGTCCGCCTTCCTGCTCTTTGCGTACCGGTTATAGTGCGCCTGGATTTCAGCGTCGGTGATGCCGGGCAGGAACAGGCGGTATTCTTCCGCCACGTCCGGCGGTACATATGCGCCGCCCTCCCCTCTGGGTTTTCTCTGGGCCATGTGGCTTTTCCCGCTCACAGAATTGAGCGCGGCCTGCCTGGCCGCCGCCTCATTCCGGCGCAGCAACTCGTCAAAATTCAGCACCCTGTAGGCATCCGCCAGCTCGTACCCCTTCTCCACCATGCGGCACATCTGTTCATAGCAAGAAAGCCGCGAAAGGTCCCCCTTCTCCCGGATGCTGGGGTCCATCCGGGAAATCTGTCTGACCTGGTCCTCTACTTTCCTGTGGATCTCCGTCTCCTGTGCGTACGCCAGCGCCTGGCGGGCCGCCTTCACCTCCGGCGGCTCTCCTGCAGGCCGCCGGTATTCCGCAGGGGCAAGCCCGCCCCCCTTCTCTGCCCGGCCTCCGGCCCGGCAGGCCTCCAGCTCCGCCCTGGTGCGGACGGGCCGTCCCGTGCGGGGATCCACGATGCCCGCGGCGGCAATGGCCGCGTCCACTTCCCGGGACGCCCTGTCCCTGGCCTCCTGCTCCGTCCGTCTCCTCATGGCTGCATATCGGCGGTTGTCTTCCTGGCTCTGCCGCCGCTGCGGGTGATCTGTCTCATCGTCTGCAGGTTCGGCGGTTTCCTGCCCTTTTTCGCCTGACGGTTCTGTTCCGGCTTCAGGTTCGGCGGCCTCCTGCTCTTCTGCGCCTTCCTCAGGGGAATCCCCCTCGGTGCCGAATACTTTCCCGTAATCGATTTCGTTTTCCATGTTTTATTCCTCTCTCCCGGGCATCAGGCCCTAATCAGGATCCCATACCGGCAGTTATCCTCTGCCCTTTTTTCTTTTCCCGTCCGTTCTCAGGTCTTCCCCGCGCTTCACGATGCCCTTGCCCTTTTTTCCGTTGTCCTGGAAGGGCGCCTGCACCTGCTGGGCTCCCGTATTCCCGATCCGGCCCGCGTATCCGCTTTTATCCGCCATGCCGCTCACCTCCCCCCTTCTTTGCCGCCGAGCCTTGTGTCCACATATCGCTTCATAAAGACCAGCCCGCGCAGCTGCGCCTCGCTCATGTTGAGGGTGACTTTTCCATCCTGAATCGCCTCGGTGCCCAGGATCACCCCCAGGCCGGTCAGTTCCTGCACCGCGTCCCTGGCCCAGTCCGGCACATCCCCGATTTCCCGGTAGCGGCGCTCCCGGTTCAGCTCCACCTGGGCCAGCTCGTCCCGCTTCACATAGCTTTCCGGGCGCAGACCGCCCTCGTCGCCATTGAGGATCCCTTCCTCCCTGGCGTAATCCAGCGCCTCCTTCGCCCAGCCGGGCGCGGGCTTTTCCGCCAGTCCAGCAAAATATTTCTCAATCTCTCCCCGTGCGATCTTCCTTGCCTCTGCCTCCGTCAAATCCGGTTCCTCCTTTTTGTTTTCCATGTTGTACAGCGGCACGCAGTAGCCGGAAATATAGGAGTTCGAAAGGCTCCACCAATCCCTCCTGCACTGTCCGCCGTTATTGCCCTCGATGGTATGTACGATCCCATCCTCCACGTACTCCACAATCCCCGTGTGGTCGTCCCCGTCGTCGTAAGGGGTGCCCTCGTCCTCCGGGTTCCACTCGTACATGATGATGTCCCCGGGCTTCGGCACATACCCGCTCTTCCTGCTGCGGAAGCGCCCCCTGGCCTCAAACCAGTCGGAGGCCGTGGCGCAGCCCTTGTAATTCAGCACGCTGTCCACGGGCACCCCGGCATGCCGCATGACCCAGGTCACCCAGGCTGCGCACCAGGCCACCCCGTAGGGCAGGCCGATGCCTGTAATGCCGTTATAGTACCGGATGTACTTGTCCCCGCTGGTGGCTCCCAGCTCTCCCCGGGCCAGTTCCAGTACTCTTTCCGGTGTGTTGTTTTCATTCGCCATATGATCTCTCCTTTCGTCTTGCAATGTATTCCGTTCAATGCTATACTGTCTTCAGGGATGGTGATAAGGATGTTGGATCAAAATGATTTGCAGGCAATTGCACAGCTGATCAGTCAGTCAGAAGACCGGATGATGGAAGTCATGCCGCAGCAAAAAGAAGACTTGATGGAAGTCATGCAGCAGCAGGCCGACACACTGATGGGCATGATGGAAACCAAAATTCAAACCAGCCAGCGTGAAGTGATGGTGTTTGTAGAAAACAGCGTGGGCAAGCGGATTGATTCTCTCTTTGACGGCTACAAGCTGACCCATGAAAAGCAGTGGGAGCTGGAGCATCGGATGGAGCGCATGGAGCAACGTCTCTCAGCACTGGAACATAAAGCCGGATAAGCGAGCGTCCCTCTGGGGCGCTTTTTTTATTTTTCCTTCCCGCCTGCCAGCTGTTTCCCAATCTGGTTGGCGCCGGTGGCAGCCAGCCCGGAGACGATGCCCACGGCCGCGGCGGTTAGAAAATCATTGGCCGGGAAGTCAGGCATAAAGAGCATGCCTACGACCCCCAGAATCCCGCCTAAAAGCCCGCAGACAATGGGGATGAGTCCGTTGTTGTCAAAGGGCGTGGCCTTCACCACCACCCCCG
>OJKJ01000312.1_pt1 | contig 30853 bp, 24 predicted proteins | sample 1596491 | NCBI WGS metagenome assembly OJKJ01 (sample SAMEA4350160, study PRJEB24818) | metagenome | biome: human; feature: gut; material: faeces | place: Denmark | collected 2013-09 | reverse complement strand
TCCCGCCACCGGCCATCTGTTTGGAGAGATTGTCAACGTCAGCGCGGACGAGCGGATTCTGAACGAGGCGGGAAAGGTCGATCCCGAAAAGCTTTGTCCCATCACCTTTGACCCCTTCAACAACGCCTACCTGAAGCTTGGCGAAAAGGTCGGCAATGCGTTCAAGGACGGCAGCCAGCTGAAATAGGCAGCTTGCGGGAGGATAAAAATTTGAACGGATTGGAGCGTTTTGTGCAGGCCCAGGCGGACAGTTATGCCCGCGCCTTGCGGGAGATCAAAAGCGGCCGCAAGACAAGCCACTGGATGTGGTATATTTTTCCACAGCTGAGCGGGTTGGGGCACAGCCAGACCGCCCGGTATTACGCGATCAGAGACCGCGCTGAGGCGGAGGCGTACCTGGCTCACCCGGTTCTGGGAAAACGCCTGTTGGAGATATCCTCAGAACTGCTGAAGCTGGAGTCCTCCGACGCTACAGCGGTCATGGGCTGGCCGGACGACTTAAAGCTGAAGTCCTCGATGACGCTGTTCAGCCTGGTGAGCCGTGAGCCCGTATTCCGGCAGGTGCTTGAGAAGTATTTCAGGGGAGAAGAGGACGCGTATACGGTGCAGGCAATATCGCGGCAGGCGGACGGTTTTAATTAAGTAAATAGTCAGAACAAAGAGACGTGAGGTCGATTGAGGCCCCGCGTCTTTTTGGCTGCTGCAATGGCCATTGCTGCGGAATTGGTTGACAGACCGTTTTAGCTGTCCTATAATAGAGGTATACAAATGTATACTAATTCGAAAGTTTGAACGGGAGAAAACGCCATGAAAAAAATCGGTTTGTCGGAGACGGAGTGGAAATTAATGGATGCGCTTTGGGAGGAACCGCCCAAAACCATCACACAGCTCACCAAGGCGCTGGAGGAGGACACCGGGTGGGGAAAGAACGTGATTATCACCATGCTGAAGCGTCTGGAAGCCAAAGGGGCGGTGCGCCACGAGGAGGGGGAGCGGGCCAAACAGTTTTACCCCGCGGTTTCCCGGGAGGATACGGCGCTGGAGGAAACCCGGGGATTTTTGAATCGGGTGTACAACGGCAGCCTGGGACTGATGGTGGACGCCATGGTGAACAGCCGGTCGCTCTCGGACCGGGAGATCGAGGAACTGAAAGAGATTCTGAAAAAGGCGGAGGAGGGGCGGAATGGTTGAAACTCTGATTACATCATCCGCGTTGATTGCGGGAATCTGCGCTTGCCGCCTGCTGTTTAGCGGGCGGATTAGCCCCAGGATTATGTACGCCATGTGGGGACTGCCGGCGCTGCGCCTTTTGATGCCGCTGTTTTACCCCGCGGACCGGTGGCTGAAAACGCTGAGAAGCTCCTTCAGCGTGATGAACGCGGTGGACCGCTTGCATGATCAGGTGATTGCAGGCACGGAAATGGAGCCGCTTGTGGACAATATTCTCACCGGCCGGGTCAGGGGATATGTCAATCCCAGTACGCTGCCCCAGAAGCTGGTGGGGGTGGACTGGCAGTTGGTGTTTCTGGCGGTCTGGCTGACCGGGAGCGCGGTGCTGCTGGTGTGGATTTTGTGGGTGAATTTTCATTTCGCGGCCAGACTTCGGCGGACCAGGGTGCGCTGCCGGGGCGCAGTCTACGGCGTTACCCATCTGCCGGTCTACCGCGCGCCGGATCTGCGGTCGCCGTGTCTGGTGATGTTTTTGGGCGAGCAGTCCATTTATCTGCCCGAAGATCTGGAGGTGGAACCGGAGCAGATGGAACATATTCTGATCCATGAGACGTGCCATGCCCGCCACCTGGATCCGGTGTGGGGAGCGCTGCGCTGCATGCTGGTCTGCGCGTACTGGATCAATCCCTTTGTGCTTCTGGCCGCATATCTGTCCAAGCGCGACTGCGAGCTGGCCTGCGACGAGGCGGCGGTGAAGCGGCTGGGAGAAGAAGAGAGGTTTGACTACGGCCGGACGCTGATCGCCCTGACGGCCGGAAAACAGGCGTTCTCCGACTTGTTCTGCATTTCCGCGGATTTCGTGTTTGGCCGCAAGACCATGAAGGAGCGCATCACGTTGCTGGCGGCACGCCCCAGGACGACAGCGCTCACAGCCGCTTTGATTCTGGCGGTCTCCGCGGCGCTGATCGCCTGCACCTATACCGGCAGAGCCGCCCAGGGTGTGCAGAAGCGGACCGGGCTGTGGGCGGAGTATTTCTGCAGCCGGGACGGGCGGGCCCTGGCCGGTCTGTACAGCCCGGAACGCCAGGCCGGTTTTTATGAGATGGAGCCGGTGAGTACGGATGAGAGCGGGAACTACCTGAGCTTCGGCTGGTCCAGCCCCTGGCCCATGGACGGGCGGTACGACATTCAGGTGGAGGGCACGCGAGCTCAGATTACTTACTACGCTATGACGTCGGAGCCCCACCTTTGGGTGTGGAAGGAAACCCTGGAATGGGAGAAGTCCGATGGGATTTACTATGTGGAACGGGAAGCCCTTTCGATTTTTGACGCGGTTTCCGGCCTGACGGAATTTGAGGCTGCCTACGGGCAGGGGATTGAAGGGACGCCCTTGGATTACCGGACCAACGGCATGGGAGCTGCCCTCAATGAGAATGTAAAAGGCGATCCGGTTATGGCGTTTTTAGCTGCGCCGGAGACGGCAGGCCCCTATTTGCTGAATCTGGAGGGCGGGAGCGCTGCCGCCGAAACGGTTGGGGATCAGTCCTCGGTTACATATGAGTTCCGGGACGGAAGCGGCGTTGTGATCCGGATGGAGCGCCCCTTTGGCGCTGACGGAATCTGGGTGCCCACCGGGTGGAGCGGCGCGGTGGAAGCGGCGGATGATGCACAAGTTGACGGGGCGAATGAAGGGAACGAGGGGGTGACGCCGGCGTCGGGAGAAGCGGAGAGTGCGGAGACGGAATTACCGGAAGCGGAATTGTCGGAAGCGAAGGCGGAGCGTGCGGAAGACGGGGCGGAGGATTCGGAGGCAGAGGCGGTCAAGGCAGTGGTCGGGGAATTTGCTCAGGCGTATTTCCAGGACGACCCCGCGGCCATGGCCCGGGTCATGACCGGAAGCGCGGCCAAGAAGATTGCGGGAGCCGGAGAGCAGCTCTGGGACCAGCTGGACGCGTTTCAGATCAAAGGAGATTTGAGCGGCACAGAAAACCGGGATCAGCTGGAGGTCCAGTGCGAGTACCGGGTGGCGGGCGAGGACTCTTACAGCTATCTTGGCGTTGAGCTGGTGCGGGAGGAGAACGGCTGGAGCGTGTCGGGATATTATTTGGAAAAATAAGGAACTCTGATTAGGGTTTTATTCGAAGAACAGTCGCGGGAACGGCAGCTATGTTGTCTCCCGCGGCTGTTTTTGCAAGTCGTGCCGTTATGCGGGGAAATACAGGGACAACAGATGGAATTTATTGCATTTTCCGCCATTCAGTGATAGGATATAGAACATATCGGGTAAAGAGCAGCTGGTGCCGAGGTCCGCTTTGCGGACGCGGGTAAAAGGGAAACAGGTGAAAATCCTGTACGATCTCGTCACTGTAAGCAGGGAGTGCATGGCCATTGTCATGGACAGTCACTGATTCCAACGGAATTGGGAAGGCGGTCATTGCGCGCGGATCTGCAAGTCAGGAAACCTGCCGGCTGTTGGTACGGGAATAGAAGTTCCAAATCACGAGTAATTGGTTGTGCCGGTCTGCGGTTTACCGCCGCAGGTCTCTGACTCAAACGGTGACGGATTTAGCTCCGGGGACAGTGCGTCTCTGAGAGACAGGAGCTGCACGGTGGCCCATGGCGTTGCGCGGCAGCTCCGTGGCATAGCGCGGCAGCTCCGTGGCATTTCGCGGTAGCCTATGGCACTGTGCGGCAGCTCTGCGGCATTTCGCGGCGGCCCATGGCATAGCGCAACCGCTTTACGGCGCTGTCCAGCGCCCCCGCCAGTTTGAGACACATCCTCCAATGCAGACAGATGGCATATTCCCCTACCTTTTACGCAGCGATATGGCGTCTAAAAAAGGAGGAAAAGAAGATGAGACTGAACAAACTGGCGGTCGTATTTGCGGCAGCAGCGCTGTCGGCGGTGATGGTGGCGGGCTGCTCCGGCGAACAGAAGGAGAGCGCGGCAGGGTCCGAGGCGGAGACTTCTGCAAAAACCACAGAGGCTGAGACCACAGCGGAGGAGACAACCATGGCAGAGACAACTGCGGCAGCGGAGGAAATGGACGAGGAGAACTACGATACGGGAGATGCGTCCAGGGACAATGTGAGAAATCAGGATGATATTGGTGAGAATGAGCTGATGGTCGTCAGTTTCGGCACCAGCTACAATGATAACCGGCGGCTGACCATCGGAGCCATCGAGGAGGCCATTGAGAAAGCGTTTCCGGATTACTCCGTGAGGAGAGGCTTCACCAGCCAGATTATCATCGACCACGTGAAAACGCGGGACAACATCGCCATCGACAATGTGGGGGAGGCCCTTGCGCGGGCGGAAAAAAATGGAGTTAAGAATCTGGTAATCCAGCCGACCCATCTAATGAACGGTCTGGAGTATACGGACCTTGTGAACGAGGTGGCGGAGTATTCCGACGCCTTTGACCAGGTGGCTGTGGGCCAGCCGCTATTGACCTCTGAGGACGACTTTAAGGCGGTGATCAAGGTGATCACGGAAGCTACCGCCCAGTACGACGACGGCGAGACCGCGATCTGCTTTATGGGTCACGGCACGGAGGCGGAGTCCAACCAGGTGTACTCCAAGATGCAGGAAATGCTGACCGAGGCCGGTTATAAAAATTATTATGTGGGAACCGTTGAGGCGGCCCCCAGTCTGGACGACGTGCTGGCTATGGTTCAGGCCGGCGATTACAAGCGAGTGGTTCTGGAGCCGCTCATGATTGTTGCGGGCGATCACGCCAACAACGACATGGCAGGCGACGAGGAGGACTCCTGGAAAACAACCTTTGAGAACGCCGGATATGAGGTGACCTGTCTGGTCCGCGGTCTGGGCGAGATGGAGGGAATTCAGCAGATCTTTGTGGAGCACGCCAGGGCGGCTGTGGACAGTCTGGCAAAGTAGCATATTTCCCGGCAGTTGATTGGCCGGAATACGCCCTCGGCGGGGTTTAAGTTCCGGCGAAGTAAATAAAAAAGAAAGATGGGGCGGTCGGGGAAATGTGCTGATCGCCCTTTTGAAGGTAAAATAAAAATGCGCATACATAAAATATGTTTATCCGCTGCCATTCTTGCCGCTGTTCTGATGGCAGGCGGCTGTGGCGGCAAAGCCGCGGGTACGGCCGGGACGACCGCGTCCGCGGAGACGGCAGAGGTGGCAGGGACCACAGCCGGAGTGCCGGATCATTCGGAGACCCCGGGCGCGCAGAGCACAAGCGCTGCCCCCGGCGGACAGAACACAAGCGCTGCCCCCGGTGGACAGATGGCATCGGAAAATGAGACGGTCAGCCCTAAAAATGTAGTGGAAGCGGGAATGGTGCCGGTTTATGGGACGGAAATAAAGGACGGCGTTTATCCTATAAAAGTGGATTCCAGCTCCAGCATGTTCCGAATCACGTCCTGCCAGCTGACGGTGAAGGACGGCGTCATGAGCGCGGTCATGGCTACCAGCGGGACCGGATATTTAAAGCTGTTCATGGGGACCGGAGAGGAGGCGGCGCAGGCTTCCGAAGCGGACTGCATTCCATATGTGGAGACGGCGGACGGCGCTTACACCTACGCGGTTCCGGTGGAAGCGCTGGACATGGGAATCGATTGCAGCGCCTTCAGCAAGAAGAAAGAGAAATGGTACGACCGGGAGCTGGTATTCCGGGCGGACTCCCTGCCGGCCGAAGCATTTGCGGATGGGAAAATCGCCACTGCGGAGAGCCTGAAGCTGGAGGACGGCGTTTACACCTGTGAGGTCAGGCTGGACGGCGGTTCCGGGCGGGCAGCGGTGGAGTCGCCCGCCACGCTGCGGGTGGAGAATAAAAATGTTACCGCCACCATTGTCTGGGGCAGCGCAAACTACGATTACATGAAAGTGGACGGAGAGAAATACGGCCTGGCCGCCACCGGGGGCAATTCCACGTTTGAAATTCCGGTGACCGGGTTTGACTGGAGAATGCCGGTGATCGCGGACACCATCGCCATGAGCCAGCCCCACGAGATCGAATACACGCTGACCTTTGACTCCGCCACACTGAAGCGGGTGGATTGACGATGAAATGTAAAATATTTACAATCATAATCGCCACCGCGCTGTTTGCCGCCGCGGCCAGCGGCTGCTCCGGCCAAGCGGGGAAAAACGCAGGCCCGGAGCGCCCGGTATCCGAACGGGAGAGCGGCTTAGCGGGAACCGGCTCCGATGCCTCAGCCACCGCTTCCATACCCGGCGAGGCCGCGCCCCCATCATCCGGCGGTGCAGCGGCTTCCGGTAAAGTCGCTTCCCCTGCCCCCTCCATGCCCCAAAACTGGTCCGACATGCGGATCGACCACAGCATGGAACTCCTCTACGCCGACCAGTTTTCCGTGGATTACTACGACAATGGCTTTGCCATGATTACAATCGCGGACGACAACCGTTATCTTGTAGTTCCGGAGGGGGAGACGGTTCCGGGCGGCCTCCCGGACGATGTGACCGTGATCCGCCGCCCGTTGAACAACATTTACCTGGTGGCAACCTCGGCCATGGACCTGTTTTGCAGCCTGGACGCCGTGGACCGGATCACCCTGTCCGGCACGGACGCCTCCGGCTGGTACATCCGGGAAGCCCGTCAGGCCATCGAGAGCGGAGCCATGTCCTACGCGGGTAAATACAACGCTCCGGACTACGAGCTGATTCTTTCCAAATCCTGCGATCTGGCCGTGGAGTCCACCATGATCTATCACTCCCCGGAGGTGAAGGAGCAGCTGGAAACACTGGGCATCCCCGTGCTGGTGGAGCGGTCCAGCTACGAAAGCCATCCCCTGGGACGGATGGAATGGCTGAAGCTGTACGCGGTGCTGCTTGGCCGGGAGGAAATGGCAGGGGAGCTGTTTGACCGGCAGATGAGCGCGCTGAACGCCGTGATGGGACAGGAGCCGACGGGCAAAACCGTGGCATTTTTCTATGTCAGCTCCAACGGGTACGTCAATGTGAGAAAACCCGGCGACTACGTGGCAAAAATGATCGAGCTGGCCGGTGGAACCTACGCGCCCCAGAATTCTGCGGAACCGGAAAACGCCCTGTCCACCATGAACATGCAGATGGAAGCCTTCTATGCCGCGGCCAGGGACGCGGACTACATCATTTACAACAGCACCATCGACGGGGAGCTGAAATCCCTGGATGCGCTGCTGGCCAAGAGCAGCCTTCTGGCCGATTTTAAAGCGGTAAAGGAAGGCCATGTGTGGTGCACGGAAAAAAATCTGTTTCAAGAAAGTATGGGGCTGGGAACAATGATCCTGGACATCCACCGGATGCTCACGGAGGAGGACCCGGATCCGTCGGAAATGACCTACATCTACCCTCTGCGCTGATGCAGAGCGCGAACAGATAGGAGCAATCTTTATGACAAAACGATCCTGCCTGAGGCACGGCCTCTCATTTGCCGTGCTGGCAGCTTTGATGTGTATGTTAATGATCTGGAATCTCAATTCCGGAAGCGTGTCCCTGTCCGTAAGGGAGATCGGCCGGGTTCTGTTCCGGCGGGCCGGGGAAGAGACCGCCCAACGCATTGTCTGGGACATCCGTTTTCCGCGGATTCTGGCGGCGGCGATCCTGGGCGGCGGCCTGTCGGTGTCCGGCTTTCTGCTGCAGACCTTTTTCGCCAACCCCATTGCCGGTCCCTTTGTGCTGGGCATCTCCTCGGGCGCAAAGCTGGTGGTCTCGCTGGTGATGATCGCGTTTTTAAGCCGCGGCCTGCCCATGGGCTCCGGGGGAATGATCCTGGCGGCCTTTGCGGGGGCCATGATCTCCATGGGGTTCGTGCTGCTGATCTCCGGAAAGGTGAAGAAGATGTCCATGCTGGTGATCTGCGGCGTGATGATCGGCTACATCTGCTCCGCGGTCACGGATTTTGTGGTCACCTTTGCGGACGACGCCAATATTGTGAACCTGCACAACTGGTCTATGGGCAGTTTTTCAGGAATGTCCTGGGAGAACATCCGGGTAATGGCAGCGGTGACGTTTCTTGCCCTCGTTCTGGTATTTCTGCTGGCCAAGCCCATCGGGGCTTATCAGATGGGGGAGGTCTACGCCCAAAACATGGGCGTGAACATCCTGCGGTTTCGGGTGGAGCTGATCTTACTCTCCAGCCTGCTCTCGGCCTGCGTGACCGCCTTTGCCGGTCCCATTTCCTTTGTGGGCATCGCGGTTCCCCATCTGGTGAAAAGCCTGTTCGGGACTGCAAAACCGCTGCTTTTGATCCCGGGCTGTTTTCTGGGCGGGGCGGTGTTCTGCCTGTTCTGCGATCTGATCGCGAGGACGGTGTTCGCCCCAACAGAGCTTGGGATCAGCTCGGTCACAGCGGTGTTTGGCGCTCCCATCGTCATTTATATGATGGTGCGCGGCAGAAGGAACATGCAGTGAGGAGGCGGAATACATGACGGGCGATTACATTTACACGGAACAGATGGATGTGGGCTACGGGAGCGTTCCCCTCATCCGGCAGATTGAACTCCACGTCAGGCCGGGGGAGATCGTGACTCTCATCGGGCCGAACGGAGCGGGAAAATCCACGATTTTAAAGAGCGTGATCCGGCAGCTAAACCTGATGGGCGGCGCGGTCTATCTGGACGGCGCCCGGATGTCCGACATGCCGGAGAAGGAGATCGCCAGGCGCATGGCGATCCTGATGACGGAGCGGATCCACCCGGAGCTAATGACCTGCGAGGACGTGGTGGGCACGGGCCGCTATCCCTACACGGGCCGGATGGGAATTCTTGGCGCAGGGGACCGGAGAAAGGTGCGGGAGGCCCTGGAGCTGGTGCACGCGGGCGAGCTGGCCGGGCGGTTTTTCACGGAGGTCAGCGACGGCCAGAAGCAGCGCGTGCTCCTGGCCCGCGCCGTCTGCCAGGAGCCGGAGGCCATTGTGTTGGACGAGCCCACGTCGTTTCTGGACATCCGGCACAAGCTGGAATTACTCACCATTCTGAAGGATTTGGTACACCGGAAACGGGTTGCGGTGCTGATGTCCCTCCACGAGCTGGACCTGGCGCAGAAGATTTCCGATTACATTGTCTGCGTCAACGGAAACTCCATCGAGCGCTGCGGCGTCCCGGAGGAAATCTTCACCTCCACATACATTACCAGGCTCTACGGGATTACCAAGGGCAGCTACCAGGCGGAGCTGGGCTGCCTGGAAATGGAACCGGCACAGGGACCTCCCCAGGTCTTTGTCATCGGGGGAAACGGCAGCGGAATCCCCGTTTACCGCAGGCTCCAGCGCAGGGGAATTCCCTTTGCAGCCGGAGTGCTCCATGAAAATGACATCGATTATCCGGTGGCAAAGGCCCTGGCCTCCCGCCTGATCGGAGAGCGCGCCTTCGAACCCATCGGAGAGGAGGCGTTTGCCCGGGCTGCCGAAGTGCTGCAAGCCTGCGGCCGGGTGATCTGCTGCCCGGCCCATTTCGGAGCAATGAATGAAAAAAACCGTATTTTGGCGGAGCTTGGGGCGGACCGGCTGTGCGGGGTGGAGGATATCTGAGCGGACCGGTGCATATCTGTGCAATCCGAGAAAACTCTAAGCGTGTCCCTGCCTCTCTAGGGTGTGTTTGAAAATTGCTTTCCGCCAGATGTGCGTCACACTTTGTGGGAGATTTGGTCCCGATGAGGGAGGCGTAGCGGGCTACGTTGACCGAATTGGGACCAAATATGCCGCGAAGTGGGGCGTGCAGATGGTGGGAATGAATTTTCAAACACACCCTAAGCCAGTTCCACCTTCAACTGAAGCTCCGTCACCTGCTCCTCCACATGTTTGGTGGTGTGGTTGTCGATCCAGAGCAGCTCCAGCAGGGGCTCGCAGGCCGCCATGCCGTGGTCCCGGGCATACTGCAGGAGCTGGGGCACGAACCGGCGGGTCTGCCGGAAACTGCCGCTGTAACAGACGGACAGATAGGTCCCCGCCTCGATGGAATGCTCTCCCTCCGGGTGGAGGAGGAACACCGCCTCATACTGCTGGCAGCGCCCGTCCAGCGCGTCGGACAGGTTCAGGAAGGAGCCCATCTGGTTGTTGCCGATAATATACTGGCGGTCCGGCTCAAACGCCACCAGCTGCTTGATGAGGACATCCATCTCCTCGTCCGTCTCATAGCTCTGCATGATCCGGTGGCAGGGCCGTCCGGGCAGCGTTTTTAACGAAATCGTCCCCAGTGGCAGCCGGACTGCCTGGGCGATGGTCTCGCGGCGGGTGATAATGTTGTCCCGCAGCTCCTGAAGCCGGGCGATCTGCTGGTCGATCAGGCACAGCTCCTGCTGAAACAGCTCCAGGGTGGAGCCCACGCTTCTGTTCTCAATATAGGACCGGATCTGGTCCATGGAAAATCCCAAATCCCTCAGGTCGCGGATCACATTCAGACACCACAGATCCTCGGTGCGGTAGATCCGGTATCCGTTTGGCGCCCGCCGGGGCACCAGGATGCCAAGCTCCTCGTAATAGCGCAGAATATCCGTGCTGATGCCGTATAAGGCCGCGATCTCACCGATTTTATAATATGTAGACATGGAATTCCCCCTAAATCTGGCAAATTTTGCTGTATACCCTGGTATTATACCAAGGTTTATACTGAAATTGCAACGGCGGTTGTCAAAACGGAGTCATCCGCGCTGGCCGTGTTGAAATAAAAGGGGGAATTTTATGAATTTCGAAGGTATTTCACTGAAGAAAAATTTCTGGAGATTTGTCTGGCCGTCGGTGGTGGCCCAGTGGATCTTTGTGCTGTACACCATGGTGGACGGCATGTTTGTGGCGAGGGGCGTGTCCGAGTCGGCGTTGGCAGCGGTGAACATTGTCTCGCCCTTTGTGAACTTCCTGTTTTCCGTGTCCATTCTCTTTGCGGTGGGCACGTCCACCATTGTGGCCATCTACCTGGGACAGGGAAAACACCTGGAAGCCAACCAGGCCAACACCCAGAACCTGATTGTTTCTGCGGCGGTGTCCCTGTTGATCACCGTGGTGATGTGGCTGGGAGTGAACCCCGCGGTCCGGTTTCTGGGGGCCACGGAGGCCACCATGGAGTATGCGCGCCATTACATCCTGTCCATTCTTCCCTTTGCCTGGTGTTTCATCCTCTCCTATACCTTTGAGACGCTGGTGAAAACCGACGGCTACCCCAGGTTCGCCACCATCGTGGTCTCCCTGGGCGCTGTGATCAACTGCATTCTGGACTACCTGTTCGTCATGGTGTTCCACTGGGGAGTGGCCGGCGCAGGGGTGGCTACGGGCATTTCCCAGATGATCCCGGTCTTTTTATACCTGAAGCATTTCCTCGGGCCAAAGGCCGTCATCCGGTTTGCAAAACCGCGCTGGGATTTCGGGCAGCTGGGCCGGGTGGTGAAGATCGGACTGTCCTCCGGCCTCACCGAGCTGTCGGCGGGAATCACGGTGCTCATGTTCAACCACGCCATTCTGCGCTACATCGGGGAGCAGGGCGTGGTGAGCTATACCATCATCGCCTATGTCAATATGATCGTGGTCATGTCCATGGCGGGCATCAGCCAGGGCATCCAGCCGCTCATCAGCTTCTACTACGGGAAACAGGACCATAAGGTCTGCAAAAAGCTGCTGCGCTACTCCCTGGCCGCCACCGTGGGCCTGGCCGGGGCCGCGTTTCTTGCCTGCATGGGCGGGGCGCAGCTGTTGGTCAATGTCTTTATTTCAAAGGAGCTGACCGGATTGCGGGTCTATTCCGCGTCGGTGTTTCGGATCTTCAGCGTCTCCTTCCTGATCGTGGGCTTTAACGTGGTGGGATCCGGATATTTTACGGCGGTTGAGCGGCCAAAGGAATCCCTGGTCATCTCCCTGGGACGCGGCGTGGTGATCCTGTTTGCGGCCCTGGCCGGCTGCATCGCCCTGTTCGGAGGCGAGGGCATCTGGTGGGCGTCCACAGTGTCCGAAGCGGCCTGCCTGGGAATCACCCTGCTGCTTGTGCGGCGCATGGCGGGGCGGGAGGAGCGGGAGCGGACCGAAGGCGGGATTCCCGCCGGACCGGCGAGCCCTGAGGCCGGCAGTACCGGCGGGACAGCAGAACGGACGTTACCCGGCTGAAAAATATTACGCGGATGCGGGGAAAAATTAATCTCCCCCTCGTTATCGATAATAGAGAACAATACAACATAATCGCGGTTATTGTAAAGGTTCAAATCAGATGGGAAGTGATGTGAGGAAAAGTTGGACACAGTGGTATAAGAAACTCAAAAATGGAAATCCTGTTAATGTTTTTCAAAGTTTTTCAATTACTCAAAAATCCGGTTTACAACCGAACCGGAGTGTGATATACTGAATCGGTATGAAATGACGCCGATGCCCGGTTGTCCGGTGACTCCAGCCGACGGCCTGGTTTACGGTAAGACTAATTTTAATTTAGGAGGAAACATCATGATTTCTAAGGAAAAGAAAGCACAGATCATCGCGGAGTATGGCCGCAAGCCCGGAGATACCGGTTCACCTGAGGTACAGATCGCGATCCTGACCGCCAGAATTGCCGAGCTGACCCAGCACTTACAGGACAACAAGAAAGATCATCACTCCAGAAGAGGACTTCTGATGATGGTTGGACAGAGAAGAGGACTTCTGGACTATTTAAAGAAGACCGACCTGGAAGGCTACCGTGCTTTAATTGAGAAATTAGGCATCAGAAAGTAATTTCAAACGTTAGGGTGGAGTTTTCAGAGCTCCACCCTATATTTGCAGTTACTGTTCCCTTCGTCCCCGCGCGGCGGCCTTTGCGGAGCGCTCAGGCGGCGGCAAAGCCCGGTGGAGACGGACAAGGGACGATTTAGTTTTGCATTCTCTCTGGCAGAGGAATTACCCCGAGACCGCTGATGTGGCCGTAAAACGGCGATTTGCGGACAGATCAGTAGTTTCGGCGTCTTCTGCCAGTGTAAGATATGATTTCAAAGAAAAGGAGATAACCATATGTTCAAAAGTTACAGTATGGACCTGGCAGGGCGCAAGCTGACCGTAGAGGTAGGCAGAGTGGCTGCCCAGGCGAACGGCGCCGTTTTTATGCATTATGGCGACACAGTGGTGCTGTCCACCGCGACCGCATCCACCAAACCCAGAGAGGGCATCGATTTCTTCCCCCTGAGCGTGGAGTTCGAGGAGAAGCTTTACGCCGTGGGTAAGATTCCCGGCGGCTTCAACAAGAGAGAGGGAAAGGCTTCAGAGAACGCAGTGCTGACCGCCCGCGTGATCGACCGCCCCATGCGTCCCCTGTTCCCCAAGGATTACCGCAACGACGTGACGCTGGACAACATCGTGATGTCCGTGGACCCCAACTGCAGCCCTGAGCTGACCGCTATGCTGGGTTCCGCTATTGCAACGTCCATTTCCGATATTCCCTTCGCCGGTCCCTGCGCAACCACCCAGGTGGGCATGATCGACGGCGAGTTCATCATTAACCCCACCGCTGACCAGAAGCACGTGAGCGATCTGGCCCTGACCGTGGCTTCCACCCGGGAAAAGGTGATTATGATCGAAGCCGGCGCCAACGAGGTGCCGGAGGACAAGATGATCGAGGCCATTTTCAAGGCTGACCAGGTCAACAAGGAGATCATCGCATTTATCGACACCATCGTGGCCGAGTGCGGCAAGGAAAAGCACACCTACGAGAGCTGCGCGATTCCGGAAGAGCTGTTCGCAGCCATCAAGGAGCTGGTTCCCCCGGCAGAGATGGAGGAAGCGGTATTTACCGACGACAAGCAGACCCGCGAGGGCAACATCCGCGCCATCAACGAGCGCCTTGAGGAGGCGTTTGCCGAGAACGAGGAGTGGCTGGGCCTGATCGACGAGGCGGTTTACCAGTACCAGAAGAAGACCGTCCGCAAGATGATCTTAAAGGACCACAAGCGTCCCGACGGCCGCGCGATCACCGAGATCCGCCACCTGGCCGCGGAAGTGGACCTGCTGCCCAGAGTGCACGGCTCCGGCATGTTCACCCGCGGACAGACTCAGATCTTAAACGCCTGCACGCTGGCTCCCCTGTCCGAGGCACAGCGCCTGGACGGACTGGATGAGAACGAGACCAGCAAGCGCTATATGCACCACTACAATTTCCCGTCCTTCTCCGTAGGTGAGACCAAGCCCAGCAGAGGACCGGGACGCCGTGAGATCGGCCATGGCGCTTTAGCGGAGCGCGCGCTGGTTCCGGTGCTTCCCTCCGAGGAAGAGTTCCCCTACGCCATCCGCACCGTGTCTGAGACCATGGAGTCCAACGGCTCCACCTCCCAGGCCAGCATCTGCGCCTCCACTCTGTCCCTGATGGCCGCCGGCGTGCCGATCAAGGATATGGTGGCCGGAATCTCCTGCGGTCTGGTGACCGGCGAGACCGACGACGATTACCTGGTTCTGACCGATATCCAGGGCCTGGAAGATTTCTTCGGCGACATGGACTTCAAGGTGGCAGGTACCAAGAAGGGTATCACCGCCATCCAGATGGATATCAAGATCCACGGCCTGACCCGCCCGATTATCGAGGAGGCGATTACCAGAACCAGAGAGGCCAGAATCCACATCCTGGACGACGTGATGCGCCCGGTGATCTCCGAGCCCAGAAAGCACTTAAGCCCCTACGCCCCCAAGATCGTGCAGATCAACATCGATCCCCAGAAGATCGGCGACGTGGTCGGCAAGCAGGGTAAGGTGATCAACAAGATCATCGAGGAAACCGGCGTGAAGATCGATATCAACGACGACGGTTCCGTGAATGTCTGCGGCACCGACGAGGCGATGATCAACCGCGCAGTTCAGATTATCAAGAGCATTGTGACCGAGATCGAGCCCGGCATGATCTTTACCGGCAAAGTCGTGCGTCTGATGAACTTCGGCGCGTTTGTGGAGCTGGCTCCGGGTAAGGACGGCATGATCCACATTTCCAAGCTGTCCGAGAAGCGCGTGAACACGGTCGAGGACGTGGTCAACATCGGCGACGAGGTTACGGTTAAGGTAATCGAGGTCGACAAGATGGGCAGAATCAATCTGAGCATGAAACCCAGCGATCTGGCTCCCAAAAAAGAGTCCAAGTAAGCGGGAACCGCTCTGAAATACAGTCCGAAATAACGTGACGGAAAAGACAATGCCGGTGAAAATCAGGCATTGTCTTTTTTCGTGGAGCGTTATATAATGTGTTAATGGAAACAGAACAAAACGATAGGAGATCGTGAGATGAACAGAGTTAGGACAAGGTATGCACCGAGCCCCACGGGCCGGATGCATGTGGGAAATCTGAGAACGGCGCTGTACGCATATCTGATTGCAAAACATGAAGGCGGAGACTTCCTGCTCCGCATTGAAGATACAGACCAGGAGCGCTACGTGGAGGGCGCGGTGGAGATCATCTACCAGACCTTAAAGGACACGGGTCTGATCCACGACGAGGGCCCGGACAAGGACGGCGGCTGCGGCCCCTACGTTCAGAGCGAGCGTCACAAAGCCGGAATCTACATGGAGTATGCGAAGATGCTGGTGGAGAAGGGTGAGGCCTACTACTGCTTCTGCACCCCGGAGCGCCTGGAGAGCCTGCGCCGCACGGTGAACGGCGAGGAGATCATGAGCTATGACAAGCACTGCCTGAGCCTGTCGAAAGAAGAGGTGGAGGCCAACTTAAAGGCCGGAAAACCCTTTGTGATCCGCCAGAACAACCCCACCACCGGGACCACCACCTTCAACGACGAGATTTACGGGGATATCACGGTGGACAACTCCGAGCTGGACGACATGGTGTTAATCAAGTCCGACGGCTACCCCACCTACAACTTTGCCAACGTGGTGGACGACCATCTGATGTCCATCTCCCACGTGGTGCGGGGCAACGAGTATCTGTCCTCCTCGCCCAAGTACAACCGCCTCTACGAGGCATTTGGCTGGGAAGTGCCGGTGTACGTGCACTGCCCGCTGATCACCGACGAGAACCACCACAAGCTGAGCAAGCGCAGCGGACATTCCTCCTTTGAGGACCTGTTGGAGCAGGGCTTTCTGGCTGAGGCCGTGGTGAACTACGTGGCCCTTCTCGGCTGGTCTCCGGAGGACAACCGGGAAATCTTCTCCCTGGAGGAGATGGTGAAGGAATTCGACTACCGCCGCATGAGCAAGTCCCCGGCCGTATTCGATATGACCAAGCTGCGCTGGATGAACAGCGAGTATATGAAGTCCATGGACTTTGACCGTTTCTTTGAGATGGCCCTTCCTTATATTAAGGAGGTGATTCACAAGGACCTGGACTTAAGGAAGATCGCCTCCATGGTGAAAACCCGTATCGAGGTGTTCCCGGACATTGCCGGACACATCGATTTCTTCCAGGAGCTGCCCGAGTACGACGCAGCCATGTACACCCACAAGAAGATGAAGACCAACAGCGAGACCTCTTTAAAGGTGCTCACCGACGTGCTGCCCATCCTGGAAGCCCAGGAGGATTTCACCAACGACGGCCTCTACGAGGTTATCTCCAAGTACGTCGCGGACACCGGCGTCAAGACCGGTTTTGTGATGTGGCCCATCCGCACCGCCGTTTCCGGCAAGCAGATGACCCCGGCGGGCGCCACGGAGATTATGGAGGTGCTGGGCAAGGAGGAATCCCTGGCCAGAATCCGCAAAGGAATCGAGAAATTATCATAAGGCGGGATCAGAATGGCGTTTAATGAAGCCCAGTTACAAGCGATCCGGCATGGGGACGGCCCGGCCCTGATTCTGGCCGGCCCCGGTTCCGGAAAAACCACGGTGATTACCAACCGCATCCGTTTTCTGACTGAGGAGGAGGGCGTGAACCCCTCCTCCATTCTGGTGATCACCTTTACCCGGGCCGCGGCCACGGAGATGCAGAAACGCTATGAACAGATGACGCAGACAGGATGTGCAAAGCCCGCCTTCGGGACCTTCCATTCTGTCTTTTTTATGATACTCAAACTGGCCTACCGCTACGATGCGAACAGTATTGTGCGGGAGGAGCAGCGGGTGGAATTTCTGCGGGAACTGTTAAAACGGCACGAGATCGAGACGGAGGACGAGAGCGAGTTTATCTCCGGCGTGCTCAGCGAGATCAGCATGGTCAAGGGGGAGATGATCGGCGTGGAGCACTATTACGCCAAGAGCTGCTCCGCCGACGTGTTCCGGCGGCTGTACAAGGGTTATGATTTGGCCCTTCGGGGAGCGGGCCTTCTGGATTTCGACGACATGTTGGTGATGTGCCGGGAGCTTTTTGAACAGCGGACGGACATTTTGCAGGCATGGCAGAGGAAATACCGGTACATACTAATCGATGAGTTCCAGGATATCAACCGCATCCAGTACGAGGTGATCCGCATGATGGCCCTGCCGGAGAACAACCTGTTTATCGTGGGCGACGACGACCAGTCCATATACCGGTTCCGGGGAGCCAGGCCGGAGATCATGCTGGGATTTGAGAAGGATTACCCGGGAACCGAGAAGATTCTTCTGGATCAGAATTACCGCTCCACCGCGCAGATCATCGGAGCGGCCGGACAGCTGATCGGCCACAACAAAACCCGTTTTTCCAAGGATATCACGGCGGTCCGCGGGCCGGGACACTCCGTGGTGGCAAAGGAGTTCGCCGATCCGGGGGCGGAGGCCAGGGCCATCGCCGCCCAGCTGCGGGACTACATGCGCCTGGGCGTTCCCTACGAGGACATCGCCGTGCTGTACCGGACCAACATCGGCCCCCGCCGCCTGGTGGAGGTATTGATGGAGTACAATATTCCCTTCCACATGCGGGACAAATTGCCGAATCTCTACGAACACTGGATCGCCAGGGATATTCTGGCCTATCTGCGGGCTGCGGCAGGGGACATGAGCCGGGCAAACCTGCTGCGGATCATCAACCGGCCCATAAGGTATATCAGCCGTGACGCCCTGGACGGAAAGACCATCTCCCTGGAAGCGGTGAAATCCTTTTACCAGGACCGGGAGTGGATGGTGGAGCGGGTGGAGCAGCTGGAGTACGACCTGAAAAACATCCGCAGTCTGCCCCCCGGCAAGGCAGTGAACTATATCCGCAAGGCGGTGGGCTACGACGATTACCTGCGGGAATACGCGGGGGAACGCCAGCTGGACCCCGAGGAGCTGCGGGAGGTGCTGGACCAGCTCCAGGAGAGTGCCATGCCCCACGCCTCTTTGGAGGAGTGGGAGGCGTACATGGAGAATTACAGGCGGAAACTGGAGGAGCAGGCGGCTTCCCGGCAGCTCCGGCAGGAGGGCGTGCATCTCATGACCATGCACAGCTCTAAGGGGCTGGAATTCCGGGTGGTGTTCATTTTGGACGCCAACGAGGGCGTGACGCCCCATCACAAGGCGGCGCTGGCCGCCGACCTGGAGGAAGAACGCCGGATGTTCTACGTGGCCATGACCAGGGCGAAGGACCGGCTTCATGTCTATTATGTGAAAGAGCGATACCACAAGAAACAGGCGGTATCGCGTTTTGTGGAGGAGGCGCAGATTATTTGAACGGTTTGGTGCATATTTACTGTGGCGACGGCAAGGGAAAGACCACCGCGGCCCTGGGACTGGCCCTGCGGGCCGCGGGCAACGGCATCCCGGTTGTGATCGCCCGTTTTTTAAAAAATGACGGGTCCGGGGAAGTGGGGATTCTGGAAAATGTACCCGGCGTGTATTTGTTCCACTGCGAGCGCCAGTTCGGGTTCACCTGGACTATGAGCGAGGAGCAGAAGGCGGAAGCGGGGGAGTATTTTACTGGGTTATTTGAACGCGCGTGGGAGATGGGGGGTAAGACGGCGCAAGAGGATGTGGAGGGGGCCGGCAAGGCGGATGGCTGCATGGCTGGGGAAAACTGGGGGAGCGATTCTGTGTCAGATGGTTCCAGTCGACGGGATATCGGTGTTTGTGGTACTGGGGCCCCCGTTTCTGGGTCCCCTGTTTCTGTGCCCCCCGCCTCCGTGCCCCTTACCTCCCCGCCCTGTGAAATCCGGGCGCTGCTGGTGCTGGACGAGATTATGGCCGCGGTAAACAGCGGATTTGTGGCAAACGAGCGCCTTTTAGCGGCCCTGGATCACCGGCCGGACGGCCTGGAGGTGGTGCTGACCGGCCGCGGACCGTCTGAGGAGCTGCTCTCCCGGGCCGACTATGTGACGGAAATGCGGGCGGTGAAGCACCCTTACGAAAAAGGAGTGGGAGCCAGAAAAGGCGTAGAATATTAACTTGCATTTTTGGCTATAGTCTGATAGAGTGTAAACAGAAGAACCTGTAAAATATTACAATTTAAGAGAGGTATTGAAACATGGCAGATGAGAAGAATCTGAATGAAGAGGAAGATCAGGAGATGACCGTCACCCTCACCCTGGACGACGATACGGAGGTAGAGTGTGTAGTCCTGACCATCTTTAAGGCTGGCGAGCGCGAGTACATCGCACTGCTTCCCATGGAAGGCGCAGATTCGGAGGAAGGGGAGGTTTATCTCTACCGTTACAGTGAGAGCGAGGACGGCGCGCCTACCCTGGACAACATCGAGGACGACGACGAGTACGAGATCGTGGCCGAGGCATTCGACGAGCTGCTGGACGAGCAGGAGTACGACGAGCTGGTAGGCGAGGATGAGCTGGAGGAAGAAGAGTAAACTGTTGCAGGACAAATAAATCGATGAATCCTATTTCCCCTGTGGCCGGATGGCCGCGGGGGATTTTTTTGCGCTTGGGAGAGGGGAAATGGATAGGAGTTTTGGGGGAAATGTGTACAATATGTCGAAGGTTGTCGGGGATGGGGGTGATTTTCTGGATATTATGTGGTAAACTAAAAGAATATGGAAGAAGGTGGGATTTTTGTTTGAATATTTGAAGGTAACAACCCTGGAGGCAGTATTTACCGCAAGGGGGGCCGGGCGGCTGCCGGAGTATCTGGGATCTACCATACGCGGAATATTGGGGCACTGCTTCCGGGATTTTGTCTGCGATATGCGGGCCACCAAGTGTTTTGCCTGCGAAAAGCAGTCCGGTTGTCTCTATGTGCGCAATTTTGCCAACACCGGCGGTCAGGGAGGCGCAATCAACCCCTATGTGCTTTTGTCCTGCACCCAGGGAAAGACGGAGTGGAAGCCGGGTGACGAGTGCAGGTTCCGTCTGACGCTGTTCGGAGCTGCGGCGGAGAGCCCGGGAATCTACATGGGCGCTCTGCTGGCAATGGAGAGACGGGGATGGGGAGCGGCCAAGATCCCCTTCGCCCTGAACCGGTTGGTGGACTGGGAGACGGGCAGGCTGATCTACGGAGCGGGCAGACCGTATCTGCGCAATCTCGCGCCCCATGCTATGGAGATCAGGCCTGTAAACGCCAGAAGCGTCATGGTCTCCTTCCAGACGCCGGTGCGGATCGTGGCGGGGAAAACACTGTTTACCAGCCTGCCCTTCCAGGAGCTGGTGCGTTTCCTGATGGGGCGCTTTGCGCAGATGATCCAGGCGTACACGGATTACGTGATGGAGTGGGATCAGGAGAAGATGCTCAGGCAGGCCGGGCAGATTAAGACCGTGGCCGAGCATTGGAATTATCTGGATTTTTCCCGGTATTCCATCAACAGCCCCAGTGGAAAGCTGGAACTGCCCGCCCGGACCGGCTGGGCGCTGTACGAGGGCGATCTGGGGGCATTTGTGCCTTATCTGGAGGCAGGGCGTTATCTGCACGTGGGGAAAAATACTACGATTGGGTTTGGTAGGTATGAACTGTATTATGACGGAGGGTTTACGGTATGACGGAACAAACGATGAATCAGGCGATTGAAAAACTTGCAGAGAATTATAACCAGCTGGAGCAGTCCCTGGTGAATCAGCTCCGGCTGCAGGTGCCGAACCACCAGTTGACGGTTGGTACATACAGGGAGCGGGTCTGGAAAAGCCTTTTCGAGATGATCATCCCGAAAAAGTATTGTATTGAGCAGAGTGTTTTCATCATTGACTCCTATGGGAATATCTCCCGAGAGGTGGACCTGGCGGTGTATGATGAAATGTATACGCCTTATATCTTTAATTACGGGGAGATCAAGTTTATTCCCATTGAGGCGGTGGCGGTGGTGGTGCAGTGTAAGAGCGGGGTTAATGATACGGCAACTACGGAAAATGTGATAGAGTGGGTCAATACAGTTAAAGCGCTAAAGACTTCAATGGACTCTGTTACAAGGACCATTACGGATTTGGTAGACAATTATGACCGAAGCCTGCACAGCAAAATTCTTACCCAGACATCAACACGCCCAATCACGATATTGTGCGCGACGGAAATGGGCAGATCAATGCGGACGAAATTGCTGAACGAATTTGACATACTTTTGTTCGTGGAGGACATCGGCACTGGCAAAGACGGAAAGAAAAAGGCAAGGCTGGTAAAACAGATTCCTGGTGAGGAGAAGAATTTTATCCAGTGGAATGATGAGCTGAACCATTCTATGCATAGTGACCGGGAGAAAGAAGAAGCGGAATATATGATGGGAAGGAAGAAGGAGGCATTAAACTCCATAGAGTCCCTAAAGAGGCGCAACCTTACCCAACTCCGCGTCACAAACCATCAAGAAGAGGAGAACACCATCCTGTCCCTCACCTTCCAGCTCAACCAGCTTCTAATGTTCCTCAACAACCCCATGCTGTTCCCGCACAGAGCCTACGCAAGGATGTTTACGAAAAACCTGGGCGGAAAAATACAGGAGGATTAAACCGTGAGTCAATATATTCTTGCAAAATACGATGTGAGTGGAATTCAGAGCTACATTTTCGCCTCAAGGCAGCTGCGGGAAAATGTGGGTGCATCCCAAAACGTCGGGCGGATTCTGAGGGAAACCCTCCCCGGCGTACTGACGGAGTGGGCAGCATCCAGCCCGGATACCGTGAGGACCAACTGGGACAACCCTAAAAACTGGGAATTTTCTCTACCCAAAACCGAGGAACTGCTTGCGGAAATTTTATACATCGGCGGCGGAAATGCTTTCGTCGTTTACCGCGATGAGACAGCCTACAATCAAGTCAGCAGACTGTTCGCCATGAAAATGATGGAACAATGCCAGGGTGTGACCGTGCTTTCCGCCCATGTGGAAGCAAACCTGGACAATTTCCCCGGCGACTTGGAGCGCTTAAACCAGGAAATGGCCCAAATAAAGCGCCGTCTGCGCCGGCCCCAGCCCTTGTCCTCCTATGCGGTTGTGGAACAGGACGGATTCGACGGCAGCCCGGTCACCCACCTGGAAATCCGTGGGGAAGCAAGCACAAAACTATCCGAATTGCGGTATGAAAAGCGCAGGGACAGCATGTCCAACGGCGCAAAGACCCAGCCCGGGCGGTACGCCCTGGAGATGGAAGATTTGGCGGAACAAAAAGGAGAAAACAGCTATATCGCGGTGATTCACATCGACGGCAACAATATGGGGGAGCTGGTTCAAAAACTCATGGATCAAAACCCCACCTACGAGACGGCAGTTCCGGCCATGCGGCAGCTTTCCGCCGGAATCGCACAGCGGAACCGCCAGGCCAGCGAAGCCATGGAGACGGCCTTTGCGTCCGTATTTGACAGGGAACCGCTTCCCCTGCGCCCGCTGATCATGGACGGGGACGACATGACGTTTCTCTGCTGCTGCAAGGCCGGAATCGGGGCCGCGGTTGCCTGTCTGCGAAGGCTGCTTCAGCTCTCGGATCAGAAGCTGCCGCTCTCAGCCTGCGCGGGCATCGCATTTGTGCACAATCATTTCCCCTTCAGCGTCGCCTACGATGCTGCGGAGGCGTGCTGTTCCAGGGCGAAAAACCGCTGGTACCAGGAGAAAGACGACAAAACGGCATACCTGGATTTTCAGGTAGTTCAGGGCGCATTTGTCAAGGGACTCAAAGACGAAGCGCAGCTGGAAACACTTAGAGTCCGCCCATTCCGCGTTGCGGAAAAAGTGGACCTGCGGTCCGAGGATTCCATCGACCGTCTGCGCCAGACCCTGGGGCGGATGGCGCCCGACGGCGGGATACAGGGGCAGTGGCCCATGACCAGGCTGCGCCGCCTGTATCAGGCGTACCGTTTGGGCCGGGATCATGTGGATTTGCTGAAAAAAGAATACGCCTCCCGGGGTTACACCGTCTCGCAGCTGACAGGAGAGCGCGCAGGGGTCACCGGCCGGAAGGACGGCGGCATCTTTGACGCGCTGGAAACGCTGGACTTTTACGACGGGAACATTTGGCGCGGCTTTTGGGAAGCAGTTGATAAGGAGGACGCTCTATGAAATGCTGGTGGCTTGAAATTACATTGAAAAGCGATCTGTGCGCGGCGACAGGGGACAGCGAGCAGGCAGTCACAAATATGAAAACGGCGCTGGAACACGGCCTGCCCATCATCCCCGCCAAGCGGCTGAAGGGCTGTCTGTTAAATGAAGGAAAGGAAATCGTTTCAAACGGCTTTGCAGCGCAGAGCGAACTGGCCGATCTGTTCGGCCGTCCCGGTGCCTCCCATCCCGCCCGTCTCCATATCGGAGATGCGCACATTTACCGCATTCCCGGTTTCCTGTTGGGAAAGGAGCGTGCGGACGGCGATGTGGTGCTCGAGAACTACGAGAAGGAGCTGAGGGAGCTGATCCGCCATCCAGAACTCGGTGAAGATTTGGCGGAGCGGCTCCTCACCAGGCTGCGGACCCGCACCGCCATTGACAAGGTGCTAAAAACTGCGCAGAAAACTACCCTGCGAACCATGCAGGTCGTCCCGCGAGGGATCGTATTCCGCAGCTTGTTGGAGCTTTCGGACGCCCAGGGCCAGACGCCGCCGCAGCTGCTGAAATGGTGCGTAAAAGCGCTGCGCCATGTGGGACTGGGCATCACGAGAGGCTATGGGGAGGTGTCCTGCACCCTCGCAGAGTACGTACCGCATGAGCAGGACGCTGCGAAGAGCAGTGGGATTCCCAAGGATTTTCCAGGCGAAAATGCTATGGAATACGAGATCGAGCTGCAGAATCCGGTGCTGTTTTCCGGCAGCAGAGGGCTGTATGAGGATTGCTGCGACTATATTCCTGGCTCCGCGATTATGGGCGCGCTGGCCGCCATGTACATAGCCGACCATGGGCTGGGCGCGGACGCCCACCGGGACGAGGTATTTTCCAGAATCTTCCTCCGGGATGGAGTGTGCTTCGGAAATGGTTTCCTGAAAGCTGCCGCGGGCGGACAGGACAGAACCTTTTACCCGGCTCCGGCCTTCCTGGCGTTGGAAAAGCGGGGGGAGGGCAGACTGATCAACCGCCTGGCTACGGATGGCGAGAATGAGCGGAGAAAAGAAATCACCGGCCAGGTGGCCTTTGACTGGAGAGACGGCACGGTTTATCTGGCCGATGTGGACAAGGAGGTCAGGCTGCACCACGAGCGTCCAAAGGACAGGGGAATCGGTCACGCAGTCAACGACCGTCTCCAGGCCGGCGCGGTGGACATGGGACAATTCTTCTCCTACATGTGCATTTCCGGGGGACAGCGTTTTTCTGGGGTAATCCGGGGAAACGCCGGGGATTTGCGAGAGCTTGCCGCCTGCCTGGAGAAACGGGACTGGAATCTGAGGCTGGGCCGCTCCCGCACTGCGGAGTATGGGAGCGCCAGGATACGCCTGTTCCCGGCAAGGGGCGGGCAGCAGGAAGCCATTTCCGACCGGTGGGTGCTGTGGCTCTTGTCTCCCATGGTTTTCGCCGGTGAGGGCTGTCCGGGAGAAGCGCCGGAGCAGGAGCATTTGGAAAGGCAGATTAGAAAACGCCTGGGCTGTTCGGTGGAAATCAGGGATACAATTTTAAAATACACCAGAATCGGCGGATATAACGGCAAATGGAACCTTCCCCTGCCCCAGTATACAGCTCTGGCGCCAGGGTCTGTTATCTGCATTAAGACGGGGGAGAAGCTCTGTGCCTCCCAGCTGGAAGCTGAATTTTGGGGAGATATGGCGGGCAGAGGCTGTGGCCAGGTAAAGGCGCTGCCATGGGAAGAAATCCCAGAGTCCATGAAGAATTACCATAAGATCGCAGTGGACAGCCGGGAAGCCGTGGAGAAGGACGAGCCGGCGGCCCAGGGCATATTGGTTTCAGAGCTGGAGGCATACCGGGAGCAGGAGAACCAGAGGGAAGCCCAGCGCCGGGAGGCAATGAGCATCCAGGCATCGCTGCCCAGCGCGGTGACAATCGAGCAGCTGATCACGCTGATGGAAGAGCACGAGGAATATTCCTACACCGAGCTCAAACGGGAGATCGATATGATTCGGGATGAGCAGAAAAAGTTAAAGACGCAGGAATTTTTGAAGCCCTGTGAGGGAAAGACGCATGAGTTTATTTACTTCTATTTGCTGAACAGCAAATGGAATGCGAGAGGGGAGGCGGCAGGGAATGGAAAACAAAGAAAATAGAATCCGCGCGCGGATTGTGGTTGAGATCGACGGATACCTGGACGCGCCTCTGCTGGTCGGTTCCGGCGAAGATGAGAAGGCGGATATGGACCAGCTCCTGACCGCGGACGGGATTCCCTTTATACCGGGAAGCTCCATGGCCGGAGTGCTCAGGTCCTACCTGGAACAGGTGGCAGGACTGCGCGAGGCGGAGGCGCTGTTCGGGACTCTGGGCTGTACCCAGCGCACCAACGGGAAATGTGGGGAGGACGGCATAGTCCTTGAGTTACAGAGCCGGATTTTGGTATATGACACGCTTTTGAAGAACAGCTACACGGTGCGGCGGGATGGCGTCCGCCTGAACGAGGGGAAAACATCCGATGAGAATATGAAGTTTGACATGCAGGCCGTGGAGACAGGGGCTGACTGCCGCCTCCGGTTAGAAATTATTATAAGGGATAGTCAGGCGACGGATCATCTGGAAGCGGCCATTGACCGGGATCTTGCCAGAGTGAAATACTGCGTCAGCGGCCTGAAACGTGGAAGTCTCCGCTTGGGGGCCAAGAAAAACAGGGGCTTTGGAAAGCTGGAGGTGCGCCGGGCGCGCTACCGGACGTTCCGGATGGACGACCGCGATGATTTCCAGGCATGGCTGGATTGGAACTGGGATCAGAAGGGGGCCTTTGAAGGCAGTAAAAAGTGGAGCGAGGAAGCGCTTCTGGCAGAAAGTCCTGCGGGAGAGCGCTGTATGCAGATTCCCCTCGCCCTCAGCGCCACACTTCTGATTCGCAGCTATGCAAGTCCGGGGTGGGGCAAGGAATCTGCCTCAGAGCAGGACCGGGACTTGACCGCCGATTGCGGACAGCTTGCGCTCAAAGACGGCACTGCTGTGATTCCGGGAAGCACCTGGGCCGGAGCGGTCCGCAGCTATGTTGCGGATTTGGCAAGGCAGACAGGCGGCTTCATAAGCTGGGAAGAGGCGCAAAAGGCGCTGGAGCCATTTTGGGGAACCTGGAGCTCCGGCAGAAAGCGGAGCGCTCTGCGCGCCTCCTGCATAGTGTTTGAGGAGACCAGGATTTCGGGAGGCCACAGTCTGATGATGCGCAGAACCGCAGTGGACCGTTTCACTGGGGGAGCCGCCAAGGGAGCTCTTTTTGGTGAAACGCTGTGGGCGGGCGGAAATGTGCTTCTGACGGTCCGCTGGCAGGAACAGGGATTGGATGAACAGGAAAAAAATGCGCTGCCCGGCATGCTTTTGTGGGCGGTTCAAGGGCTTAACAGCGGTCTTTTGACCGTAGGCGGAGAAAGCGGAGTCGGAAGAGGGATATTTGAACCGGCGGGAGACGTGCTTCTGGACGGACAGGAGATTGAGGAAGAGAAAGAAAAACAGTATTTGCAGGCGGCAGCGCTCTGGTGCAGGCGGCAGAAGGAGGTACAGGATGGGAAAAATTCAGAAAATCACATCCACGTGCAAGCGTTATGAGACGGAATTGCCGCAGAAGCAGGCCGGGGAAATCGTGAAACAGGAATTTCCGGGTGAAGCGAAGCTTTACTTGGAAATGGACGATCAGGTCCTTCTGGGCTTGTATGACAGGGGAGTTTGGTGGGTCCGCCCGGATGATCAGGGGATTTGGGATTCATTTCCATGGGAACATGTGCAGAAATTGGTCATTTTCAATGAAGAACAGGAGCTCAGGTTGGTTCGCCGCGGCCAATATTTTCTCGGAAGGCTGCGCCGTGACGAGGCTTGCGGCAGCCAGACGTATGTGATGGACGAGGAACAGAAAATGTGGGGAGAAGGGCAGAGGGCAGACGAAGCCTGGAGTGTGTTGCGGTCAAGCCGGGGAGCTTCGGTCTGGGTACCGGAAGTATTGGGGATAGACGGCGGGGCGATAGGCCTCAGGGTCCGCAAATACTTCGAATTTCCTAATGCAACGGAAAAACGCGGTCTGGTCGCCCAGATCGACGAACGGCTGTTGGGATTTTGCCCGTGGCCAAATCATAGGGGGTGTGTATAGTGGAGTATTTTACAAATCCATACAATTTTGTGCCGTTTACGGGAACCTGCAAAAGGGGCGCGCTGACACTAGGGCCAAAGGAGTGCCTGACCGGCTATTTTGACTGCGAATTGGAACTTCTGACCCCGCTGTTCATTCCTAACACCTCCAATAAGTCCGCCTTGTGCAATGAGGAGGAGCGGATCAAAAAATATACCGGATACGAATTCTGTTCTTACGAAGATCTCTCCGGGGACACCCGGCTGGGAAAGGCGGGCCCAAAGGACCCGGTGATTCCCGGAAGCGAAATCAGGGGAGCGGTTCGGAGCGTGTATGAGGCGGCGTTTGGAGGATGCATGTCTACGATGCGTGTGGATGGGGCTTTAGGGCGGAGAAACCCAAGCCCCAAGCGACCGGGCATAATGGAGAGAGAGGGGAAAAATGGCTGGTATCTCTATCCGTGTGAGCGCGCAATGTTGAATGCGGGCCCGACCAGGGAAGGCCAAAAGATGCCGGTCGAGGTATACGCATCTCTGAAAGAGGGGCAGTTGCTTTGGATTAAGCTGTCGGAAAATAGGTATAAGAACAGAAATTACATGGATAAGGTTGTAGAGCGTTACAAGATACCGGACGGGGGAAGGATACCGGATGGATATTGCCAGGCCTGGCTTCATAAGGGGGAGCCGTTTGGCAAGAAAAAGCACCATGAGTCCGTGTTCTACTGTAAAAACGAGGAGAGGAAAATGCTGGTACCGGAGGAAGAATACAGGGCCTACCAGCAGGTGATGGATAAATATAAGGATGGAAAGGCGTATTCCGCCTCTCCCATAGATGAAAACCGTGTTTTAGTCTATTATGTGAATCAAAATGGCGTACCGCGAAACCTCTCCCCAGCCTGTATTGGAAACGAGATTTTTCAGAAAACGTTCAGGAAAATATTAGAGTCTAACGGAGGTTTTCAGCCGTGTGTGGATATGTCCGAATTGTGTCCGGCGTGTAAGATATTCGGGATGGTTTCAGACGGAAATGGAACGAAAGGGGCGGTCTGCTCGCGCGTTCGCTTTGCGGACGCATGTTTAGGCGGAACATTGGGAAGCGAGAATGTGGAAGACTACTACGGCCCTTGCGTCGTTTTGCCGGAAGCAGGTGAACCGCGTCCGAGCGCGGTGGAGTTCTATACGGAGTCACCCTACAAGGATAAGGACAAAGGCGGTTGGAAAACGGAAGGGTATTGGACATATGATTATATGTTCGTTAAACGGAAGGGTAAAGAAGTTCGTGAGTTATTGGAGGAATCTCTGCCGGAACTGAGAGGACGCAAGTTTTATTGGCATCATGATGGCTGGGAAAAATTGGAAAAAAATAATCCGCTAGATGGTGAAATGAAGCAGCGGATCCGGCCGCTCCTTCCGGATCATATGGCAAAGAGGGAACGGAAATTTATCTTCCGGGTCTATTTTGATAAGCTGAATTGGGATGAACTGGGACGTCTGAGGTGGTCGCTGGACTTTATGGATCCGATTTGCGCACACAAAATTGGAAGAGGCAAGCCCTATGGGCTGGGAAGTGTGAGAATACACATCAACAATCTCAAAATCCGGGAGCTTGACGCGGATACAGGGCGTGTGGAACTGACGGAATTGTGTTATGAGAATTTGGGCCATAATATAGCGGAGAACAGTGAGGCGGTAAAAACGCTGAAGATAATGGCGGCAGCCGAGCCTCTCCGCCACGACGTCAGTTATCCGCGAATAGATGGAAACAAGACCGAGTCGTTTCGTTGGTTTGTCAATAACCGTACAAGGAAAGAGACAACAACGCTGCAGCCAACATTTTCCAAGATTCTTCCCAAAGCCGAGGAGGAACTGGATACGCAAAACATATGCGGGAAACGCCTGCACACGTAAGCGTAATTTAAAAATCATAAGTCACAAAGTGCGAACCACAAGCCCACATAAAATCCCAGGAACATTCGCACCGGAAATGGGAGGGAAAAAGGAAGAAGTTGTAAGAAGAGGGTTGATTTGTGGGGGGAAACGTGTAGAATATGAAATAAGAGAGTGGAGATTTAAGGAGAAAAATTGGTGAGATTTGCCGTCACAGCCTGCGAGGGCTGTGTGGATTGAAATATACATTTCAATTCTCCTTTCTTTCCTTTCTGCGTCACAGCCTGCGAGGGCTGTGTGGATTGAAATGCAGGAAGCGATATCCGGTCGGGACCCCGCGGTGCGTCACAGCCTGCGAGGGCTGTGTGGATTGAAATATACCTTATTACTTCCATTTCACAAAATGGGATATGTCACAGCCTGCGAAGGCTGTGTAGATTGGAATCCACAGGCGGTCGGCTAATTTATTAGCCGATGACTCACAGCCCCGTCTCTTTTACACATCTCCGAGCCCACGCGACAGGGAGAAAAATCGTTTTCCGGCTTTTTTTTGTAAAAAAAAAAAGGCAGCCAGCTGTTTTTGTTGCTTTTGCGGGGGGGGGGAAGATGTATAAAAAAGACATTAACAAACCAACATCGTTATTGATCAAAGAAACATATCCTTTACCGCCATATTCTACGGTAATTGGTATGATTCATAAAGCTTGTGATTTTCAAGAATATCATGATATGCAAATAAGTATTCAAGGGAAGATTGGTGCTCATATTTCTGATATGTATACTAGATACGCTTTTAATCAAAATACTAAATATGAAGATGCTAGACATAATATTTGGTTTGATTATGAAAATCAAAAATATGGGATTGTAAAAGGAATAGCGCATACTGAATTAATTAGTCAAGTAGAACTGGTTATTTATATTTTACCTTTGGATGATGAATTTGATTTAATTTATGAAAGTTTAAAAAATCCAAAATATTATTTATCGCTTGGACGACATGAAGATTTGCTAGATATTCAAAAAGTGGAAATAGTAGATTTGAAATATACTGAAAAAGATATAGATATGCGCTGTGAACAGTATGTTCCTTTAAAATATATTGATTCAGAATTTTGGGGTGATATTGTAAATGCAACTCAATATAATCTTCCAAAAAAATATATGATTAAAAAGAATGGGAAAAGAATTTGGCAAGAAAAAGTAGCTGTAAAATTTATAACAAAATCTAGTCTTCCGGTTTATATAGAACCAATTTTATGTGATAATGATGATTATACAATATTTTTTGCATAGACTTCAGCCAAAACTGAAGTCTATTTTGTTTTTATTAGGAGGATATTATGGATAAAAAATATGATGTTTATTATGCTAAATCTATCAATGAAAACATATCTATTAAAGAGCATACGCAGATGGTATTAGATTCATACCATGAGCTAATGAAATTGAAAAAAATATATTT
>OJKJ01000311.1_pt1 | contig 30889 bp, 24 predicted proteins | sample 1596491 | NCBI WGS metagenome assembly OJKJ01 (sample SAMEA4350160, study PRJEB24818) | metagenome | biome: human; feature: gut; material: faeces | place: Denmark | collected 2013-09 | reverse complement strand
AAACTGAGCCACGCCTCGATACCTTTGGTAGTATAATACAAAAAACACCACTTGTCAACGAAAATATTCAAATTTTTTGAAATAATTTTGCCAATTTCGGGAAGCCTTGAAACTGCGTTGTTTTTGGCTCCTCTTTGCAGGTCAGACCCCGCCTGTAAACGGGCGGCTCCCCTGACAACCCGACAGCCCCACCATCATCAGGGCCCACATAACCGGCGTCACAATGGGCAGATTGATATTGACGAAGGCCTGGGCGCCGTAGCACAGCATTGCGAACAACGCGGCCATCACGTAGGGATTTCCGGATCCACGCCTCACCATCCGCACTGCGGATGAGATCAGCAGGCCCAGATACGCCGCCAGCCCCAGGGGGCCGATGGTAACAAAATATTGCAGATACTCATTGTGCGCGCTGTCAAAGGTCTCGCCGTAACGCCGCGCCATTTCGCTGTAATTGTTTTGAACGGTCAGAATGCCAAAGGTGTCCGGCCCGTAGCCGATCCACTTCTGCACCGGGGTAAACTCCCTGTAATTTCGGATGGCCAGACGCCAGATATAGCCCCTGTGCGTTCCCCAGTCGTCGTCAATCACCACGTAATTTCGCAGCGCCCCGTAGCGCTGGCCGTTTCCGGCTATATTGGCATCGCAAAGCACAAATAATAGCGCCAGAACTCCGACCGCGACGGCAATCCCCCAGATCCGGCGCGGCCACACACCCGGATCTTCTTCCTTCCCGCTCCGCAAATACGCCTGCGCGTACAAGAAACCAGCCCAAGCCCACAGTGCGGCCAGAAGATATGCCAGCCCCTTAAAATCCGCCAGAACGCTGAAGATTCCCTGAATTTCCAGAACCTGCCCCGGCATGGCCCGGCCGATCACTCCAACCAGCTGCACCACCGTAAAAAAGCTTGCCAGCACCACCGCGTACCGTCTGATTCCGGTCCGGCTTTTGAACATGTAAAAAGGGAGCGCCGCAAACAGCGCCAGAATCGCCAGATAAGCGTTGTCGCTCTGCCCGGTGATCATAGCAAAGAAGGCCAGCACCAGGCATAGATAATGCCAGACACACCTCCCTCTCCTGCGGTCAGAGGCGAACAGCAGACCGGACACGCCCAGCATCAGGCTGAGATAGGCCGTATAGGTATTGATATTTCCCATAAACGACATGAAGATATTGTATTGCTTAGGATCGATATGATCCTTAAAATGCAGAAGGTTCAGATTAAAATAATCTGTAATTCCAAAAGCGCAGACCAGAACCGATGAAACCAGAAACAGCTCCAGATACCAATTCCGAAAGTCTGACAGCCTGCTGATTATCCAAAACGAAACGCCGTAGAGGAGAAGCAGGAACAGCCCCGAAAAGCGCCCCTCATTTCCCCAAAAAGATTCGAACACATAGTCCGACAGCGCGGTTGACAACGCCGCCACGGCCAGAAAACAGATCAGCGCCACATCCGGGACCGTCAAAGTGCGCCCTATCTTTTTGAGGCTGAAACGTTCAAAAAACGCTGCCGTATGGCGCCCCTCATACCGAGTCAAATCCACAATCATCATCACCAGCGCCGTTACCGCCACTCCGGCAAACAAAGCCAGCACGCTGCTATAATAGAACTGGTACTTCACTTTGGGAATATCGAAATAGTAGTCCCGATAATAGATGGGAAACACAAACAGGATTGCGATCAAAAATAGCGTTGTCGCAATCCGAATCACCCGCTTTCCATTGATCAGAAAAGCGGGAATCTCCGCCGCCGCAGGCTGTGCCGGTGCATGACCGCCCTGGTCCTTTGTTTTCTCCATACCAACGTTCTCCGTTCGTCCCGTGTTTAAGAGCACAGAAATGCTTTCACACAGTATATCATCCACCGGAGCCCTGGGCAACAAATTTTATTTTTTTATCGTTCCACCGGCGTAAATCCCAGGTCGGACAGAATTTCCGGCGCCACGCCTGCGGTTTCCTCCACCGTCACCGTTTTATTCTCCAGATCCACGCTGTGCCGGATTCCGGCCGCGTCCAGCGCCCGGTCGATCCGGGCCGCGCAGCCCCCGCATGCAATCTCTTCACAGTAAAATGTTTTCATCTTGTTCCTCTCTTTCTCACAGTTTTAATGTTTTCAGCCGCAGCGCGTTTCCCACCACGCAGACGGAGCTTAAGGACATGGCCAGGCCCCCGATCATGGGGCTTAACAGCGGCCCTCCCAACAGATACAGAGCGCCCGCGGCCACAGGTATTCCCAGGACATTGTAGAAAAAGGCCCAGAACAGGTTCTGGCGGATGTTGCGGATGGTGGCCTTGCTGAGCCGGATAGCCCGGTACACATCCATCAGATCCGACTTCATCAGCACGATATCTCCGGACTCCAGGGCGATGTCGCTGCCCGATCCCACGGCGCAGCCCACATCCGCCTGGACCAGGGCCGGGGCGTCGTTGATCCCGTCTCCCACCATCATCACAGTCTTTCCCTCCCGCTGGAGACGGCTGACCACGTCGGCCTTATCCCCGGGCAGAACCTCCGCCACCACCTGGTCCACGTGGGCCTGCCTGCCGATGTATTCGGCAGTCTTCCGGTTGTCCCCCGTCACCATATACACGGCAATTCCCAGACCCCGGATCTGTTTTACCGCCTCCAGGCTGGTCTCCTTGATGGTATCCGCCACGCAGATTATCCCGGCCAGACGGCCGTCCTCCACCACGTACATGGGCGTCTTTCCCTCATTGGCAAACCGGGCCGCCTGCTCTCTGGTCTCATCCGACGCGGTGACGTGAAGCTGTTCCAGCAGGCGGCTGTTTCCCACCGCCACGCGCCGGCCCTCCCACTGGGTGAGAATCCCCGCGCCGGTGATGCTCTCAAAGGAGGACGGCATGGGGAGCTCCATCTGCTTTTCCCGGGCAAAATTCACGATGGCCTGTCCCAGGGGATGTTCGGACATCTGCTCGCATGCGCCCGCCATTTTCAGCAGCTCCTCCTCCCTGCCCTCAGGGCATTTTCCCACCGCCTCCACATCCGTGACCCTGGGTTTGCCCTCGGTGATGGTTCCGGTCTTGTCCAGGATCACCGCGTCCACCTTGTGGCAGATTTCCAATGCCTCGCCGCTCTTGATCAGGATACCGTGGCCGGCCCCCACGCCGGTTCCCACCATGATGGCGGTGGGCGTAGCAAGCCCCAGCGCGCAGGGACAGGCAATCACCAGCACCGCAACGAAAATCGTCAGCACAAAGGCCAGGTCCCGGCCGCCGAATATCCACCAGGCCAGGGCTGACACCAGAGCGATCGCCATCACCGCAGGCACGAAATAACCCGCCACCTGATCCGCCAGCTTGGAGATGGGCGCTTTCCGGCCCTGGGCATCCTCGATCAGATGGATAATTTTGGAGAGCATGGTATCGCTCCCCACGTGGGTGACCTCCACCTCCATGGCTCCATTGTAGTTCATACTGCCGCCGATCACCCGGTCTCCCACCTGTTTCTCCACCGGTACGCTCTCCCCGGTCAGCATGGATTCGTCCACACTGCTGCTGCCCTGCACCAGGATGCCGTCCAGCGGAATCCGGCTGCCCGGTTTTATCAGAATGTGTTGCCCCAGGGTCACAGAGGACGTCTCTACCTCCCGCTCCATCCCATCCTCATAGAGCACCGCCGTATCCGGCGCCAGCTCCATCAGCTTGCGGATAGCCTCGGAGGTCTTACCCTTACTGCGGCTCTCCATATATTTCCCCAGCATCACCAGGGTCACCACCACGGCTGCGGACTCATAGTACAGGTGGTGGGCGTTCATGGGATTTTGAGGAATCCGGGCCGTCATCACCAGGCTGTAGATAAAAGCGCTGCCAGTACCGATGGCTACCAGGGAATCCATGTTGGGATGTCCCTTAAATAGCGTCCGCAGGCCCACGATGTAGAACTTACGCCCGCAGATCAGGATGGGCACCGTCAGGATCAACTGGGCCAGCGCAAACCCCAGCGGGCTCTCATACATGTCGATCAGAGACGGAAGGGGCAGGGGAAAGGGAACCATGTGCCCCATGGAAATATAGAGCAGGGGCAAGGCAAAGAGAACCGCCGTGATCACCCGGCGCTTTACCTCGTCCAACTCTTCCCCCTGGCGTCTCCACTCCTCCTCGTCCCGGGCCCTGGACTCCTGCTCTCCCACTTCCTCCACAAGACTGGCCGAAAATCCCGCTTTGGACACCCGGTCCTGAATCAGTTCCGGGTTCACCCGGCCCTCGTCGTAGGTGATGGTCATCCGGCCGGTGGTCAGATTGACGTCGCTGCGCTCCACCCCGGCCAGCTTGCGCGTCACGCGCTCCACCGCGCTGCTGCAGGCCGCGCAGGTCATGCCGTCTATGTGATACTGCTGTGTTGTCATGTGCTTCGCTCCTTTCGCGTACCTGCGGAATCGACGCCCGCAAACCGGTTCCGGGGCATTTCTGCTCCCGGCAATCCGTTTTGTCAGTAATATTCCCGGAAACAGAGCTTTTTATCAGCGCCGCACCACAACAATGATCCCCAGTCTGCTGATGCGGCATTTTGCAGCAATCGCCCGGAGTCTGCGCCAGCGGCCCATTGCATTCAAGCAAAAAGCGATCCCGGACCTGTCCGTTTTTGGACGGCAGGCAGCGGGATCGCTTCGAAAAAGTCAATTCAATTATCCGGCAAATTTTGACCAGTAGCCCTGAATAAAGATCAGAAGCACGATCAAGGGAAGGATATAGCTCACATAAATCCTGGCCCAGGCCGGAAATTTTAAGCCTTTACCCTCGTTGGCTTCCGCCAGGAAATTCTTAAAGCCCCAACCGTAACGGCTGGTGCAGAATACCAGGTATACCATACTTCCAATGGGCAGCAGGTTGTTGCTGAGGACAAAATCCTCCAGGTCCAGCACCGTGCTTTCCGGCCCCAGCGGCATAAAACCGCTCCACAGGTTAAAGCCCAGCACGCAGGGGATGGACAGGATGGTAATCAGCACAATGTTCACCAGCACCGCTTTTTTGATGGTGCAGCCGGTGAGATCCGTGGCAAAGGAAATGATGTTCTGGAACACCGCAATCACCGTGGAGAACGCGGCAAAGGACATAAACATGAAAAACAGCGTGCCCCAGAGTCTGCCGCCAACCATGTGGTTGAACACATTGGGCAGCGTGATAAAAATCAGGGACGGCCCCGCCTGGGGTTCAATGTTGTAGGCGGAGCAGGCCGGAAAAATGATCAGTCCCGCCATAAACGCCACCAGCGTGTCCAGAACCGTCACATTGACCGCCTCGCCGGTCAGGCGCTGCTCCTTGCCAATATAACTTCCAAATATTGCCAGCGCGCCGATGCCGATGCTCAGGGTAAAAAAGGATTGTCCCAGAGCCGCGAACACCGCCTCGCCGATTCCGGTCTCCACCATTTTTCCAAAATCCGGCATCAGATAGAACTTCAGGCCCTCGCTTCCACCCTCTAACAGCACGGAATGCACGGCCAGTACCACCATCAGGCACAGCAGGCAGAGCATCATAGCCTTGGTGATCCGCTCCACGCCTTTTTGCAAGCCCAGGGCGCACACGCCGAAGCAGATCAGCACGGTGATCACCATAAACACCATCATAAGGCCCGGATTGGCCAGCATGCCGCCGAACTCTCCGGCCACGGCCTCCGCGCTCATGCCAGTAAAGTCGCCCTTGATCATCTTGAAGAAATACAGGATCATCCAGCCGCCCACCGTGGTGTAGAACATCATCAGAATGTAGTTTCCGGCAATGGCGATTCCCTTCCCAAGATGCCACTTGCTGCCTTTGGGCTCCAGCACGTCAAAGGACAGAGCCGCGCTTTTGCGGCTGGCCCGGCCCACGGAGAACTCCATGACCACGATGGGAAGGCCCAGCACCACGAGAAACAGCAGATAGATCAGCACAAAGGCCGCTCCGCCGTATTTACCCACAATATATGGGAAACGCCACACGTTTCCCAAACCGATCGCACAGCCGGCCGAAATCAGAATAAATCCCAGCCTGGATGAAAATTTTTCTCGTTCCATTGGACTCATAAACCCCCATTGTTCTTTTTTAATCGTTATTCGTATCTGTTCAGTACCTTCACAGATACGAGCAAAAATCCATTTAAAATCGACTTCGTCGATGGGATTTTTGCCTGCAAGCTTAGTTTTTCGTACGGTCAGCGCAGCAAGTGCGCAGACCTACTGAACAGTTACAGTTATTCTATAACGGAAAGCAGAAAACGTCAATCACCGGACGACAAATTCCGCGCCGATTTTCCATTCCGCTCTCAGAGCGATTTTGCGATCTCCCCGGCATATTTTTCCATAATCCGGGTGAGGTTTTCGGGATCAACCAGGCCGATGGCCTTAAAAGGCTCCATCTCTTCCCCGTGGCCGCCCAGGTTCTTTTCAAACCAGGCTACGTCCAGCCACCTGCCAAACTTGTAGCCCATTTGCGGGAACAGGGCGCGCTTTGTAAAGCCCATGGCCGCGTGGAGCCGCTCGCTGTTTTCGTTGGGCGAGGTGACGATACCGTAAACCGTTTGAATGTTCTGGAGCTTTAAAATCTCCATCACCGCCTGGTAAAGCGCCCGGCCGATGCCCCGCCGGAACTGTCCCTGGTCCACGTACACGGAGAGTTCCGCATTCCACTGGTAAGCTGCCCGCTCCATATGGCGGTGGCCGTAAGCGTAGGCCGCGATGCGGCCGTCGATCTCGCACACCAGGTAAGGATACTCGGCCGCGATGGCCTCAATACGACCGGCAAATGTTTCCGTCCCAGGCACCTCGTACTCAAATGTGACGGTCGTTTCCATGACATAAGGCGCGTAGATTTCCAGAAGCGCCGCCGCGTCCGCTGCCACCGCAGGGCGTATTTTTACCCGATCCATTTTCTTTTCCTCCTCTTTCTCTTCCTTTCGCGGACCGGGCAGTTCAAAAAAACTGCGCCGCGCGCTGCCGGGTATGCGGGCTGCAAATAGCGAATCCCACATACACTCCGGCCTGCGGGCTGTAAAAAGCAGATCGCCCACGTTTACCGGCCTACAGACCGCAAAAAGCGGATCGCCCCGCGCCCTCCTTCGGGCGCGCTGCGATCCGGCTTGATCTCTCCTATCTCTGCCCCTTGTCGTAGGGTACGCCCGACGCCCTGGGCGCCTGGGAATTTTTGGATGTAAAGATCAAAACAATCAAAGTTGCAATATAAGGAATCATCTTGTACACATAGCTGGGAATCCCCGTGGCCGCCAGGAACGGAATCCCGGAGTAGGCAGCGGCCACCGCCTTCATCAGCCCAAAAAACAGGGAGGCCCACATGATCCGCACCGGCTTCCACTGTCCGAAGATCAGCACCGCCAGGGCCAGGAAGCCGTATCCGGCCACATCCGCGTTAAAATTAGTGGAGGTGGGAACCACAAACACCAGGCCGCCCAAACCTCCCAACACCCCGGAAATCAGCACCCCGGCGTACTGCATGCGGTACACGTTGATGCCCGCCGCGTCCGCCGCCTGGGGATGTTCGCCGCAGGAGCGCAGGCGCAGTCCGAATCTGGTCCGGTACAGCACCACCGTGGATACAATCAGAATCAAAATTCCCAGATAGGTGGTGACGTAGGTGTTCTGGAACAGCAGCGGTCCCAGAAATGGAATCCGCCCCAAAACCGGCACCGACTCGATGCGGAAGGTGTTGTTAAACTGAATCTGCTGCACGCCCTGGATCACACGGGCCACAAAGATCGCAAAGGCCGGGGCGAACATGTTGAGGGCCGTGCCGCTGATGGTCTGGTCCGCCTTCATGTTGATGGCCGCATAGGCGTGGAAAAAGGCGAAGGCCGCGCCTGTGGCCGCCGAAATCAGGATCGCCAGAAACAGCTGGGTCTGGCCGCTCATCCTGCCCCCTGTCATGTTGAGGAACAGAATACCCGTAAATGCTCCCATGGTCATGATTCCCTCCAGCGCGATATTGACCACGCCGCTGCGCTCGGAGAACATGCCGCCAAGAGCCACCACCATCAGCGGGATGGTGAACAGCATCGTCTGCTGGAATATGAAATAAATCACACTCATGTCTGTCCGCCTCCTTTCTCCCGATTCTTGCGGATCCGGGTCAGGATGGTCTTTACAATCAGCGCAAAGGCGCTGAAGTAGATAATCACAGCCACGATGATATCAATAATTTCCGTGGAAAATTCAAACAGCTGCAGATAAAATCCGCCTGCTGTCAGGTAAGCGATAAACAGCCCGGAGAACAGCACGCCGATGGGATGGCTCAATCCCAAAAGCGCCACGGAGATTCCCGTGAAACCTTCGCTGGCCAGCACATCCTTGATCTCAATGTGCTTTCCGGTACCCGCCAGGTACAAAAGCCCTCCGGCCATTCCCGCGATGGCGCCCGCGATCACCATACTCATCACGATGCTCTTTTTCTCATTGATTCCCGCGTATTTGCTGGCGTCCCGGTTGAGTCCCACGGCTTTCAGCTCATAGCCGAAGGTGGTCTTATTGAGGATCACCCAGATCAGAAGCACCGTCACAATGGCAATCAGGATACCCCCGTTCACGCTGGATTCGGGGAACAGCTTGTCCATCCCCATCTTGGGAATCTGCGCGGTGACGGCCACGTTTTTCGACTCATTGCGCATGTTGTTGAACATGGGTTTATAGCTTTTCACGATCCAGTTGACCAGGTACATACCGATGTAGTTCATCATGATGGAGGCAATCACCTCATTCACGTTAAAATACGCCTTCAGAAGTCCCGGCACCAGCCCCCACAGGGCGCCGCCCAGCACTGCAGCCAACAGGGCGACCGCCCAATGGACGCTGCCCAGGCCATCCCACATGATTCCCACGTAGACGGCGGCAAAGGCCCCCACAATAAACTGGCCCGGAGTGCCGATGTTAAACAGTCCGGTCTTGAAGGCGAACCCGACCGACAGACCGGTGAGGATAATGGGGGTTGCGTAATAGAACACCTGCCCCACTCCCTTGAGGCCGTGGGTCAGGGCTCCGGTCAAAATGGTGACAAAACCCGGCAGGGCCTGGGCCGGATTACAGATTACCAAAATCACCAGTCCCACCAGAAGTCCGATGACAATGGCAAATACGGAGGACAGCACGCCCACATAGTTTTGCTTACCCCGCTTTTTTGGTCCGCTCATCAAGCCTCACCTGCCTTTCCCGCCATATCCTGCCGCTTGGATCCGGCCATGTAGAGTCCCAGCTCCTGGACAGTCACCTCCTGGGGATCCAGCTCCGCCACAATGGAGCCCTCAAACATCACCAGGATCCGGTCGCTGAGATTCATCACCTCGTCCAGCTCCAGGGAAATCAGAAGAATCGCCGCCCCGGCGTCCCGCTGCTTCACCAGCTCCCGGTGAATGTACTCAATCGCGCCCACATCCAGACCGCGGGTCGGCTGGACCGCCAGCAGAATGTCATGCTCCCTGGCAATCTCCCTGGCCACGATGGCCTTTTGCTGGTTACCGCCGGACATGCTGCGGACCACCGTGTCCGCGCCCTCTCCACTGCGGATATCGTACTGTTCGATCAGCTGGTCCGCGTACTTATAAATCTCTTCGTTTTTCAGAAAACTGGCCTTCTGGAACCTGGGCTCGAAATACTGCTGCAGCACCAGATTGTACGCCAGATTATAGTCCAGCACCAGTCCGTGCTTGTGGCGGTCCTCCGGCACATGGCTGAGGCCGTGGGTGTTGCGGTGGCGGAAGGTCTTTTTCCTCACAACCTCCCCCGTGCCCGAGACGGAAACCCGCCTCCTCTCCACCCCAACCGGGTTGGCGGGGACCACCTACGTCTGGCCGGCGCCCGCCACGCCGGCGCTGGCGACGGACGTGCCGCCTCGCACCTGTAAACTCACGTCGTTGACCAGAAGCTTGGTATGTCCCTCCAAATGGGACTTGACGGAAATGTGATCCACCTCCAGGATGGTCTTGCCGGGGGACGCCGGAGTCTTTTCCACGGTCAGGCTCACCTTGCGGCCCACCATCATCTCCGACATTTCCTCCTTGCTCACCGAAGCCACATCCACGGTGCCAATATATTTACCGCGGCGCAAAACCGAACACCGGTCCGCCACCGCCTTGATTTCGTCTAACTTATGGGTGATGAAAAGGATGGATTTCCCTTCCTCCACCAGATTTCTCATGATCTGCATGAGCTCGTCGATCTCCTGAGGCGTCAGCACCGCGGTCGGCTCATCGAATATCATGATTTCATTGTCGCGGTAGAGCATCTTTAAGATCTCCACCCGCTGCTGCATGCCCACCGTGATGTCCTCAATCAGGGCATCCGGATCAATGTAAAGCCCGTAGCGCTCGCTGAGCTCCATCACTTTTTTGCGGGCATCGTCCATTTTCAGCAGACCGTGTTTTACGGTCTCCATCCCCAGAACAATGTTCTGCAAAACGGTAAAATTGTGCACCAGCTTAAAATGCTGGTGAACCATGCCGATTCCCAGGGCGTTGGCGTCCAGCGGCCCTTTGATCCTTACTTCCTGTCCCTTCACCCGGATCACGCCCTTCTCCGGCTGGTAAAGGCCGAACAGAACGCTCATCAGGGTGGATTTGCCTGCGCCGTTTTCTCCCAACAGCGCGTGTATCTCCCCTTTTTTTAACTGAAGAGTAATGTTGTCGTTGGCAATGATACCGGGAAATTCCTTCGTGATGCCCAACATCTCAATAATATAATTGTCCATACGGTTCCCCTCTCGTGTAAAACCGGTTGTCTGTCCTCCACCGCCCGGCGGGATGAAGGGTGCAGGCGAGCGGTCCCGGGCCGCGCCCGGACAAATCGCCTGAAATACCACAGGGTGCCGGACGCGCCGGCACCCTGTGTGTGACTTGCTAAATCTCTGCCGCAAATTATGAAATTGAAGTGATTACTCTACAAAGGTCACCTTTGTGTTGGCCAGCTCCGTCAGATCCTTGGTAGGATCATTGTTGTCCTCGGAGAACTGAATCAGCGTGATCTCGCCGTCCGCCAGCTTCTTGTAGATGGCGTCATACTGTTCCTGATTGAACTTCTCAAACTTGGAGGTTTCCATCGGAAGTCCCACGCCGCTGTTGGCTACCGTAAACACGGAGGTCTTGCCGCCCGGGAAGCTGCCGTCATAGAAATCCTTCACGCCGTCGTAAACAGAGTTGGAGAGCAGCTTCATAGCGGAGGTGATCACAGTATCGGACTCACTGCTCTGATCCACGTCCACGCCGATCACCTTGGCCCCCTTCTCCTGGGCAGCCGCCATCACGGAGTTGCCTACCGCGCCGCCGCAGCCGAATACCACCTGTGTGCCGTTCTGGTACCAGGAAGCCGCCATGGACTGAGCCTCCGGGGTAGCCGCAAACGCGCCGGTGTAGTTGTAGATAATCTCTATGCCGGTGACGCCGTCCTCAACAGCCGCGTACTCCGCGCCCTGCACAAAGCCGTAACCGTAACGGATAACCGCCGGAACCGCCATACCGCCCATGAATCCCAGCTTGGTATAACCGTCCTTTACCGCCGCATATCCGGCCAGGAAACCGGCCTGGTCCTCCTGGAACAGGATGGGCATCACATTGTCGTTTGTCTTGTAGGTGTAGGCCGCGTCGTGGGGCTCGCCGTCCAGCAGGATAAAGTGCACGTCCGGATACTTGTCCTGGGCCATATAGATGGGCTCCTCAAACAGGAATCCAGGGCAAACCACTAACTTCGCTCCGCCCTCGATGGCCAGGCCGATGGTCTCTAAGTAAGAGTCCGTGGTGCCCTCCTGGGGCTGGTAATATTTATAGGAGATTCCGTTCTCCTCCGCGTATTTCTTTAAGCCCTCCCAGGCGCCCTGGTTGAACGACTTGTCGTCGATGGTTCCCAGGTCCGTCACCAGCGCCAGCTCGTAGCCGCCGGATGCAGGCTCCGAAGCGGCCGCCTCAGTCGTAGCCTCCTCTGCCTTGCTCTCAGCCGCGGTGGTCTGCGCCTCCGTGGGAGCTGCCGTGGACTCCGTCTTCGATCCGCCGCCGCAGGCAGTCAGAGAACCGACCATTGCTGCTGCCAGTGCCAGAGCCAATACTGTTTTCTTCATAAGCTCGTTTCCTCCTTTTGGATTGTTAAAATACTGTTGTAAGTACGGTTTTAATTTACCACAAATTCCACTTTATTACAACCTATAAGCCGAATTTTCGTATATTTTGCCAGAATTGTCTATAAATGTACATGGCCTTTACAGGTCGAACAGGGACAGCTGGTTGGATTTGGGCAGGTCCGGCAGCAAACCCAGGTCCGCCATCAGCGTACAGATGGTGCCGTTGACCTTGCTGCGGTTGCTGAAATCCTCGATGGAAAGAAACGCTCCGTCCTTCACCGCGTCCACCACCGCCTCCGCCGCCTTGTCGCCAAGACCGTCGATGCTGCTTAAGGAGGGCATGATCTTGCCGTCGATGACCTGGAAATCCCTGGCCTTGGCCCGGTAGATATCCAGGGGCATGAAATCGAACCCGCGGGCGTACATTTCCTGTACGATCCTCATGTCGCGCAGGGTATCCTGCTCCTTCTTGGACAGGGTGTCGGCCCGCTTCTTGTAGTCCGCCAGATAATATTCCAGCTTATCCCGTCCCTGGCACATAATCTCGTAGGAAAATGCGCTGGCGCGGATGCTGAAAAATGCCGCGTAGTAGGCCAGGGGATAAAATATCTTGCAGTAGGCGATACGCCAGGCCATCATAACATAGGCCGCCGCGTGGGCCTTGGGGAACATGTATTTGATCTTTTTACAGGACCAGATATACCATTCCGGCACTCCGTGGGCCGTCATCTCGGTGATCCAGTCGTCCTTTAAGCCCTTGCCCTTACGCACGCTCTCCATGATGGTGAAGGAAAGGCCCTCGTCCATCCCCTGGGCGATCAGATAGATCATGATGTCGTCTCGGGTACAGATAGCGGTCTGAATGGTGGCCTTGCCCTCCTGAATCAAAGTCTGGGCATTTCCCAGCCACACGTCCGTGCCGTGGGCCAGTCCGGCGATCCGCACCAGGTCGGAGAAATACTTGGGCTTGGTGTCGATGAGCATCTGCATGGCGAAATCCGTACCGAACTCCGGCACGCCAAGGGCTCCCAAGGGACACCCGCCGATGTCGTCCGGCGTGATTCCCAGGGCCGCGGTGCTCTGGAACAGGCTCATGACCTCCCGGCTGTCCAGAGGGATATCCTTAACCGGGTCGATGCCCGTCAGGTCCTGTAACATTCGGATCATGGTGGGATCATCGTGTCCCAGGATGTCCAGCTTCAGCAGGTTGTGGTCAATGGAGTGATAGTCAAAGTGCGTCGTAACCGTGGAGGTGGTCATGTCATTGGCCGGGTGCTGGACCGGCGTGAAGGAGTAGATCTCCTCCCCCAGGGGAAGCACGATGATTCCGCCCGGGTGCTGTCCCGTGGTCCTGCGCACGCCCACACAGCCCTGGACGATGCGGTTGATCTCGCAGTTGCGCTTGCGGCTGCCCCGCTCCTCGTAATATTTCTTCACATAACCGTATGCCGTCTTGTCCGCCAGGGTGCCGATGGTGCCCGCCCGGAAGGTCTGGCCCTTGCCGAAAATAACCTCCGTGTAGTCGTGGGCCTTACTCTGATATTCACCGGAGAAGTTTAAGTCGATATCCGGCTCCTTGTCCCCCTTGAATCCCAGGAAGGTCTCAAAGGGAATATCGAACCCGTCCTTCTCAAGAGGCGTCCCGCACACCGGGCAGGCCTTGTCCGGCATATCGCAGCCGGCCATACCGGAGAACTTCTTCACTTCCTCAGAGTCAAAGTCATAGTACCGGCATTTGGGACAGTGATAATGGGGGCTTAAAGGGTTTACCTCCGTGATACCGGACATGGTGGCCACAAAGGAGGAGCCCACCGATCCCCGGGAACCCACCAGGTAACCGTCCTCGTTGGACTTCCACACCAGCTTCTGGGCGATAATGTACATAACCGCGAAGCCGTTGGTGATGATGGAGTGTAATTCCCGCTCCAGCCGGTCCACCACGATCTTCGGCAGGTCCTCGCCGTACATCTCGTGGGCCCTGTCGTAGCAGATCTTGGTCAGCGTCTTGTCCGAGTCCGGGATCACAGGCGGGCATTTGTCCGGCCGCACCGGGGAAATCTTCTCGCACATATCCGCGATCTTCCGGGTATTGGTCACCACCACCTCCTGGGCCTTATCCGGTCCCAGGTAGTCGAACTCCGCCAGCATCTCCTCGGTGGTGCGCAGGTAAAGGGGCGCCTGGTCGTCGGAGTCCTTAAACCCCTGTCCCGCCATGATAATCCGGCGGTACACCTCGTCCTGGGGATCCAGGAAATGCACGTCGCAGGTGGCGCAGACCGGCTTTCCGAAATGCTCCCCCAGGTTCACGATGCGGCGGTTGATTTCTTTTAAATCCTCCTCGGTTTTCACCGTGCTCTTCTCATCCCGCAGCATAAAGGAGTTGTTCCCCAGAGGCTGAATCTCCAGATAGTCGTAAAAATGCACCAGTCTCGCCACCTCCGAGGCCGGAGCGCCCCGCAGCATGGCCTGGTACAGTTCTCCCGCCTCGCAGGCCGAGCCGATGAGAAGCCCCTCCCGGTACTGGCTTAACACGCTCTTGGGAATCCTGGGCCGCCTGGCGTAATAAGTCAGGTGGGACCAGCTCACCAGCCGGTAGAGATTGATTCGGCCAATATCATTTTTCGCCAAAATGATCACGTGGTAGGTCGGCAGCTTGCGGATGGTGTCCTCGTTCATGGCGTTTAAGGAGTTTAACTGGTCCAGGGTCTCCACGTCCCGGTCCCGCAGCATCTTCACAAAAGCCGCGAATATTTCCGCCGTACACCCAGCGTCGTCCACCGCCCGGTGATGGTTGGCCAGGGAAATGTTCAGGGCCTTCGCCACCGTGTCCAGCTTAAAACGGTTTAAATTGGGCAGCAGTAGCCTGGCCATAGTCACAGTGTCAAGCACCGTAGGGTTGAACGCAAGGCCCTGCTTCTCCGCGTAATGGCCGATAAATCCCACGTCAAAGGAGGCGTTGTGGGCCACCAGCGCCGCGTCCCCAATAAATTCCAGAAACTGGGGAAGAATCACGTCGATCTTGGGGTACGGCAGCACCATGGCGTCGTTGATGCTGGTCAGTTTCTCAATGTCAAATGGAATGGGCACGTCCGGGTTCACAAAGGTGGAAAATTTATCCGTGATCTTCCCGTCCGTCACCTTCACCGCCCCGATCTCAATGATCCGGTTCTTCTCCGGGCTGAAGCCCGTGGTCTCGATGTCAAAAACCACATATGTATCGGCGAAACTCTGGTTCCTGGAATTCTCCACCAGCTGCTTGGTGTCGTCCACCAGATACCCCTCCACGCCGTAGATGACCTTGAAGGTATCTCCCTTGTCCAGGGCGTGGTTGGCGTCCGGGAAGGACTGTACACAACCGTGGTCCGTCACCGCGATGGCAGACATTCCCCATTTCTTGGCCCGCTTGATGATATCCTTCACCTCGGAAACGCCGTCCATGTCGCTCATTTTGGTATGGCAATGCAGCTCCACCCGCTTCTCCAGACTTCCGTCCATGCGCTTGCTGGTGAAATCGTCGCATTTCTTGATGCCCACGATGGAGCCGAGGGTCAGCTCTCCGTCGAACTTGTCAATGGTGGTCACGCCCTTGATGCGGATGAAGGAGCCCACGTTGATCACGCCCTTGACCTCCTCGAACAGCTCCGGCCGCACAAACATTTTCACGCTGATGGTGTCCGTGAAGTCCGAGATGTCGAAGGTCAGGATGAATTTGCCGCTGCGCAGCTCCCGGCTCTCGCAGGTGAGGATCTTGCCCCGCAGGGTCACCTCGCCCATCTCCCCGTCGATCTTCTCGATCTCCAGGAAGTCGTCCTCGAAATCGCGGCCGTAGAGCACCTCCGGGTTGTTGGATTTTTTGACCGTAAAGCCCCGGTCCCCGAAACCTCCACGGTCCTTTCCCCAACTGCCCTTCTGCTGGCGTCCTCCTTTGTTTAGCTGGCCCTCCCGGCCCTTGCCCTGGGAGATGCCGCCGTTTCCATTTCCCGCCTTGGCATTCCCCGGCGCCGCCCCGGAGCCCGCCGCTGCGGGCGAAGCGCCCGGCACGCCCGGCAGGTTGGCGCCCATGGTCTCTAAACCCTCTCCGCCAACGTCGCCGGAGGCAGCCTGCTGGAGCAGCATGTCCCAGGGAGCCGCATCGTTGCCGCCGCCCACAAAGTCCTGGCCTCCGCCGGTGGGGGACTGGGCCAGCGCCACAGCGGCGGGCGCGCCTGCCTGGCCGCCTTCGCCCATGGCTTCCAGCTCGTCCCGGTGGTTCTTCCAGTAAATGGCCCTGGCTTCCTCCTCCATCCGCTCTTCCAGCTGCTTTCGCAGCTTGCTGCCCTGGGCGGGCACATAGCGGTAGCTCACCTCCATGGGCAGGCCGCAGCGCTCGGCGAAAACCTTTTCCAGCACGCGCTTTAATTCGCCGATCCGGTCCCGGTTCACCATGGTGTCCTCCACCGTCAGCGTCATCCGGTCCTGGCCCTCGAACTCAATCTCCGCCTTGCGGAAAATGTTGTACTCCACAATGCTGTAGTGCTTCAGCTCAAGAAGCAGGCTGTCCTTATATATCTCCAGCAGCTTTCTGGGGGTGTACTGTTCCGACAGATTATATTTTTCCAGGACCTTGATCTCCAGCTGTTTGTCCGGAAAAAGCTGGTCCTTGATGCCTTTTTCCAGATCGTAGATATTTTTCTTGTGAATCAGACGGGGACTCTTCAAATACACGCGGATCTGACTTCTGTCCCTGGTGCTGGTCACCTTGTCCACCTGCACCAGATTCAGGAGCCCGCGCAGCTGATCCGTTACCTTTAACTCCGGAAATACTTCAAAAAACGGTTTTGCCATGCTTATGCTTCTTTCTATTCAGTCAAAACAGCCGTCCGGTCCGGGTTGCCGTCCCGTCGTAAATACGGGTCGCCTGCCGATGCCCGGGCGGTCTGTTGCGCTCGTCTCCTGTTATATCCGGTCCGTTCCGTCAACCCAGAAATTCTTCCCAGGCCTCAGGCTTAAATCCGGTAATCACCCTGGTCCCATCCACCAGGATCGGGCGCTTTACCAGCATCCCGTCGGAGGCCAGCAGCTTTAACTGCTCCTCCTCGCTCATGTCCGCCAGCTTGTCCTTAAGGCCCAGGGACTTATATTTCAAACCGCTGGTATTGAAAAATTTCTTTAAAGGCAGACCGCCCTCTTTGGACCAGCGAGCCAGTTCCTCAGCCGTGGGGTTCTGCTCCACAATGTGGCGGTCCTCATATACCGCGCCTTTGGCGTCCAGCCACTTCTTCGCCTTCTGGCAGGTGGAGCACTTGGGATATTCGATCAACAGCATCTGCACATTCCTCCTATTCGTTGACGTTCCGCCCGGCAAGAGCGCAAAGCTCCGCCCGCAAGGCGTTTAAAAGCTCGTTCTCCGGCACTTTGCGGATAATCTCGCCCTTGCGGATCAAAAGGCCCTCGCCCACGCCGCCCGCGATGCCCAGATCCGCCTCCCTGGCCTCGCCCGGCCCGTTGACCACGCAGCCCATAACCGCCAGCTTGATGTTTAACTCGTCAAATTCCGCCGCCATGGTCTCCACCTGGTTTGCCAGTGAGATCAGGTCGATGCGGGTGCGGCCGCAGGTGGGACAGGACACCACCTCGATGCCGCCCGTTCTCAGCCCAAGGGTCTTTAAAATCAGCTTGGCGGATTTCACCTCCTCCACCGGATCCCCGGTGAGGGACACGCGGATGGTGTCGCCTATGCCCTGGTAGAGAATGATCCCCAGGCCCACGGAGGACTTGATATTCCCGCTGGTCAGAGTGCCCGCCTCGGTGATGCCCACATGGAGGGGATAATCGGTCTTTTGGGCGATCAGTTCGTGGGCTTTCACGCACATCATCACGTCCGAGGACTTGATGCTGATCACCAGATTGCGGTATCCCAGGTCCTCGATGACGGCGACCTTGTCAAGGGCGCTTTCCACCAGGCCCTCGGCGGTGACGCCGCCGTATTTGGCCAGAATCTCCTTTTCCAGGGAGCCGGAGTTCACGCCCACCCGGATAGGGATTCCCCGCTCCGCGGCTTTATCGACCACGGCCTTGATGCGCTCTCTGGAGCCGATATTTCCGGGGTTGATGCGGATTTTATCCGCGCCGTTCTCAATGGCGGCCACCGCCAGCCGGTAGTCGAAATGGATATCCGCCACCAGCGGGATGTGGATCTGCTCCTTGATCTCCTTCAGCGCGGCCGCAGCCTCCATGGTGGGCACCGCCACCCGGATGATCTCGCAGCCCGCCTGTTCCAGGCGCAGGATCTGGGCGACCGTGGCCTTTACATCCTCCGTCTTTGTATTGCACATGGACTGGATCAGCACCGGGTTGCCGCCGCCGATGAGGCGGTTACCGATTTTTACAGTCTTTGTGTGTTCTCTTGTCATGTTGTAGTCTCCTTGTTTCGAATTGATCTGGAAACGGTGAAGTTCCTGGCAGGATTTGTCTGGTACCCCTGACATTCTAATTGCTGGGATTCGCTGGCCGTCCTAAGGAATCCACCAGGCTTTGCCTGGTACCCCTTTATTCTCAAACTTCCAGGGATTCGCTGGCCGTCCTAAGGAATCTACCGGGCTTTGCCCGGTACCCCTTAGGACAAGGTCTAAAACAGCTTTCTCACATCATTGAACAGAACCAATACCATCAGCGCCATGAGAAGCATCATCCCCGCCATATGAACCATGCCCTCTTTCTCCTTGTCGATGGGCTTTCCGCGCACTGCCTCGATGAACAGGAACACCAGGCGTCCTCCGTCCAGTGCCGGGATGGGCAGCAGGTTCATGACGCCTAAGTTGGCGCTGAGCAGGATGCAGAAATTGATCAGCGTCAAAATCACCACGGTTCTCCCGTATGGGATCACCTGGTCCACTGTGTCGTCGATGGTGGTCACGATTCCCACCGGTCCGCTGAGGTCGTTCAGTGACACCTCCCCGTGGAACATCATATAAAAAGCGTCAAACACGTACTGAATCCAGTATTTTACCTCATACGCGCTGTGCACCAGCAGCTGGCCCAGGCCGCTGACCGGCTTGGCTACGCCGTCGAAGCGCACGCCCATAAGGTATCCCCCGTCCTCCTCAGAATATTGGGGAACGATCACCGCGCTGCGGCGCTCCACTCCGCCGTTTCCGTCCGCGCGCTTGTATTCCACCGTTATGGTCTTGCCCGCATGCGTCTGAATGTAGAGCGTGATGTCATCCTTGGAGTGTATATTGCGGCCGTTGATCTCCGTGATCAAATCCCCGGGTAAAAGCCCCGCTTCCTTGGCCGGATATCCGTCCATCACCTCCATCACCGTGGCCGGCTGGTAGCCGGTCAGACCCACGATCACCATGGACAGAAGAAAGGCCAGCAGGAAGTTGAAAATAGGACCGGCGGCCACCACGGAAATCCTGGCCCAAACGGATTTATTATTAAATGCAGACTGGTCCGAATTCTCCTCATCTTCTCCCAGCATCATGCAGGAGCCCCCAAAGGGGAGTATTTTGATGGAATAGCGCGTTCCGCCCTTCTCAAAACTGTACAGTCTGGGGCCCATGCCCAGGGAGAACTCAATCACGCCGATTCCGTTCAGCTTGGCGAACAGAAAATGTCCGAACTCATGAATCATTATGATGATACCAAATATCAGCACCGCTGCAACAAAACTCATTCTGCTTTCACCTGTTTTCTTTCCTTCAATTTAAAGCCCACTTCGCTTTGATATACTCATATGTCTCCCGCTCTGCGGCCAGAATCTGGTCCACATCCGGATTCTGCACCGTCTTGTGGTATCTCATGGCGCTCTCGATCATATCCGTGATAGTCAGATAACCGATCCTGCGGTCCAGAAACAGGCTCACCGCCAGCTCGTTGGCCGCGTTGAACACGGTGGGCAGGGATCCGCCCGTGGTTCCCGCCTCGAAAGCCAGGGAAAGGCCGCGGAAATTCTCGAAATCCGGTTTCTCAAAGGTAATCTCAGACAGCTCCCAGAAGTTTAAGCGCCCTCCGGGCAAATACCGCCGTTCAGGATAATACAGCGCGTACTGGATGGGGAGCTTCATGTCCGGCGTGCCAAGCTGGGCGATCACCGCCCCGTCCGCAAATTCCACCATGGAGTGGATCACACTCTGGGGCTGGATCACCACCTGCACCTGATCCATTTCCACGCCGAACAGCCATCTGGCCTCCATCACCTCCAGGCCCTTGTTAACCATGGTGGAGGAATCGATGGTGATCTTGTGGCCCATGGACCAGTTGGGATGCTTTAAGGCGTCCTCCACCTTCACATCGGCCAGCTCCGCCCTGTTGCGCCCCCGGAAGGGGCCGCCGGAGGCGGTCAAAAGGATCTTTGCCACCGGGTTGCCCGCCGCCCCCTGGAGACTCTGAAAAATCGCAGAGTGCTCGGAGTCCACCGGCAGTATTTTTACATTTTTTTCCTTAGCCAAGGGCATGATAATGTGCCCCGCCGTCACCAGGGTCTCCTTGTTGGCCAGGGCAATGTCCTTGCCCGCCTCCATGGCCGCGATGGTAGGGCGGATACCGATCATGCCCACCACAGCCGTCACCACGATCTCCGCCTCCGGCTCCGTTGCCGCCTGGATCAGTCCGTCCATGCCGGAAACCACTTTAACCTCCAGATCTGCCACCTTTACCCGCAGCTCAGCCGCCCTGGCTTCATCCCAAACGCAGGCCACCTTGGGCGCAAATTCCCGTATCTGCTCTTCCAGCAGGCCGATGTTGCTGCCAGCTGCCAGCGCCGTCACCTGAATATCGCGGTTGTACCGCACAATTTCCAGAGTCTGGGTGCCGATGGAGCCGGTGGAACCCAGTATCGCAATCTTCTTCATATGTTTTTATTATCTCCTGTTATAACGGTATCTTAAACGCAAAAAGTCCGGGCAATCCATTTCCCGTTCACTTTAAGAAAGTGAGCGCGAAATAGATCGCCGGAGCCGTAAAAATCATGCTGTCGAACCGGTCCATGATTCCGCCGTGGCCCGGTATGAGATGCCCGTAATCCTTCACATTGTGGTTTCGCTTGACAGCCGAAGCCGCCAGGTCCCCAACCTGTGAGATCACGGCCGCAATAGCGCAGGCCAGCGTGCAGGCCAGCTGCGGATTCTCGATCTGCGCCATGTGGCCGCCGAATACGGTGGAGAAAATGAGGCCCAGGGCCGCCGCTCCCAGCGTGCCGCCCACCGCTCCCTCCACGGATTTCTTCGGGCTCAACACCGGAGCCAGCTTGTGTTTTCCCAAAAGCATGCCGCTGCAATAAGCGCAGGTGTCGCAGCCCCAGGAGCTTAAAAAAATCAGCCACACCAGGAACGCGCCGTCGTCCATCACCCGGGTCTGATACAGGAAGCTGAGCATCACCGGCACATAACAGACGCCGAAAAACGCGCCTGTGATCTCCTCCGTCCGGTACTTGGGAAATGTAAACACATACACCGCCATCAATAGCATCAGGGAGGCAATGATCATCAGCGTAATGTACTGCTGCCCCTCAAACCACAGAATTCCATAGTAGGAAACCGCAGTTCCGTAGCCGATAAGGGCCAGGGGCTTTTTGTGTATATCCAGTACGCGGTACAGTTCGAAGAGTCCTACCAGGGATATGGCTGCCGTGACGGCAAAGAGCAGCGCGCCGCCCTGCCCCACCACCACGATGGCGATGGCCACCAGTATGATTCCACTGATTAACCGTGTTGTAAACATGGTGTTCTCCTTTCCGCATCCTCCATTTTATCTCTTGTCAGCCCTTTACGCCGCCGAACCGCCGTTCTCTCCTATTATATTGCACAATAGCCTTTTCCAATTCCTCTTTATTGAAATCCGGCCACAGGCAGTCGGTCACCACGATCTCGGTGTAGGCCAGCTGCCACAGCAGATAGTTGGACAGGCGCAGCTCGCCGCTGGTGCGGATGAGCAGATCCGGGTCCGGCATGTCCGCCGTATCTAAATAGGAAGCAAATGTGGCCTCGTCGATCTGATCCGCGTCCACCTTCCCGGCCGCGCAGTCCTGGGCCAGCCGCTTCGCCGCCCTGCGTATCTCGTCCCGGCCGCCGTAATTGACCGCGATCACAAAGGTCAGGCCCGTGTTGTCCTTTGTCTCGGACTCCAGGCGGTTGATCCCTTCGATGATATCCCGGTCAAAACGGGTGCGGTCGCCGATCATTTTCACCCGCACATTGTTGGCGGAGGCAATTTTCAGCAGACGCACCATATAAAAACGAAACAGCTGCATCAGGGCGCCCACCTCGTCGGAGGAGCGCTTCCAGTTCTCTGTGGAAAAGCCGTACACGGTCAGATAGCGGATTCCCATTCGGGCCGCGATCTCCACCGTTTTCTCCACGGTAACGCAGCCCTCCTTGTGTCCCATGGTTCTGGGCAGCCCGCGTTTTTTTGCCCAGCGGCCGTTTCCGTCCAGAATCAGGGCCACATGCTGCGGAATTACCATTTGTTCATCCAATGCCATATCTTCTGTTCACCTTTCTATCAGGCCGCCCCGGCGGCCCGCCAGATTCTGCGATCACCCACGGGCCATGCCCGAAGCTCATCACATTCCGCGATCACCCACGGGCCATACCCGAAGCTCATCACATTCCGCGATCACCCACAGGCTGCGCCCGCGGCTCATCACATTCAATAAGGGAGCAGGTGTCCGCCTGCCCCCCGCTTTTGTATGATTGAAATCGGTCCCCTGACCGCCTTAAACGGTCATGATCTCCTTGGTTTTTGTCTCCACCGCTTTGTCGACCTTCTCGACCATCTTGTCGGTGAGCTTCTGCATCTTCTCCTCCGCCAGATCGCGGTCGTCCTCGCTCATGTCGCCGCTCTTCTCCATCTTCTTGAACGCGTCCATGGCATCCCGGCGGATGTTGCGGATGGCTACCTTGGCCTGGTCGCCTTTTTTCTTGACGTCCTTAGCCAGCTCTTTTCTGCGGTCCTCGGTCAGCTCCGGGAAAATCAGACGGATCGCGTTGCCGTCGTTGTTGGGGTTGATTCCCAGCTCAGAGGTGAGGATCGCCTTCTCGATGGGTTTGATCAGGCTCTTCTCCCAGGGCTGAATCACAATCATTCTGGCCTCGGGCACGGAAATATTGCCTACCTGCTGAAGGGGCGTGGGGGTGCCGTAGTAGTCCACCTTGATCTTGTCCAGCACATGGGGGTTGGCCCGTCCTGCGCGGATGGCGCCGAACTCTTCTTCCAGCACGACCAGTGTCTTGTTCATCTTTTCCTCATATTTTTTTAATTCTTCCATACGCTCCTCCTGATTTCATGCGGTATTAGCCGCGAATTAAGTTTAAGTTCGGATGTGTAAAATTGCATTTACGCGGTCACGATGGTGCCGTTAATCCGGCCCTGCATGGCGTTGGCGATGCCGTCCGGCTCATTTAAACTGAACACCGCCATTGGCATCCGATGCTCCATGCACATGATGGAGGCGGTCAGATCCACCACTGCCAGCTGCTTGTCGATAACTTCCTGAATGGTGATGGTGTCGTATTTCTTCGCAGCCGGATTTACCTTGGGATCGCTGTCGTAAACGCCGTCGATGGCCTTGGCTAACAGAATACAGTCCGCGTCCATCTCAATGGCCCGCAGAGCGATTCCGGTATCCGTGGAGAAATAGGGATGTCCGGTGCCCCCGGCAAAGAACACGACCATACCGTGCTCAAAGTATTTGTTGGCCCGGTCCTTGGAGAACAGCTTGGTCATGGAGCCGCACTCAAAGGGCGTCAGAATCTGGGTTTTCATCCCCGCATTGCGGAAAATCTCGGACACATAGATGCAGTTCATCACTGTGGCCAGCATGCCGATCTGGTCCGCCTTGGTGCGGTCGATGGCCTCGCTGGTGCGCCCGCGCCAGAAATTGCCTCCGCCGATGACGATGCCCACCTGTACGCCCGCGTCCACGGAAAGCTTTACCTGACGGGCCACTTCCTTTACCGTGTCCTCGTCAAATCCCGTGTGCTTGGGACCGGCGAGCGCCTCGCCGCTTAATTTCAAAAATACGCGATTCATTTTCATACTGATGTGAATCTCCCTTGTAATTGAGTTTTTAAGACGTGTGCCGTCATGCACACGATTTGGGCGGTATAATGCCTGTGGACATTATACCATATCTCCCTCATTTTGCAAAGAAAAAGAAAACTTTTAATTGTTTTCTGTTATTTTTTCATATTTGTCGAAACATTTTACAATTTCTCTTTGAGATTTGGGGAGATATGTAATATAATAGGGCTAATAGACAAAACAGACAAAGGAGGATTTTCCGTGGATTGGTTTCAGAATAAAAAAAAGAAGGCGGTTGAACAGCCGGAGGTAGAGGCGGCCGTTCCCCGGACTGAGGCCGCCGGGGGAGTCCGCGGCAAGCTGGATGAGATCATGTCGGCGGGTCCTGCTTCCAAAGGCGTCGTCATGAAGCTCTATCTGGAAAATTTCAAACATCTGAACAAGATTTTCGGATACGATTACTGCGAGGAGCTGCTCGGTCAAATCACCGCCTATTTAAGCGGGACTGCGGGCGGCAATGTTTACCGCCACATCGGCGTGGAGTTCATACTCGTGCTGGAACAGTTCTCAGAGGGACGCGCTTCTGAGCTTGGCGACGAGATTCTGGAGCGTTTTGATCACGTCTGGACCATCAATGGGATCGACTGCCTCTGCTCCGCTCAGATCGGACTCTGTTCCTATCCGGGACACGCTCAGACGACGGATGAGCTGTTAAAGCGCCTGGATCTCGCGGTGTCCAGCGCCTCTGAGTCCGGCCCCAACCAGCTGGCGGTCTACGACAGCGTGCTGCACACGCAGTTCATGCGCAAACAGGCCATTGCGCATTATCTGCAGACGGCCCTGGAAAACCACGAGATCGAGGTGCGCTACCGTCCCACCTACAATCTGAATACCGGCCGCTTTACCAGAGCGGACTTTTACATGCGCGTATTCATCCAGGGAATCGGTCTCATCGGCGCCGGCGAGTTCCTGCCCATCGCGGAGGACTCCGGGCAGATCCGCGCCATCGGCTATTACGGCCTGGAGCAGGTAGGACGCTGCATCGCGGAGCTGATGGAAGCCGGAAAGGAATTTGACTCCATCTGCATGCCGGTGTCGCCCATTCTGTTCCTCCAGGAGAATTTCCTGGACGAGGTGTCCCGCATCATGGAGAGCTATCACATACCGGCCGGAAAGCTGGCCCTGGAGCTGGACGAGAGCGCCCTTGGCTCCGCTTACTTAAATATCAACATCATCATGCAGGAGCTCTCCGACATGGGCGTGGAGCTGGTGCTCAACGGCTTCGGCTCCGGATATACTCCCATCTCCAGCATCCTGGACCTGCCGGTGCAGACGCTGAAGCTGGAGCGCATGTTCGTGTGGCAGCTGGAGACGGAACCACGCTCCGCCAGCATTTTCGGCGGACTGATTCAGATCGCCAGGGATCTTGGACTGCATATCATCGCGGAGGGCGTGGAGACGGAGAACCAGTTAAACGCCCTGAACAAGTTCGGCTGCGAATACCAGCAGGGCTTCTACTACGCTCCCACCATGAACCAGGATGTGCTGATGAAGGTGATCGGCACGTCTTTGGAGGAATCCCGCCTCACCATCGAGGAAGAGAAATTAAAACTGAAGCGGTGACGGCGGGTGACAGCGGATCCTACAATAAATAGCCGGAGGCAGGTCTCAATGACCTGCCTCTTTTAATGGTTCACCGGATGTGTTCTCCGCAGTCTGGTCCATCACCACCTGCAGATGCCGGTAGGGGATCTGGATTCCTGCCGCGTCGAAGTGCTGCTTGATCAGCCTGCGGATATCGCTGCAGGCCGCGAAGTTGTCGTCGATGTTCTGGGTCCACACCGTGGACTTGAGGATGATTCCGTCCTCCCCCAGTTCCTTCACGGACACCTTGACTTTATCCCCCTCCTCCTTGTTGGCCCGAACGTCCATCACCAGCGGATGTTCGGAGATGGTGCGCTGCATAATCTCAATGGCTTTTTCCAGATCGCTCTCGTAACTCACGGAAATCTCCATGTAATTGCCGATGTAATCGTTATTATAATTGCTGTTCTCCACAATGGCCTTGTTGATCACGCTGTTGGGGATGATCATACGGCTGTTGTGGTAGGTGCGGATCACGGTGTGGCGCACCGTCATATCCTCCACGATACCGGAAATTCCCAGGCTGCTGATGTTCACCTTCTCCCCCAGGTTGAAGGGCCGCGACCAGCTGAGCATGACGCCGCTTACCACGTCGGCCAGAACCTGCTGGGCCGCAAAACCGACGATGGCCACCAGCAGCGAGGAACTGGTCAGCAGGGTGGCGCTGAGGGTCTTGGTGGTGTTGAACAGGCCGCTGGCACAGATAAACGCGATGATGGTCAGGATGGCCTTGGAGATGCTGCGCAGAAATTTGATATGGATCTGCTCGTTGCGCTTTAAAATCATGCTGAACGTCTTATTCAGCACCAGCATGCCCACAAACCAGAGCGCGATAATAATCGCAAGCTTAATTAAAATAATCTCCAAAATGTTCTTCCTTTCACACTGAGTTTAACGGTCCCAGTATACAACATTTCATCCGATATTACAACCCGGGGCATATTCCAGCACATGTCCCGGGCTTTAAAGGCAAATTTCCGAAATTTAATTTAGTACAATTTCTTCTCAAAATGCTGGTAATCCTTGGGATTGTTCCAATCCCCTCCCCAGGAAAAACCGTGGGCCGAAAAGACCTTGAAGGCCAGGTCCTCGTGGGTAATCACGTGGGGCAGGCCGGTGCTCCGGTCAATGTAATCGTTGGCGTTCTCGTGGGACCAGCGGGCTTTTCCGTCCCGGTAGGAGACGTAGGGATTTTGCTGCGGGTTGATATCGATGGCAAAGCCGTAGGCGTGGTTGGAGAGCTTCCCTCCTCCCGTCACCGGGCGATAGTTGAAGCACGAGGTGTTGTTCTTGTCGATGGAGGCCGAGTCGGAGCTCTCCCCGTCGCCGGTCCAGTAGTTGTCCACCAGGTGCATGGACTGAATCTCGTACTCCGCGTCGTAGAACTCCCGGAAAATCTCCAGCACCTCGTCGGCCAGCCCTTTGTTCACAATGATCTCGCCTACCTGGAGCTCATGGTTAAAGTTGTAATGCAGCACCTTTAAATACCGCAGATCGCTCAGAGCCACATCTGGGTTGTCCCGGTAGGACTTCCCGTTGATCCTGCCGTAAACGGCGCCCTCGGTCTTAATCTCATAGGCCTGGAAATATTTCTCCAGATGGTCCATGTCCAGTTCCCGGCTGGTCACCACAGTTCCGGCCGCCACCCCGTCCAGAGTCTCCCACTTGGGCGGCTCGGTTTCCGGCGGCTGCGTGGTCTCCGGCTCCGATGTCTCCGCCTCCGAGGACGCCCTGGCCGCGGCCAGACGCTCAGCCTCCAGGCTGGATTCCATTTCCGCTCTCATGCCGTCCGCCTCCCGGGAGACTTCCATGAGACTGGCGTTTTCCGCGCTCATACGCTCCATCTGTCCGTTCAGAGCGGACACCTTAGCTCCCAAAAAGATCGCGGAAACCAGGAGGCCGACCCCTGCGGCCCCGATGAGTCCCGAAACCAAATGGTTCCGGTTTCTTCTTCTGCTCTGTCTCATGGTCACTCCCCTACCTTACAGTACATCCCCAGCTCCGCGATACAGGTATCGTCGTAGGAGGAGCCCTTGTAGACATCGTCGATCCGATACTCGATATAGCTGGCCGGATAGGGCGGGTCCACCTGCACCACATACTCCCGCTGTTCCGCCGGGAAGGTAATCTGGAAGGAATAGTCGTCCAGAGTGATGGTCAGGGTTCTGGGGCGGTTGTTCCCGTAAAAATACTTTTCATTGCGCCAGTTGCCCAGCTTAAATGTGAGGTAGGTGATGGGCTGCTCCTGATCCAGCTTGTAGTAGATCGTCTCGCCGATGCCCGGGCCTTCCACTCCTTCCTGCCAGGAGGTGACCTCATCCCCGTCCACGGCCATCTCCGGCCCGTTCTGATTATTCTCCTGCTCAATGTTGGAGGTGGAGCCGGACTGGATGATGCCGACTCTGGCGTAACCGGTCAGGTCCGGGGAACCGTCCAGCAGCCATGCTGAGGTAGTTTCGGGAGCAGCGGCCGTGGTCTGTGCGGCCGTGGTTTCCGCCGCGGTCTGCGCGGGCGTCGTCTCTTCGGCGCTTGTCTCCGTCTCAGAGGCTTCGGTCTCCTCCTTTTTCTCCTGCTGGTCGTCCTCCTTCTTGCCGGAATCCCAGTTCTTGTCCTCGTCTTTCGCGATTTCAGTCTCGGTCCCACCCTTGCCGGAAATGGCGTCCAACACCTTCGGCGCCATAAACGCGGCCAGGATGCCAATCACAAGGCAGATGGGGATAATTAGCAGCCAAATGGGGAATTTCTTTTTGGGCTTATCCGGCTTTTTGGGGGAAGGAGCCGCTGTGGATGCCTGCTCCATTCTCCCCTGGTCCGCAGACTCCTGTCTTGCCCCGCACTTGGGACAGAATTTCGCTCCGTCCTTCATTGGAGTTCCGCAATTTTTACAAAACATTCCTGTTTTCTCCTTTTTCTGATGGTATGGCCACCTGCGGCTTACGCCGCCGGTTCACCCGTTTCCGTAAAAACGCTGCAGCGTGTTATAACGCGGTCCTCACTCCTGCAGAAGCACGTCCCACACGCCTATATTAGCCCGCCAGACCGCCTGAAACTGGGATGGCGGCACCGGCGACGTTTCCGTTCCCACCTCGATGGTCAGGCTGGGAATCCCCTTCTTGGAGATCGCCCAATCCTTGTAACCGGCGGGGTCCAGCTTCTCGTAGTTGGCATCCGTGGGGTAACCGGTCAGCGCGCCCACCTGATTGGCCAGCGCCCTGGTCGCCTCCTTTAACTCCCCGGTCTGGCCGAAATACCAGTAGATCACATTTCCCTGCGTGTGATAGCTGACCGTGCGCGCAAATGGATAGCGCTCCGTCAGGGCGATCAGGGCTGCCGCTTCCGGCTCGCTTCCGGGAGCGGTTCCCTTGTAATGGTCCGCGCTGGGCCGTCCCAGGCCGTCGTTGTAGCTCTCCCAGAGGGCATCGAAGTTACGGTTCAAATCCACGCCGCGGGAGTTGGATTTCCAGCGCCGCAGGTAAGCGTTCATATCCTGGGCGCCGTCCAGGCGGCTGATCTCCAGCACCCGTTCCCGGGTTTCTTCCGTCAGACAGCCCTCCAGCCCCATCTGGCTGATGGACACGCCGTCCGGGTTGATCATGGGCACCACATGGAACGCTGTGGTTCCTGCCGTGATTCCCGGGTAATTCTGAATATTTCCCAGAAATTGGGACGTCTGCTTCATCACCAGCTGGGTGGTCATGTATTCCCGCGCATGGATGGAAGCTGTCACCAGAATGTGCCGTCCGGCCTTCTCCGGGTCCCCGATCACCAGATGCCACAGAGAACGCCCGTCCGGCGTATCCGTCAGGGATTCCAGTGTGACCAGGTCCGGATAACCGGCCTCCATGGCCTGAAGGTCCCGGGTCATCTGGTCGTAAGTGTACATCTGCGGATCGGAATCCACGATCAGCTCCTGTGGCAAGGCCGACTTCGCGGGCGGCTCCGCCTGGTTTTCCGGACCGGGGGCAGACTGCGCCGTGGCGCTCTCCTGTTCTGCTCCGGCCTGCGAAATTCCTTCCGGCAGACCGGTGTTTCCGGTCTGGGCCGCGCCGGACATTTGGTCCGCGCTCCCGGCCTGGTTTACACCGTCTGTCTGTCCCATACCCCCATTCTGGCCTTCGACCGGCGTTTGTCCGGCATTCCCGGCCCGGCCTTCCGCCTTCTCCCCGGGCGCACTGGCCTGCAGGGTTTCCCGGTCCGCGGCAGCCAGTTGAATTTCCGTCTCCATTTCCACCTTCCCTTCCCCTCCGGAAACCGCCATCCGGCCGGAAGATTCGGCGGAGGCTGCGAAAATGATTCCTGCGCAGACCGCCGCTGTCAGGACGACGGCGGTGATTCCTGCGATCCATACGGTTTTAGACATGGCTTCCTCCTAATAACTTAAGTATGAAGCCAGGGCATAACCCGTGTAACCGTTATAGGTGATCTTGTAAAATCCGTTTCCGGCAGTGGACACGTAGCTCACGGCAGCTCCAAGGGGGATCTTGCAAATCTCACCGGCGCTGGTGGAATCGCTGGTCCGCAGGGTGATGAACTCGTTGCAGTTTACCACATACATCGTGTCATACGCTGCTTCTCCGGCGACAGCGCTTCCCGGAGTCTCGCTGAGGTAGGAGGCGAGGGCATACCCGGTCTGGCCGTTGTAAATCACCTGATAAAATCCGTTTCCGGCAGTGGATACATAGCTCACGCTGGCTCCAAGTGGAATTTTGCAGATTTCCCCGGAGGTGGTGAAATCGCCGGGCCGCAGGGTGATAAACTCGTTGCAGTTCACCACATACATCGTCTTATACGTCGCCCCATTGCCGCCCGGATCCTGGGCCGGGACCGTGCTCTGAGTTTCCGGCGCTGTCTGGGAATTTTCTTCCGGCTGCTCCGTGGACGCGGGCTGAGTCTGATCGGAAACCGTGGTTTCCACAGCGGCCGCGGTGGTTTCCGGCTCCGTTTCAGCCTCCGCCGCCGAGGTTTCCTGCTCCGCGGCGGTTGTTTCCTTCCCGTCCGCTTCCTCCTCCGTCTGCTTCTTCTGATCGCCGTCCGAGGCCCCCCATCCGTCGCTGCCGCCGTCCGCAACCTGGGCCGCTGCGCCCTTGTCCTTACCCTTGCTCCACACAAAATAAGCGGTTCCTCCGGCCATGGCTGCCACCAGCAGCAGACAGATGATAATAAAGGGCGCCGCGGACATGAACCTGCTGC
>OJKJ01000305.1_pt1 | contig 31222 bp, 21 predicted proteins | sample 1596491 | NCBI WGS metagenome assembly OJKJ01 (sample SAMEA4350160, study PRJEB24818) | metagenome | biome: human; feature: gut; material: faeces | place: Denmark | collected 2013-09 | reverse complement strand
GACGAAAGACTCATATACACACCCCACCACCCCGTCCGCTGGCCGTTCCGGCGGCGTCCTCACCTGCTTAACTAAATGACACAACCGTGTGAGCAGTAACGTTACTCCGTCATAATTCTGATAATTTCCTTATCCGTCTCCTTCATGCCTTCCTTCCCCAGACGGCCGATATTGCGGATCGTGTTTTCCACGCCTTTGGCTACAAGACCGTCACCGCCGTAGAACTGCTGGCCTTTCTTGTACATCTTATAGCCCAGTATCCCGGTATCCACCGCAACCGCTATCTTTGCCGCGCAGGAGGCTTTGGCCCCGTCACAGACGATTCCCGATGTTATGGCCAGAGCGTTAACCAGAGTGTGGGCAACCACCTTCAGATCGCCGCCTTCCAGGTAGGCAATTCCCGCGCCTGCGCCCGCACCTGCGCTGACAGCTCCGCAATAGGCGGACAACCGTCCAATTCCTGTCTTCTGATGAAGTGTCACAAGATTGGATAACAGGAGCGCCCGGTACAGCTTTTCCCTGCTGCACTTCAATTCTTTTGCATATTCAATTACAGGCAGTGACGCCGTCATTCCCTGATTTCCGCTGCCGGAGTTAATAATAACAGGCAGGTCACAGCCGTTCATCCTTGCATCGGATCCTGCCGCCGCCATCGCCTTAGCCCTGTTCTCAATCCTGTCTCCGTATTCCTCCATCAGAACACGGCCGATGTTGGCGCCGTAGTCTCCGCGCAGGCCTTCCTCGGCAATTGCCGTATTATATGCAATCTGACGGTCCAGGACGGCTTTTACGTCCTCCAAATCTGCCGTATCGGCAAAATCATATATCTTCTCGATTGTCAGCAGGGAATAGTCGGGGGCGTCACAATCCTCTTCTTCTCCCGCCTGCTTTTCAAACAGGATTTTACCGTCTTTTTCTATCTCTATAATATTCGTATGCTCCTGCGCAATTCTCACCCGTGCGCGGGAACCGTCCTTCTTTGCCGTCACCGCCATATCCAAAAGGTAGGGCGTGTCGAGAGGCTCCACCGTTATCTCAACTTTCTCCATATAAGCGCCGAGGCCCGCTATATCCTCGTCCGTAACCTTTGACAGCACTTCCAGTTCCAAATCTTCTCTTCCGGCCAGGATGCCGACGGCTGCTGCCGCCTCAATTCCCCGGCGCCCGCCGGAATTAGGCACAATTACGCTTTTTACATTTTTTACAATGTTGCCGCTGACCTCCACCAGAACCTTATCCGGCAGGACCCCCAGCACCGATCTGGCTTTTGCGCTGCAATAGGCCAGGGCAATCGGTTCCGTACATCCCATTGCCGGAACCAGCTCACGTTCCAATATCTCCACATACGTCTTATAACAAATATTATCCTTCTCCATTTATGAAATCCTTTCCCCTTCTTATCGGAACAGTTCTGTCGACAAATAGCGTTCACCCGTATCGGGAAGAACCGCAACAATCCGTTTCCCTTCGTTTTCCGGCCTCCGTCCCAGCACAACTGCCGCCCACAGAGCTGCGCCGGACGAAATTCCCGTCAGAAATCCCTCTTCACGGGCCGCAGCTTTTCCGAGCCGGTAAGCGTCTTCTTCCTTTGCCGTAATAATTTCGTCGTAAATTCCCGTATCGAGTATTTCCGGTATGAAGCCGGCGCCGATACCCTGAATGCCGTGCGGTCCCGGAGCTCTCCCGGAAAGAACCGGTGAGCCTGCGGGTTCCACCGCCGCCACATAGACGGACGGATTCATCTCTTTCAGATAGCGGGCCGTCCCGGTAATCGTCCCCCCGGTACCCACTGTTGCCACAAATATATCCACTTTCCCGTCCGTATCCTCCCAAATCTCAGGACCGGTACTATGATAGTGTGCGTCAGGATTGGAGGGGTTGGTAAATTGTCCTGCAAGCCAGCTGTTATCCGTTGTCTTCTGAAGCTCTTCTGCCTTTTCTATGGCTCCCTGCATGCCCTTTTTCCCGTCCGTCAATACCAGCTCAGCCCCATGCGCCTTTAACAGCATCCTGCGTTCCTCACTCATACTGTCCGGCATGACAATCACCGTTTTGTAGCCCCTGGCGGCAGCTACGGCAGCCAGTCCCACACCCGTATTACCACTTGTCGGTTCTATGATAACCGAGCCTCTTTTCAGGATTCCCGCCTTCTCCGCGTCCAGTACCATCTGCAGTCCTACCCTGTCTTTGGCGCTCCCGGCCGGATTAAAGCACTCCAGCTTAGCAAGGATTTCAGCGTTTACCCCCTCTGCCTTTGCCAGTCTTCTGAAATTCACAAGCGGGGTATGTCCTACCAGCTCTTCAATACCCTGATATATTTTGCCCATGGCGGCTCCCTCCTTTTTCCGTCAGCAGGTTGCTCCCCCTTTGAGATGAACCTGCGCATTAATAATCTCATCTTTTCGTTCCAGCAGCTCATTCCCTAAAAGCTGGGCTTCCACATTTTCAAATCCCAGTCTCTCAATCGTATCGGAAAAGCGCTCTCCGGTGATTCCCTGCTCACGGAACAAAAGAATCGCTTTTTCCAGAACCTCAAGCACCTCTTCTTCCGATTTGAAAATCTTCCCAAGCTCCCTGCCTTCGGCCGTTCTCTTGCCCCATCTGCCGCCGATTACGGCCTTAAATCCCTTTGTCTCTTCCGTCACCGCGTCAAATGGACATTTGCTTGTACAGCGTCCGCAGTTATTGCATTCCTCTTCAGGTATGCGGACCGTGCCGTCCTCCACGGCCGCCGCGCTGACGGGACAGGCGTCCACTACCACACAGCTTTTGCAGCCCTTGCAATTATCCGCATCGTTTGCCGGTATGCTCTGTCCGATGATACCGAAATCATTCAGGTCCGGCTTTACACAGTTATTCGGACAGCCGCCAACCGCTATTTTGAATTTGTGGGGCAGCTTCACCTCATGGTAGCCTTTATAGAATCTGGTATGTATCCGGTCTGCCAGTGCAAATGTGTCACACAGTCCATACTGGCATGTGGTTCCTTTGCAGGAAACGACCGGCCGGACTTTAGATCCGGTTCCGCCTGTCTCCAGGCCAGCCTCAGCGACACATTCCCTGAACGGTTCAATATTCTCATATGGAATACCCGTTACCTCTATTGTAAGACGGGTTGTCAGTGCAACATGGCCGTCCCCGTATTTCTCCGCTGCTTCCGCTATTTTGGCACTCTCTGCCGCCGTTATCTTTCCGTTTCTGGTGATAATCCTGCCGTTAAAGCAGTCGGTACCTTTATTATGCAGGAAACCAAGCGCCTTGACTCTGGTAATGTCCTCCGGGCTGACTGTAACCTCCTTGCACTCTGCCTCGATAAGCCCCTCTGCCGCCAGAAAATTCTCCAGCAGCCTGTAGGAGATTTCAACCGTCTTGTAGCACCGGCTGTCCTCCTGCGTATATTTTTCTTTCAGTACGGAACATTTTGTGCTTCCCAGCTCTCTCTCGAACGTCTGGCAGAAGTTTGCACACTTTTCTTTGAACCCTTCCGTTGCATGCGCCCGTTCCTCCACCAGAAACATGCTGATAACCGCCATGGCGCTGCTCAAGGCTCCGCAGGTCCCGCCACAGCCCATACCTCCGCCGAATCCGCTGACCAGACGGAATGAGTCCTCATTCAGTCCGAGATGATATTCCTCATTTGCTGCGCGGAGTATGGTTTCCGCACAGTTATAGTCCTTTTCCAGATAATAACGGCGTAATTTATGGTTGTTCATTTGTATTTTCCTCACTTCTATATTTATATATCTATGCGTCAGGTGTGCGCCTGCGAAGCGACGGCGCAGCGGACCCTGCGGCTAGCTTTGCAGACGTGCGCCCGGCGTGGATAGCGGGCGCTGTATGCACAAGTACATAGAGGACAGACTGCTAGCTCCGAAGTCCCTTTTTCTCCATGATTTCCCTGAGTTCATCCACGACTGCGCCCAGCTCCTTGCCCTCTTCATCTATGATAATATCGGCATACCGCTCAAAATATGAAACTCTTTCATTATAAAGTTCTTCCAGCGTCATCCCCTCTTTCAGAACCACGCCCCTGTCTACTACATCTCCCAGTCTGCTGCATAATTCTTCATAACTGATTTTAAGGTAAACCACCGGACCAAGAGATTTCAGGTTTTCCATGGCTTCTTTACCATATATCACGCTGCCCCCGGGAGCGATTACGGCCCGGTTTGCCCTGAGTCCTGCATTGACCCGGTTTTCCACCTCCATAAAGCCGTCAAGTCCCTGCTCTTTGATAATTTCTTTTAGCAGCTTTCCTTCCTCCTCCTGGATCACAATATCCACGTCAATGAAGGAATAACCAAGACGCTTTGCAAGCAGAACGCCTACCGTACTCTTTCCTGCGGCGGGCATGCCAATCAGTGTTATGTTATTCTTCCGGCTGTCCTTTGTATTATCTTTCATATTTTCCTCCCGGCCTCTTTTTATTTCCCCTTGCAGGAACAGTTTTCTTTCTCACACTGTAACCGAAGGTTCCCAGCAGACTGGAAAGACCATAATATTCTCCATGGGAATAGACAATCGGAGCCGCTTTTTGAAGTTCAAATCTGCCCTGTTCATTTAAATATGCCTCGTCAACATCCACTGCCACAACTCTGGCAAGAAACATGTGATGGGAACCCAGCTCCCTGATCTCCGATACGCGGCACTCGATATTGACGGGACTTTCTTTAATCAGCGGGACGTTCACCTCCTGCGCCGGGATGGGGGTCAGTCCGGTCTCCTTCCATTTATCCGTGTCTCTGCCTGACTTTACTCCGCAGTAATCGGTAGCCCGGACCAGTTTTTCCGTCGTCAGGTTTATGACAAATTCGCCTGTTTCTTTCAGCATCCCATAGGAATACCGCTCCGGCCGTACGGATATATATGCCATGGGAGGGTTCGTGCAGACGGTTCCTGTCCAGGCAATTGTAATAATGTTGCTCTTTCCTTCCCGATCCGCCGCGGTCACCATAACGGCCGGAACCGGATATACCATATTTCCCGGTTTCCAGAGCATGCGGCCATTACCGGTGCTGTTTTTATTGTCTTTTTTCTCTCTCATTTCAGTTATCCTCTTTACTCTAAACCTACTATGTATCATAGCAAAAAATGAGGGTAATGTATACCCTCATTTCAGCCTGAGAGAATCAGTGTTACTCTATACAGCTTGCCGCCTTTTGGCATGGTGTGAACAGTAAGGAATCAGTAAAGTTCTGTATAAATTTTCAGCACCCGGGCTTCATCCAGAAAAACAAAATTGTTGCCCATAAGACGGCCCTGTGTTTCCATGACGTTCCTTGTGAAGTCTTTAAGTTCAGACTTCGTCACGCCGTATTTATGCAGCGGCTTTTTAGGAAGAATCTGGTCCAAAAGTTGTTCCAGGCAGTCGTATACATCCCTTACGGGGCAGTCGAGGAGGCCTGCCAAATATGTATTTAACACTGCAATTTCCCCATCTTGACGGATTTCCATATAATTTTTCAAAACACCGGTGAACATAGCATAGTTGCTCTCTCCATGAGGCACATGATATTTTCCGCCCAAAGGGTAACTCATGGCATGAACCGCTGCACAGCCTGCGGTTCCGAAGGAAAGACCCGCATAGTTGGAAGCAGTGAGAAAGTCGTTCAGCAGCGGAATCCGGGCATCCCTGCCCTCCCTGGCGATGGTCTGATAACCGCGGATTATCATCTCAACAGCCTTATATCCGAAAAGTTTCGTGTACGTTGTTGCTTTGGGGGAGAGAATAGACTCCACCGCATGAACCAGTGCATCGATGGAGCTTGCTGCAAACACGCCAAAGGGAAGCCCCTCTAAAAGCTGCGGGAGCAGCACAGCCGCATCTGCATACATAGCCGGTCCAACCAGACCCATTTTCGTATTAATACGGGTGCGGTTCAATATGGAGATATTCGTGACCTCACTGCCGGTTCCACAGGTGGTGGGCACAATGATTAAGGTACGGCGCTTTGGCAGCGCCGGAGCCATATCGTAGAGGCAGTCGATGCTCTCGTCTCCGGCCACTGCCAGAACCTTGGCAATATCAATGACTGTTCCTCCGCCGATGGCAATAACCCGTTTACATCCTGTTTTTTTCATATCCTGCATGATGGCTTCCGTCATGGTGTCGGTGGGCTCGCCGATCCCGTATTTTTCCTGATATAGTACACGGCAGCCTAAATTCATGGAGCCGAAATAGGGCTGGTAAATGTATTCGTTGGTCAGGATGAGGTCTGTTTCACAAAGGCGGAATTCATCTGCAAATTCCTGACAGCTGTTAAAGCTGTGCAATTCCGGTTTCCAAATTATCTCTATCATAATGTACCATTGCCTCCCGTCATCTGTTTATCCGCCTTATCCTGCTTAATCATACGTGGGATAGCTATAAATATTGGAATAATAACGGCAATAAGAGCAATATTTCCAAGGAGCGTATAGCCCTTTTTCACAATTACCATAAGTCCCACCTGGGAAAGAATACCGCATGTCAGCAAGAAACCCAGGGACAGGATAAAGAACTTTGCTCTGTGGGAGAGCTTCTCCGTCTTCCATACACCGGCCCATCTGTTGGAAATGTTGAAAGTAAAGCTGGGGGCTGTGGACGCTACCGCAAAAATTACTACAACCCAGTAAACAGCAGTAAGTACACCCGGAAAATAATTCTGGCAAATCATTAAAATTGGGGTACCCTGCATGACATCCGGCATGAAAGGCAGTACAATGGCCCCAGTAATTGCAAACAGCGCCGTAACGAGAACGCCGATCATGATGCCGGAGCCGATGGCGTCCCGGTTATCACGGATTTGATCTGAATAATTGCTCAGTGTGGAACCCCATGCTGAAGTATTAAAACAGTAGGAAAGGAACATCAGAAAATGAGCTTTTACTGTTGTGCCTCCCCAGTCCAACCCTTCCTGGAAGTTTCCAATCCTGCTCACCAGCACATCGCCGCGGATTGCGATGACGGAAATCAAAATAACTCCAAGGCACAGAATAAGGGAAACCGTCATGATTGTATTAAATTTCCGGAGAAAGCCTGCTCCATAAATAGTCAGAACGGCAAAGAGCAGGATACCCATGGCACTGCCCACCAATACAGGAATGCCCAGGAGAGCATGCATAAGCTCGGTGAACAGAGCAACTGTGGCAGCTACATTGACCAGACCTTTCAGCATGGTGAAGATATCAAAAAATACTGTTACGCCGCCTCTAAGCAGCGGGTTGGCATCTGGTTTATGTAAGCCGTAAAGCGCCAGGTAGTATTGATTATAATTTTTAACCTTGTAAATGCGGATAAATACCAGGCTGATAGCACAGAAAAAAGTCATAAAGGCAAAAAAGATTGAAAGCCATACCAGGGACCAGCCGCCGCCAAGAGTTACAATATAGGCGGACGCATAAACGCCGGAGGCCATGTTAGCGCCGCAATAGGTGCCGAACATCAATGCTCCTATGCCGAACCAAATGGAAAAAGTTTTGGCAAATCCGCTCTTTTTTAAATATTCCATAATTGAATCTCCTTTCATTTAGAATGGCTGCCTCATTTGTTAATTTAAAGATTCCGAATTATATTTTATTTTTCTTATGGGCTGGGCCGCATATCGAATGGCTGCCTGGCGTACCCATTCAAGGCGTGAATCATCAATGTCTGCGGGAACCGTACAGTCGGCGCCCACCATAGTCCCCACCTGGCCGGCCTCATCAAGAATCTGATACGTGTATTTCTCAACCTCTTCCCGCGTTCCTTTGTAGAGAACCCCCTTCTGTTCAAAACCGCCGAAAACAGCCTTACCGCCAAAAAGCCTTTTGCCCTGGCTTAGAGAAACCTTTTCCGTATGGACATCCCAGTTATAGGCGGCGGCATTAAAGCCGGTAAACAGATTGAGATCGTTCCCCTGTCCGATAAAACCGCAGATATGGAGTATATTCACATCGCTGAGTTTATTGGCGTCATCCAGGACAGCTTTTTCAAAAGGTGAAATATAGGTACGGTAAATCTCTTCCGGAAAAAAGCCGGCCTGGTTGTTTACACTCAGATAGATTCCGTCTACTCCGCACTCCTTTATGAGAAGGCGGTTTAATTCCATAATTCCCTCGCTCACAGTCTTGCAGGCTTCCCCAAGCGCCTCCGGATCCTCTTTGATAAAGCGCTTAATTACAGTCTCCGGACCTCCGAGTCCGGGCCTGCGTCCTTCCGGCAGCGCACTGCGCAGAACCAAAGTAGGAGAAAAGCTGGTGGCATAAACCGGAGCGTCGCTGTCGGCGTAAATCTCACGTACCCGTTTTGTCAGCTCCAAAGTCCGCTTCATAAATCCAGAGCCCGAAGATAGCGGTTCAATTTTTCTTAAATCGGCTGCTGTCTTTACAAAGGATGCCTCCACCGGCATAAGCATCAGGGAATCGTTCATCACCTTTGCCACATCGGGATCAAAGAGCTTGCGGGCAATTCGGTGGCCCTCGATATTTTTTTCAAAAACCTCATCATCTTCGATACCCTTACCAAAATCCGTCCAGTCCTCCAGGAAATGATGGAAGAAAGCAACCGGAACGCGATCCACCGGCTTGTTCGCCAGAACGTTAAGAAATCTTTCATGTTTTGTCATAGCAGAATCTCCTTTGTTTGATTTTTTATTGACATTTTCGATATAAAAAGCTTATCATATAAGTGTTCATTTGGATAATATATATAAAAACCGGCCATATGAAAAAAAGCTATATCAGGATAGAAGGGAGAATCATCTTGAAAATTAAGGTTCTGGAATATTTCATTACGCTGGCGGAATCACAGTCTATCAATGAGGCGGCCGGGAAGCTGTATATTGCCCAGCCCAGCCTCACAAAAGCTCTGCAGCTGTTTGAGGCGGAGATCGGCACTCAGCTGTTTCAAAGAAAAAAAACGGGAATACAGCTTACTGAAGCCGGAAAGAGAATTCTTCCGGAGGCAAAGCAGATGGTAGAATATTATAACGGTTGGCTTAGCCTTTCTGAAAAACTTCCCCTGCGCGCTGTAGATATTTATATTCAGGCCTCTTTTCCCAATTTCCTCCTTCCAAAGGTAGTTCTGCAGTTTAAAAAACTGCACCCCAGCCTGCAGATTAATTGTGAGGTCAGCCGGACGCCTGAGCAGTACATCTCCCAGGACACAGAACGGCCTGTTCTGTCTCTTTTTGTATGCGGACAGAAAGGATTGATGGAGAAATGCGTAAAGGCCCAAGGAACGCCTCCCATCGTTCTGTTTCAGGGAGAATACTGCTGTCTTGTAAATAAACACAGCAGCCTAGCAGAAAAAGAAACCGTAGTTCCCCAGGATTTAAAGGAACATTATCTCGCCTTAAAGTCGCGGCTGGAAGCCCCCTCAACAGCTATGCAGCCCGTTCTGGATGAAATTGTTCCGGTTATCTCCCCTTCCCAGGTGATTCAGACGGAATCTGTGGACAGTGTGATTAATCTGGTCCGGACACAGTCTGACGTATACGCCCTTTCCTATTATCCGATTCTGAAGAGGTACCCGGGAGTATCGGAGGGAGAAATTGTCTCTCTCCCCTTTAAGGGCGATTATACAAAGGGAGACTTTTGTCTGTTTTATTCCAGGAAGGCATACCGTCAATATCCGGTCCTGCAGGAGCTCGTTACGGCTATCCAGGATGCCGCCGCCCAGTTTCTCGCTGAGAATTAATGAATCATAAATGCTGCGGACTGCCAAATACAGTTCCGCTTGATATATCCAAAGCTGCATTATAATACAACGGAAGGGCAAAGCCATAAACCTGGCATTACCCTTCCGTTACTAATAATATATCTTTTTAATTTTTAGCAGAATCTGAAAATTATCTTATTGTTCCGTCGCCACCATCAGCCCCGGCACCAGCTGTTTTTTCCTGGAAACAACCCCCGGCAGACTGACAATATGCTCTTCCTTATCCATCTCTTCATCCCCTAAGTGGAACGCTTCCCCTGCCAGCTGTTTGGCTCCCTGCCCGTCGCAGATCAGTTCCGTGGACTCCGTAAGGATATTCGTCAGCATAAAGAACATCATATCGACTTTCTCATCCTCCCTGGCCCTGTCCATATAGGTCAGCATTCTGCTTTTCAGTTCGTTCAGCTCGCCGGCATTCAGAGATGTGATCTGTCCGACACCGAACGCAATCTTTCCGGCCGTAAAACGCTTGAAGTCCTGATAAAAGATTTCCGCATCACTCTTTCCCTTCAGCTTGCTGCCGGCGGCAAACATCTTATTAGCCAGCTGCTCCACATCAATCCCGGCGATAGCCGCAAGCTTCATCGCCGCATCTTTGTCCACCGGCGTGCAGGTCGGTGAGCGGAAAAGAAGCGTATCGGAGATGATGGCGCTGCACAGCAGTCCCGCAATCTTATTTTCTATTGTAACTCCCGCTTCTTTATACATCTGATATATAATCGTAGCCGTACAGCCCAGCGGCTGGTTCCTGAAAAATACCGGTCCCATTGTCTCAACCGTGCCAAGGCGGTGATGATCGATGATTTCCAGAATATTGGCATTCTCCATACCGTCCACTGCCTGGCTGCGTTCGTTATGATCCACAAGTATCACATTCTTGCCTCTGGCCCCCAGCAGGTTCCGCCGTGATATCATCCCCTTATACTTCCCATTCTTATCGAGTATCGGGAAATCACGATGGCGTTTGCTCGCCATCACTTCCTTGATGTCATCGATATAATCATCCGTATCAAAGGTGATTAAGTTTTCTGTCTTCATGAAAAAGCTGATCGGCATACTCTGGTTGATCAGACGGGCCGCCGTATATGTGTCGTACGGTGTCGTAATTACGGTACAGCCCCTCTCCTGAGCCAGTTTTTTAATTGTCATGGATACACCTGCGCCCTCGCAGACGATAATACATCCTGCCTCCATCTCGATCGCGCAGAGCTGTGACTCATACCGGTTGCCCAGGATTACCAGATCATGTTTCTCAATGTAGTATTCCATCATATCCGGGTTTGCAGCGGCAATCAGAACCTTTCCTTCTTTGAAATATTCCCTCTCATCGCCAATCAGCATCGCCCCTTCCAGGGTCTCGATAATATTCGTATACTGGGTACATGCCTTCGAGAGAATGCTGCTGTCATATACATTCATATAGGAGCGCGTTATATCCCCTACTGTGATCAGCCCCTCCAGCACATTGTCCTCTGTTACGGCCGGAATCGTCACAACACCGGCGTCCTGCATCAGATTCCATGCTTTTTTCAGGGAAATATTCTTTGCTACGCCTTTTGTCTCTCTTATCTCTATGTCCTTTACCTGTGTTTTAACTGTCTGGGTTTCTTTCGGAGCTGCCATCCCGAAATAATCAAGCACAAACTGGGTCTCCGAATTGACGTGGCCGGCCCGGCCCGGCACATATTCCCCTCCGGATGTTATCTGCTTCAAATTCGCGTAACAGATGGCAGAGCAAATGGAATCCGTATCAGGATTTTTATGCCCGATTACTATGGTCTTTTTCGTTTTATCAACTGTCATGCGGCCTCCTAAAATTTAATAGTCCTGTCATATCTATTCAAAATTGTCTCTTTCTTACTGTCCCCGTCACATATGTGAACGGTAACCTTTCTTTCTCAGGTATTTTTCAGTATAGCACATTTGCAGTATACCGAACAGCTACCTTTTTGTATTTTTTACGGTTCAAACGGTGAAAGAGACGCTTTCCCGGCCTTTTAACGCCGGCTTACAGGAAGGTCAGGCAGAACCGGCCGGATATTCCGGCTGCTCTGCCTGACCTTCTTCTGCGGCTGCTTACCATTCTGCCGCTTTATTCGGTTGATGCCGTTCCCCGGCGGATGCATTGCATGGGTAAAGAGCTTTTAAGCTATTTACGGTCCGCCACGGTATCTCATTGCTTATTTGCACCTATTCACCGTTTGGCTCCGGTTCTTTAGCGCTTACTTCCGGTTTTTTACCGGCTGTTTCCGGCTCTTTATCGTCCGTCTCCGGTTCCTTCCCGGCTGTCTCCGGCTCTTTATCGTCCGTCTCCGGTTCCTTCCCGGCTGTTTCCGGCTCTTTATCGTCCGTCTCCGGTTCTTTATTGTCCGTCTCCGGCTCTTTATCGTCCGTCTCCGGTTCCTTTCCGGCTGTTCCGGACTCTTTATCGCTTTCCTCCGGCTCTTTGTTATCGGGTTCTGCCTTATTGCCGCTATCCTCCGTCTTATCGACTGTTACGTCGGGTTCCGGTTCTTTCGCGGGCGGTGAAACATTTTCGCTCGGGACAGCCGCCGCGCCATTATTGTCTGGCTCCTCCCGCTCTGTAACCCTCCCATTTTCATCGGTGTATACCGCAAAACTCAGTTCATCATATCCCTCTGCTTCAATGGTTACGGTGTTTTCTTCTTCTGTATTAAATCCATTTATGCTGAAGTCGAGATATTTTAATCCGCCAAAGGATTCATCCTCCGACACCTTGTATTTGTCCTCATCATTTGAAGAAATTGACCAGCTGCTGTATTCGTAAGTCCGTCCGTTCACCTGTATCTCTGTCTTATCTTCCTTCTTAAGTATTGTCAGATATGCTGCCAATTCTTCTTCCGTCAGATTCTTAAAAGATACACGATAATATTTTCCGCCTAATACTGAAGTTTTAAGCTCTGCCTTCTTTACATCCGGCGGAGTCAGTTTATCGGACGGAGCCGGTCCGTCTTCTCCTGCAATCCCGCCGTTCTCATCCAGAGTCACTTTGAAGCTTATGTCTTCGTAGCCCTTTACCTTAACATTAACCGTATTATCTCCTTCACCAAAGCCGTCTTTGCTGAAATCCAGGTATGTGTTGTCCGATACGGTATATTTCTGTTTGTCTGCCGCCATTATCAGCCAGGAGCTATATTGATATTTTTGGCCGTTCACCTCGATTTCTGTTTTGTCATTGTCAGCAAGCGCCTTCAGGTAATTCCGTAATTCTTCATCATTTAAGCCAGTGAATGATACCCGGTAGCATCTGCTGTTATAGAGCGACGCCGGCTCTGCCTCCGGAGCAGTCAGCAAGCCGGCCGGCGGTTCCTCAGACCCGCTGTCCGTAATCTCCCCGTTTTTATCCAGATAAACATCAAAGTTCAAATCATCACAGCCCTCTGCTTCAATCGTTACGGTATTCTTTCCTGCCGTAAAACCATTGATGCTGAGATCCAGGTACTGCCTGGTTCCATTTGTCTCGTTATCGGATACGGTATATTTATACTGATCGCTTGTTCCTATGGAAAATCCGCTGTAGGTATATTTTTCCCCATTCACCTGAACTGCCGCCTTGCCGCTGTCCTCAAAGAGCTTCAGGTAATTCTCCAATTCCTGCCCGGAAGCTGCTTTAAATGATACGCGGTAGTATTTTCCGTTGAGTAAGTCCGATTTTTTCTCTACTTTATCCAGCTCAGGTGCGGTCAGTGTTTCGGGAGGATTCTGGTTCTCTTCTCCCTTATTAATCCTGAATTCCAGCGTTTTAGGCGTGTAATCTTCCGACCATACAGTTACCATATAGACTCCGGACTCTTTAAAAAGCCCTTTCTGAAGTACAAAGCCAAATTTACCGGGAATATAGTTATCGTCCCCAAACAGTGAACCTTCCGTATCGGAAGTCACTTTCCCGCTGCTTCCGTCCGGTCTCTTAAGCTCGATTCCCTTCAGGTTCTTCATGAAGTCTCCTCGCAGCGTGTTCTGGCTCTCATCCCCCTCTCTGCAGGCCGCAATCACATGCACGTCCTGGCCGGTATAGTATGCCGACTCATCCTCCGCGCCTTCTTTCGCCGCCGGGTTCGGATCCGCCAGTGACAGTTCAAACTGCTCCGGTGTTTTACTTATATGAATCTGTGCCACAGCCGTCTGGTATCCCCCGGAAACCACTCTCAGCTCATGAACTCCCGCCGTTAGCTGGACACTTCCTCCTGCTGTCCCCTTTGTTGCAGAATAGATGGTAGCTTTTCCCGTCTCCTCGTCAAATAGATATCCGGCCAGATAGCTGTCGCTTCGCAGGGCAATGGCGCTGCCGTCCAGATAGAACTTTGTATTTTTATTCAGGTATGACGGATCCGAACTGCAGCTCAGCACGAGATCTTCCCCCAATGCTCCGTTAAGACCTTCAAGCCGGGGCGCCCGTTTCCCCGTCATCTCAGAGAACAGGAATGAAGAGCCAAGAAGTCCGTCCTCTAAAACACGCTTCACCTGATACGGACGGTTTTCGGTCTTTCCTTGGCCGCTGTCTGCGTACCGGCGGAAGGTGAGCGCCGTCCCGTCTCCGAGTCCCGCATCCTTTACCGCATTCAAATACGCAGTAAAATCATACAGCTCCTCCGCATTCTCATCCATTACCGCTACCGGGCTCTGTGCCTCCCAGCGCGCGAGAACGGCATCGGCATCTTTGTTTGTCATTCCAAGCTTTTTAAGTATCAGCGCATTGGCAATCAGATCATGGTCAAATATCAGGAATGCGTTAATACTGCCGCCCCCGGATGAACCGGATTCCCCCGATGAGCCGGATGAACCGTTCCAGGATGCGCCGGAAACCGCATCGGCTCCGGAAGCCGAACTGCCGGAACGTTTACCAAATACCGTAACGGCAGAACCGATCTCAACGGATTTCGTCATTGTCTTGTACCCGTTGGCGTAAGCTGTAACCGTATATATTCCGGCTTCATCCGTGACAATCTCTTCCTTCGTATTAGTGCCGCAGATGTGGAGCATATTCCCTATCTCATACCACTCACTTATATTTTCCAGCTCTTTTGTCTTTCCGGACGGTGTGGTCAGCTGCACCCTGTAAATCGGGGACAGGATTTCATTTCCAAACGCCGCTCCGTCTTCCCCCTCTATTGTAAAAGCAAAGCACTCTCCCGGCTCAGGATTCAGGTTCAGCGTATTTAGTTTCATTGTAAATGTCCTGCCGTCAACAAGGTGAACCGGCACCGTCATCGCTGCGCTGCTGTATCCGGATACCAGATTTAACTGGTAGCGGCCTCTGGAAAAAAGATTTGTCTGCGGAAGACTGATTTTCAGCACACCCGTTTTTCCGTATGTATTTTCCGTGGTCTTCCTGAATGCCAGTTCACTGTTAAGAATCCTGTTTTCCTGATCCAGGGCCTTTATTGTCTTGAGTTTGTCAAACCACTCTTCCTGATCCTTTGTCTTAAGTGAAAGCTTGACCGTAATCTCCCCTGTTCCCGTCTTTTGATCAATCAGAGTATCCGGAACATAATACGCGGCAGGCGTCTCCTCTGACGCATTTCCTCTCCGGTCGCTCAGATCAAATGTGGTTCTCTCCGGTTCGGTTCTGACCTGCCCGTTCTTATCATAGACGTCCAGATAATAGTCAAATCGTGATACCGGTCCATTCGTAAGTATTGCTTTTGGCGCATTGGCCGGATCACCGGCGTCAGGCGCTTTCGACGCGGCTGCGGCTGCAAGCTTCACCGTCTGCTCTCTGCCGTCACTGTCTCTTGTCACGGTGACGGAGCCTGGTTTCAGCACAGTGCTTTCCCACTTCACAACCGAACCGTCATCATCTACTTTGGTCAGTGTGCCGGTTACATCAGTGCCGTCTATCCTGACTCGATAATCATCAATATTTCCATCTTCAAATGTAATGACGGCATATCGCGTCCATCCCAGATTCAGAAATTTCGTCTTATTCCGGTCAAGTAAATCGCGGGTTTTTCCCTCGTCACCGGTATTTCCGCCGGAGCCGTTCTGATCTTCCCCTCCCGGTTTAACCGTATTTTCGGAGCTGCCGCTTCCTGTACCGCTATTCCCGGTATTGCCGCTCCCGTTTCCCGTACCGCTATTCCCGGTACCGCCGCTTCCGGAGCCTGAGCTGCCGGAACCTCCGCTGTTTAAGCTGCCGCTTCCGGAATTTTTGTTACCGGAACTTCTGCTTCCGGAGCTTTTGCTTCCGGCTACGGCTGCTTTCGTATTCTGAACGGAAGAATAGCCTCTGCCCGGCTCGTAATGAACACTTCCGTCCTTTTCAATCCATCTCCCTTCCGCATCTGTTAAAAAGCCTCCCGGTGTTTCCCTGCCGGCATACATTCTGCCCTTTTCTCCGCCTTCCGCCGTCTCAAAGAAATAGCAGTGGCCTTCTATCCATTGCCAGCCTGTCAGTGCAGATCCCAATGTTTCGTCAACGGAAGTATTTAAAAAATACCGATGTCCGGACGGATCCCGGAACCAGCCGGTGCGCATCTTTCCTTCCACGCCATCCTGCGCGGTATTCAGATAAAATATATGTCCGCCGATGTTCTGCCACCCAGTCCGCAGTGAACCGTTGCCGGGATCCAGATAGTACCAGCCTCCTGCTGTCTGGAGCCATCCCGTCCGTACCGCTCCAGACGAATCATAATACTTCCATGTTCCGTCTCCAAATTCCCATCTTCCCTGGGAGAGAGCCTCCTGTGCCGGCCCTGTCGGAGCCGCCCACACCGTTCCTGTCTGGAAGGTCATACAAGCCGCCGTCAATATCGGAACGACTGCCCTGCTCATAAACTTTCTCATTGCCTTTCCTCCTGTCTCCTCTTTGGTTAGTTTATGCTAACCATATTTTACAGTTTAGCATTGGCAATATTTGGTTGTCAACGGTATTGATTAGTTTAAACTAACTATTTTTCTCAATACTATGTCTTTCAATGAAAAGCATTTGTCCGCAAGACAGACGATTCCTCTTATCTTTCATAATCTGTTAACACGATGTTCACAATCTATTCACATATAATTTTTATACTAAAAGCATAAGAAATTTCATTTTTTCTTTACTTTTATGGTGATTTTGCACATAGATTTTTCATAATTGCCCCGGCAGCCTAGCGGCTCCGGGGTCTCCTCATGTCATATGCTTTTATACAGAACTTTTCCGCCCTTAATTGTTTCAAGAACGCGGATTTTCTTAATTTCCTCCGGCAGAACCGTCAGCGGACTGGCCGAAAGTATAACAAAATCTGCTGTTTTTCCAGGTTCTATCGTTCCCTTTTCGTTTTCTTCCCCATACTGGTATGCCGCATTGGATGTTACCGCTTTTAACGCCTCATAGGGGGTGACTCTCTCCATCAGTCCCATCGGATGTCCCCCGCTGCTGATCCGGTTCACCGCACACCACACCGTTTCCAGCATATCAGGCTGAATTACCGGGGAATCCTGGTGAAAGGTCACATTTACGCCATCATCGATCGCCGTTCTTGCCGGACTGATTTTAAGAGCGCGCGCCTCACCGAAATTTTTTAAATGCACATCTCCCCAGTACCAGGTATGGGCGGTAAAAAATGAGGCCGTAATGGAAAGCCGCTCCATCTCCTTTAACTGATCCGGCCTTACCAGCTGGGCATGAATCATAACCGGTCGTGTCTTTGCCGGATCCTGACCGGTTGTATCTGCCGCCATCCGGCAGGCCCCTATCATCTGTTGTGCGGCGGCATCACCGTTGCAATGAACCAGAAGCTGCCTTCCCTCCCGGAACGCCGTCTCGAAATAGGACTGTACCTCTTTGTCTTTAAAAATCGGATAACCGCAGTATCCCTCCGGTTCGCCTTCATATGGCCGGCTCACCCATGCGGTTCTGCCCTGCGGGGAGCCGTCCAGAAAGATCTTATAACCGCCGATACGCAGATGGTTGCAATAGGCCCCTGTATAGGCAGGGTTCTCCTCCGTCAGTTCATGGGCATCGTTCAGTGCGGCATACGCCACCACATCCGCGTGCAGCAATCCCTGTTCTGCCGCATATTTCAGGAGCTTCCATTCTTCTTTTCCGGTCCGTCCATCCTGTATCGTTGTAATTCCGTGTTTTAGATAAAGCTGTTCAGCTGCCTGAAGCTGTCTGCCAAGCTGTTCCGTTCCCGGTTCCGGTATTACCGAGGATGCACCGGTAAAAGCTGTCTCTTCCAGATAACCGTCCGGCTCTCCTGTATTTTTGCCTCCCGCACGGCCAATCCGGCCTCCTGAAGGATCTTTGGTGTCTGCCGTTATTCCCATTTTTTCAAGCGCAAGGGAATTGGCGACGCCCATATGGCCGCTGGCATGTGTCACCATCACAGGATTTTCAGGAAATGCGGCATCCAGTATAAAACGGTCGGGATGCCTTCCCTCTTTCAGATTATTGTGGTCATATCCCGTTCCGATAATCCAGTCGCCGGGTTCCAGCTTTCTCTCTTCTTTAAACCGGTTAAGTATCCCGATAATTCCATCAAAGCTTTCCGCCTCCTGCAGCATGGCAAAGGATAATACACGCGCCACAGCGGTGATGTGGCTGTGGGAATCAATAAAAGCAGGGAGCATCACTGCTCCCTTTAAGTCCTTTAATATAGGTGTGTCCTGATGTTTCCCGCTTTCCGCAGCCGCCTGCACCGCTTCCAGTGAGCCTACTGCCAGAATTTTGTCATTCTCCGTCAATACAGCCTCCGCTGACTCCGGTTCACTGCCTGACATTGTAATGATTGTACCATTATAATATAAAGTCTTCGCCATAATATATCTCCTGTCTGTATCCGGTGTTCACGGCAAATGCGCAGACCTGTCTGAACTGCTGCCATGATTCTGTATACTGTTATCTCTTATTATGCTCAGACCTGTCGTTTGTTAAACCGTTTATTGCCGGCATGAATGGCCCGGGTACCGCAATCAGTCCAGAATCAGCCTCGCTGCGCCGTAAATTCCGGCGTCATTGCCAAGCGTGGCCAGCTCGATTCCCGCTTTGTTTTCGGAAATGGGAGTGTACTCCTCATAGTACTTGCGAATCATATCAGTCAGGAAAGTACCTGCTTTTGAAACGCCTCCTCCGATAACAAACACCTCCGGATCGACCGTCATGGACACAATTGCAAGCGCCCAGCCCAGATAATAGGAAACCGTCTCCATGACCTCCATTGCCAGCTTGTCTCCCGCTTTTGCACAATCCAGCACGTTTTTTGCTGAGATTCTGTCTCCGAATTTACGCATCGCAGAATCTTCACCGCTCTGCTTCATCATTCGTCTCGCTTCTCTCGCAATGCCGGTCGCGGATGCGATCTGCTCCACACAGCCATATCCCTTACAGTTGCACTGTTCCTTCTCACCCTCGCGGATACGCATATGTCCAATCTCTCCACCCAGGCCATGTCTGCCGGGGATGATCTTTTCATCAATGATAACGCCGCCGCCGACACCCGTTCCCAGTGTCACCATGACAATATCATGATATCCTTTACCACCGCCCTGCCACATCTCACCGAGCGCCGCCACGTTGGCGTCATTGCCCGTCTTTACCGTCATACCGTCCAGCAGTCCGCTTAAGATTTCCTGGGGATTCATCTCACGCCATCCCAGGTTAACGCAGACCTCCACAAAGCCGTTCGGAAGAACCGGTCCGGGGATTCCGAGTCCGGCTCCCGCCACCTCGTTCAGACTGATGTTCTGCTCATTCAAAACCTTCCTGATTGACGCTGCAACATCCGGAAGGATGTATTTACCGTTCTCTTCTTTTCTGGTCGGCACTTCCCACTTTTTGACCAGTGTTCCGTCCAGCTCGAACATTCCAACCTTAACCGTAGTTCCGCCAACATCTATTCCTATACACTTTTTACCCATGCTCCGGCCTCCCGCAATTTTTCTAAATCAGTTTTATTATAAAAGATGCGTTTGCAGATTGCAAGGTGGTTTAGTTGAGGTTGGGAGGACGCGGACGGGGACAGATACACCTGGCGGAGTCTTTCGGCCCGGCAGCGCCCTCACCCGATTAATTAATCTGAATCCCTTTTACAGCCGCCACAACGTTCTCCACCGTAAATCCAAACTTCTCAAACAACTGCGGCGCCGGACCGCTTGCTCCGAAGCCGTCCATGGTCACCGTCTTTCCGTCCAGTCCGGTGTACCGTTCCCAGCCAAAGCCGCTTAATGCCTCCACCGCAACTCTGCGTCTCACTGTTTTAGGAAGGACAGACTCTTTATACTCGGCTGACTGCTCTTCAAATAAGTCTGTACACGGCATGGATACTACACGGACATTCATCCCCTCTGCCGCCAGCGCTTCCTTGGCCTTTACTGCCAGAGCTACCTCAGATCCTGTTGCAATCAGGATTGTGTCAGGCGTTCCGTCACAGTCGTCTATGATGTAGCCTCCCTTTAATGCCTCCCTGCTGCTTCCCGCCATTGGTTCCAGGTTCTGCCTGGTCAGGACGAGAGCCGTCGGTGTATGCTCTGAGGTCACGGCGCTGTACCAGGCCGCCTGTGTCTCAGTCGCATCACATGGCCGGAATACATGGAAGTTGGGCATTGCTCTGAGCGCCGCCATCTGTTCTACCGGCTCATGGGTCGGGCCGTCTTCTCCCACACCGATGCTGTCATGTGTGAATACGTAAGTAAGCGGTGTCCCCATCAGTGCGGAAAGACGGGCCATCGGCTTACAGTAATCACTAAACACAAAGAATGTGGACACATATGCCCTGAGTCCCCCATGGAGCATGATGCCGTTGCCGATTGCAGCCATGGCAAGCTCCCTGACGCCAAAGTGCAGATTGCGGCCGCTTCTGTCTTCTTTCGAAAAATCACCTGCGCCCGACATCGCCGTCTTATTAGACGGAGCCAGGTCAGCCGACCCTCCGAACAAATTCGGCATGACATCCTTCAGATAGTTAATGACAGCGCCGGAAATAGAACGCGTTGCCTCTGCTTTTTCCTGCCTTTTCCAGAACTGCCCGTCTTGATCCAGCACTTCTGCGGCATGAACGTCATAATACCGGTTCCAGAGTTCTTCCATCTCGGGATATTCTTCACAGTATGCGGCAAACATCACGTTCCAGGCCGCTTCTGTCTCTGCTTTCTCCTCCGCGATGGCAGCAAAATGTTTATATACCTCATCCGGCACATAGAAAGGTTCCTCGTATGGCCATTCCAGAGTTTCCCGGAGCGCTTTTACATTCTCCGCGCCAAGCGGCTCTCCGTGCGCGCTGGCTTTGCCCTGTTTCGCCGGACAGCCGTATCCAATCTGCGTCTTAATCGTGATAAATGACGGACGGGCCGTATCTCTTTTGGCCGCCTCAATCGCCATGCCGATGGCTCCGGTATCATTGCCGTTCTCCACCGTAATTGTCTGGAAACCAAAAGCACGCATACGCTCTTCCACATTCTCGCAAAAAGCAATATCCGTACTGCCTTCTATCGAGATTCGATTCGAATCATAGAGTACGATCAGCTTTGAAAGTCCCAGTGTTCCAGCCAGTGAAAATGCCTCGGAGGAAATACCTTCCATCATGCAGCCGTCTCCGCCCAGTACATAGGTAAAATGATCTACTACCGGATAATCGTCTTTATTAAATACAGATTCCAGATGCGCTTCCGCCATTGCCATTCCGACTGCCATCGCCATTCCGGCTCCCAACGGCCCGGTTGTCGCCTCAACGCCCACCGTATGCCCGAACTCTGGATGGCCCGGTGTCCTGGACCCCAGCTGCCTGAAGTTCATCAGATCTTCTTTAGACAGTCCGCCGTATCCGAATAAATGAAGGAGGGAATACAGCAGCATGGAGCCGTGTCCTCCCGACAACACAAAACGGTCCCTGTTAGCCCAGCCTGGATTGGCCGGATTATGATTCATCTGATTGGCCCAAACCTCGTAACCGATGGCTGCACAGCCGAGCGGCAGTCCCGGATGGCCTGAATTTGCCTTCTGAATGGCGTCTGCGGACAAAATTCTGATTGAATTAATGGAAAGATTGTCAATCTGGTTCATTTGTAATTCCTCCTGACTTCTATTTCAACGTGATCTCGCGGATCCTGTCTCCGCCTGTAATGATTAAGGTATTGAACCGTGATCCCCTGGTAATTTTGGATACCGTGAAATCAAACTCGCCGGAGAAGCGTTCTCTTCCCGACATGTCATAGACTTTGCACGAATTATCATTATACAAAAATACAAAATCACCGTCAATATCAAGGTTCTGATACAGATAGGTAAATTCCCTGCTGAAAGCAAGTGTTCCATTCGACTTATACACATCCAGCCTGTTGTCGTATTCACCTGACGGAGCGTTTACGACAATTGCCACATGGCTGTCGGAATAGGCGACGCTTTGGATCTCCTCTTCCACCGGCACCTGCTTAACCAGTTCCGGGGAAGTCACATTCACCAGAGAGAAAAACGCCAATTGGTTGTCCGTCACCGCACATGCGTGATCTTCGTCGAAAAACCGCACCCTGGGACACAAGCTTTCCCCAAATTCTTCAAAGCCTCCCACGAGACGATCCGGATAGCTCTTTCCAAATTCGGAAAAGTTATAAAATACGATTCTGTTCTTTAAAGTGCTGTCCTGGATATATACGTCCGACAGCATAACCTGTGTGCCTTCCGGCGACAGTGATACATCCATCAGGTATCCGTTCTTCGACATGACCGTCTTGATGCTCCAGTCCAGCATGCTTCCGTCCTTCTTAAAAAACGTGATATAGGTCGATGTACTGTCCTCCACCAGGGCGGCCGCCACCCCGTAAGCAGACACACTGACCCGCAGAATCGGAAGCAGCGTTGTCGCTTCCCCCTGCAATCCTGTAATATCACAGATATAAAGGGAATTGCCCTGCTGATCTCCTATAACTGCAAAATTGCCATTCACATAACATACCGGTGACTTCATCTGGTAGCTTAACGACCACACAGCATTACCCGACTTGTCAATATAAGATGCCCCGTCCTTACTGTATTTGAGCAGATTTTCACCAAATTTCATATACCCGGTAAAACTGCTTTCACTGGCAGGAATCTCCTTCTCCCAGGCAACCGTATATTCCATATACTGGTGTCCCCGGACATAGCGTACCGCCAGAAATACGAGTATTGCCGCCAGCATAATCAGGATAAGGATCAGCCGCAGCCTCTTAAGCCGTGTCTTGCGTTCGGCTTTACGGACAATTTCTTCCTCATTGTCTTCCTGATGTTTCCCGGGCCTTCCGCCCGGAGCGGAGCCCGGCTCGACGATACGGCGTTTTAACTGCCTCTTTTTTTGTTCTCGTTCCATCGAGTTCATATTACTCATCGTTTATCTCCTGTAACCACAATGGTTGCTAACAATTATACACTATTTTCAGGAGATACGCATTAAAATTCTTTCTTAATACACTTTGCCGGGTTAGATTTCGTGTTACTGTCACACACCTATTCTCCTTCCAGAGCAGGAAGCACCAGCTCCTGGCCCGCTATGATTTTATTAACATCATCCAGGTTATTCAGGGCGCAGATGTCCTCAAGATAATTCAGGTTATTGTAGAGTTTGAAGCAGATTCCGTAGAGTGTTTCACCGTCCCCGATAATATAGGTCTTACCCGGTTTCATATTTGTCACCGGATAGTCCTTGATTGCCGTTGAATTGCCTCCGCTTCCGTTCTGCCCGCTCTCCTCCGATCCTGTGCCGCCGCTCTGGGACGAAGCGCTTCCTCCGCCGTTTTCCGGCTTTGCTCCGGAAGCCTGTCCGTCTGTCTGGGCCTGTCCGCCTGTCTGGGCCTGTCCATCCGTATGGGCTTGTCCGCCCGTCTGGGCCTGTCCATCCGTATGGGCTTGTCCGCCCGTCTGAGCCTGTCCGTCTGTCTGAGCGCCTGTCAAATCGGCAGCGCCGTTCTGCCCATCTGCCTGGGTCTGTCCTTCCGCCTGCGCCCGGCTCTGCGCTGATGCCGGTTCCTGGCCCGCGGTTTCCCGTGCCTCTGACTCCGGCTGCATCTCTCCTGCCGTTTCACTTCCCGGAATCGCCGTCTTTTCCACAGACTCACCACTGTTCAGGACAGACTGCCCTGTTTTTGCTTCCTCCGCCGACTTTTCCGTCGGATACACTTTCCCTTTAATCTGCTCTACCACCAGATTATCATCGTCTTCCCTGCCGATATAATTCTCCAGGCCCTTAACGCCGCTTGGCAGCACGGAAACCAGAACCGTCTCCATTTCACGCATTTTCTGGTAGTTGTTAAACATGACAACACCGCCGGCAAGCACCGCTACCGACAGTACACTGCAAAGCATCCCCAGCGTTTTTATCGTGCCACGGCGGGACGCGGCCTCTATTTTCCGGCCTTCCATCCTCTGGCGGAAGTCGCGGATCACCCTGTCGCCTCCGCCTGTTTCCACGCGTCTTACGTCTTTGCGGAGAATCATATAGTCCTGCATCATCTGGTTGCGCTCGTAATAGACACTGTATCCCTTCAGACGGTAAAAACCGTCGTCGGAGGTTATGTACGCGGCCTCTTCACCGTCGATTCCGCTGTTTAAGTACATCAATTGATTCTTTCCGCCAAAATACTGGGTATGCTGCTTCCAATAATTAAGAGGACTCAAAATACAGCCGGGCGCTCCGCAAATAAACCACCCCTGTACGGTCCTCTTTGGAAAAGTTTCTTCTATGCTTTGGTATGCTTTCTTCCAGGCGGCTTCGGAAAAAATAACCTTTTCCCCTGCTGCCGTCACATCTTCCATCTCAAGCGCCCCGTCAATAAAAATGTAAGGCACTCCTTCGTAAGTTTCCGTGCTGCCGAGTAAAATTCCAACTCTCAGATCTTGTCCGCCCGTTGGATACAGACGTTTCAGATATGTATTTACATAATCTTCCACGTACAGCTTGACCACATCATCCCTGTCACCGATCTGCCTGATATTTTTCGGCAGTCTGGGGAATGGATTGTATAATTCTCCCATAGACTCACCCCGCTATCGTTTTATTAAATCTAAGCGATCATAGCACAGGTTCTATGAGAAACTTGTCAAACAAAGGCTGTGTTATCCCAGAACTTTTCGACAAGACTGATGCTTCTGCTGATGCAGTCCGCCATCTGCATGACTACGGACAGCCTGACGCTTTGCAGCATAAGGGGATCGTAATTGCCGCAGCTTCCCACAATTCCGGTAATGAATATATCCCCCACCGAACGCAGCTCCTTGCTCACGCCAAGTCCCGGTTTCAGCGCCCCTTTTCCAAGCGTTACATATCCCACATGCTCCCGGTTTCCCACCGAGGCGTCTACCGCAACAATCAGATCATCCTGATAGCATGTTCTCAGAACAGCCATGTAATTCTCCAGGTTCATCGCGTGTACCGGACGTTCCAGCGTTCCGAAAACCGTCGCCTTTGATATTTTCATTTGATTTAATTTATATCCGATGAGAGGCCCCAGACTGTCTCCCGTGGAGCGGTCGGTTCCAATGCACAGGAATACGATTCCCCGCTTGTTCTTCCGCTCCTTCTCCTCCTGGATCATTTCAAACAGTTGGCCGGCAAATTCCTCCGGAATAAAATTACGGGAAGCATTATAGTAATAAATTTCCTGATCATTCCGAATCGTCTTCCATTCCCAAATTTTCATAATCTACCGCCTGTCTTATTAGTTAATTCTATTATAAACAGGCAATGTAAAAAATATGCAGGGGATATTCTCCCCCGCATATTACTTTCTCGACATATTTCTATTTCTTATATACTTCTATCGCTTCACTGATATTGCCGGCTTCCCCTGATTCCAGGATCCGCCTAAGCTCCTCCAGCCTTTCCGCCGTCAGGAATTCCTTGCCGACATAGCTTTCATAGGTGTCCGTGATAAAAATCTTCTTTTCTTTAACAATGGTCTCCGTATATCTGAGGCGGCTGCCCGCATCCTCATAAGCAGCCTGAAGACTTTCGATCTTCGCTTTGCTGTTCCCGGTGATCTCATCGGCAATAATCATTTTCGTCACATTTTCAAAGGTATTGAGCGCCTCTTTCTTCTTGCGGATTGTCTGGGCCATCTCCTGCTCAAGCTGTGCGATCTCATCATCAAATTTCTCCAGATTATAAATTGCCTCGTTCCGGTCCCTCTTAATAGAAGCCGTGATAACACGGATTTTTTTATTATTGGAGTTAATCAGGCTGCGGATGGAACGTCCTTCCTGCAGCGCACTCTGATGACGGCCTTTTGTGGCATTTCCGACAACCGTATAAATCCCGCCGAAGACAAATATCGCGGCCACATAAATGAGGACCAGATACAGAGTCTTTTTGTCGGGAAGCATGGAATACACTCCATACGGAACCAGGAGAAAACAGACTGCGAATGTCAGAAGGAAGGTAATAATCTCCCTGAACCCCCTGGGAAAATAGAGGGCGTAATAAAATCCGCTCTGACAAAAGGAGGGCACCCTCTGAGACTGGAACAGTGTCTTCATCCTGACTCTCAGCTCCCTGTTATGCTCATGGAGCTCCACCGTCTCTTCCTTTATGCGGTCCTTCATTCCCTGGTTTTTTGCCTTCTCCCTGCGCGCCCTGATTTTCTTCAGCTTTTCCTGGAGTTTTCCTATCTCCGAGTCATAACTGCTCTCCATCTCTTCGCGACGTTTCTTCACAGTCATGCTGATGGCATCCTGAACTGCTTTCTGCTCCGCCTCCAGAGATTTTTCCAGCCGCAGCTCCTCCATCCTGAGCTGTTCTTCTTTCTTCGTGAAATCAGAAAGCTCCGTCACCGCCTCTTTTGCATCTTCCAGAAATGACTTAAAGTCTGTTATCGTCTGTGCCATAACTACCTCCCGGATAGTTCGTTAATTGTCTATTTTGTATAATTATCAAAATAGCCCTGAATCAGAACTATCGGCGTACCCTTGTCGCCGCTTCCCGATGTCAGGTCGCAGAGAGAACCGATGAGATCCGTAAGCCTTCTCGGCGTAGTTCCCTGGGAAACCATATTTCCTGTCAGATTTTCCGCCTTCTCATCCTTTTCCCTGATATAATCTGAAATAGCGCTCTTCAGCTCTTCGCCGGATAAATCGGCAAAATCGTTGTCCGCCAGATATTTTAACTTCACTTCATTCGGCGTTCCCTCAAGCCCGTCTGTATAAGCCGGGGACACTACCGGATCCGCCAGTTCCCAGATCTTTCCTACCGGATCTTTGAATGCGCCGTCTCCATAAACCATGACTTCTATATGTTTACCAGTGCTATCCATCAGCTTTTTCTGTACATTGCGTACAAACTCGCCGCAGTTAATCGGAAAAAGCTTCACGGACTCTTCCGTCGCCTTGTTGGAACCGAGAAGGCCGTAGCTGTCATTGTAACCGCTTCCATCCACACTCTTTGTCAGGATCTCATCCAGGGAGATAACCTTTTCGGCCCCTGAGTTTAACAGCAGCTTTTTCGTTCTGGCCCTTGTATGGATATCACAGTTTAACACAGTCTTTGTATAATCAAGAATCGCTTTCGGATTGTTGGCAAAGATGATGCTCACCTCTGCTCCGGCATCCTCAATCAGTTTCTTATAGTATTCCACATAATCCACACCGGTAAACTGGTGTTTTCTGTAGCCGAACAGTTCGCGGTACCTTTCCTCTGTCAGCACATCGCTCCAGGGATTTACTCCGCTCTCGTCAAGCTGTTCCGGGGTAATCAGATGGTTTCCCACTTCATCAGACGGATAGCTGAGCATCAGAACCACCTTTTTGCAGCCCATAGCGATTCCTTTTAAGCAAATGGAAAAACGGTTTCTGCTGAGAATCGGGAAAATAATGCCTACCGTATCATCTCCCACTCTGTCATGCACATCTTTGGCAATCTGCTCTATGGTTGCGTAGTTGCCCTGCGCCCTGGCCACAACGGCCTCAGTCACAGCCACTACATCTTTATCGCGAAGCTCAAAGCCCTCACTCTCTGCTGCTTTCAGTACAGAATCGGCCACAATCTGAACCAGATCGTCACCCTGCCTGATAATCGGGGCGCGAACGCCTCTGGAAACCGTACCAATCAGTCTTTCCATCTTCCATTCCTCCATACGTATAATGTTTGCAGCCATCCGGTAATCCCGGAGAAACACTGTTTTCCGAACAACTGCCTTTCATCTTATTTTCAGCTCCCCTTACGGGGATTTTCACAAGAATAACTGTACCATATTTTATAAGGGTTGTCACGTCCTTTGTTAGCATTATATCATCCCGTCCGCACGGTACGGCGGGATTAAAACGCAGTGTAACAGTTCAGCCTGAATCTCATGTTGTTGGAGATTTAGTTAAGCAGGTGAGGACGCCGCCGGTACGGCCAGCGGACGGGGCCGATACACCCGGCGGAGTCTTTCGTTCCGGCGAAAACCTGGCCTTGGGGCGGAGGGGAAGATAAAGTCTGCGGATGCCGCCTAAATCCATCGCTGATTAGCGAGGTCCTGTCGAGCTTAGCAGCGCGATGCATTTCACAGAGCGGGAGTGTGCTCCGCAGACTTTATCTTCGCCCGAAGTCCCAAACCACGACAATCCTCCCCCGGGACGAAAGACTCATATACACACCCCACCACCCCGTCCGCTGGCCGTACCGGCGGCGTCCTCACCTGCTTAACTAAATCTCCATAGTATTTTCATCGCATAGCTGAGCTGTTTCTCCTTATCTTGGAAGGAGATGATAAAAAGTCATGGTAGTAGTAGCTAAAAGAGCGCCTTTATCATCATAAATTTTTGAATCGCAAACAGAAAATGTCTTTCCATTCTTTATTTCCACTGCCTCCGCAGTAATCTTTGACGTATTTTTACCGGCCCTCAGGTAATTAATGCTTCCATTTACCGTCGTAACCCGGTATTCGCCGGATGCTGCCGCAGCTGTCCCGGACACCGTGTCCGCCAGTGAAAACAGGACGCCGCCGTGAATGACTCCCAGTACATTCAAATGCCATGGTTCTATCTTTATTTCACATTTCGCATAGCCGGGCCTTCTTTCCAGAGTTTCGATCCCTATTTTTTCTCTGAAATCCACTCCGTCCGGTCCCAAAGCCCCGCCTTCTGCATAAATATCGGCATACGTTCCGCCCCGGTTCTCTGTCTCCGGGATTTCCTTTACGGAATTTTCTGTTTCTGCTTCTGCTTCCTTTCTGTTATCTTCCATATAATCATCACACCTTTCTCTTTCTACGGCAATTGTAAAGTATCAAGTTGTTACTGTTCACGGCCACAGTTACAGTTCAGCCTTCGGCTAAACCGTAACAAATGATGCACAGAAACGGCAAAAAAACGCCGTTTCGCGCCGCACAACTCGGGATTTTCGCAAAAAACAGCGAAAACACCTCGCGGAATACATCATGGCTGAACTGTTACCGGCCACAGGCCTTTCAAACAGGCATATTCCTACTTTTCCAGACATATGATCATAAGAGACACTTTTTTCAGACTTTTAGTCCATGATATTGCTCATGGTCTGATGCAGTGTCAGGATATAGGAAAGGGGAATCTGCTTGAACCGAATTATAAAAAAAGTAACGGCCGGGTTCGACCGGCTACTTCTCTTTCTACATAAACGACGAACCGGAATCATCATCGGCCTTGAAGCTATGGCCGTTCTTTTTCTGCTCACAGGCTGGTTTCTGGGCAAAAAAGGGATATCTGCTTCGGCCACTCCTTTTTCCGGCAATCTGTTCTCCATTTTTCACAGGGAGGAGGATGCCTCCACCGGCAAAAATGCAAAAGATTTTATCAAATGGGTTGACTTTGATGTCACCTCTGAGGCTATGACCCAGGCATTCCGGTATGATGTGGCTACTTGCCAGCAGGATATTCATTTAAACTGGATTGAACTGCTTTCGTATCTCGGCGCCAGGTACGGAGGCGATTTTTCGCGTTATTCCTCCTCCGACATGGACAAATTGGCAGAACAGTTAAAAAACGGCACTTCTATGGACGAACTCACAAAAGATCTGAAGTATTACTCCTACTACCTTGAGGCCTATAACGCCGTTTTGGGCGGCATGGTCGGATATTATGAAATCCAGATACCGCAATCCGAAGCGCCTGCCTTTGCCCTTTCAGATACCCAGATAAATGAAGGCGATCCCGGAGCCAGCGAAAGCGAGGGTGAAAGCCCTGATTCCGCCGGCAATCAGGCCCCGTCCGTTGAACCTCTGACGCCAGCAGGCGAACAGAAGGTCTGGGTGACGAAATACGGCCTGAAGGCGTTTCACCCGCTGGCAAAAAATTTTCCCTACAGCCATTATGATGATTTCGGCGTATCACGCTCCTATGGATACCGCAGACAGCATCTGGGCCATGACATGATGGGACAGACAGGGACTCCGGTTGTGGCGGTCGAATCCGGCTATGTGGAGGCCATCGGCTGGAACCAGTACGGAGGCTGGCGTCTGGGAATCAGAAGCTTTGATAAAAAACGATATTATTATTATGCCCATCTGCGCAAGGATTACCCATATCAGGCAAACCTTAAAGAAGGCAGCATCGTCACCGCCGGAGATATCATTGGATATCTTGGACGGACCGGTTACAGCGCTACGGAAAATACAAATAATATTGATGAATCCCACCTGCATTTCGGAATACAGTTGATTTTTGATGAATCCCAAAAAGAGGGAAACGGCGAAATCTGGATCGACTGCTATGAGATTATCAAGTTTTTGAGTATTAACCGCAGTGAATCCGTCAAAGTGGACGGCACCAAGGAATGGACCCGCATTTACCAGATGAAGGATCCGGCAGTTGGCGAGGTTACTCAGTAGAGGGCTAAAAAAGTTACTGTTCACACGGCAATGTTATGATGTTGGGATATGAACAGTGACCTTAATAGCCTGCAAAACAGTATCAGATTCTGTGAATAAACAGCCCGCTGCGAAGCTTCGGCTCAAACCAGGTTGACTTCGGAGGCATCAGAAGACCGGCATCCGCAACGGACAGTAGCTCTGCCATGGAAGTCGGGTACATGGAAAAAGCGACTGCCATATCCGTATCCACTCTCCTCTCCAGCTCTTTTGTTCCGCGGATTCCTCCGATAAACTCAATTCTCTTATCTGTCCTCGGATCCCCGATCCCGAGGACAGGGGCCAGCAGATGATCCTGAAGCAGGGAAACATCAAGGCCGCCCACCGGATCGTCTGTCATAATCTCCTCTTTCGCCTTAAGCGTGTACCAGAAATCGTCAAGCAGCATGCAGATTTCTCCTTTTCCGGAAGGTACTCTGCAGGAGTCAATTTCCTCCCCCATCGTCTCTTTGCTGCCCTGCGCTCTTTGCATTTTTCCTGTTATTTCAAATTTTTCCCGGACTCTGTCTAAAAATTCCCGGCTGCTCAGCCCGTTTAAATCCTTCACTACCCTGTTATAGGCCATAATCTGAAGCTCATCGTCAGGGAAAAGCACGGAAAGGAAATAATTAAATTCTTCCTCTCCCGTATATCCCGGATGTTCCCCGCGCCTTTTAAGCGCGACCTTCACGGCAGAAGCCGCTCTGTGATGCCCGTCCGCGATATAGGTAAACGCAACGGCCGCACACTGTTTTGTGACAGCCGAAAACCACTCAG
>OJKJ01000301.1_pt1 | contig 31650 bp, 20 predicted proteins | sample 1596491 | NCBI WGS metagenome assembly OJKJ01 (sample SAMEA4350160, study PRJEB24818) | metagenome | biome: human; feature: gut; material: faeces | place: Denmark | collected 2013-09 | reverse complement strand
GGCCCCACCGAGGAGGACACCGGCGCCCGACGGGCAACGCCCGGCAGCATCGCCTTTGTCCCGCCGGTGGCCGGGCTGCTGATCGCGGGGAAAATCGTGAGGGACCTTTGCGGGTTGGAGTAAAATGAACGCTTCACACCGGGTGGCAGACGGACCGTTGATGGCCGGGCGCAACGCCGTCGGGGAAGGCGGGCTCATCCGGCGGGCCCATCCGGTGGGCTCATCCGGCTGCCTCATCCTTCCTCGTATCTGCGAAGAAATTCCATCTGTGCGTCGTCATCCGTCTGGCGGTCGTATGGAATTTTTCCGGCGGAGCAGCAATAGACAAGAACTCCTATAAGGCACACGATTAAAAGTATCAGAACAATCACGATCATCATCTTCGTTCCTTTCCATTTATCCTTATATGTAAAAATATGTAAAATCCGTCGTGCCCCCGGGATGCCTTAAGCAGCTCCATCCTCCCCGGATACTCCCATGGCCAGCAGCATCAGCATGACAGGGGTCACGATGGGCACGCTGATATTGACCGCCGCCTGGGCGGCATAACAGATGATGGCAAAGGCAATCGCCATCACATAGGGGCGTTTCCCGGCTGAACGGATCATTTTGCAGACGGATGTCGCCAGCAGGGCCAGATAGGCCGCAAGGCCTGCCAGCCCCACCGTCACCAGGTATTGAAGGTATTCATTGTGGGCGCTGTCGAAAAATTCCCCATAGCGTCTCACCATTTCATCATAATCGTTTTCCATGACTACCAACCCATATGTATCAGGCCCGGTCCCAAACAGTTTCTGTGTGATGGAAAATCCGCTATAGCGCTCCAAACCGATCCGCCAAATATACCAGCGGTGCGTTCCCCAGTCGTCATTGATTGCCAGGTACTGCGCCATTCCGCCGTAATTCCCCGCATTCCCCCGGACATTCACATCGTAAAGGGCAAAGCCGGTCAGGATAACCCCCGCGGCCAGAAACGCCAGCCAGAGCCATCTCCCTCTGTTCCAGTCCCGCATAAGCGGGTGTGCGTCCGGCAGCTTTTGGACGATCCTGCGCAGAACAGCGTATATAACCCAGAGCGCTGCCACCAGGACAATCAGATAATGAGACCCGGAAATGATCCGGTACAATCCTCCCATACGGCCGGCGGCGTCTGAATGCGGAGGCAGCAGCCTTTGCAGGATCCAGAATTCCGACATCAGCACTGCCAGTATGAAGGTATAGGTACGGACTCCCTTCAGGTTCTTAAATGCGTACAGCGGTAACAGCCCGATCAGGGCCAGTATCGCAAGGTAGGCGTTATCGCTCATCCCGGTAATCAGGGCAAAGAACGAGACGGACATGCAAAAAAGATACCACTTTTTCCTGATTCGGGACTCCTCCACAAAGAATAACAGGGTGGACGCGCCGGACAGCAGGGCTGCGTAGGATGTGTATGCGTTAATATTTCCGATGGTGGACGTAAACATATAGTATTGCGCCGGCTCCATCAGCGTCCGAAACCCGATGGGATCTATATCAAAGTACAGAAGAATTCCGATGGCGCAGGCCGCCATGCCGGCTGCCAGAAACAGGTCCAGATACCATTGTCTCAGCCGCAGGTTCTTACTTATGACAAAGTACATGAACGCATAGGCAATCCACATCAGAAGGCCGGAAAATCTCCCCTCGCTTCCCAACAGGGCCGCGGCAGGATATACCGACTGCAGGGTGGAAATCCCGGCTATCAGGATAAAATCCAGCATGGACCAGTCGGAAGCGTCAATCCGCCTTCCCCTGGCCGGGTTCCTCAAACACCCGAGATAGATTGACAGAATCAGAAACGCCGCGTTTACCACCAGGAACATGGCCGCGAAGCTGATTACAACCCAATAATAAAAATATGTTTTAAAATTCAGTATATCAAAATAAAAGTCTCTGAACACAAGGGGAAACACCCCAATTATGACGGCCGCGAAAGCGCCAGCCAGCCCGGAATTCATGCGTTTCCACGCGGAGTGAAATCTCAGAATATTTAAAATACCGGTCTTATTACTACGATCCATGATTGCTCCCTTAAAGGAAATCCCAGAAACAGCCATGGCTGATACCATGGCTGCCTCCGATACTCCATCTATAATTATATCCTTCAATCCTTATTCTTCTGGTTCCTGCACATATAGGTGTTTGCCTCGTCCAGCATGCGCATCAGTTCCAGCGCGCTGCGGAACGCGATATAACGCGCCCCTGTGTAACTGCACTGGAGCCTGCCCTGCATGGAGGAATTCTGGCGGAACAGCACATGGACCAGGATGACCGCCTTTGCAGCTGTCACACAGGGAAACATTTTCGCCGCCACATCCTCTTTGGTCAGGATCTTTCCGGGCTCCTTTTTCTGCTTCCCCTTCAGCGCCCTGTACTGCTGCTCCCGTTCATTTAGCAGGAAACGCGGTTCTGTTGTTGCCATGGGGGTTCCCACCATTTCGCACACCTCATCGAGGGCCAGTATCAGCCCATGGATTCCTCTAAAGCTTACAGGATGGGACAGATGATAATTCGCAATGACACCGTACGGCTCATTATTTTCATGTCCATTGATACACGCGAGCATCATGCATGCCCAATCTGTACCTGCCATTTCAATCTGACGGCTCTTTTCTTCGCTCAGCATGGTCCACTCCTTTGCAACGCAACCGCAGACATCTGTCCGGAACTTTCATCACCTGTTTTACGGTGTTTCCCTCATCCATCTGCCATTTTCATCCACCGGATATCCATCCGGGGTCATTTCATTTACATACAACGAGCCCATCGGCCTCCCGGCCTGGCTTACGGTGCTGAGGAAATACCAGTGCTCGCCAATCTTCTGCCATCCGGTTGCCATTCCTCCGGTAAACTGGTTCAGATAGTACCACTTCATGTCCTTGGCATCATAGTGCCAGCCCAGGACCAAACGTCCAAAATCGGCTCCCGGGGTCTCATTGAGATAATACCAGTGTCCGCCCTCGTCCACGTACCAGCCGTAATCCATGACGCCGGCCGCATTAAAATGATAGGTGCAGGTCTGCCGGGCATCCTGGTATTTTATGTTGGCCCATTGGTCTTTAAGGCTTGTCCCGCTCCTGAGGATAAAGGACCACTGTTTTCCATCTGTGCCAACGCTTTCCCACTGTCCTTCCGTGCCAACGGCGTAGGTTTTGTAATCATTAAAGGTATTTCCCGGTCCAAAGCTTCTGCTCCCGCCTCCGCGCGAGCCTCCGCCCCCTCCGCCGCCTCCGCCTCCCGGCCGGTTGGGATTGTCCGGGTTATCCGGATCGTCCGGGTTGTCCGGATTGTCCGGATGATCGGGGTCATCCGGAAAACCGCCGCCTGAGGTGATGGAATCCACAAGGGCCTTTAACACGTTGTAGGCGTCCAGAAGCTCGTCCACGGTCGGACGGTAGATTCTGTTGGCGACTTCCAGGGCAATGTCAATGGCAGCGCCTAACTCTGCCTTGTCCTCTTCGCTCACCGACGGATTGTTCTTTAATGTCTGGGCTATGGAAATCTGGCTCAATAGCTTTTGCCTCGCTTCCTGCCACCGGGCATCGTCTTCCGCCTGATAGAGCACATGCAGGGTCAGATTCTTTGTCACAGGTTCGCTGGTATCATAACCGTTATTCGAGGAGGCGGTCCTTCCCAATCCGTAATACTCCCATACAACTCCGCTGACCGGGTCCGTATAGGGTTCAAATATATCCAGGTCCATAAATCCATCCGCGTCCTCCAGGGCCGTGTCGGACCTGACACTGATGATGTATTCCGTGGAGCGCTTATCATCAATGATTTTCACTTCATGGGCTTTCCGGTAGGTCAGTACATAGGTGCCTTCCACATTTGCCTCAAAGGAGACAACTCCTGTAAATCCGGAATCCCCGTCGTCCGGGTCCGGCTCCATGGGCACCTCCGTACAGATGTATTCCCCGTCCGGATTCTCCACGTTCCACAGCTGGTAATCCGTATAGCCGTGCATACTGCGGTCAAGGACAGCGTAAACCCGGATATCCGGCTCTCTGTTTACGCCGGAAGGGATCTCCTTGTTGCTGCCGCCCACATGTCTTGTCAGCGCGGATGTCAAGGTCCACGGTACTTTTACCGCATCATTACCCGCCTCCGCTTTTACCGCATTGGACTCCGACGCCTTGGGCGCCCGCTGGCTGAAATTGACTGTGTAGAGAACGTCAACCCCCGCCGTCATGGCGTCCTGGTCGCTGCTGTTATTCGTGAGCTCATCGACTAAATCCGCCATCCTGTCATCCGACAGGTCGAGGGCCACCGCCCCTGTTTTAGGACTATAGTCAATGGATGCGTTGCCGGGCGTCGCTGTCGCCGCAGCGTAATAATTTGCCTGAAGTATCAGATTTCCTTCCGGCATGGTGATGCTTGGGTTCCTTCTGGTCTTGTCGGCCAGCGTCAGCCTGCCGATCAACGCGCTCCACTGCCGGAACGCCTGTCCCTGGCTGTTGGTGGTTTCCGCATCCAGGGAAATTACATCCCCCGCCCTTACCACCGCTGTCTTATCATCGTCGAAATCAACGTTCACGCCGCCCCGCACGATTTTCGTGATGAAGCCGCCGTTTGTAAGGGAAATGGTATAATCCTGCTGTTCCTGTGAGCTTCCGATCACCGCTACCTGCGTGCCTAACAGAAGCTTATCGGCAGGCGCAGCGCCCTCTCCCGGCTGCTTTGCAACCACCACATATAACTGGTTTGACTCCAGCCCGCCGAGTACGGCACGCGGTGAGGCGCCGGAAGGCATAACCCAGCCGTCTTCATCCGCACCCGGAACGTCCATCACATCCCCTTCTATATTGAGAATCGCATACATGGTCCCGGACTTTGCAGGCTCAACCACCACCTGCTTCATACCGGCCCCGTCGTCCTGAACATCGTAGTTGCTTCCGAGAGCCGGTACCGTCACTCGCGTCGGCGGACTGAAGGCATCCGGATCCAGATTCTCCGGAAGGATCACTCCCGCAGCCGGGTTGGCGTTCATTTTCAGCTCATAGACATAGTAGATGGTACATGGATTCAATCCGGTAAATCCGGTATTCCTTAACTGGCTTCCCAGCTTGGTGTCAATCACCTTGAAATCCATATCCGTCAATGCGTATCTGCGGTTTTCGTTGGCGCCTGACACGTTCACCTTACCGCTTCCATCGCTGACTATGGTTCCCTGGGCATCCGGCATTGTCAGGATGGTATCATCCTCCAGTCCGATGGGGACAAACCGGGCCGTATAGGTCTGGTTCGCATTGATTGTCTGCGAACTCTGCATCCTGTTCCCATTTTCGTCAAACCAGCCGTCAAACCTGTAGAAATTATCGGGATGGGTACTGGGAAGCGTGAGGGACGACCAGGATGTCCCTATCTCGATATGGCTTGTCTTGCTACCCTCTATGGTGCCATGAGGCCCGGAAACAAATTTCAGATCAAACCATTCGCCCTGAGTCTCCTCAAAATTCGCAAATAATTTGATGGAGGCGTTGATTACCGTGTCGTCCGCCAGCCTCGGTCCTGTTTTATTGCTTCCGTTGGATGTGGCCTTGTACCAGCCGTCAAAACTGTAGTGGGCCGACGGCGTGGGCATGAGACCTTCCGTCACCTGGGCCAGGGTGCTGTCCCCGGACTTTTTGACAAACTTAGGGGCCGTACTCCCGTTAAAAGATCCATTCTGCCCATTGTAGAATTCCACTTTTGCCCAATAATTCTCATCCGCCAGATCTTCGGTGTAGGTGAGGGTCACCGTTCCGCCCTGAAGATTGGGGGTCAGGCTCAATTTCTTCGTCTCCTGGTTCAGGGATACATCTAATAAACTGTCTTCCCACTTGATATTCGGAGGATAAACATAACCCGACAGTTCCTCCACGTCGACTTCCACCGGCACGTTGGGCGGTACAACCCGACTCTCCTCCTCACGCAGGATATTGTGGTGGTTATCCACTCGTTTCACCCGAAGGATGGTTTCAAAACTGGGGTCCAGCTCATATTTATAGGTAAATGTTATAGCTTGGTTGGGCATCGTTCCAGTAAAATGAAAGTTGGAAGGATTCAGGTTGACCCCCGCATCCTCTGCGGAGATAACGCCCGCGCCGTCCAGATCCGTGACTCCGCCGACTGTCAATTCCGCTGATTTAACCAGATAGGAATTAATCACCGCCGGCTCGATCACATAATCGGATTCCACCGGAAGCGCCCTGCTCTCCGGGGCTTTTATCTGGTTGTCGTTCATATCCACATACTGAACCGTAATCAGGAATTTTTTCGCCGGATCAGGCTCATAGCGGTAAGCCGCCGTCAGACTGTCGTTGGGCATACTGCCCCTTACCGCGTTGGTAGATGGGTTGATGCTGGCCCCGCCCTCCGTCATGGTGCCGTGTCCGCTCTCCTCGCCGTATTTGCGGACTTTGTTGTTCTTTAATATCACGGAATTAAACCGGTATCCCGGTATATCCCTTCTGTAGGTTGCGGATATGGGATTATTGGCCATCTGCGTACTTTCCCAGGACGATTCAAAAAATTTTCTTAAATCGGGATCCTCATAATTCTCCGGCCATGCGCTGCTGTCGTTCGCCTCATTCCTCGCCGGGTTAAAATCCCTGTAATGCTCGACCCGGAATGTATAGGGGCTTGTTTCATTTCCCTTCCACACCGCGTTATAGGTCGTCACGGAATCATACGGGAAGGCATAGGGAAGCGTTTCCACCAGATTGCCGTTGGCTCCATACCAGCCGTCAAACGTATAGCCGTCCCATGAGATTTCATTAAAATCCGGGAGCTTCGGCCTTACCCCGGAACCAAAGTCATCCATGGGCAGTCCTGAAAAGTTGGCGGAGCTGGTCAGGGGACTTCCCGCCAGTCCGCTCGCCACAAACAGACTGCCCTCCATGGCCCCGTCCACCGCCACGCTGCTGTAGCTGGAGAGCGGGATTCCCGGCCCGTTCTGGGGATCGAATCGAATCTTGACCGGATCCCCAAAACTAACCGCATATGCCGGGTATCCCGGGGCGGCCATGGAAAATACCATGGCCGCCGCCAGCATCCCTGCCAGCTTTGATTTCATATTATACCTCTTTCTCATCCGGTTCCTCCTACTGAATCCAAGCACCGTCGGCACCTGTCCGGTATCCGTCTGGTGTTACTTCATTCTGATACATTGCGCCCAATGGGCGTCCTGCGCCTCCTCCATAGGTCCACCGCTGTCTGACAGGGTCGTAGGCATATACGCCGGCTCCCACCGGGGAGAAGTAGTACCATTTCCCGTCTATATTCCTCCAGCCCAGGGCCATCGCGCCGCTGACCGGATCCAGGTAATACCAGTTGTTGTCCGCCGTATCCAATCTCCAGCCTGTGACCATTTTTCCGTAAGGTAATTCTGTCTCCGTGTTGCAGTAATACCAGTTGCCCGCCTTATCGCAGATCCAGCCGCTCTGCATGATACCCTTTTCGTCAAAGTAATACCAGCCGCTGTCTTCCGGTCTGGCTCCCTCCGGGTAAGTCAGTCTGGCCCACATGTCGTTCAGGCGCATTCCTCCGTTGAGCACGAAGCTCATCTGCTTCTCGCCGGACGGTCCGACGCTCTCCTCCCAGTTGCCGTTGGTCCCGATCCGATAGCTCAATGGCGCGGTTCCTGTAAACGGCGTTTTCTTGCTGCTGCCGCCACCGCCGCCGCCTCCACCGCCGCCGCCCTTACTGCCGCCCTTGTTTCCGCTTTCCTGAAGGTCGTCGTAGTGGTCATACCTGCCGTCCAGCAGTTCCTTGTAAGGAGCTGTCTTATCCTTCAGCTCGCTGAGAGCTTCCACCAGCTGGTCAATGGTCGCCTTGGGTTCTTCACGGTCCAGGACTTCCAGCGCCGCCTCAATGTACTCCTTCAGTTTCTTGCTCTCGTTCAGCTTCAGGAAATGGTCGTCGCTTATGCCGATGGCTGCCCGGATCGCTTCCTCCAGCTCCTTTCGGATATCGTCCAATTCCTTCTCATTGTCCTCATAGTACGCATATACATAGGTCTTGCGTTTTATCTTGCGGTCCGGTTCAAACTCCCGGAAACGGTCCTCGCGGTAGCTCCAGCCCAGATAGCTGTACTCCGCCCCTGTCGGGCTGATGAAATAGTCGAGCTGTTCCTCCAGCCCTCCGAACTCCGACTCATAATAGGAATCCTCCGGGGATTCTTCCCTTCGCACCTTGAACCAATAGCGGTAAAGATCCGGAGCCGTGTTATTCAGGAAATACACCCGGTACGCGCAGTTGTACACCATGATGTACCGCCGCCCTTCCGTGGCGGTAAAGGTGAACAGACCGCCCGTTTCCTCCGGTTCATAATCCATCGGCACAAGGCTTACCATTATTTCCGTATCTGCATCCCCGCTGATTTCATACAGCTGGTAATCCATCATATCCACATCCTGCCTGCCAAGCTGCACATAGGTCTTAAAGGATGCCTCCGAGGCGCTTGCCCGGTTTACCTTTCTGCCGTTCACATACCGTTCGATGGACACGTCCAGACCCCAGGCCGCCTTGTAGGCCGCTTCATGGTCCATATCGTAGCTGCCTCCGGTCTTGATGGCGTTGGATTCCGATGCGCGCACGCTGTTCTTTCTGTAGACTACCTTATAGGTCACGTCCGCATGGTTTACGTCCAGCAGCTCCCGGTCTGCGTCCGTGGTCAGCTCGTCCTCCAGGTCCGGTATCTCTCCCGGATCCAAAGCCAGCTCCTCGCGGCTGCCTCCCCGTACCTCGTCCACCACGGTGGCGTTGCTTGGGGTTGCCGCCCGCTCATATACCGCTTCCAGAACCAGGTTCGTATCCGGCATGGTGAAACTGGCTTCCCTGGTATTAATCTTATCTCCCACCCCTTCAACGGAACCGATGATAAATCTCCAGTGGGAGAAGCGGCGGTTTTCATCGTTGACTGCTTCCGCCTTGATTTTCACCAAATCGCCCTTGTGGGTCTCCTCATAGCGGCCTTCCCCTACCGGTTCATCCCCCGCGCTTACCACCTCGCCGTTCAAGGTCTCGATGATGTAAGACGGAAGCTCCAGGTCTCCGCCCGGATCCGTGGTGATGACGCTGCCGTTCTCCCTGCAGCTTTCCGCCGTGATCGAGCTTTGGCCCTTCGGGCGGGCTACCACCGTATACTCCTTGTTATAGTCAAGACCGCTAAAGCTTACGCTTCCCGGATTTCCCGACACGCTCTGCCATCCGCCTGCGCCGGTCTCCGGCGTCGTTACAACACGGCCGCTGTCATCAAGCACGGCATAGTCTGATTGGGCGTCCGCCGGCCGGATGATCAGCCTCGTTTTACCCTCGTCTTCCTCGTCGTAGAGAATCTTGTAGTTGGTATCCACTACCGGCGTCAATACCTCCACGCCGCTGCTTAACGTGCCTTCTGCGGACCCAATCATAGCTCCGGCCTGGACTTTTGTCTGGCCTGTCGCCTCGTACACCAGATAACGCATGCCGGGATACAGGTCGTCAAATACGGTGCGGCTTGTGAGCAAGTTACCCTTGTTGACTTCCAGCACCTTCCCGTCAAGATCCGTAAGGATATATTTATAACCTTGCGTAGTGCCGAATACCGTGACTCGGCCCTTGCCCTGACTGTTAAGCCCTGCGGCCGGTTCCGGGTCCTTCACCTCCGTGCCGAAGATGGCCGGGTCCGGATAGAACTGAATGGTATAGGTCTGACCGTTGACCAGGGACATATCGTCGTCCACAGGTTCGCCCTGTACATACCAGTCGTCCACCAGATAGTTCACCTCAGGCGTATAAGCCGGAAGGCTGGACGTAATGTCCCCCCATTTCTTGTCAAAGGTGGTGCGCAGGGTCAGGGGTTCCCCTGCGTCGATGGAACCGTGGCTGCCTGCTGCAAAATTGATATTAATCCAGGCATCCGGATTCTCCTCAAAATAAGCGGTTATTGTTACCGGAGCCGTGAACCGGTAATCCTGGGGCAGGATTGTCTCGCCATTATCCAGATTCCCGTTTCCGTCCGTGTCAATAAACCAGCCGCCGAAGCGGTAATAGCCGTTAACCGGCTGGGTCTGCGGCATGAGCCGCCGTTCCTTTATGACAGCCAGGGTGTAGGACTGGACCTGCCCTTCCGACGTGCCGTCGTTTAGCAGCACGCTGGCCTTAAAGCTTCCGCCCGATAATGCCTGCACGTCCTGGGATACGTCGCTTCCTCCCTGCAGGGTACCGTTTTCGCCGGGCTCATATGTGATATCTCCCCACAGAGCCGGTATCCTGTCATGTTTGTACTTAATTGTGACATTGTCATTCGGCATGATTCCGGACCAGTCATTGCTGTTAAACTGGATCTGTGCATCCGCCGGGCTGACCGTATGCGCCTCCAGGCTGTATCCATACTGCTCCCGGTATACGCCCTGCACATTGCTGTCCGCTTCATAGGGGCCTGAATTCTCAGGAGGTATGATGTCCGTTAGGCGGCTGTCCGCCGTCCCGTTATCTTCATATTTGACCGTTATCTCATATCCCTGGATGGACGACTCATACAGATAGACAAGGCGTACCGGCTGATTGGGCATGATTCCGTTAAACATTAAGCTTTCATCAAAATCCCCTCTCACGCCGTTTACCAGGCCGTCTGCCAGTTCGCCCGCCTGATCTCCCAGTTCAAACCGGTAACCGGTACACTGATAACCGTAAACCTGGGCCGGCTGGGCCGTGATCTCATTTTCCGGATAGTACAGACCCGACTGGTCTGCGGATACCGTGGTCCCATTATTGGTTTTATGCTGGACCTCGAACAGAGACCTGGCATCGGGATCGTCATATCTCACCTTATAGCCGTACCGTATGGTTGCATCCTGTCCCGGCATCTTTCCGTTAAATGTGCCCGCGCTGTTAAACTGGCCGATTGGCACCGATGTGCCGCTAAAGTTATATTCCGACGGGGTCGTGCTGGAATCATCCAGGCTCCAGGTATATCCCCTGACCGTCTTTTTTTCCTCCAGAATCGGCTCCTCCACGCTATAGGCGCTGTCCAGGGTATTGGTTTCAAACATAATGTCCCCTGAGGCATTGGAGTGCTCTACCGTGTAATTGAATTTGACATTGGGATCCGCCTCAAATATCGCATAGTAGGTTACAGGCAGCTCCGGGTAAACAGCCGGCAGCCTGTCAATAAACTGCGGGTTGTCCCAGTCGTTTACCGAACTCCAGCCTTTAAATATGTAACCATACCGTGTTGTTGTCGGAAGCAGTGAGTTGACCGGATTCCCGGCAGTGCCAACCAGCGTCTCCGGTTCCGGCGTCCCTCCGTTGCTGTTGAAAATGATCTGTGATCCGATCTTCTGGTATTCGTAGCTCACCGCCACATCCTGGTTGGGCATGGTTCCCGTAATCCGGCCGAAGTCCGCCCCGGGCGTCAGGTTTGCCGTCAGGGACGGCGGCGTCCCCTGCTCAATAACCACGCCGGACAGCTCATATCCTGTGATGTCCGGTCCGGGCGCAATGTCCACCGGTTCTCCCGACCCCTTGGAGATTGGCGGAATCGGAGCTACGCCGGAGATAGAACCGCCTGTCTGCGCATCCTTTACGACAAAACTGATCTGAAGGCCGTTTCGTTTGATGACCGCATTTTTATCATTTCCCGCGCCAGCGCCGGACAGATTTTTTGTTCCCACCGCCACATACAGGCCGGTGCCGTCGGCTTTTGCCTGATCTGCGAAGAAATTATCCGCAAAGGGGCTTGGGGCCGTATCCACACCGCTCCCCGCAAGTGGCGACGCGATCTTTATCTCCTGCCCCGCTTCCGTGGAGATTCCTCCCGGCGACGCGGCCGGCTGTCCGGCTGTCGTGACTCCGATCCTCGATGCGTTCAGATCGCCTGTCACGGTAATCGTCCGTCCCGTCTCCAGATATATATTGGACTTGGCGCCCGAGGGAGTCGTGTTGTCCTCCACCATCACGTCATTGAGCACATCAAACCTTCCCGTGCTGTTAAAGTAAACAGCGCCCTTGCCCTCCGACAGGTTTCCGGATACCTTGCCATAGTTCATGGACAGGGTTGCGCTTCCCGTCACACTGAGCGCGCTTCCCTGGCTGCTGCTGTTTCCATGGCAGTTTTTCAGTTGTGCCCCGCTGTTTATCTCAATCCGGCCGGATGTGGCTGATACAAGAGAATCGCCGCTCAGCTTGCCATTGCCGTCCAGCACAAGGTCCGTCAGCTTCAGGGTTGCCCCGGTCACATTAAAGATTGGCCCGGTATAGGAACCGGCGCGCTTTAATGTCTTGATATAATCCGCATTCTCGTTGGTGGGGTTGCCGTTCCTATCATAATCCGTACTTGCAATGGTAATATCCTTACTGGAGCCGGAAACCGTAATAGGGGCCGTAATCTCCGGATAATCCATGATATAGATATATCCCTTCTTGTTCCCAATCTGTTCCATGGCGTATCCAATGGTTTTAAAGGGGCTGCTGTAGGTGCCGTCGGCAGCATTTGAATCCACTCCGGATGCGGATACATAGTACGATGTATCCCGGATTGCAAACGCCACCCTTTTGTGGACCGTTTCATATGGATGGAGCTGGAAATGCCAGGAATAGGCCATGCCTGAGTCATCGCTGCTCAGGGAATCGCCGCCGCCTTCATTAAACACATTCTCCCCCCAGAACTTATAATTCCCAATCCATCTCGTGGTTGTGGGCGTAACGCCAAGGCTGCTGTCATTGGTGATACAGTCAAAGGTGGTTTTCACATATTGGTTTACCATATGGAAACCGCGATTATTTTTATAAATCGTAGCATCGTCATCTTCTTTGCTGCCGCCGATCATAACGTCCGTACCTGTTCCAAGTTTGACGGTTCTGCCTTGGGCGCCTCCCTGTCCGGTCTTGTCGTAGACGTAATAATCCACAAACACATATTTATTGTCCGGGCTTGGCGAAAGGGCGATCTTAAGCTCGATTCCCATATTGGTCAAATCTTCCACCGCGCCGTTGGCGCTTCCGTTGGCTTTATATTTTGCGCCGCCTTCTACCTGGATATAGGTAGTGTATCCCTGCCAGTCAAAGGTGGTCTTAATCCCACTTTTGGAATATCCAGTCTGCCCTGCCTGCAGGCCGCACAGGTCGAAACGGTAAGAGTTTCCGCTGGGAGACTCCCCTGTCCCGCCTCTGGGGCCAATCCACGCGTAGGCCGTACCCTCGCTGGCTCCATTTCCCAGATTCTCATTGGGAAGCTCCGTGGAGGCATATGCGACCACCGCCAGCTGCGATGTCCCCAGGCCCACGGTCAGACAAATTGTTAAAATCAAGGAAACAAAACGTTTCCACAACTGATATCGTTCCTTATTCATTCTTCACACCGCCTCCTAAAATTAAAAATTCAAGCGTTCTTCCTCCGGCAAGCCGTCCAGCAACGGTTCCATATCGCTTCCGACAATCAGGCCGCCTGCATATTTATCCTCCTTGTTATCCGAATCATAATGATAGAATCCGGTTCCTTCTTCCCCCTTATACCATCTCGGTTTAAACTCGTCGTCCACCCTGGCTGCGAATCGGTTATTTATGATAATGAGCCATCCTCCGTCTTTATCCCTGACAACCTTTTTCTTTCCGGTGACGGTCTTTCCGTTGGCGTTGACTACGCGATAGGAATCATCGTCCTCGCGGACCACGCCGTAACCATATTCCTCGTCCGCTTCAAGTCTAAGCCCGTTTATATAATAGGAATCATTTACCTTCTTTAAGCGGTTGCGGTTTCCATAGGCGACGCCGTCGCTTTTGAACCCAAAGGTGTACACTCCGTCCTCCAGTTCAATCTCCAGTTCTTTTCCGGTCTGCATGGAGCCGTCGTTCAACTCGTCCGGGGAGAAGAAATAAAGGTCCGCCTTCTCGATACCGTATATATTTCCCTCTATAAAATCCTCCGATGACCACGCGTCCATGTCGTACTGGGCAACAAATGTGCTGCGGGTATCAAAGAGCACAAATCCGGTCTGCATCCTGCCCAATCCGTCAAAGGCATAATACCGGCCGTTGACTTTCTTTATTTTATTCTGATAGACCTCGCCATTCTGGTCCGTGCGCCACCAGCTGTACTCCCCGTCGTTGAAATCGTCCTGAATCAGATTGTCCGACGGATACATCCAGAGCCAGACGTTTCTCTGAAGGCTTCCGCCATCGTACCCCGCGTAGAACCGGGTGGGTATATCGCTGGTGGGATTGCTTTTATCCGCATTGCTGACGCTTGCCACCTGGGTCCACCACGGTAGCATGATGCCATACTCGTCAAAGCCGTATGTGCCGCCGCCAATATTTCTTTGGATCAGGCGGTCCCCATTGCTTTTTACCTTTTTGGACTGGTTGTTGAAATACAGCCACACCTGGTCATATTCATCATAATTCCTGCCGCTGATATCGCTGGACAGCTCCTCCAGCCCCTTTAACTCCAGCTGCGAATAGTCCAGCCAGCTCTCTGTCTTTAACGCGCCGTCCTCATCCGCATAGTACACGCCGTCCTCCAGCGGATTGTCATCCTCGCCCAGGGGATTGCCGTCCTCGTCAAACCATCCGGTCAGCATAAGGCCGCTCTCATCAAATATGTAACGCCTGCCGTCCACGGTCCTCTTAAAAGAGGAGTCGGTGCCGCGGTACGCCTTACCGTTTCCACCAAAGTAATACCACCCGGCCTCATGGCCGTTTCCGTCCGCCTCATCCACCAGAACCCATGTATTTTCAGCCCGGGCTCCATCCTCAAACACATAATACAAACTGTTCCCCTGTTCAATGAAGCAATCTTTCACCATGATCCCCTGATCGCCCAGATAGAACCAGGAGTCCCTGGACTGCTTCCAGGTATTTTTCAGCGGGTTGTCATCTTCATCTAAATATTTCCACTCATCGCCATCGCTCATCCATCCTTCAACCGCATAGGCAGTCATCGGCTGGAACCTGGCCGGCGCAAGCGCCGTAATGACCAGCGCACCGGCAAAAATCATGATTCTCCTTTTCTTCATCCTACTGTCCTTCCAATCCTTATTTAAAATATTTATGTTGAACCCTTTATCAGGGATAAATCTACTCCTCTAAATACACATACTTTTCTTTCCTGCCGTACCGGACCGCCTCTTCGTGGGTATCAAAGTAGATATCCAGCCGGTTTCCCTTTATGGCCTTTCCGGTATCCTCCACCACGTAAGACACGCCGTCAATCACAATCCGGGTGCCCAGCGGAATCACGGACGGGTCTGCGGCAATGGTATGGGCCGCCTTGGGCACGGTTTCCGACTTGGTCAGTTTCTCCTCCTTCTCCCCACAGCACAGCGAGCAGCTGCAATAGCCCGTGACCTGGAACTCCCCCAGATAGTCCGCTCCTTCTAAAGGCCCGTCGGAATGTCTGTACACAGCGCAGGTTTTCCGGCCAAACTGCAGCGCCTCCTCATCGCTGTCAAAATAAATCCGCAGCTTTTCCCTGGCGGCCTCATCCACCTTATCCTCAATCACATAGGTATCTCCATCAATCAGCACCGTGTCCCCTATTTTGAAAACAGACAGCACACCGGCCGCCGTACGCCCTTTCACAGGGAGCTCACCGGAGTACGTCAGATCCTTTCCATCCGAACTGTAGGCAGCCACCTCCAGCTCTCCCAAATAGGTGAACTCCGGCTGGGATGACGCCTGGACCACCGCCTCGGACGGGCTTACGTCCAGCGGCTCCACCGTATATGGATTGTCAGGAGTTCCGGCTCCCCTCAGCTCCGTATGGGCCTGTTCTGCAGCCGCCGTATGGAGCTGGAACAATGTAAATCCTGCCGCCAGGACAGTGAGACCGCAGCCAAAGAGAAACGGCCTCAGAAATTTCCTCATCCTGTTATGCCTTAGACAGGATTTACGGAATTCCGTCATCCTGTATCCATGAAGATTATTCGTCATACCCTTCCCCCTGAGCATCACAAATTATTATGCATAGAATCCGAATCCATCTCTTTCTGTGTTAAAAACTTCCAAGAGCTGCTTCCTAAACTCTTATCCCAGGTAATATCACAGTATCTCCACTCCCCGTCAATCCAGGTTCGGTTCCACGCATGGTTTCCGGCGTACACAGGTTCACATACGAGGCCCGCGTCCCTGCACAGCATCAGATAGGCGGATACATATCCCCAGCACACAGAGCTGCCGTTTATGACCGCGTCATAAACGGTCCTGTTCTCCAGCGTCTGGTCATAGGAGACATTCTCATAGACCCAATGATAAAAATATTCGGCCTTCTCCCTGTCCCCCAATGTCTGACAGGCCTTCACCACATCAGAGAGCCTGTCCTGCACCTGCCGGTGTTCCGACACCGCCCTGTCCGGATTCTCACAGGAAATGTAGACGGCATACTCCCCATTTTCATCTGATGAATACAGCGTCACCTCCTCTTTCCCCAGATATATGTACCGGTAATAATATCTGCCGAAGGAAAATACCTCCTCCTCAGACGCAAAAACGAGATCGGTTTTTATAAGGCCGTCTGCCGCCGTCCCATCTTTGAGTGCATCCATCACAGCTTCCCCAAGCGTTTCAAATTTCTGGTTCCGGCTGGTCATCTGACTGGCGGGTTTCCCTCTCAGGGCCGTCTGTCCAACAGCTGCTTCCGGCTGCTGCATCGCAAATAAAGTTCCTTCAAATGGAATATTCATAACAAATAAAAAGGCAAAAAAAAGGCGGAAAAATCTTGATTTTTTGATTTTTTATCCCTCCCATCCCGTTTTTACAACTGAATATTTCTTTTGTTGTAATTAAAAACGGCCGAAAGGCTGAAAAAATGGGGTAATTACGGATTCCGGGAAATTTTAGAAGAGTTCATTGAGAAACGCGAGAGAAAATAAATAACAAATAATCTGCCAAAATAGTCGAACTGGTTTAATTTGAAACCCAGTTTGCTTACTGCACTCTTTTTTATCGAATAATTTTCAAAAATATGTAGAATTTTGTCAATGAATGTAGTATACTTTTTTTAAATCTGTCAGGGGTATCCTATCGTACAACAAAAGAAATATTCAGTTGTATCCTGTACTAACAGCTTCATTTTTTCCAGCTGCAATCTGTGCTGACTTCCACTTTCCTTTGTATAAATTCTGGTCGTGTTAATGTCCCTGTGTCCCAAAATATCGGCTAATTTCGACAGGTTTTTTTCTATTTCATAGTAGGTCCTCGCAAAAAGGTGTCTTAGGTTGTGGGGAAATATCTTTTCACTCTTAACGTCGGCCTCCATGCCAAGCGCCTTCATCTCCCTCCATATATTACTCCGGTCCAACGCCTTTCCGCTTTTTGTGATAAAAATCATTCCCGCGCTGATCTTCTTTTTTGACGCATAGGCCTGAAGAAGCGCACAGAGCTGTCTGGTCAGCAGCACGGTCCTGATCCTGCCCTTGCACTCGATCTCGGCCTGTCCCTTATGGATAGCCGCCACGGTGATAAACGACAGCTCCGATACGCGGATCCCGCTTGCGCAGATGGTCTCCAGCACCAGGGCCAGCCGTTCATTCCCATTGGCAATCGCTGTTTTTACCAACCGCTCATATTCGTTCTTTGACAGCTCCTTCCGCTCCGGGTAAAACGAACTTTTGCTGATTTTTAAAAACTTACTCTCACAGCCGTCCCATCGATAATATTTGAAAAATCCGTTGAGCGCGGCTATGACGCAGTTGATGGTGACCGGGGTTATGCGCCTTCGCAGGTCTGCTTTCCACAGAAGTACCATCTCCTTGGTAACCGGCTCGTCCCCTGTGTACTCTTTAAACTGCTTTAAATACTGTCTGTATTTCTTTATGGTCTCGCCGCTTTTTTCACAGCGTTCGAGCCATTGACCATACTCCTCTATCTTCTGATCCGTTATGATTCTTTCATTTTTTCGTTTCATTCCAGCCTCCTGTAATGTGTATTTAGATTTAGTCTGCTCTGATGGCAAAAAAACATCCAATTTCAAGCTACAATCTAGCGTTTATCCAATAACTATATACGTTTTTAACATTTTGAATGCTAAAAAATCATTAATTTTTTTTAAATAATACTTACGCATTTACAGGCAATAAAAAAGAGGCCGTTCCAAATGGAACGCGCCTCCGCCGTATTTACTCCAACGGCTTGCGGTAAAACCGCCCCACAAACCGCTGGGTCTTTAAAACATTGATAATCACGTGCTCATCCACATGACGGATCAGGTGAATGGCATCCGTGGATTCATAGGATGAAAGCACGGTGTTGAGCAGATACATTTTCTTTTTGCTGTACCCGCCGTAGGCCTCCACACAGGAGATGCCGTGGTGAAAATGATGAATGTAGGCGTCGATCACCTCTGGGCCCTTCACCGTGGTGATCTGAAGGGTCACCTGATCGTACCGGTGGTGGAACGAGCCGATCATGCGGGTGGATATGAACTGGAAAATAATGGAATATCCTGCGTACTTCCAACCGAACACGTACCCGTAGATACAGTACATCACGGCGTTTCCGAAAAATACCCAGGTCCAGATGGACATGCCCGTCCGGTTGGAGATGTAGAGCGCGATAAAGTCCGTGCCGCCGGTGGAAGCGTTTCCCCGCAGGGCAATCACAATGGAAGCTCCCCAGATCACGCCGCCGAAAATGACGTTCAGCACTTCGTCGTTGAAAATGGGCCGGAAGGTAAACACCTGCAGAAACAGGCTGCACAGCGCCACCTGGACCAGCGAGAAGGCGGTAAAGCGCAGGCTGATTCCCTTGCAGCACAGGATGGCCACCGGGATGTTGAGCAGCAGCATGGTCACCTGCATGGGGATATGAAAGCCCCGCAGCTCCCCCAGGCGCTCCACCAGCATGGCTACCCCGGTAAAGCCCCCGGAAATGATCCCGGACGGCCTCGCAAATACCTGCAATACATAGGACTGAACCAAAGCGGAGAGAATGACCGCTGACAGTGTGATGGTGTAACGGACTTCTCTCCGGTGCTTTAATTGTTCGATATAGTCGCTGATCATACGAATTCGATTCATGAGCAGAACTCCTGTTTGTTTTTTCGGGAAAACTGCGGGCGGACCGGATTGGATCAGATCACGTAATTGTCCTGCATGGCCCTCTGCCACTGCACCAGATCGTCCAGGGTGTAGCCGTCCACCACGTCCCTTATGGCGCCGTCCAGCTCCTTCCAGAGCTTTAAGGTCACGCATTCCTGCTGGCGCGCGCAGGGGTTGTCATCCCCCGTGAGGCAGTCCACCGGCGCCAGGCTTCCCTCGGTGACGCGCAGAATCATGCCCACCGTGTAGTCCTTCGCCGGGCGGGCCAGATAGTAGCCGCCCTGGTTTCCCCGGATGCTGCGGACATAACCCGCTCTGGATAGTATGGATATAATCTGCTCTAAATATTTGCCGGAAATCTCCTGGCGTTTTGCGATGTCTTTTATTTTTACAGGCTCCCCGTCCGCGTGAAGGGCCAGATCAACCATCGTGCGGAGGGCATAGCGCCCTTTGGTGGATATCAGCATAATTTGTCACGTCCTTTTGTGATTCTTCTCGGTGTTATGAATATCATACTATTCCTGTAGGAAATATGTCAATAGGGAGTTTTAAAAGGGAACCCTTGTCAGAAAACAGGATCCGCATACAAAGAGAAGCTGCCTTTCCCCCACAGAAAGCAGCTTCTGGTCACGATCTTAAACCGTCACACTATTTAGTTTATCTGGCATCCCCATACCAAACAAAACGTTGTAAGGCACTTCATTGTGCTTCTTACAGACACACTATAGCATCGCGGGGGTATTTTGTCAATATTTTTTGTGCAATTTAGTGAATTGCGACATCTTTCGACTTTATTTTTTCGATTAATTTTTCCGTGCTTGTCCGCGTGTGAAATACATCTGTCTTTTTGCATAATTTCCCGGGGTGTGCGCATACTCATTTTAGACTTATTTTTGACACGCTTTTAAGGAGGAACTTCATGGAATTCTCAACGAACCTGCAGGATAATATCGATTATCTCCACAAAAAGTTGAATGTGCAGAACAACTTCGACGTGGTTTACCGGACCCTTCACATCGGCGGGCGGACGGCCTGCCTGTACTTTATAGACGGCTTTGCGAAGGATGAGACTCTGCTGAAAATCCTCCAGGTGTTCAGCACCATAAAGGAGGAGGACATGCCCGGGGACGCCCACGGGTTCACCAAGCGGTATGTTCCCTACGGCGAGGTCGGCCTGATCAAAAAGGACGACGATATGATCGTCCAGCTGCTCTCCGGCGTCTCCTGCCTGCTGATCGACGGGTACGACACCTGTATCGCCATCGACGCCCGCACCTACCCCGCAAGGGGCGTCAGCGAGCCGGAGAAGGACAAGGTTATGCGCGGCTCCCGGGACGGCTTTGTGGAAACCCTGGTATTCAACACCGCCTTAATCCGGCGGCGCATCCGCGATCCCCGGCTGACCATGGAAATCATGACCGCGGGCGAAAGCTCCCACACGGACATCGCCATCTGCTACATGCAGAACCGTGTGGACCAGCCCTTGCTTGAAATGATCAAAAAGAGGATTCAAAACCTGAAGGTGGACGCCCTGACCATGAACCAGGAGAGCCTGGCCGAGTGCATTTACCCCCACAAATGGTTCAATCCCTTCCCCAAGTTCAAGTTCTCCGAGCGGCCGGACACCGCGGCGGCCTCGGTGCTGGAGGGTAATATCATCATTCTGGTGGACAACTCCCCCGCCGCAATGATCCTGCCCTCCTCCGTGTTCGACATCATCGAGGAGGCGGACGATTACTACTTTCCGCCCATCACAGGCACCTACCTGCGCCTGTCCCGGATGTTCATCTCCCTGCTCTCCCTGATGCTGACGCCCATCTGGCTGCTGCTCATGCAGAACCCGGAGCTGATCCCCTCCTGGCTGGCCTTCATCCGGCTGTCGGACCCGCTAAACGTGCCCCTGATCTGGCAGCTTCTGATCCTGGAATTCGCCATCGACGGCCTGCGGCTTGCGGCGGTGAACACCCCCAACATGCTGACCACGCCCCTGAGCGTCATCGCCGGTATCGTGCTGGGCGAGTACGCGGTGAAATCCGGCTGGTTCAACAGTGAGACCATGCTGTACATGGCCTTCGTGACCATTGCCAACTACTCCCAGGCCAGCTTTGAGCTGGGCTACGCCATGAAATTCATGCGGATTCTGATCCTGATTCTCACGGCCATCTTCAACATCTGGGGCTTCGCCGTCGGAGTCATCCTGTCCGTCTGCGCCATCGTCTTCAACAAGACCATCGCCGGAAAGAGCTATATCTATCCGTTAGTCCCATTCAGCCTCTCCGAGCTGAAAAAGCGGTTCCTGCGCGGCCGGCTTCCCCACACGGAAAAATAGACCGGGGGCAACCGCCGGTTTTCACCAAAAAGGCCGGATTCCCCCGGACATCCCTTCCTTCTGCGGGCTGTCCGGCGAATCCGGCCTCTTATTTCTTTCTACGCCTCCGCGAATCCCACGCTGGCCAGGAACCGGCCAAAGGCCGCCCGCCCATTTTCATCGCACTTGTAGACTCCCGCGTCCTCCAGCACTCTGGCGAACACGTTTCCAACCTCGGTTCTCAGGACGTCGTTTACATTTTCCCGGGTAACCGCAACTCCGGCGGCCGCGTAGCGGGGCAGGAACTCTTCCACCCAGTCCGCGTGTTTTGCCAGCTCCCCGTCCCCACGGATATCCCGGCCCTCCGCTATGAAATCAGCCAGGTCCGCCAGCTCCTTCTTCAGTCTGGAGGGCAGCACCGCCAGACCCATCACCTCGATCAGGCCGATATTTTCCTTCTTGATGTGATGCAGTTCCTGGTGGGGATGGTACACGCCCAGGGGGAATTCTTCGGTGGTGAGGTTGTTTCTGAGCACCAGGTCCAGCTCGAACTTGTCCCCCACCTTGCGGGCGATGGGCGTGATGGTATTGTGAGGTTCCCCGTCCGTCTCCGCAAAAATGAACGCGGACTCGTCGCTGTAGCCCCTCCAGGCCGCCAGCACCTTATCCCCCAGCTCCACCAGCCGGTCGGAATCCCCGCACCGCAGGCGCAGCACGGACATGGGCCAGAACACGATTCCCGCCTCCACGTCCTCAAAACCTTCCAGGGTAAAATACTTCTCAATGGGCGCTTTGGCCATGGCAAAGGTGTAATGTCCGCCCTGGAAATGGTCGTGGCTCAAAATGGAGCCGCCCACAATGGGCAAATCCGCGTTGGAGCCCAGGAAATAGTGGGGGAACAGCTTGATGAAATCGAACAGCTTCACAAACGTGGCCCGCTCGATCTTCATGGGAATGTGCTCCCCGTTGAACACGATGCAGTGCTCGTTATAATACACATAGGGGGAATACTGGAATCCCCATTCCCCGCCGTTGACGGTGATGGGGATCACCCGGTGGTTGTTCCGGGCCGGGTGGTTGGTTCTGCCCGCGTAACCCACGTTCTCCATGCACAGCTGGCATTTGGGGTACCCGCTCTGCTTGGCCAGCTTGGCCGCGGCGATGGCCTTGGGATCCTTCTCCGGTTTGGAAAGGTTCACCGTGATGTCCAGCCGGCCGTAACGGGTGTCAGCCGTCCACTTCATGTCCTTTTTGATGCGGTAGCGGCGTATGTAGTCCGAGTCCTGGCTCAGCTTGTAGTAATACTCCGTGGCGGTCTCAGGCGACTGCCCGTAACGTTTCCAGAATTCCCGGTTCACCTCCGAGGGTCTGGGCATCAGGCAGTTCATCAGCCTGGTGTCGAACAGGTCCCGGTACACCACGCTGTCGCTCTCCAGCAGCCCCCTGGCGCAGGCGTCGTCCAAAAGTTCCTTCAGGATCTCCTCCAGGCCGGCGTAAGCCTTAGGCGTTTCCGGCTCCCGGTACTCTGAAAGGCCCATCACATCCAGAATCTGGTTGCGCGCGTAGATGGCGTCCTCCCGTTCAATCAGCCCTGTCTCCAGGCCGTACTCCACCAGTCCTCTGATCGCATCATCAATCATCAAAAATCCCCTCCTGCTTCTCAAAGTGTTCTTTTCCAACGTTTTCCTTTATTATATGCCCCGCCGGGCCTGAACACAATGGCAATTTTTTATGTGTTCTAGCAAAATTCTACGCACTTTACCTGGATACGGCCCGCTTGATCCGCTGGACCACCATCCCGCCCAAAAGGCCGATCAGGCTGCCCGCAATGGTCCCCGCAGCCAGCAGCACCGGCAGGTAGGCGAACAGAGCCGCCTGCTCCACCACCGCAGCCGCCACCGCGATCTGGCCGATGTTGTGGGCCGCGCCTCCGGCCACGCTGATGCCCACCATGCCGAACACCTTAAAACGCTTCAGAAACGCCATCACAAGCAGGCTCAGAATCCCCCCCGCCAGGCTGTAGAGGATCATGGACGGGGTTCCGAAGGTAAAGCCCATGAGCACGATGCGCACCAGGCTGATAAACGCGGCCCCACCGGCCCCCACGGTGTAGAGGGCCGCGATCACCGCCAGATTGGCCAACCCCAGCTTGACGCCGGGCACCCCCAGGGAGATGGGGATCAGGCTCTCCACATAGCTTAGAACAAAGGCCAGGGCGATCAGCAGGCCGTAGAGCGCCACGTCCCTGGCATCCATATTTTTCCTACGCTCCATCGCGCGCAAACCTCCTTTAATTCCCATTCCATCCTCTTGTGCGAACGTTGCATCTGTGTTAAAATTATAACTGTCCTAACTAATTTAACCATAAGGAGTGTAAGTATGAGCAAGACACAAATGAGTGCTGTCAAAAAGAACTATTTCGGCCTGGGGATCATGGCCATTCTTTCCGCACTGGTCATCGCTGTTTCCGGCCCCCTGTACCAATCCATGAGCAACCATCCGGATATGCCCCTGGCCGACGGCGTCTACACCTACAAGGACGAGCAGCCCGACGACAACGGCTTTTACAGCATGGTCACCGTGACCGTGCAGAACGGCCGCATCACCGCCTGTACCTGGGACTGTGTCAATGATGAAAATATCGGGAAGCGCCAGCTCTCCGTGGAAGGCCACTACGTCATGACGGAAAACGGCCCCACCTGGAAGGATCAGGCCGACGCCCTGGCCTCCTACGTGCTTCACCACCAGACTACGGGCGGTCTGATCAACGCCGAGGGTTACGCCATGGATGCCGTGTCCTCCGTGAGCATCAACGCCTATCCCTTTGTCAACGGCTTATCCGACTGCCTGGATCAGGCAGCCATCCGGTAAACCATGAAAGCCAAGGGTCCGTCCCTGCCGCGCAGAGACTTAATCCTGATACTGGCGATCCTGTCAGTGGCCGGAATCTGGTACGGTATCACCCGCTATCAGGCCTTAAAAGGCCCCTCCGAGGTGGCCCAGGTCACGGTGGACGGCAAGCTGGTGGAAACCCTGGATTTGAGCGTAAACGCCACCGTCACCATCACCGGAGCGGGAGGCGGCACCAACGTGCTGGTGGTTCAGGACGGGGAAATCTGGTGCAGCGAGGCTTCCTGCCCGGACAAGCTCTGCGTCAAACAGGGCAAAAAGCACCTGAGCACGGACACCATCGTCTGCCTGCCCAACAAGATGGTGGTCACCGTCACCGGAACGGACTGAGGCGGAACGCGCCGTACATTTTCCTCATAAAAGTGTCCCATAATACTGCCGCAGCCGGCGAAAACCGGCTGCGGTATTTTTGTGCGCTCTGTTTGAACTGTTACGTTTGAATTATCGGATCACCGTGACCTTCTCTCCCACCACCTGCCAGTTGCTCACCGGGTTCTCCCGGCCGTCCACCTTTTTCAGGTGCTCCAGCCCGGCCAGGGGATTTAAGTCCGTCACGTAGTTCTTGCTGATGTCCAAAGTCTCCAGCAGGGGCAGCGTAGCCGCCGGCTGGATCTGGGCCAGCTTGTTGTCCGCCAGGGAGAGGTCCGTCAGCCCTGGATAATGGGACAAAAAGCCCAGCTCCGCGTCCAGGGCCACATCGTCCCAGTTCACCATGCTGATTCCGCCGTACCGGTCCGCCTTCACGTTCTTGTACAGCTTTACGCCGTTCATGGACAGGGAAAGGAGGCCCGGATTGTCCTTTAACCGGCTGAAGTTGATCTCCATACTGGCGCCGTTCAGGTTCAGGGACACCAGCCCCTCCTTGTTGAGCAGCGCGGAAATGTCCGTGTAGAACGTGGTGCCGGACAGATCCAGCTGGGTCAGCGCCGGAAGGTTCGCCAAAAAGTCCACGCTGTTTAAGTATTCCCAGCTCTTGGTACCCTTTAAACGCTCAAGCTGCGTCAAACCGGAAAATGCGCCGGGATCGTCGATGCAGTAGCCCGCGATGGTCAGGTCCGTAAGCCCGCCCATGCTGCGCAGGAACGAACAGCCGTTGAATCCGGCCAGCGTCAGCGTTTTCATGTTGGTCATGCCCGAGAGATCCGGGTCCGGCTGGTTGGAGTATTTATCGATGGTCAGGGACTCCAGGCCCGTCAGTCCGGTGATAGCGCTGTAGTCGGGCAGCTCGTAGTTGCTGGTCAGGCTCAGCTCCTTTAAATTTTCGCAGGAGGAAAGCGGGGCGATGGAGATACATTGGCTGTCGTCCAGCGCAAAACGCTCCAGCTGCGGCATACTGTTCACAAAACTGATATCCTTCACATGTTCCAGGTCCAGGCGCAGCTCCGTGAGTCCGCTCATGGTGAAGAACACGGAAAAATCCGTCAGGTTGGGACAGTATTCCATGGACAGGGACTTCAAATTCTTAAGGGACGCCAGGTCCTTGATGTCGGTCAGATCGTCGCTTCCATGCAGCTCCAGCCGCTCCAGGCCCGTGAACTGGCCGATTCCCTCCAGGGAAGTCTGATTGTAATCGTAGATCAGCCCGGTCAGCTGGCCCGGATCGTCCACCAGGGCGGCCACCTCGTCCGGAGAAATATACTGCACGCCCAGCGTCCTTAACTGTTCCAGACCTTCCAGGTCGCCGGGTTTTAAGGTGCTGTGCAGGGACAGCGTTTCCAGGCCCTTTAGCGCTCTTAAGCAGGAGAAATCATTGAACAGCTCCCAGCCCATGGTCATACCGGCCGGAAGGTCCCCCTCAAAGGTATGGATCGCCATCTCGCCGTCCGCCCCCAAATCTCCGTCCAGGCCATAGGACACCCGGAAATACTTCCGGTCCGTGTGCGTGTCCCAGAGGCCGGGCTTCAGCTCCAGATAGCGCAGCTTCATAAGCTCCTGTTCGCTGACCTGATCCGGCGTGCGCCCGTAGATGCCTAAGATCACCTGCTCCATCCCCTGGGACCACACCACCGGCTTCGCGGGAGCTTGTGTGGGCTCCGCAGCTATCGCCGTCTCAACCACCGCGCTGGTGGCCTTGGCCGAGCTCTTCTTTCCGGCCGAACCCCGGGCGGACACGGCGATAGCGGCCACAAAGACCACGGCGGCCGCCACGGCAATGATCACAAACCGCTTCCGCTCCTCCTCATGAACCTTCTGCGTCTCCTGAGGCAGAGAGGTCCTGGGTTTTACCTCCTGAAAGGAATGAGGCGGAAGGTCGCCCACGCTTCGACTTCCAAAATTTCCCAATTTATACTCATCCCCGGATTCCTGTTCCACCATATAGCGGGTCTTGCAGTATTCGCAGACCGCCTCGCCCGGATGCTCCGGGTCCAGTTTTACCGTGCCGTTGCAGGCCGGACACTTTAATTCCACCAGTTTCATTTAATTACCCCCTCCAGCCTCTAAGGCATTTCTCGTCTGTCTATTCCGCCGGCAGGCCCGGCCTGGCGCTTCATACTCCGGATCACCGCCCTGGTCTGCCCATCGATCCGCAGCGACTCACAAATCTTCTGCAGCGCCTTGTTGTAGGTCCAGTCGTCCAGATGGTTCTTCTCCAGATAGGGCATCACCCGCTCCGGCATCTTCACATAGAAAATGGACACGGCCCAGGCCACCGCCATCTTGGAATAGTACGCCTGGCTCCGAATCCGGTCCAGAGCGCCCAGCGCCCGGTCCACATAGTCCTCATCGATAAAATAATCCAAAAGCATCACCGCGCCGAACCGGCACTCGTACTCCAGCTCCGAGTCCAGATAGGGGGCCAGAAGCTCCCACATCTCCTCTTTATGCTTCCCAGTGATCTTTAACGTGCCGCAAAAGCTGTCGCACACCGCCCAGTTGTCGATCACCGGCACAAAGTCCCGTATGTACGCGGCCGCTTCCTCCCACGCTCCGGCTCCGGCGCCCACCACCATACCCCAGAGCAGGCGCTCTTCGTGGCAGGCTTCACCTTGCTGCCAGGCGGTTCTCACCTGGTCCACGTAACCGCGCCAGTCACCCTTTGCGATCTCCCGCGCCAGCCTGCGCAGGGCGGGCGTCCTGACGCCCAGCATATCCTCCACGCCGGGCAGCAGCTTACAGTTGAAATCCCGGTATCCCGGTTCCGCCAGCTCTTCCAGCCGGCAGCGAATCTCCGAACGTTCCAATGTCATTTGTATTCTCCTCACGCGGATGTGAGCAGGAATTCGCCGAGCACAAAATTGCTCACGTCCATTCCCCACTCGGTCAGCGACAGCCACACGCCCTCCCGCCTCAGCAGGCCGTTTTTCACCAGGCGCTCGATCACCGGGCCGTACACCGAGTCCAGCTTGACCCCGAAGGTGGCCACAAAATCGATCTCCGAGATGCCGCGGATCATCCGCAGCCCCAGAAACATGAATTCCTCCATCCGCGCCTCCCGGCTCAGGCGGGTAAACTGCGGGCGCAGGCGTTCCGCCCAGCCCTCCGCGGCAAAATCAAGGCCCAGATACCGCTCCAGGTCCCGCTCGTTGCAGAACCGGCAGCCGCCCAGAAAGGAGGAAGCTCCCAGCCCCAGGCCCAGATACTCCACCTCGGTCCAGTAGCCGACGTTGTGGCGGCACGCAAAGCCCGGCCGGGCATAGTTGGAAATCTCGTACCGCTCGTAACCCTGCTCCGCCAGAAACGTGCGGGTCAGGTGGTAGATCCGGTTCTCCTCCTCCTCGTCCGGCAGCTCCGGGTAATCCCTCCGGCGCAGGCCGAACCGGTCCGGCGCCTCCCCCGGGCATGTGCCGGGCTGGTGCGCACTTTTTTCGGCCGTTTTCTCACATCCTGCGCCGTAGCGGTCCCAGAAGGGTGTGCCTTCCTCGATGATCAGGCTGTAGGCGGAAATGTGCTCCGGCTTCAGCATGGTCACCTTTTTTAAGGTATTCCGCCAAGACTCCAGGGTCTGGCCCGGGATGCCGCTCATCAGGTCCACGTTGATGTTGGCAAAGCCCGCCATCCTGGCGCACTGGAAACTTTTTAAAAATTCTTCAAAGGAATGGATTCTGCCCAGATTCTCTAACTCCCGGTTGTCAGCGGACTGAAGGCCGATGCTGACCCGGTTGATCCCCGCGGCCCGGTAGATGTGGAGCTTGTTCTGCAGCAGGGTTCCGGGGTTCACCTCGATGGTGATCTCCGCGTCCTGGGCCACGTCAAAGGCCCGGCGCACAGCCAGGCAGACGTCCCGGATCAGCTCCGGTTCCAGGACAGAAGGGGTGCCCCCTCCAATGAATACGGTCACAACCTGGTATTCCTGGCAGGAGGCACCCTCCGCCTCGATCTCGCGTATGAGCTGTTCCACATACGCCTCGTGTACTGCCGCCAGCGTCCGGAAGGAAAGAAAATCGCAGTACAGGCATTTCCGGGCGCAAAATGGGATGTGAATGTACAGCTCCAACGGTTTTTTCTGTTTTTTAGTCATAAATGTCTCATCTTCTCAGTTCTGTCTCTACTCGTCGTCCAGCTTCAAAACGCTCATAAACGCCTTCTGCGGAATCTCCACGTTGCCGATCTGGCGCATGCGCTTCTTGCCCTCCTTCTGCTTCTCCAACAGCTTGCGCTTACGGGAAATGTCGCCACCGTAGCACTTGGCGAGCACGTCCTTGCGCACGGCCTTCACCGTCTCCCTGGCGATAATCTTGCCGCCGATGGCCGCCTGGATGGGGATCTCGAACAGATGCCTGGGAATCTCGTCCTTCAGTTTCTCACACATCCTGCGGCCCCGGTCGTAAGCCGATTCCGCGTGGACGATAAAGGACAGGGCGTCCACTTCCTCCCGGTTCACCAGGATGTCCAGCTTCACAAGCTCCGAGCGCTCATAGCCCTTCAGCTCATAATCAAAGGACGCATATCCCCGGGAGCGGGACTTCAGCGCGTCGAAAAAGTCGTAAATGATCTCGTTCAGGGGCAGCTCGTACTTCAGCAGGGCGCGGGTGGTCTCGATATATTCCATGCCCAGGTAAACGCCCCGGCGCTCCTGGCACAGGGTCATGATGGAGCCCACAAACTCCGTGGTCACCATGATCTCCGCGCTGACGATGGGCTCCTCCATGTAGTCGATCTCCGTGGGATCGGGCAGGTTGGTGGGGTTGGTCAGCTCGATCATCTCCCCGTTGTTCTTGTGCACCCGGTACACCACGCTGGGCGCGGTGGTCACCAGATCCAGGTTGTACTCCCGCTCCAGCCGCTCCTGGATGATCTCCAGATGCAGCAGTCCCAAAAAGCCGCAGCGGAAGCCGAAGCCCAGAGCCACGGAGGTCTCAGGCTCGTAGAACAGGGAGGCGTCGTTGAGCTGCAGCTTCTCCAGCGCGTCCCTCAGATCGTTGTATTTTGCGCCGTCCGCGGGATAAAGGCCGCAGTACACCATGCTGGTCACCTTCTTGTAACCCGGCAGGGGCGCCGCGCAGGGGTTGTCCCGGTTGGTCACCGTGTCGCCCACCTGGGTATCCCGGACGTTCTTGATGCTGGCGGTGATATACCCCACCATCCCCGCCGACAGCTCGTCGCAGGGGATAAACTGGCCGGCTCCGAAATAGCCCACCTCCACCACGTCCTCCTCGGCCCCCGTGGCCATCAGGCGGATGGGGGTGCCCCGCTTCACCGTGCCCTCCATAACGCGGCAGAAAATGATCACGCCCTTGTAGGAGTCGTAAATGGAGTCGAAAATCAGCGCCTGAAGGGGCGCCTCGGGATCACCCGTGGGGGCCGGAATCTTCTCCACGATGGCCTCCAGCACCGCCTCCACGTTCTCGCCGGTCTTGGCGGAAACCCTGGGCGCATCGCTGGCGTCCAGACCGATCACGTCCTCGATCTCAGCCGCCACGTGGTCCGGCTGGGCGCTGGGCAGATCCACCTTGTTGATCACGGGAAATACGTCCAGATCGTGGTCCAGAGCCAGATACACGTTGGCCAGGGTCTGGGCCTCGATGCCCTGGGAGGCGTCCACCACCAGGATGGCGCCGTCGCAGGCCGCCAGGCTTCTGGACACCTCGTAGTTAAAGTCAACGTGTCCCGGAGTGTCGATCAGGTTGAAAATGTACTCGCAGCCGTCCTTAGCCTTGTAAACGGTGCGGACAGCCTGGGATTTGATGGTGATGCCGCGCTCCCGCTCCAGGTCCATATTGTCGAGAATCTGTTCCTGCATCTCCCGGCTGGTCAAAAGGCCGGTTTTCTCAATAATCCGGTCCGCCAGGGTGGATTTGCCGTGGTCGATATGGGCGATGATACAAAAGTTGCGAATTTTGCTCTGGTCAACGATTGACATGTTTTATCCTCTTTCTTATGGTTTAAAAATGGAACGGTTCAGACGCGGCGCTCGAAACCAACTTTTCCGCCGTCTGAACTGTTGCCTGGATTGGAGGGCAGCGCGCCCTCCGCTTACTGAATAGTATCATTTTTTCGGCTACTTTGCAACACCATATCCAAAAGTTCTGACAGCGGCTCCATGGCGTTTCTGGCCTCCTCGTAGGTGTTGGTCTGGGCTCCCACTTCGATCAGAGCGGAGCGGGGGCGCAGGTGGAGGTTGTAGCGCAGTCCCTTCAAATAAATCTTGCGCGTAAATCCCGGATAATATGCCTGGGCGTCCAGCTGCATCTGGAAGCTGAAGGCCAGATTCTGCTCCCGGTAAGGATTTTGCAGGTACTCGATGGGCCCCTCCGGCGTCTGGCTCATGCCGTTAAAAAACATGATCTGCGCGGTCGGTTTTCCGTCCACATCCGTCACCAGGTGAAGGCTCTCCCCCACGCCGTCCCGGTGGATGTCCAGCACCACCTGCACCGACGGATTTTCCTCCAGGATCTTGCTGATCCCATCGTACGCATATGTATAAGCCTTGCTGCGGTCCAGCTTCCCGTCCACCAGGTCGTACACCGAGGTGTCGTGGATCACGTTGTAGCCCTTTGCCGTCAAAAGCTCGGTCAGGTAATTTCCGATCCCCACCACGGTCTCCCCCGGCCCTGAGTCCTTAAACGCCTCCTGGGAGTGGGTGTGGTAGATCAGAATCTGGGGTTGGCTGTTATCCTCCCCGATGGAGAGATCCTCGCCCAGAAGCCGCGCCGCGCTTATCTCATCCCGCCCCGCCGTGGTGGAGGTGTGAACGCTGTAAAAATGCTTCATCAAAAAATCATAGTCCGCCAGCTGCTCCATCACATAGGTAGGCCCGGTCACCGCCCGGGAGGTAACCCCCACCAGCGCCGCCCCTGCCGGCACGGCTCCCGCGTCCGTCTCCCCCTGGGCCAGCGCCTGCGCCCCGCCCGCGTTCTGGTCCGCGCCGTTGTCTCCCGCCTGACCGGCCGTTGTACCGCTCTTTTGTGTTTCGCCGTTCTCCGCCTTAGTTTCCCCCGTTTCCTCGTTGCCATACCAGGCCAGGTACTGGTG
>OJKJ01000297.1_pt1 | contig 32382 bp, 31 predicted proteins | sample 1596491 | NCBI WGS metagenome assembly OJKJ01 (sample SAMEA4350160, study PRJEB24818) | metagenome | biome: human; feature: gut; material: faeces | place: Denmark | collected 2013-09 | reverse complement strand
ACTAAAAACAGCCTAATAATAAAACCAAGAAATATAAAAATAAATTAAATAACTATACACCATTAATAATGGTACCCAGCTTTTCAAAATTATGGGGATTAAGTGTATATTTCTATGATGAGCACACTTTTAGACAAAAAAAGCCATTACTCAAAAGGTAATGGCTCAAAAATTATTCTGTAGATCTGGACACTAACGGTAAAGATCTTTTCGCTGATAAGGTTCTATTTCTCCCTCTTTTCGCGTTTTTAATAGCTTTAGTATCCATGTGTATTGTTCTAAGTTCGGGGAAACCAGATATTCCAGCTCCTCATTCATTCTTCGTGCAATATACTTATCGTCCTTACCATCGATATCATCCATTGGTTCACGGATAAAAATATGCAATTGATGCGTTTTATGGTCATAAACGGGAAATAGTGGCACAACTTTCGCTTTACAAACTTTCATTAACCTACCGATTGCAGGTAATGTTGCCTTATATGTACCAAAAAAATCAACAAATTCGCTATGCTCCTCACCATGATCTTGGTCTGGAAGATAAAACCCCCAATATCCTTGTCTAACAGAAGCAATAAAAGGCTTAATACCCGCTTCTCTTGAATGCAAGCGCCCCCCGAAATGGTATCTCGCTTTATTCCATAAATAATCTGCAACTGGGTTCTTTTGGTGATGAAACATTGCAGCCATTTTCTGGCCTTTTGCTGCTAATAACATCGCTGGTGCATCAACGGCCCAGCCATGAGGAACCATAAAAATAACATTGCTTTGCTGCTGTTTTAAGCGCTCTATAATTTCTTGATTATGCCAATGCGTTCTAGCTAGCGTTTTACTTGCACCACGAAGACATAGCTCTGCCAACATAACAAAAGACTGTGGTGCGGTTTCAAACATACGATCAACTAATTCTTCTCGTTGTTGTTCTGTCAATTTAGGAAAACAATAAAGTAAGTTAATTTTGGCACGACGACGGCTACTTTTAGCCAATCGCCCAACCCATTTTCCTATTTTAGCGAGTAAAGGGTCACGGATTTTAACCGGAATGAAAGCCAATCCTGCCAAAATACCCGCTCCTAACCATACCCCCCAATATTTAGGTAATAGATAAGAACGGTGAAAAGTTGGCACATAGCCTTTTTTACTATCAGTGTCTTGATCTTTATTCATGCTGTACTCAAGTGAATATTAGCTATCTCTCTATAGCTTATAATAATAGTTTACGGGAGCATTACAAAGAAAACTGGCAGATACAAGTACCTGCCAGCGATAAAATAGAAACTTAAGTTACTGTAGTTTAAGTTGTGGTTTCGTTTCTTTTACTAGCGCTAAATATTCTTTACGCTCTTTTCCTGTTAAACCACCAGAACTTGGTAATTTCGCAGTAAGTGGATTTACTGCTTGTTGATTCACCCACATTTCAAAATGTAGATGAGGCCCGGTCGAACGCCCAGTATTACCTGATAGCGCAATTCTATCACCACGCTTAACTTTTTGCCCAGGCTTAACTAATAATTGGCGTAAGTGCATGTAACGAGTGGTATATTGACGCCCATGACGTATAGCAATAAAGTTGCCTGCAGCACCGCTGTATTTTGAAACAATCACTTCACCATCACCAACAGCAAGTACTGGCGTGCCAACAGGCATTGCGAAGTCCACGCCTTTATGTGGTGCTACACGCCCAGTAACTGGGTTAACTCGGCGAGGATTGAATTGTGAAGACACTCTAAACTGCTTAGCGGTTGGAAAACGTAAGAAACCGCGTTCTAAGCCATTCCCTTCGCTATCATAATAGCGCCCATCTTCAGCACGAAAAGCATAATAGCTTTTCCCATTAGTTTGCAGACGAACACCAATGAGTTGGCTCTGCTCACTACGCCCGTTAAGCATTTCCCTGCTCATTAACACACTGAATTTATCGCCTTTTTTCAATTTTTTGAAATCAACCTGCCATTGTAAGGCTTTAATCACCTCACGGCCTTCGTTACGTGTTAAGCCCGCTTTGTTTGTACTTTGTGCAAATGAACCGTCAACCGTACCTTTTAAAACACTGTTAGTCCATTCACCTTCGCGAATTTGCTTGGTTTCTTCAAATTTATTTGAAGTTCCAACACGAGTAAAAACACGGGTCTCACGGCGAGAAACATCCCAAGTCAATGATTCTAACTCACCCTGTTCTGTTAAAGACCAATTTAAGGATTGGCCTATTTTAAGGTTTCTCAATGACTTATGTTGGTTAGATAGCGTTGCAACATCCCCAGCTTCAATACCGAATTGAGTTAAAATAGTCGTTAAGTTATCACCACTTGCAACAACATATTCATGGGGGAGAGGCGCAGCTTCTCCCCCAGTCTCTATTGCTTCAGCTTCGGTATCAGCAAGGCCTTCATCAGGTAGCTGTTCACTACTGTCTTGAATTATATCGTCGGTAGCATCACTTGCAGGTAATAATGAGAGCGGTATGATGGTATCCGGTGTGCCATCATTTTCAGTTGTCGTTGGTACATGAACTGGCCGCCAAATTGCGACGGCCATAGTCGCTACAGTGAGCGTACTTAATACAATTTTATGTGTCCTAGACAGGCTACCGTATACCTGAGCCAGACTTTTGGCCATTTGCTGCACTTAAACAATTCCTTCTATTTTTAATTCAGGCAGCTGGCGTATTGCTCTGATAATTGAGTCAAAAACTGCATGTAGCTATCTGGCCCTATCGCCAGCCCAATTCCTAGTGGGTCGAGAGTTCCCATTTTCACCCCCGTATTTCGTGCTACACTTTCAATCACAGCAGGCCTGAATTGTGGCTCAGCAAAAACACATTGCGCTTTGTGCTCAACCAATTGTGTTCGTATTTGATGTAATTTCTGCGCGCCAGGTTGTATTTCTGGGTTTATCGTAAAGTGCCCTAATGGAGCTAATTGATAGTGTTTTTCAAAGTAACCGTAAGCGTCGTGAAAAACAAAATAACCCTTATTTTTAGCTGGCTGCAAAATATTAGCAATTTTCTGATCATTTTGCGTCATATTTTCTTTGAATTTACGAAGGTTTACGTCTAGCTTATTTTTTTGTTCAGGATAAAGCTCTACTAAACGCTCATAAATATCTTGCGCAGCGTAATTTGCAATTTCTGGGGATAACCAGATATGCATATTATACTCACCATGGTGATGATGTTCGTGATCCTTGTCATGGTTAGCTTCATCTCCATGTTCGTGATCATGTTCATCTTCATGTGACTCCGCCATAAGTAGTGGCTTAATGTTTTTCTGCTCAGCCAATGCTAGGCGTTTATTCTGTGGTAATGTATTGATTGGCTTCTGTAAAAACATTTCCATATCAGGTCCAACCCATACGAATAGATCAGCCTGTTTAATTTTTTTCAAATCAGAGGGTTTAAGTGCATAATCATGAGGTGAAGCACCATCTGGTAATAAAACTTGTGTCTCAGTGACACCGTCGGCAATCCCTGCGGCAATAAAGGCCAGTGGGCGAATTGACGTTACAACATCAGCATTAGCAGTTGATACCATAGTTGCACTTAATACGGAGGTCGCCACCGCCCCGAAAAGAAATTTGCAGGCAATGTTTTTCGATTTATGTATCATAGCAGTCTTTTTCCGTGATTTTGATTTTGAAATGTTATAATATAACACAAAATGAATTCTGCAAGATGTTTTTCATATGCAACCATTACTGACTTTAAATAAAATTTCTGTTTCATTTGGTGAAAAACAGGTCCTTAACGATGTTACCTTTGAACTGAATAAAGGTGATATCGTAACCCTTTTAGGCCCAAATGGCGCTGGAAAATCAACTATTGTACGTGTTGTACTCGGGTTACTTGCCCCTACATCAGGTACCATTACGCGTCCCTCTTCTCTTGCTATTGGCTATGTTCCACAAAAACTTCATCTGGATACCACGCTACCTCTTACTGTTAAACGTTTTATGTTATTAAAGCTCGGTGCTCGTAAAGAGCATTTGTTACCTGCACTCGAAAGAGTCAAAGCAACGCATTTACTCGAGCAACCGATGCAAAAATTATCAGGCGGTGAAACTCAACGTGTTTTACTGGCTCGCGCCCTACTCAATAAACCTGACCTGTTAGTGCTCGATGAACCCGCTCAAGGTGTTGATATTACAGGCCAAGTTGCACTATATGATTTAATTAATCAATTAAGAACTGAGCTTAATTGTGCTGTATTAATGGTTTCCCATGACTTACATCTCGTGATGGCAAAAACAGATAAAGTACTTTGCATTAACGGCCATATTTGCTGTTCTGGCGCGCCAGACGTTGTTTCAAACCACCCTGAGTTTGTAGCAATGTTTGGTTATCGCGGTGCTCAACAACTCGGTGTATACCGTCATCAACATAATCATCAACATGATTTAGAAGGCAATATTATTGTTGGTCACCAACACAGCAAGGACTGCAAACATGATTGAGTTACTATTACCCGGCTGGGTAGCAGGCATGCTACTTGCCATTGCGGCAGGTCCGTTAGGTTCTTTTGTTGTGTGGCGCCGAATGTCCTATTTTGGCGACACATTAGCTCATGCTTCATTGTTAGGTGTCGCATTTGGGCTACTATTAAATATCAACCCATTCTATGCCGTTATTGCTGTAACTTTGCTATTAGCCTTGATCTTAGTTTGGCTAGAAAAGCGTCCACAACTTGCCGTTGATACTTTACTGGGTATTATGGCGCACAGTTCACTGTCTTTAGGTTTAGTCGTTGTTAGCTTGATGGCTAATGTCCGTGTTGACCTAATGGCTTACTTATTTGGTGACTTACTCTCAGTCAGCTATGAAGATATTATAACGATTTTTATTGGCGTTATTGTCGTTTGCGGGTTGCTTTTTTATCGTTGGCGGGCACTTTTGTCCATAACGGTTAGCCCTGAACTTGCTTTTGTTGATGGCATTAATATTCAAAGACTGCGTTTATTACTAATGTTAGTTACCGCACTAACAATTGGCATTGCAATGAAGTTTGTCGGGGCGTTAATTATTACGTCTTTATTGATTATACCCGCGGCAACGGCTAGGCGTTTTGCTCGAACACCTGAGCAAATGGCCTTTATCGCTATCTTAATTGGTATGATTGCTGTAACTGGTGGATTAACACTTTCTGCTTTCTACGATACCCCTGCTGGGCCGTCTGTCGTATTGGTATCGGCTGTTCTATTCGTACTTAGCTTAACAATAAAAGTGAAAAATTAATTTAAGCTTTAAGCTATGCATTTTAGTCATCACGCTCTGTTTTTAGCACAGATGGCCCCAATATTGATAACAATATTGGGGCCATACTTATTTATTTTATATAATCAAATTTCTTTAGGGGTTAAACCAAAGTGGTTATATGCATGAACTGTCGCCATTCGGCCTCGAGGGGTGCGCTGAATAAAACCTTGCTGGATAAGATAAGGTTCTAATACATCTTCTATGGTTTCACGCTCTTCCCCGATAGCTGCTGCAAGGTTATCAACCCCAACTGGGCCACCCATAAATTTATCAATAATAGCAACTAAAAGCTTTCTATCTAAATAATCGAAACCAGCAGCATCCACATTTAACATGTCTAAAGCTTGGTTAGCTATTAGCCCATCAATTGAACCATCACCTTTCACTTGAGCAAAATCCCGCACACGACGTAACAAACGGTTGGTGATACGTGGAGTTCCCCTCGAACGCATAGCAACCTGTAAAGCCCCTTCTTCGGTGATATCTAACCCCATGTATTGGGCACTACGTTTGACAATATGTTGTAAATCGTCAACTTGATAAAATTCTAAACGTTGCACAATACCAAACCGGTCACGTAATGGTGATGTGAGCGACCCTGCCCGAGTCGTTGCACCAATTAACGTGAAAGGCGGGAGATCAATTTTAATAGAGCGCGCTGCGGGCCCTTCGCCTATCATGATATCTAGCTGATAATCTTCCATTGCGGGATAAAGTATTTCCTCAACAACTGGGGATAATCGATGAATTTCATCAATAAATAGGACATCATGGGGCTCTAAATTAGTTAACATGGCAGCTAAATCGCCAGCCTTTTCTAATACAGGCCCTGAGGTTGTACGTAGATTAACGCCTAATTCATTCGCAACAATCCCTGCCAACGTTGTTTTACCTAACCCTGGAGGGCCAAAAATGAGTAGATGATCAAGTGCATCGCCTCGCATTTTCGCTGCCTGAATAAATATTTCCATTTGGTCTTTAACCTGAGGCTGACCAATATACTCATTCAATAGCTTTGGCCTGATCGCACGGTCAATAGCTTCTTCATCTGACTGTAATACTTCAGCAGTTATTAGGCGATCGGCTTCAATCATATTAAAAATCTCTCAATCAAAGTGCTGCACGAAGGGCATCACGGATCAGTGTTTCAGAGTCACTATCCGGTTTTGCGACTTTACTCACCATACGGCTTGCTTCTTGTGGTTTATACCCTAAAGCAATCAGTGCGGCGGCGGCTTCCGCTTCAATATCAGCCATATTTGGTACTTTGCTATTTACACTTGGCAGATTAATATCGCTATTTTGATTAAATAAATCCCCATTAAGGCCTTTGAAGCGGTCTTTCATTTCGACCACTAAACGTTCTGCAGTTTTCTTACCAATTCCAGGTAATTTAACCAGTGATGCAATAGCTTCTTGTTCAATAGCAGACACAAATTGTTGAGCAGACATACCGGATAAAATTGCGAGGGCTAATTTGGGGCCAACACCATTTACTTTGATCAGCTCTTTAAATAGCGCCCTTTCTTGCTTATCATTAAACCCATATAGTAATTGAGCATCTTCACGAACAACAAAGTGAGTAAACACAATTGCTTCTTGACCAATTTCGGGCAACTCATAGAAACAAGTCATTGGCATATGGACTTCATAACCAACACCTTGTAGTTCTAATAATACGATTGGAGGTTGCTTTTCTAAAACAATACCACGTAAACGACCTATCACATTGAAGCCCTCTATTGCTATCTAAACCCTGAACATACTATCTAAACCCTGAACAGGTTGATTTATTATCATTAATACCGTTGTTTATACCATAAAAAATGCTGGATGCATATCCAGCTACGCGCTATTTATTAATAAGCAATTCTGTTTAAGATAAACTCGCTATCTTAAACGACCGCGAGTTAAAACTAACCGTGGGTCGCCAACTTTTAAAAGGTTTTGATTGAAATGGCAATGTGTTATCGCAATTGCCAAAGCATCTGCTGCATCAGATTGTGGGCTCGCTGACAACTTCAGAATCGATTTAACCATATGTTGTACTTGGCTTTTTTCTGCGGCTCCTGTGCCTACCACCGTTTGTTTGACCTGACGTGCTGCATATTCAAATACGGGTATATTCATGTTTGCAGCGGCGACAATCGCAACTCCCCGAGCTTGCCCAAGTTTTAATGCTGAATCCGCATTCTTCGCCATAAAGACTTGTTCAATGGATAATACATCCGGTTGATATTGAGTGATAATTTCCGAGACGCCCGCGTAAATTCGTTGCAGACGACTTGGTAAATCATCAATTTGAGTACGAATACATCCACTGCCTAAATACAGTAGTTGTCGGCCTTGTTGGCGAATAACACCGTATCCCGTAACACGAGAGCCAGGGTCAATACCTAAAATAATCGCCATATAAATTTACTTATGCCTCTTTATATTAATCATGTTGTTCTAATAAGCTTCATAATACTATCAATTTCAATCAAATAGCTATTTGAATATCAAATCCAACATTCAGAATAGTGATAATAAAGGCGAGTTATGGCACTGATACTTAGCCAAGTATAGCGAATAAAAGGAAGGAAAGCATCGAAGGCGTTAGAGAAAACAGGCTGCATCAGCCCGCTTTCTCTACGCGGATTATGCTAAATGACTAGGCCGCCATTTAGTGCCTCACAACTTACAGTGTGGCCGCGACTTCGTCAGAAATATCACCATTGTGGTAAACTTCCTGAACGTCGTCTGAATCTTCTAACATATCGATAAGACGTAACAATTTAGGCGCTGTTTCTGCATCTAACTCGGCTTTAGTTGATGGGATCATTGAGACTTCTGCAGCTTCACTGGTGAAACCCGCAGCATCTAATGCATCTTTCACTTCACCAAAAGTTTCTGGCGTTGTGTAAACATCGATTGCGCCATCATCATAAGTTTCAACATCATCAGCACCCGCTTCTAATGCCGCTTCCATGATCGCATCTTCATCAACACCAGGCGCATAGGTGATTACGCCGCGTTTAGTAAATAAGTAAGAAACAGAGCCGTCTGTACCCAAGTTACCACCCGTTTTAGTGAATGCATGACGCACCTCAGAAACAGTACGGTTACGGTTATCACTTAAACATTCAACCATAACAGCCGTTCCGCCCGGGCCATAACCTTCATAAATGATGGTTTCCATATTATCGTTATCATCATTACCAACACCACGAGCGATAGCACGGTTTAAGGTGTCACGAGTCATGTTGTTAGATAATGCTTTATCTACCGCTGCACGTAAACGTGGGTTTGTTGCGGGATCACCACCACCTAAACGCGCTGCAGTCACTAATTCACGGATAATTTTAGTGAAAATTTTACCGCGCTTAGCATCTTGTGCCGCTTTACGGTGTTTGGTGTTGGCCCATTTACTATGACCTGCCATGAAATATCTCCAAAAAACGTCAATAAATAATTAAACAGCAAATTCTAAAATAGCCTGACTGTTGCTCCAGGATTTCGTTAAGCTCGCCGCTTCATCTGGTGCTAGCCAACGATATTCGCTGTGTTCCGTCAGTAATGGCATTTTTTCTTCACTTTGCACCATTTTAAACCAATGTTCTTTGCAATGCGTAACATCGGGTGCATAACGATGCCTGAAATGTGGGAAAATTTCAAAGATGATACTGTGCGACAAATCTTGCAGCTGGTTCTGTTCAACCTCAAAACCTGTTTCTTCTTTAATTTCACGACACGCCGTTTCATACGGTTTTTCATCAGGCTCCAAACTTCCAGTCACTGATTGCCAAAAGTCTGGGTCGTCTTTACGTCGTAACATAAGCACCCGTCCACTATTTTGAGCCACAATAATGACTAATACTGATTCCGGGCGCTTATATTTTTTCATTGAACTTACTCTTCGTCTTTCGCAACTACAGCGATAGCAAGTTCCGTTAATGCATCCGGGTTAGCATGGCTCGGTGCATTCGTCATTAGACACGCGGCCGCTGTTGTTTTCGGGAAAGCAATAACATCACGAATATTATCAGTTCCTGTTAACAGCATCACTAAACGGTCAAGACCAAATGCTAAGCCTGCATGTGGTGGTGTACCATATTTCAATGCATCTAATAAGAAGCCAAATTTTTCGCGTTGGTCTTCTTCATTAATACCTAAAATACTAAATACTGTTTGTTGCATTTCGTTGCGGTGAATACGGACTGAACCACCGCCAACTTCGTAGCCATTGATGACCATATCATACGCATTAGCAACGGCTTCTTCAGGTTTACTCGCCAGTTCTTCAGGTGAGAAATCTTTAGGAGACGTAAATGGATGGTGCATCGCAGTTAACCCGCCTTCACCATTATCTTCAAACATTGGGAAATCAATCACCCACAGTGGCTGCCAGCTATTTAAATCGGTTAATTCAAAGTCACGACCGACTTTCAAGCGTAGCGCACCCATTGAATCGGTCACCACATTTTTCGCGCCCGCGCCGAATAACAAGATATCGCCATCAACGGCACCAGTACGGTCTAATAACTGGTTAATCACGTCTTCACTCAAGAATTTTGCAACTGGACTTTGAATACCGTCAAGGCCTTTAGCTCGCTCGTTGACTTTCATCCAAGCCAAGCCTTTCGCACCATAAATACCAACAAATTGACCATATTCGTCGATTTGTTTACGGGTCATAGCTGCGCCACCGGGGACTTTCAGAGCCGCAACACGACCTTTCGGATCGTTTGCTGGGCCTGAGAACACCGCAAATTCAACATCTTTTACGATATCCGCAACATCCACCAGCTCCATTGGGTTACGTAAGTCTGGTTTATCTGAACCATAACGACGCATAGCTTCCGCAAAGGTCATGATTGGGAAGTTGCCTAAATCAACCCCTTTTACCTCTAACCATAAATTACGGATCATACGTTCCATAATTTCACGCACTTGCTCTGCGGTCATGAACGAGGTTTCAACATCGATTTGGGTGAATTCAGGTTGACGGTCCGCACGTAGGTCTTCATCACGGAAGCATTTTACGATTTGATAATAACGGTCAAAACCTGACATCATCAGCAATTGTTTAAATAATTGTGGTGATTGTGGTAATGCGTAAAATTTACCTTTATGAACACGGCTTGGTACTAAATAGTCACGAGCACCTTCTGGCGTTGCTTTGGTTAGCATTGGCGTTTCAACGTCCAAGAACCCTTCTTTATCCATAAAGTTACGAACAAAGCTGGTGATTTTAGCACGCGTACGCAGACGGTCAGACATCTCTGGGCGACGTAAATCTAAATAACGATATTTTAAACGACGCTCTTCTGTATTTGTTTGGTTGCTATCTAACGGCAGTGGCTCTGACTTATTAAAAACATTCAGTTCTTCAGCAAAAACTTCAATTTCGCCCGTTGCCATGTCTTTATTTTTTTGGCTATCTGGACGTGCGCGTACTGTCCCTGTGATTTGGATACAGAACTCATTACGCAGCTCTGACGCTTTTTCAAATATGTCTTTACGATCGGGATCGAAGAAAACTTGCACGATACCTTCACGGTCACGCATATCGATAAAAATCAAACCACCTAGATCGCGGCGGCGGTTTACCCATCCACTAAGAGTGACCTTTTGGCCTTCGTGAGCGATGTTTAACTGCCCACAATAATTAGTACGCATACAATATCCTTTTACTCAGCTGTTGTGCTTTTGCTTGCTGCGGGATTTTGGCATTTTGCTGAACCCTATTTATTTGCGAAACACGGGCTGAAAATTCAGAATGTCAAAAAGGCAGACATTATACAGGAAATTCTGTTAGACAAATAGTTACGTATTCTACATAACGCGTAAACCATTTTGTTTTTAATCATATTTTCATCAATTATTGTTTTACTAATCAACAATAATAAAATTGAATAGCGAGATAGACGTCTATCACGATGATCCTATCGATTTTAAGGGACTATCCGCACCATGTACATATTGCAGCAAAGGTTTATTTCATCAGTTCGAAGCCTTTTTGAGCAAAAAATCACCACTTAATGCATTCCAATTCAATTATTGATTAATAAATACCTCTTTAATCATTAATCTTTCTATTTCAGAATCGTTACCTTTTTCAGTTTGCTATAATCAAAAATATATAGATATAACGCTGAATTAATCATCATCTGCAGTTTAAGGATTGCCCATGAAAAAATTTTTACTTGCCACTTCCATGTTCGTACTACTCGCTGGATGCCAAAACATGAAACCCGCAGAGACTGATAATACAAAAACTTTTTATATTGATTCTTCACTTGCTGATTGTATGGGCGTTGCCCCAATGAAGTGTATGAAAGTGAAAGAAAACCCAAGTGATGACTGGCAACTTTTTTATAGCTCAATTCAAGGCTTCGAATATCAACCAGGCTTCTCTTATACTGTACAAGTGAAGCAATTCGATGTACCTAACCCACCGGCTGATGCCCCAAGTATTCGTTATGAATTGATAAAAATCGTTGAAAAGAAATAGCATTTAAAAATTTAATTTAAGTCATTAAGTAATTTTATCAGTTTACTTAATGACTCACTTATAACCATAATTATTTTATCATCAGTAAATAATAGAGTGACCCTATTATGAGTGTTAAAATCATCGATAAGCTTGGGTTAATCACCCTATCAGATCACAAAATTGCGATGGTGCGTTCCCATAATAAAAGTTTGTTTTATATACCCGGTGGAAAACGCGAACAAGGTGAGACGGATGTACAAGCACTCTGCCGTGAGATTGCCGAAGAATTAAAACTCGACTTAGTTATCAGTTCTATCCGGTTTTATGGCGAGTTTATTGGCCCTGCTGATGGAAAATCAGATGGAACGCAAGTCCGTATTCGTTGCTACTTTGCGGACTATAGAGGCGAACCCCATCCTGCTGCTGAGATTGCCGAATTGGATTGGTTTAGCATTAACGATTTACCTCGCTGCTCAAGCACGGCAGTGACCATTCTGTCACAATTAAAAAAAGACGGATTAATTCAATAAAGCATATATGATTACTTAAAAAAGTTGTGATTTCATTTGTCGAACGGCTTTTTAGGATTTACAATTCACCAAATATTGTTAATACCCATTACTATAACTTATATTTTTAGGTGTTTTCATAGTTTGATTCGTTTTATGGTGGAGTAAAAAATGGTCAGCTCTTTGTACGCTGTACTGGGTGCCTTACTGCTGCTTAGATTATCCTTAAATGTTGTGAAGCTGCGTAATCAATACCGTATAGCTTATGGTGATGGCGGTTTTTATGAGTTGCAAACCGCAATCCGCGTTCATGGTAATGCCATCGAATACATTCCCATCTCTTTAATTTTATTGCTTTTAATGGAAATGAATGGCGCACAAGTGTGGATGATTCATATTTGTGGCTTGATCTTAATTGCAGGGCGAATACTGCACTCTTATGGTTTAAAAAATCACGACTACTCATATCGCCGTTCAGGCATGGTAGCAACTTACCTTGCTATGGCGCTGATGGTTATCGCCAATACTTATTACCTACCTTGGCTACAAATCGTTTCATTTAATCTTTAGCTTTTATTCTCTGTAACGGCACGAATTATTAATGTGCCGCTCATTATTTCATTGCTTATGGATTGATTTTCAGTAGACTGCCTTTCTGATACAATCCTTCCCTACTTTTGTTTTTGATTAATACAGAACTTATGTCAAACTCGGATCCAACCTCAAAAGACCGCCTTTTCTCTGCGCCTATCGCTAACCTTGGTGACTGGCAATTCGATGAAAAAGTTGCTGAAGTATTCCCTGATATGATCCAACGCTCCGTGCCAGGGTACTCTAATATTATTACGATGATTGGCATGCTAGCGGGTCGCTTTGTCAAACCCAACAGCCATGTTTACGATTTAGGCTGCTCTTTAGGTGCAGCAACCTTATCGATAAGGCGTAATATTACAGTAGAAAAAAGCAAAATTATTGCTGTTGATAACTCCCCTGCAATGGTTGAACGTTGCCGCCGCCATATTGATGCCTATCGTGCTGACACACCGGTTGAAGTTATAGAAGGTGATATTCGTGATGTAAATATTGAAAACGCCTCTATGGTTGTGCTCAATTTTACTTTGCAGTTTCTCAACCCAGAAGATCGCCAATTATTACTCAGTAAAATTTATCAAGGGCTACAACCCGGCGGTATTTTAGTCCTTTCTGAGAAATTTAACTTCGAAGATAAAGAAATCGGTGAGTTATTATTCAATATGCATCACGACTTCAAACGGGCGAATGGCTATAGCGAATTAGAAATCAGCCAAAAACGTAGCATGTTAGAAAACGTGATGCTCACAGATTCTGTTGAAGCACATAAAGCGCGTTTAAAAAATGCAGGTTTTACTCACTGTGAAGTTTGGTTCCAGTGTTTTAATTTTGGTTCACTGTTAGCGGTTAAAGAGGCCTAAGCATGATTGATTTTGGTCGTTTTTACCAACAAATTGCGGTTGGCCCCCTAAGTCATTGGCTTGAAACGCTTCCGGCACAACTTTCAGCATGGAAAAAACAAGGGTTACACGGTGGTTTTTCTTCATGGGAAAAAATGCTAGATAACCTGCCAGTAATGGTCCCTACTGATTTGGATTTACGCAACAGCGTGACTGCTACACGTGAACCCGAGCTCACAGCCGGTGAAACTCGGCGCCTGAATAATATTCTTGAACAATTAATGCCATGGCGTAAAGGCCCTTTTTCTCTCTATGGTGTGAATATTGATACCGAATGGCGCTCTGACTGGAAATGGGATCGCGTATTACCCCATATTTCATCACTAAAGGACCGTTATGTCTTAGATGTCGGTTGCGGCAGTGGCTATCACATGTGGCGTATGTTAGGGCAAGATGCCAAATTTGTTGTCGGTATCGACCCAACTGAATTATTTTTATGCCAATTTGAGGCGGTGAGAAAATTATTGGGCGATGACCAACGTGCGCACTTATTGCCTTTAGGTATCGAACAACTGCCAGAGTTAAAGGCATTTGATACTGTGTTTTCAATGGGTGTACTTTATCACCGCCGTTCACCTCTTGACCATTTGTGGCAACTTAAGAACCAATTAGTGAGCGAAGGTGAATTGGTTTTAGAGAGTCTAGTTATTGAGGGGGATGAATTTCAGTGTTTGATCCCCGGTGACCGTTATGCTCAAATGCGTAATGTCTATTTTATTCCCTCCGCTAAAATGCTCAAAGTTTGGTTAGAAAAATGTGGTTTTGTTGATGTCCGGATTGTTGACCAAGAAGTGACCTCTTTGGAAGAGCAACGCCGCACACAATGGATGAAAACAGATTCATTGGCTGAATTTTTAGACCCTAATGATAAAACCAAAACTATCGAGGGCTACCCTGCACCATTACGCGCTATTTTAGTTGCTCGTAAACCATAAAAAAATGCCTATGGCAATTACGTCGTAGGCATTTTATTTCATTTTTATCAAGATATTACATTGTTATTTGCCATAAATTATAGAAGGCAATTCGGCCAGCTAACTCCGCTAAAATAACGGCTAGCGCACATAAGCCTAATATTACAGATGAGTTTCTTCCGCGATATAATAGAGCCGGATAAACGAACAGCATCACCGCTAATACGACTAACTGGAAGCTCCAAAAACCAGCTTGTTCAGCGCTAATCTCTGGTCCTGTTTCGCCTAAAAATGACACATAAGCGGCACGAGTGGCAAAAATAATAATTGAACCAATCAAAAATGTCATCGCCCCTAACCGCTGAGCACCGAATAGAATAGCCAATGCGCCACCAGCAACTAACAGAGTCATCCACATTTGTACGGTTGTGAAAACAGTAAACCAATTGGCTACCGTCGCAATATTATACACTTGAGGAATTGACCAGACGAATGCCAAACCAAAAATAACCGTGACAACATTGCACAGTTCACTTAGCGCTTTATTTTTAATAAACAAGGTGAATAATAAAGTTGCAGCCCCAAAAGCAACAAAAATACCACTAAGCAAAGCTTCATTACTCATTGGTGAACGGCCTACACCTAAAAGCATATTAAAGAAGCGCAGAGGCTGCCCAACGTGTAGCCCACCGATGGCTAGCGCAATGATCATAATGACAAATGCCGCTATATTGGCATGACGCAATTGGGTTTCGCTCAACATGCCCAGTTTTCGGCTCGCATATACCAATAAATATAAACCTGCTGCCGACTGCCCCAATACGGTGAAAAAAACGAGTGGAAGTTCGTGCATGTTATACCTCTGCTGGGTTTTGTAATTTACCGCTCTTGTCACCGCAAGGTTTAGCATCCTTGTGCGGCTTAATGACAATATTAGGATTAGTAAGAGCTGGGTTTGGCATGGGGGCAATCCCACTAATATTGCCATGGCGCTCGCGAAGAATGTTGATATCGTCAAAGTCCAATGCGCGTTGTGGACAAGATTCAACACAAACAGGTTTCATCCCTTTTTCGACCCGCTCATAGCACCCATCGCATTTACTCATCAATTTTTTCTTTTCGTCATACTGTGGTGCGCCGTATGGACAACGTAGTTCGCAGTAACGGCACCCGACACAAATGGTTTGGTCTACTACTACTAACCCATCTTGTTCACGTTTATGCATTGCACCGGTTGGGCAACCTGCAACACAGGTAGGGTTAGAACAATGATTACAAGAAATTGATAGATAGTAACTATAAACATTCTGTTGCCATATCCCCTCTTGCTGTTGCCAACTTCCACCACCAAACTCGTATACCCGACGGAATTTAGGCCCTAAATCAAGGTCCTTTTCATCCTTACAACTCACCTGACACGTTTTACAACCTGTGCATTTTGTTGAGTCAAAATAAAAACCATACTGTTTCATTCGTCACTCCTTATGCACGTTTCACGTCAACTAAGTTAGTATGTTGCGGATTTCCTTTAACGAGAGCGGAAGGCTGCTGTGTGGTGAGTGTATTAATACAGCCACCAATATCGACCCCCTCTTCATTGACTTCTCGCCAAGCACCTTGCGGAACTGCAATCACACCGGGTAATACGCGTTCTGTCACTTTTGCTTTAATATGCATACATCCACGGTCATTGAAAATTTCAGTCACATCACCATCTTGAATACCACGAGCAGACGCATCAATTGGGTTAATCCAATACTGGTGCGGAACGGCTTCGCGTAGCATCGCAATATTAAAATATGAAGAATGCGCATGGCCTTTATCGTGATAGCCAGTCATTTGCAGCGGGTATTTTTGTTTAGCTTGCTTATTTTCAACGCCTTCAGTATTTACACAATATTCAGGCACAGCAGGTATTCGCTGGTCAGCAGGGTAATCCCACTCTTTCGCTATCTTAGCGAGCCTTTCTGAATAAATTTCAATTTTACCCGATGGTGTTGGTAATGGTGAGGTTTCAGGTGAATCTCTGAATGGTTTTAAAGCAATATAATCTGCACTATTCGCCAATTTTCTATCAACAATTCCCATGTCATTCGTTTCTTCGAACGTTGGCAAATGTGGATTTTTTTCTCGCATCAAGTTATAGCAATGTTCTATCCACTGCTCATGTGTACGGCCTTCGGTAAATTGGTCTTTAATACCCAGTTTTTCAGCGATATCAGTTAAAACATCATAAGATTGGCGACATTCCCATAATGGCGTAATCGCATTTTGTAGGCGGATAGCATAATGGTAAGCACCACTGGCATACGAGTTATTAATTAAATCATTCGATTCAACACTGGTCACATCAGGTAAAATTAAATCCGCATATTTAGTCGATGGCGTCATATGCGTATCCCAAACCAAAATAAATTCACATAGGGACTCATCCGTTAGAATTTTGTGGGTTTTATTTAAGTCAGAATGTTGGTTACCCGTGACATTACTCGCATAGTGCCATAAAAACTTCACATTGGTTTCAAGTCGTTCTTTACCGAGCAGTGTCGAGTTTGTCGCGGTCATTTCGGTACCGCGCGCTATCGCATCTGTCCACATAAAACACGGAATTTTGGTTTTAACTGGGTTTGGAATAGCAAAACCTGGCACAGAATACGCCACGTTTCCTCCCCATCCTCCGGCATTCGTTCCTGGGCGTCCAATATGTCCCGTGACAATGGGTAACATCATCACAGCCCGTGCAGCTTGTTCACCTGATGCCGTTCTTTGTAACCCCCAACCTTGAGAAATCCACGCGGCTTTTGCATTACCCAGCTCACGAGCCAGTTGAATAATACGAGCTGGTGAGACGCCTGTAATTTGGCTAGCCCACTGCGGCGTTTTTTCAATACCATCATCACCGAGCCCTAAAATATAATCCTTATAGGAACCATTTTTTGGTGCGGACTCAGGGAGTGTCTGACTATCCCAACCCACACAGTATTGAGCTAAAAAGGCTTCATCCGTTAATTGTTCTTTAATTAATGTATGGATAATCGCAGCGACAAGCGCACCGTCAGTGCCCGGATAAATCGGGATCCATTCAGCACCTAGTGTTGTCACGCTATCAGTACGACGTGGGTCAATAATAATGACTTTAGCTTGGCTTTTTTCCAACGCTTTTAAGGTTTCGTAGAATTGCCCACCACCGGACATCCGTGTTTCCGCGATATTATGGCCAAACATGACGACTAAATCGCTATTGGCTATTTCAGATAACAGCGAATCATCCAACTTGCCATAAACATACGGAATAACACCGTTTATTTGTGCGGTTGAGTAGGTTCCATGTTGGTCAAGAAACCCACCTAATTGGCTTAATAACCGCTTGCAAGCATTACGTCCTTGTAAATTAGCACCGGTAGATCCTGAACCATACTGATAATAAATCGCTTCATTGCCATATGTATCAATAGTTGAGCGCAATTTTTGTGCCACTATCGTCGTCGCTTCATCCCAACTGATCCGTTTAAACTTGCCTTCTCCCCGTTTACCTGTACGTAATAATGGGTATTTCAAGCGGTCTGGGTTATAGGTTTTCCAGCGAACAGAGCGCCCTCTCAAACAAGGACGTATTTGATGTAAACCAAACTGAGTGTCGTCATACATGGTTTCATTCGATATACGAGTAATGACGTCATCTTTCACATGTACTTTAAGTGGGCAACGACTGCCACAATTAACTAAGCATGCGCTGTATTTGATTTTTTCACTGACTTCATCTGGTTGAATTGTGATGGTTGGTGTTGCTTGAGCGGAAAAAGGTAGTGAGATGGAGCTGGCGATAGCCGTTGTTGTAGCGATAGAGGCAGAAGTTTGGATAAACTGTCGCCTACTCAGCGCTTTTTCCCTGATTTTATTGATCATTACATTGCTACCTTATTAATTATTATAAATTGAATTACTTAGTATTCTTATAGTAATTAGATAGTAGCCTTATAAAAAAAGTGGTTAATTGACATGCATCAACACAAGCAATAATTAAGCTATTAATGATAAATAAATCATATTATTAGTATTTCTATCGACTATTTTAGCAATAATTAACTGCATGGTAGCTAATAAACACTAAGAAAAACCAACTAATTGATTTTCCTTAGTGAATAACAATCTATTTAAAATTTCCATATCAAAGCCGTGCAGGTAAATAGTAAAGCTGCGTATTATGGCTAGCGGCAATTAAACGGAAACTTTTTCTGTAATAGAAATAAAGTCCTTCATCGCTTCTACTGTAGGGCCGTCCACACAATAGTGAGTAAATTCATCGGTTTCGCTATTAGAAGCCATTGTAACGCCTACTTTGCGGTAACTCATTGTTGATGGTACCGTTTTCCCTGCGGAACTGTGTACCTCAGATAAACCGATTTCCATGAATTTACTGAGGTTAGCTAAACGTACGCCCGCACCCGCCATAATTTGTGGGCCATTGATTTGTTGGCTTTTTTCTTGTAACTCTTTCAAGAGAGGTAAGCCCAACTCCGCGCTTTGTTGCTGCCCAGAAGTTAAAATGCGAGCCACGCCGAGTTCCTTTAATTGTTCTAAAGCTAACGATGGGTTAATACACATATCAAATGCGCGGTGGAAAGTAATATTCATCCCTTGAGCTATTTCCATCAACGTTTGCATCCTGTTGATATCAATACGCCCTTCGCTATCCAATATACCGATAACGGCGCCTGAAAAGCCCATTTCCTTAATCATGATTAAATCTTCACGGATCACATCAAACTCACTGATGTTATAGCAAAAATCGCCACCACGAGGACGAATAATAGGATGAACTGGAATATGTAGTTTCTCTTTCGCTAATTTCAGGTAACCATAACTGGGTGTCAGACCACCATCAGCGGCGCCAGAGCACAGTTCGATACGATCTGCACCATATTCTTGAGCCACTTGGGCACATTCAATTCCGAAACAACAGATTTCCAGTTTTGCCATGATAACCTCCGAAATAGAGCAATAAAACACTGGCTTTATGTGCCCAAAAAATAATGAAAGATTTAATGTTAAACGTTAACAATTCGCCTAATAATGCCATTTATCAAAAAATGTTATCGGATAGATATCACACCGCCAAAAGTTAACGGGTACTATTGATCAATAACGTTAATTACATCACTTATTTTTCACTTTCAATTATCTTTTTTAGCGGGAATGGATGGTATTTAACTGTTATCTCACCATTTGACACTGCTAATGTTGGATTTGGCAACCTTTCTTGCTGCCCTTTGGGTTGGCTCATTTTAATGCTATACCCTTGGGGTAAAGGTTCAGGTAACAACTGCAATGCTGCGGTTTCTAGCTGATTCGGCTCAACATCTATTACCATTTCGATGTGTTCCCAACTTTCTTTCGAGTAAATTTTGTCCTTTGGAAAAGGCAACTCAATGATAAATACATCTTGACCCGCGATATTTAATGGCTCACTTAGCTCATATAAACGAATCGGTCGGCCATTAATTATATTATCAGATAAAAGTTGGGCACATTGCATTAACCCTTGGTGCCAACGTTCTGCAGTTGTAATATGATGACAACGCACTGAAATATGGTCAATCGGAAAGGATGACAATAATACGTTTATCTCTTGCGCCATCTGTTGTAATTTACCTATGAATATAGGTAGGTCATCCCATAAATCTTGTAATTGCGAAATTTTGCTAAACTGTGGCACTTAACGCCCCCTTTACAAAAACTTATCTGCTAAACAGTGGCGCAGACTGTAGCATGAGAGCCCCAAAATGTGGTATAAAACCTGCCGATTTTTCTCTTCCACCTTTTAGTTATGCGCATGTGATGGCACAATGCGGTAACTATGTTCGTAATTTAAGGTAATTCGGTGAATATTCAGGCGATTCTTTCAGATAAAATTAGTGCTGCGATGTTAGCAGCGGGTGCTCCAGAAGACAGTGATGCACTTGTGCGTCAATCCGCTAAAGCTCAGTTTGGTGATTACCAAGCCAATGGAGTGATGGGCGCTGCTAAAAAGATGGGGATAGCTCCGCGACAACTGGCTGAACAGCTTGTTAATCACTTAGATTTGGAAGGGATTGCCAGCAAAGTTGAAATTGCAGGCCCCGGCTTTATTAATATTTTCCTTGAGCCAGCTTGGGTTGAAAAGCATGTTGAAGAGGCATTGGCTTCCCAGCGCTTAGGCATCGCGCCCGTCAAGCCTGAAACGATTGTCATTGACTATTCTGCGCCTAATGTCGCGAAACAAATGCACGTAGGCCACTTACGCTCCACCATTATTGGTGATGCTGCGGCACGCACTCAAGAATTTATTGGTCATAAAGTCATCCGTGCCAACCACGTCGGTGATTGGGGGACGCAATTTGGTATGTTAATTGCCTATCTTGAGAAAGTTCAAAATGAAGATGCCACAGATATGGCACTTGCCGACCTCGAAGAATTTTATCGCGAAGCCAAAAAACACTACGACGAAGATGAAGAATTCGCAGTCCGCGCTCGTGGCTACGTTGTGAAACTGCAATCCGGTGATGAATATTGTCGTCAAATGTGGCGCAAATTAGTGGATATCACTATGCAGCAAAACCAAGAAACCTATCGCCGTTTAAATGTCACTTTAACCGAAGATGACGTGATGGGCGAAAGCTTATATAACAGTATGCTACCCGGTATTGTTGCAGACTTAAAAGCCAAAGGTTTAGCTGTCGAGAGTGAAGGCGCGACGGTTGTTTTTCTCGACGAATTTAAAAATAAAGAAGGCGAACCAATGGGCGTGATCGTCCAGAAAAAAGATGGTGGCTTCTTGTACACAACAACTGATATTGCCTGTGCGAAATACCGTTATGAAACCCTTCATGCTGACCGCTCACTTTACTATATTGACTCTCGCCAACATCAACATTTAATGCAAGCATGGACCATCGTCCGTAAAGCAGGTTATATCCCTGAATCAATGGCACTTGAGCACCACATGTTCGGTATGATGCTAGGTAAAGATGGCAAACCATTTAAGACTCGTACAGGTGGTACCGTTCGTTTATCAGACTTACTGGATGAAGCGGTTGAACGTGCTCAAGCGCTGATCCGTGAGAAAAACCCAGATATGCCTGAAGATGAATTGCTCAATGTCGCAAATGTTGTCGGTATTGGTGCCGTTAAATACGCTGACTTGTCCAAAAACAGAACGACAGATTATATTTTCGATTGGGACAACATGTTAGCTTTCGAAGGAAATACCGCTCCGTATATGCAGTATGCGTATACTCGAGTGGCTTCTATTTTCAAGAAAGCCAATTTAACCCATGCAGACTTAACTCTGCCTATTTCATTACAAGACCCACGTGAAATTGCGCTTGCGACACGTTTGTTACAGTTTGAAGAAACCATTCTAACTGTTGCTCGTGATGGTACACCTCATGAGATGTGTGCTTATTTATATGAACTAGCTGGTTTATTCTCAGGCTTTTATGAGCACTGCCCTATCTTGTCAGCCGATGACGAAGCTCAGCGCCAAAGCCGCTTGAAATTGGCTGCATTAACGCAAAAAACACTAAAAACGGGCTTAGATACTCTAGGTATTGAAACCGTTGAAAGAATGTAATCAAATCAATAAATAGTCTATTAACGGTTCACTTTGGTGAGCCGTTTTTGTTTGCGCTGTTTCGCTAATTTTGTTGTTCGTTTTTGTAATTCATCGATATATTCATTTGCGCAATTACGGAGTACTAAGTTCCATTTACAAAGTATTTTTGCTTGTTCATAAAGTTCAGGGTTATTCGACAAACGGTTATTCTGTTGTAGCCAATCAGCAACACTCGCCCAGTCCCATAACGGGGATGTCCCTTTCAAACGTTGTACGGGTGTAGGGAAATGGCCTTTACCTCGAGCCCCATCTTTCAGCAAAGCCACTGCTTGACGGGTTAGCCCTGTCAATTCTGCAATATCACTTAACCCAACCAAAGCGGAATCAATAGATTCCACTTTTATATTCAGCGATGTACTTTCAACATCTGTAATCGCAGTTTCAATTGCAAGATCAAAAGATTCCGCTTCCCTATCAAATTCTAAATAAACCGATTTACCATAAAAGCACACCAATGCATCGCAACAGCCTGCGGCGAATAAGGTATCAACTAAGCCTTCCGTATCAGCAGTCACACCCGATAGTGTTAATGTGAAAGTAAATAGCGCCATAATTTCCCCATCTTACATAAATAAGCGGCCTAAGCCGCTTGGATTAACCTAAAAGAGCAATGCAGTGATTCACTTTACGTATTATCTGTTTAGCATGCACTTCCATAACTTTTGGCGTTGACCAGACACTCATCATATGTGTTTTGTGTTCACCCACTGCGTTACCACAGCGTAACTTGCAGAAAGTATGTGATGAGTTTCCTGCTGTAACCCAGACCCAGCCATTTTCTATCGCATATTCAATAGCTGCCTGAACATGCTTATTTGGGTGTTTTTTCATCGACCTCCTTGATACATAACATAGCCATTCCGTTGACATCAGTCAACAAATAATATTCAATAAATTGAATACTCCCCTGAAATTAATTGCTGTCACAACAACCCAGTAAATATACCCCAGAAATAGAGCTGGATATTATTTTTATCAATGAAAACAATTAATTGAAATTTCATGAAATAATTTTGAAATTAATAATTCAGTTATAAAGAGAATAAATTTGAGTAGATAATTAGAAATTGAAGGGAAAGGATTTATGCCTGCTGGCACCTTAACTACGTAGATTACAGAGATAAAAAAGCCCAATTTTATGAGCTCTCCTCATTAAAATTGGGCTTTTAAGGTCATTGACATACTTATTAATTAGGCAATACTGCGTTTCATAAAATCACGAGGGCGGAACCCGAGCACGTATAAAGCAACAAAATAACTTCCCGCACCAACAATCACGACGCCTATCAAACGTAGCATACGCATCAGCATATTACCTTCTTGCCAAGACGGCATAAAATGTAAGACACCAAATAGCACGGCACCCATTACAATTAACGCTATCAATAGTTTAACGATAAACCCTTTCCAGCCCGCTAAAGGCTGAAAAATATCTTGCTTGCGCAATTGCCAATAGAGAACTCCCGCATTAAAACAGGCAGCTAACCCAATGGATAAAGCTAAACCTGCATGTTGTAATGGCCCGATAAAGGCTAAGTTCATCAGTTGCGTTAAGATTAACGTGACAATCGCAATTTTCACTGGGGTACGAATATCTTGGCGTGAATAAAAACCTGGTGCCAAAATTTTCACCAAAATCATCCCAGTTAACCCAACACAATAGGCAATTAAGGCATATTGTGTCATAAGTGAGTCATGCGCCGTAAAATTACCGTATTGGAATAAAGATACGGTTAATGCTTCAGAGAGTATCGCCAACCCTAACGCACAAGGTAGTGCCAGTAGCAGACAAAGGCGTAACCCCCAATCCATCAAGTGACGATATTCGTTTTGGTTGCCACTCGTAAAGCTTTTCGCAAGTGATGGCAATAAAATCGTTCCAAGAGCTACTCCAAGTACCCCTGATGGTAACTCCATTAGCCTATCGGCGTAGTACATCCATGATACTGAACCAGATTGTAAAAAAGAGGCAAATATCGTATTGATAATCAAAGAAATTTGCGCGACAGAAACCCCGATAATAGCGGGACCCATCATTTTCATTACACGCCAAACCCCACTATCACGAAATGATAAGCGCGGTAGCACTAACATGCCCACCTTTTTAAGGTGTGGTAGCTGATAGACCAGTTGCAAAACACCGCCAACCAGCACTGCCCATGCTAATGACATTATGGGTGGATTAAAGTATGGGGCTGCGAAAGCGGCAAAAATGATCATACTGACATTGAGCAATGTTGGCGCGAATGCAGGGACTGAGAAACGGTTCCAAGTATTCAGGATAGCCCCAGCGAGAGAGGCCAGAGAGATCAGAAAAATATAAGGGAATGTGACTCGTAAAAGATCTGTCGTCAGCGCAAATTTGTCAGCATCGTCAGTAAATCCAGGTGCAGTAACATAAATGATCCAAGGGGCGGCAATCATACCAAGGATAGTTACGATCGCTAAAGCGAGGGTTAGCATCCCAGCAATATAAGCGACGAATGTACGAGTGGCCTCTTCTCCCTGCTGATTTTTGTATTCCGCCAGTATTGGGACAAAAGCTTGTGAAAATGCACCTTCGGCAAAAATTCGACGTAAAAGATTCGGTAGCTTAAATGCGACAAAAAAGGCGTCCGCCGCGGCTCCTGCACCAAAAACTCGAGCGATAATGGCGTCGCGAATAAACCCAAGCACACGAGACATCATGGTCATGGAGCTTACTGCCGCCAACGATTTTAATAAATTCATGATTGATAGACTAAAAGAATACAATCGCATCAGTTTAACAGCGAGCGCTGCAACTGACTACGATTGAAAAGTAAATTAGGAATTTAGGCTTTATTCAGCGCCCAAGTGTTATCTGTCAATGCCGTCAATACATGGTCACGCCACTCACCATTAATTTGTAAGTATTGCTTTGCATAGCCTTCACGTTCAAAGCCAAGCTTAGTCAATAAATGACCACTACGCATATTATGAGGCATATAATTTGCCATAATTCGGTGCATTTTTTGGTGTTGTTGCATATAACGAATCGCTTGGGTTAGCGCTTCATACATTAGACCTTGTCCTTGCCATTTTTCACCTAGTGAATAGCCTAAGTAACAGGCATAAAATGAGCCGCGCAATACATTACTAAAGTTCGCTACCCCCATAACTTCGTTTTCTTCTTTATCTAATAGTAAGAAATGGAAAGCACTTCCTTCTCGATGCATTTCATTCATGACTTGTAACCGATTATGCCAGCCAGCGGGCTGGTAATGAGAGTTGTCCCTGATGGGTTCCCACGGAATTAAAAAGTCTTTATTCAGACTGTAATAATCAGCTAGTCGATAATTATCACGTTCGTAAGTCAAACGAATAACCATTCTATCAGTGACAAGACGCACTTTCGGTACATTTGAACGATAACCAAACATCGTTAACCCTTAATTAATAAAAAGCCAGATATTTTCTTTAGTTCTAAGCCAATAACTTAGAACGTTAAAGTGTAGCTTACAATTCATTCACGAAAAATATGTTACGTAAATTAAAATATGAATACATCACTAGATGCCTTCATTGTGAAGCATACTCAAGTATGTGACCCAAGGAGCCAAACGCAGTCAACACCGTCACAAAGTGAAGTATGGCCCCCTATCAATATTCTAAATAATTCGCTCTGTGACTAGGCGACCAGAGAGGATAGCTTGGGGAGCATACTCAAGTATGTGACCCAAGGAGCCGAACGCAGTCAACACCGTCACAGAGTGAAGTATGACGAATATTTATCGATAAAAAAATATCATCTATCAAACCTCAATATACTGATATTATTAATAACTAATTTTAAGCATCATTCCCTCTTTGCTATTTTTCTGATGGTGTCTCATGGCGCAGGTGTCACGGGCAAGAAGCCTTGGTAAGTATTTCCTTTTGCTTGACAACATGTTGGTTGTCCTCGGCTTTTTTGTTGTTTTTCCACTTATTTCCATTCGTTTTGTTGATCAACTGGGTTGGGCCGCCGTGGTGGTGGGCTTTGCCTTAGGACTTCGTCAGTTTGTTCAACAGGGTTTAGGTATCTTTGGCGGTGCTATCGCTGACCGGTTTGGTGCGAAACCCATGATTGTTATTGGAATGCTATTACGTGCCAGTGGTTTTGCGGTGATGGCAGTGGCCCATGACCCTTGGGTTTTATGGTTATCTTGCGTCCTTTCAGCACTGGGTGGAACCTTGTTTGATCCCCCACGAACCGCATTAGTTATTAAATTAACTCGCCCTTATGAACGCGGCCGTTTTTATTCTTTACTCTTAATGCAAGACAGTGCTGGAGCCGTTATTGGCGCGTTGATTGGTAGTTGGTTATTACAATATGACTTCCATTATGTCTGCTGGGTTGGCGCTGCTGTTTTTATTATTGCTGCTATCTGTAATGCTTGGTTGTTACCTGCTTATCGAATATCAACCATCAGAACCCCTATTAAAGAAGGTATGGGTCGCGTACTAAAAGACAAACGCTTTGTGACTTATGTAGTCACTTTAGCTGGCTATTTTATGTTGTCAGTACAAGTGATGCTTATGTTTCCTATTGTTGTCAACGAGTTAGCGGGTACGCCAACTGCCGTCAAATGGATGTATGCGATTGAAGCAGCGATATCCTTAACATTGCTTTACCCTATTGCACGTTGGAGCGAAAAACATTTTCGCCTTGAGCAACGGCTCATGGCCGGGCTATTTTTAATGAGTCTCAGCATGTTTCCAATTGGCATGACAACCTCACTCAACACGCTATTTGCCCTTATTTGCCTATTTTATTTAGGTACTGTGACTGCCGACCCCGCTAGAGAAACACTAAGCGCATCACTTGCTGACCCAAGAGCCAGAGGGAGCTATATGGGCTTTAGCCGCTTAGGCCTTGCTTTAGGCGGAGCTGTCGGTTACACCGGTGGCGGCTGGATGTACGATATTGGCCACCAATGGAATATGCCACAATTACCTTGGTTCTTATTAGGGATCATCGGTTTTATCACTTTATGGGCACTGCATAAGCAATTTAACCGTAAAAAAATTGAAACAGTCATGTTGAGTGGGCAGTAATGCGCTAAACTAGCGGTATTACTGTAAAAGGAGTCTTTATGAAGAAGTTTATAATCGCCGCTATGGTGGGCTTTCTCACTCTCTTATCGGGTTGTAGTCAATTATCTGAGTTTAGTATTAGTGAATCACAAATTAATGATTATCTTGCTAATAAAGTAAAATATGACCACAAGGTCGGCATTACTGGCTTTGCTGATGCGGATATTCAACTCGCTAATTTAAAATCAGAAATCGGCCGCAGTGAGCCTGGAAAAGTCGCGTTGACAGGGGATGCAAGCGTTAAATTAGACTCGCTGATTGGTAAAGCAGAAGCACAAATTAACCTGACCCTCACTGCTCGTCCTTATTTTGACGCCAAAACCGGCTCAATTTACTTAAAAGAATTAAATATTAGCAGTTACAAGGTAACACCCGAAAATATGGATACGGCTATGTCAGCTGTTATTCCTTACTTAAATAGTTCCCTTGAAACTTTCTTTGAAACTCAGCCTGTTTATGTGTTAAATCCAGATAATGGTGCTGCTGAAGCAACCGCAAAGAAATTGGCTAAAGGGCTTGAAATCAAACCGGGCAAACTTGTCATTCCATTAGTTGATTAATTTTAACCATAAATTATTTCGATTGATAAAAGCATGAAAGGCAACAAAAAATCTGTTGCCTTTCTAGCTTATTCAATCTTCAAACAAAATTATTAATCAATACCGCTGACTAAAACATAAGTAACATCATCATAAAAAAGTGACGGCGTCACAACTATTCGGTTTCTGAGTCAAGCTCATCACGCAGAGCAATAACTGCATCACGCGTAATTTGGGCTAAAGTACGATAAAACGTGGTTGTAGCATGCGCTTCAACTTTACCTAAAAAGCTGCCATACCAGCTAAGAATATAGCTATCAAATAATTCTTCTTGGGCGGCTGTTTCATCTTCTGCCGCTTGGTCTTCCAACCAAGAAGCCGCGAGTAGTAACGCACCAAAAGCATCCGCAGGTGCATTCGTCAGGGACATTCCTCTCACAGTTAAAAATTCGCGAACTTCTGCTTCTGTAATTTCAGAATCGTAATCATTCGCTAGCATTGAAACTGCTGGGGATTCACCTACAAACAGGGCTTGGTAATCCGCATTAACCGCATTGATATCGAGATCTTTTGCCATGCGCGACCATAATTCATCTTGCTCCAATGGCCATGATCCTTTTAATTTATCTTGAGCAATCATATCAATAAGCGGCTTTACGAGGCTATCAGAGGGACTACGTTGAAATAGTGTCCCCAAAATACGGCAGACGATTGAAAATTCGTTCATATATTATCCTATTTTTCAGATTCAGTAGTCACACCTCGTGACCGAAGCAGTTACTTTCAGTATATCGAAAAAATAGGAAAGATATTAGGGGTGATGATTGCGAGTGTTCATAAAGACCACTCGCAACAAAGAAGTGACTAATAACCGCGTTGCATATCAACCACACCAATAGGAGCTTGGCCAGCTTCGATGCGCTGGATATTACTGACAATCATATCCATGGCTTCTTTCGGTTTTGTAAAGGCGGCAACATGGGGCGTGATAGCGATGCGTGGATGCGTCCAGAACGGGTGCATTTGCGATAACGGTTCACTCGCAAAAACATCAAGCGCAGCACCTGCAACTTGCCCTGATTCAAGCGCTAAAAGCAAATCTTGCTCAATCAGATGAGCACCACGTGCAAGGTTGATAACATATGCCCCTTGCTCTAATTGGCTAAATAGTTGCTGGTTTAAAATTCCCACCGTTTCTGGCGTGCTTGGCAGAAGATTAATAATCACACGGGTTCCAGAAAGAAAGCTAGCTAATTGGTCATTACCAAAATAGCTTTTTACGTTATCAAGTTGTTTTTCAGAGCGACTCCATGTTCTTACATGAAAACCAAAGCTGACTAAGCGTTTTGCAACCGCTTGCCCTAATGCCCCTGCTCCCATAACACCAATGACAAAATCTTCGTGTTGGTAGGCTGGTAATTGCTTCCATTGTCGCTGTGATTGTAATTGCCGGTATTCATCCATGCGACGAAAGTAGCTTAACACTTTTGCACAAGCGTATTCTTCCATTTGAATCGCCATTCCAGTGTCTTCCAAACGCATTACAGGAACGCCTGCCGGTAAGGTCCCAGGTTTGTCTTGCTCTTGCTTTAAAATAGCATCCACACCCGCACCTAACGCGAAAATACCTTTTAAATCACTGCGACCAGCGAGACATTCATAAGGCGGTAACCAAACCATAGCGTAATCTGCACTTTGGTTATCCCCTTTTTCCCATTGGCGAATATTCACTTGGGGTAATCGCACTTTCATGCCCTCAATCCACTGTTTTGAATCAAAAAATGGATGGTAAAATAAAATATTCATGGCAACTCCTCTTTAGTTTCTAACAGAGTGTGCCGAATGGCATTTCTTTTCAAGTTAATCAAGCCGATACACTGTATTCAATCAGAATTTTGTTAACTAGCTAACGCTTTTTATCTTCACGACTTGCCGTTTCAAATTAACATTAAACGTATTATTTACCTTAGCTGATAACATTTAAGATTAGATAATAATCAAATTGTTTTTTATTTAGCTAAACAGCAACAAAAGTCGGAAAAAGGATAAATAGGGAGTTGACGTTAGACGCTATTTTCCCTATAGTAGCGCCCCGTTGCAGAGCAGGTTTTTATTCCCTACTCCACAACAGATTTAGAAAAACGGTGAGGTGTCCGAGAGGCTGAAGGAGCACGCCTGGAAAGTGTGTATACGGCAACGTATCGAGGGTTCGAATCCCTCCCTCACCGCCATTTTTCTTCTAGTTTTTCCTCTCTTCTTCTTGATATGCCATCCCTTGATTTTTTTTCTCTTTCGGTTCTATACCAATTCCTTGTTCGTGATATTCGCGGCTTATATCTTCCCAGAGTTCTGCATTTTCTATCCCAGCGACTTTCGGGTCAAACACCGGATCAACGCCTAGTTTTTCCTGCCGCTCAAAGTCACGCAGTGCTCGTAATGCAGGTTTTGACAGGAAGACTATGGCAATAAGATTAAGGTAACTCATACTACCGAACCCAATATCGCCAAGGCTCCACATTAAGCTCACTGACTGGACGCTTCCCATGAAAACAATAATCAGAAATACAAACTTAAGTATCAATTTCAAAATGGGGTAACGCAATTTTCTATCGAGATAAACAATCGTGGTTTCTGCAATATAGTAATAGGCCATCAAGGTTGTGAAAGCGAATAAAAATACGGCGATTGAGACAAATCCCGACCCTGCAGAAGTGAAGACTGTTGATACCGCCATTTGTGTCCATGCGGTCCCCGCGGCAACCCCGGGAACATATTCGACTAAGGCAGTCGCCGAACCATCTGGAAAAACGTTATACATATTGGTGACAAGGATCATCAAACCTGATGCTGTACACACAACGACAGTATCGATATAAATAGAAAACGCTTGAATTAACCCTTGTTTTACAGGGTGGCTTACCTCGGCCGCCGCAGAACTAAATGTGGCTTCACCCGCACCTGCCACGTTGGAAAAAACGGCACGGCGCACACCCCATGAGACAGCCGTACCAACAATACCACCGAATACAGCGTCCATTCCCATCGCACTACGGAAAATTAAACTGAACATACCCGGCACTTGTTCGTAATGGCTACCCAAGATGATCACCATCATGACGATATATGCCAATGCCATAATTGGCACGATCTTGTCTGCTGCACTCGCAATACGTTTTACACCACCAAAGATTAACCATGCCATCAGCACTGTCACAATGCCGCCTGTCGCAATTGGGGGTAAGTTAAATGCAGTTTGAAAGGAATCAGCAATGGTATTGGCTTGAATACCCGGAACCAGTACTCCATAAGATAGGCAAATAACCGCAGCCACTATAATGGCAAATGGTTTCAGTTTTAACCCTTTCTCGATATAGTAAGGGGAGCCTCCGCGGTATTGGCCATCAGAGCGCTGTTTGTATACTTGAGCAAGTGTGGATTCGATAAATGCGCTTGCTCCTCCCAATAGCCCCATGACAACCATCCAGAAGATTGCACCGGGGCCGCCTGCGGCAATGGCTGTCGCCACCCCCGCGATATTACCTACCCCTACACGCCCTGATAATGCTAAACAGAATGCTTGGAAGGAGGAAATTCCTTCTTTTGACGCTTTATTTTCCTTTAACAAACATACCATTTTAATGAGATAGCGAAACTGTACACCGCGAGTCGCTAATGTAAAATAGAGCCCAACACCTAGCGATAACACCACTAATGCATTACCCCAGATGTAACCAACGATTGTATTAACGATGGCTTCCATTTTGTACTCCTTCGTTATTGTAATTGTTTATTTGTATTTGCAGGGTAAAAAAAAACCTGAGTCCAATAAGGTACTCAGGTCAACGTTTTTATTGATGAATAAACCAGATAACCTTGGTTTGAGTGTATTGTTCAAATGCCTCTAAACCGTTGTCTTTACCGCCAAAGCCTGATTGACGAAAGCCACCAAACGGCGTTGTAATATTGCCTTCACTAAAACCATTGACTGAAACGGTACCTGCATTAATGCGCTGTGCAATTTGCATGGCTCGGTGAATATTTTGGCTATAAAATGAAGCCGCTAAACCATATTGAGTGTTATTGGCCAAAGCGACCGCTTCATCATCAGTTTTAAAAGACGTAACGGCTAAAATAGGGCCGAAAACTTCATGCTTAAATAGTGACATTTCAGGAGTGACTTCATCAAAAATTGTCGGTTCGATATACCATCCAGCACCCAATTCATGATGGATCTTCCCTCCAGCAATGAGTTTTCCGCCCTCCTTTAATGTGGCATCTAAAAATGATTTCACTTTCTCAAAGTGAGCTTGTTCGACCATTGGCCCAATTGAAATATCCGCATGCCTTGGGTCGCCGACTTTCCATTCTTTAACGGCGACGGCAAGTTTCTCTAATAGTGTTTTTTTGATGCTTTCGTGCACAATTAAGCGAGAACCGCAGCTGCAATTTTCAC
>OJKJ01000293.1_pt1 | contig 32534 bp, 29 predicted proteins | sample 1596491 | NCBI WGS metagenome assembly OJKJ01 (sample SAMEA4350160, study PRJEB24818) | metagenome | biome: human; feature: gut; material: faeces | place: Denmark | collected 2013-09 | reverse complement strand
GACTATTACTTCACCCCCGACAAGCTGGAGGCGTACAAGGACGGCAACCTGTTGAAGGGCGGAATCGTCTTTGCGGACGCCATCACCACGGTGAGCAACACTTACGCGGAGGAGATCAAGCTGCCGTTTTACGGCGAGGGCCTGGACGGCCTGATGCGCGCGCGGGCAGGCAGCCTGCGGGGCATTGTCAACGGCATCGACTACGACGATTTCAACCCGGAGACCGATGGGAGTATCGTTCAGCACTACAACGCGAAGAACTTCCGCAAGGAAAAGGTTAAGAATAAAAAGGCGTTACAGGCCGAGCTGGGACTGCCGGTGGACGAGAAGAAGTTCATGGTGGGCCTTGTGTCCCGCCTGACGGACCAGAAGGGACTGGATCTGATCCAGTGCGTGATGGATGAGTTGTGCGGCGAGGACATGCAGCTGGTGGTGTTGGGAACCGGAGACGAGCGCTACGAGAACATGTTCCGCCACTATGCATGGAAGTATCAGGACCGGGTTTCGGCGCAGATTTATTATTCCGACGCCCTGTCGCGCAAGATATACGCGGGCTGCGATGCGTTCCTGATGCCGTCGCTGTTTGAACCCTGCGGTTTGAGCCAGCTGATGGCGCTGCGGTACGGCACGGTGCCCATTGTGCGCGAGACCGGCGGACTTAAGGACACGGTGGAGCCGTACAATGAATTCGAGAGCACCGGCACCGGATTTTCCTTCGCCAACTACAACGCCCATGAGATGCTGGGCAGCGTGCGGTACGCGAAGCACATTTATTATGACAAGCGAAGAGAGTGGAATAAGATCATCGACCGCGCTATGGCGACGGACTTCTCCTGGAAAGTTTCGGCAGGAAAGTACCAGGAGCTCTATGATTGGCTGATTGGTTGATAAAAGATTTGGGCGCCCGGGTTAGTCCCGGGGGCCCAAATATGGATTGAGTGCAATGGGCCGCTGGCGCTGCGCTGAGGAGAGGCGATATTCGATTGGAACATTTTAAGACAGACCTGACAGCCGGGGACAGGAGAAGCCAGGCGGCCCAGTGGGCTGCGGACGAGACCTGGGTCCGGTGTAGAAAATACGAAAACGATCCGGAGTACATGGAGTGTGTGAAGGATATTCTGGCGCATCCGGTTTTTAATTCCATGGATCAGTATATACAGCATGGGAATACTACGTGTAAAACCCACTGCATCCAGGTATCCTATCTGGGCTACCGGATTTGCAGGCGATACGGCGGGAATTGGAGGAGCGCTGCCCGGGCAGGTCTCCTCCACGATTTGTTTCTGTACGACTGGCATACCCATGCCCGGGAGACGGGGGAGCATTTTCACGGTTTCACCCATCCCCGCAGGGCGCTGGAGAATGCGTGCCTGCATTTTCAACTGACAGACGAAGAACAGAATATCATTCTGCGCCATATGTGGCCGCTGACTCCCGTCCCGCCTACCAGCGCGGCGGGCTTTGCCATTGTCTGGGCGGATAAATTCTGCGGCGGGGCGGAGACGCTGGGGCGGCTGCGCCATCTTCGCCTGCTGCGGATGCTGCAGCCCGCCAGGCATTGAGACGCCCGGATTTTGCAGAGCCGGAACAAGAAAAGGGACTTAGGGTAGAATCAATTAGGAGACGGTTGGATGAAGATTTGGAATGAAATACTGAGCAACCAGGTGCTGGTGAGCGCGGTTGCGGGCTGGATTGTGGCCCAGGTGCTGAAAACGATGCTCGATTTCGCGCTGAACCGCACAATAAATTGGGAGCGCATGGTGGGTTCCGGCGGTATGCCAAGCTCCCACTCGGCCACCGTGTGCGGGCTGACCACGGCTGCCGCGCTGCACTACGGCGTGAGCTCCTTCGAGTTCGCTGTGTGCTTTGTCCTGTCCATGGTGGTGATGTACGACGCCACCGGCGTGCGGCGTGAGACCGGAAAGCAGGCGAAACTGCTGAATTCCATCCTGAGTGAGAATCCGCTCAAGCTGAACGCGGAGGTGCTGCAGGAGAAGCTGAAGGAGTATGTGGGACACACGCCGCTTCAGGTGGTCGCAGGGGCGATTCTGGGAATCTGCCTGGCGCTGGTGATTAACGGCTATTACTAATGGAATGGTCCGCGGGAGATAGCGGCGTATAACGGCCGCGGGGAAACGGCGGGCGATAGCGGAAGGTATTGGGCCGCTTACAGGCGGCGGGAAGGTATGAGGGCAGCTTGACTGGGGGATTGATCACATCGTCCTGACAGGACGGATGGGAGGAACTGGAAAATGGGTCTTTACCAAATGATAAACTTGTTTTTTCTGTACAGTTTTCTTGGATATCTCTTAGAGTGCGCTGTGCTCAGCTTTGAGAACAGACGTCCGGTGATGGACCGCGGTTTCGGGCACGGCCCGTTCTGCGTGATCTACGGCGTGGGCGCCCTTGGGGCATACATATTGCTGAGCCCCATGGTGGGCCGGCCGGTGGAACTGTACACCGCTTCCATGGCAATGGCAACGACCATGGAGCTGTTCACAGCCAACATCATGATCCGCCTGTTCGGGGCGTTCTGGTGGGATTACAGCCGCAAGCCGTTTAATTACCGCGGCATCATCTGCCTGGAGAGCAGTTTGGCCTGGGGATTTTTGGGATTATTTTTCTTTTATTTTTTGGACGCGCGGGTGAGACAGGCGGTGGTGCGGATTCCCGGCCATGTGGGAAGCGTGCTGGCCGTGGGCCTTACCGTATTTTATCTGGCGGATTTCATTGTTTGCGTCCGGGCCCGTCTGGGAGGCGCGGAGGATGAGGAGCCGGTGATCGGGCGTTTAAAAGTGTTTTGACAAATTATGGGGGCTGCTGCAAGCGCATGTTTTGTGGCGGCCCTGTTTTGAGCGTACCGGAAAAGGCGGCTGCGGCCGCAGGATGAATTGAGAAAAGGAGAACGACTGGATGAGCGTTATGTGGAAGGGAAGGAATGTGGTGCTGGCCTCCGGATCGCCCAGACGCCGGGAATTGCTGGCGCAGGTTGGGATGGAGCCGGAGATTGTTCCCAGCCTGGCGGAGGAGTGTACCGAGGAGACGGAGCCGGACCTGATGGTGATGGAATTATCGCGGATCAAGGCGGAGGACGTGGCTTCCAGGTGCCCGGAAGGGACGCTGGTGATCGGGGCCGACACCATGGTGGCCGTGGACAAAGAGGTGCTGGGAAAGCCCGGGACGCCGGAGCGGGCCGCGGAGATGATTAGGAAGCTTCAGGGAAAAGCGCACCAGGTTTATACCGGCGTGACGCTGCTGCTGGTGGAGCCCGGCGGATGTTTGCACGGGACTACATTTGTGGAGAAAACGGATGTGTATGTTTACCCAATGACCGATGAGGAGATTCGGGACTACGCCGGGTGCGGGGAACCGTTGGATAAGGCGGGGGCATATGGGATACAGGGCCGTTTTGCGGTGTATATCCGCAAAATTGACGGCGATTACGACAACGTGGTGGGACTTCCGCTGGGACGGCTCTACCATGAACTGAAGAATTTGACGGAGGATGACAGGGAAGATGATTAAACTGATCGTATCGGATGTGGACGGCACGCTGGTGGAGGATGGTTCCGGCGGAGTGAACCCGGAGCTGTTCGAGGTGATTTTGAAGCTGCGGGAAAAGGGAATTCAGTTTGCGATTGCCAGCGGCCGGCCCTGGGCTAGCGTTGAGGGAGCGTTTGAGCCGGTCAAAAAGAAGATATTTTATATCGCCAACAACGGGGCGTATCTGGGCTGCCACGGCAGGAGCCTGTTTGTAAATCCCATTGAACCGGAGCTGGTCCGGGAGGTGATCGAAGCGGTGCGCAGGCACCCGGACCTGAGTGTGATCTACGCGGGCCAGGACGGGGATTACATGGACTCGGAAAATGACGCTTTATACCGCTGGATGCTGGAGGGATATAAATTCAACATCCGCCGGGTGAAGGATGTGCTGGCTCTGGAGGACCCCTGTATCAAGATTTCCATTTACAAGGAGCAGGACGTGGAGCACGCGGCTGCGGATATCCGGGAGGCGTTTCAGGACCGGATGAAGATTACGCTGGCCGGGGAAATGTGGATGGACTGCATGGCTCAGGGCGTGAACAAGGGCCAGGCCGTCAAACGGCTTCAGGAGAGCCTGGAGATTCGCCCGGAGGAAACCATGGCCTTCGGGGACCAGTTAAATGATATCGAGATGCTGCAGCAGGCTTATTACAGCTTCGCCGTGGCCAATGCCAGGGAGGAGGTGCGCAAACTGGCGCGCTTCCAGGCGGACAGCAACAAAAACGACGGCGTTTTAAAAGTTTTGAAGCAGTTACTTTGAAAGGAGTCTGGAGATTGACGAGAGAGCACCTTAGCCGGGGGAGAATATTCCGCTGCGGCCTCGCGGCGGTTGTACTGATGGTTTTTCTTTTGGCGGCGGGCTGCAGCAGAAGCGCTGCGGTTGAACCGGGCAAAGAGGAAGTGAAGCGGTCCTACACCAAGGGGCAGCTGATGACCATTGCGGCCACGGAACGAAACCGATATCAGAATATTTATACCAGCCAGATCTGGGCGGTGGAGGACAAGGCGGGTGGAGGGAATTTCGAGGACCGGCTGACCGGGCAGATTCGTCAATTTTTCATGGAGCTGGGAACCATGAACCTGCTGGCGGATGAGAACGGCATCGAGCTCACCAGCCAGGAGAAGGATTCCATCAAGCGTTTGTCGGAACAGTATTACGGGCTTTTGAGCAAAGCGGACCAGGACTATATCGGAGCGGATCAGGAAGAGGTCTACGAACTGTACTGCGAGTATTACCGGGCGGACAAGCTGGTGACGGAGCTGACGCAGGACCAGAATCTGGAAATCAGCGATGCGGAGGCCAAGGTGATTGAAGTGCTGCCCATCTCAGTAAGGGACCGCCAGACCGCCGAGGAGGTTCTGGCCCAGGCCCAGGCGGAGGGCGCGGATTTCTCAGCCATTGCCAAGAAATATTCGACGGGCGGCGGGGTCGCGGTGCAGATGGAGCGGAATCAGAATCAGAGCGAGCTGGAGAAGGCGGCGTTTGCGCTGGAGCAGGACGAGATCAGCGGGATTGTGGAGGAAAACGGCGCCTTTTACATTTTAAAATGCACCAACGCCTACGATCAGGCGGCCACTGCGGCGCGCAAGAAAAAGCTGGCGCAGGAGAAGAAGAACAACGCCTTCCAGAAGATCTACGCCCCCTTTGCCGACAGCCATGTGGTGGTGTTCGACGAGAAAATGTGGTCGGAGATCCACTTTGAGGGCGGGGAAGGGTCCACCACTACCAATTTTTTTGAATTGTATCACAGTTATTTTCCGAAATAATTTCAGAGCGATAAAAAATAACATCGGATTGCGTTTGTATGATCGGGTTTATGGAAAGACAACGAGGCCGGAAAGACTGATGAATGGGGCGTTTACCGGCTCTTTCCAGCTGGTGTTGTATAGAGTATAAGAATATGCTGAAACTAGAGAAGATAAACGGAAAAAATGTATGGGATATTTTGAAACTTTGTGTCTCTGAAAAGCAGAAAAATTTTGTGGCAAGCAATGACATCAGTATTATCGAAGCCTTTACCGCCATAACTGGAAATGGATATGCTTTCCCTTTTGGGATATATGAAGATGATACGCCGATTGGCTTTTTAATGATTGGTTTTGATACAGACGATTACTGGGATAATGCCCCGTTAATAGCGAAAGGCAATTATAATCTCTGGCGATTGATGATAGATAAAAATTATCAAAATAAGGGGCATGGGAAGGAAGCAGTCAGGCTTGCATTGGAGTTTATAAAAACATTTCCATGTGGTAAAGCGGAATACTGCTGGTTGTCATATAAACTTGAGAACGAAATTGCCAGTCAATTATACCGTTCGTTTGGATTTGTTGAAACCGGAGAAATGGACGAAGAAGAGCTGATTGCTATTTTGAAATTATAAAGACAAGCTATGGATTTGTTCGCCTTAGGCGGAAAAGGCGAACAAAAACAAAGGAGATGATGATATTGAACGGACGTGATGTAAGGATAGGTGCGAGCCTATTAGTCGGTGATATGGATAGTATGGTTCAATTTTACAGAGATATATTGGGTTTTCCTACGCAATGGGACGGCGGGGATTTTGCGGAGTTTGAAACAGCAAGCGGTGCGCTGTCTTTGTTCATGTACAGCAGAGAACAATTTGTAAAGGCTATTGGAGAGAGTTATGTTCCGCCCAAGGGAATTAACCAATCATTTGAAATTGCCTTGTGGCTACCGAGTTTTGCTGATGTGGATGCGGAATATGAACGGCTATCAAAGTTAGGGCTGCGCTTTCCCACTGGAGAACCCATCACCTATCCGTTTGGCATCCGTAACTTTTATGTTGCCGACCCGGAAGGCAATCTACTTGAAATTGGAAGTACGAACGAAACGTAGTGTCCGCAGATGCCCATTCCATGCGGGTTTGCGGGGTCTGCCTATGATACGATTTGCCGCCTTTTGATGGCTGATTTCGCTATACGGGTAATAAAAAACAGGGCCGCGGGAATTTCCGCGGCCTTGGTGTTTCGTAAGATGATGAACCGTTGACGAAGCCTGTGGGGCACCGGAGGCGGAGTACCGTTGGCAGAGCCTGCGGGACGCCGCAGTCCGGGGCGAAACCGTTAGGGTGGTCAGCGGATCATAATCGGATATCAGGCGTCTCCCAGCCGGAATACGGTGAGGGCGATATCCTGGTAGGTGTAACCGGCAGCGTCGGCCACAATTCGCAGGATTCCGGGGCCTGTTGCCCGGAAGGGAACACTGAAGAACAAGTTGGCCACTTCGCCGGTGGCGGTGAAGGTATGAGTCGACACGGCCCCGGAAATGTTGGCGCCGTTAAACTCGGCCCGCAGGGTAAGGGTGGACGGGATTGCCGTACCGGTTTCCACTGCGATGGAACTTTGGAACGTAATCTGGTATATGCCGGGTTCCGTGATCTGGATATCCGTGGAGCCCGCCGCATGGGTGATGGCTGTGCCGGATATCAGGGGGTTCTCATTGAAGGCCAGAGCGCCTCCGGCGACGGAGGGCTGCCCTGTGGAATCGGTGGTTGCCAGGACTTCCGGCGTACCGCCGCCTCCTGCGGGGCCGGTATCTCCGCGGGGGATTATAAAGTCGAATATTGCATTCTCATCTGTGCCGCGGTTGATGACTTCTGCCGGAGTACCCGGTTCGCTGGTGGAAACCGAGCCTACCGTGATGGTGGCGGCAGGGCCGGTGGGGCCTGCTGCGCCCTCGGGGCCGGTGGGACCTTCAGGGCCGACGGGGCCTTCGAGGCCGGTGGGACCTTCAGGACCGACGGGGCCTTCGGGGCCGGTAGGACCTTCGGGACCGGTTGCACCGTCAGCGCCGTTCGCACCGGTTGCGCCGCGCGGGATTATAAAGTCAAAAATTGCATCCTCATTGGTACCGGAATTGTTGATCACAACTGGGTCGTCAGGCTCTCCGGCAGTTACTGTGCCGACGGTTACGGTGGCGGTACGGCCTTCGGGGCCGGTTGGGCCAGTGGGTCCGGTTGGGCCGGTGGGACCGGTTGGGCCAGTGGGTCCGGTTGGGCCGGTTAGGCCGGTTGCACCTGTGGCGCCGGTTGGGCCGGTTGCACCGGTTAGGCCAGTTGCACCAGTGGCGCCGGTGGGACCGATGGGGCCAGTCAGACCGGTTGCACCTGCGGCTCCGGTCGGTCCAGTGGCGCCGGTGGGTCCGGTGGGACCAGTCGCTCCGGTTGCACCTGCAGCCCCGTTAGCGCCGGTGGGTCCGGTGGGACCAGTCGCTCCGGTTGCACCTGCAGCCCCGTTAGCGCCGGTGGGTCCGGTGGGACCAGTTACACCCGCAACACCGTTCGCGCCAGTGGCGCCAGTAGGTCCGGTGGGCCCGGCAGCGCCTGTAGCCCCGTTAGCACCAGTAGGTCCGGTAGGCCCAGTAGGTCCAGTAGACCCGGTAGCGCCGCTAACACCGGTGGGTCCGGTTGGCCCTGTAGCTCCAGTTGACCCGGTAGCCCCGTTAGCGCCCGTAGGCCCGGTAGCCCCTCTGGCGCCGGTTGGCCCGGTGGGTCCGGTAGCGCCGACAGCACCGCTGGCGCCAGTGGGTCCGGTAGCGCCGACAGCGCCGTTGGCACCAGTGGGTCCGGTGGCGCCGACAGCCCCGTTAGCGCCCGTAGGCCCGGTAGGCCCGGTAGCCCCTCTGGCGCCGGTTGGCCCAGTTGGTCCGGTAGCGCCGACAGCACCATTAGCGCCGGTTGGCCCAGTTGGTCCGGTAGCACCGTTGGCACCGGTGGATCCGGTAGCGCCGGTGGGTCCGGTAGGTCCGGTGGGGCCCATGGCGCCGTTCATGCCATTCGCGCCGGTAGGTCCGGTGGGCCCCATGGCGCCGTTCATTCCATTAGAGCCGGTGGGGCCTGTAGGGCCGGTGGGACCTGGAATACCAGGAAATCCTTGCGGTCCTCTGGGACCTGCCGGTCCTACGGGGCCCTGAGGGCCGGGATAACCTCTGGGTCCGATAGGGCCCTGCGGTCCGGGGCAGCCTCTGGGGCCCATGGGCCCTTGAGGGCCGGTCGGTCCGCGGTTACAACAACAATTACAACCTCTGGGGGCACATCCGCCTGCTCCGGGGCATCTGCACTCGTCAAATGCCGCTTCGTCAGGATTGCAGCCTCCGGGTGTATTTCCGCAATTTGATCCATTTGGATAATTATAAAACATATTGATCGCTCCTTAATAATCAGTTTTTCAATAACAGTGGCCGATCTTGCTGAGTATGATAGTTTGAGTCTTGACTTTTTCTGTATTTGTCCGTCCCCCTGCAACAGAGAGGGCCGCCGGTGTGAATGGACAGGCATTGTCCAATCGAAGGAGGGGAAATGGCGGTATGCAGGGTTCGCAGTGAAATGGACCCGCATCCGATTGGCGGTCTAATATACCATATGAAAAGTAAACAAGTTTGGTGATACGAGTTGTAGCTCTGAGCCTGCGGATATATCCCATAAACATTCGCATGCCAGCAGAGCGCCGTTTGTGTTACGCTAATAATGCCGTTGACTCGTCAAAGAACTATAAGTGATCGTTACATGATTCATAAGCGCTGGAATCATACAGAATAATACAACGTGATCTGTTCCGAAGTGATTCCTGCGGCAAACAGCATCGAAAAGCGGGTGGGCATTGTTGTCCACCCGTTCTGAGCTTTAAATGATAAATAGGTCAATACTGCAGGATGATATGAAGGTTACTGTGGCAGCTGCCTCATTAGCGAGTACGATCATACCGAATTCATTTCTTATAACCGTTCCTGTGGATGGCGTCTGGGTATTTGTGATGATACTAACGTTGGGCGTTCCGACAGGAAGGCGGGAGCGAATGGTTGATTCGCAATCAGAGCAACAATCGGTCGGCGCGGGAACCGGTTCAGGTAAATAAATAATAGCATCATTGTACGTCGCGTTGTTTATTTGAATCGTGTCGATATTGCAGACAGACAAAAACTGTGTGAGATTTTGTGAGGTTGTCACTCCAAATAATCCGATACGTCCATTTGGCCCGGATATTAAAGTGCCGGGGAGGCCAACAACTGCATCACCACTCTTTAATGTGACAAATATATTGTTATTGGGATATAGCGTGATAATTTGTTGGAGTATATTTATTATTTGCTCCGTACAGCCACAACAGGCAGAATTTGCATCACCTGCAGGTCCAGTGGCACCTGTGGGGCCGGTAACACCGTTAGCGCCAGTGGGTCCAGTAGCGCCAGTGGCTCCGGTAGGGCCAGTAGGACCGGTAACACCATTGGCACCAGTGGGTCCAGTGGGTCCGGTAACGCCAGTGACTCCGGTAGGGCCAGTGGGTCCAGTGGCACCTGTGGCGCCTGCGGGTCCGTTGGCTCCGGTAGGACCAGTTGGTCCTATGGCGCCATTCAGTCCATTAGCACCCGTTGCGCCGGTTGCTCCTGTAGGTCCGGTTGGCCCCATGATGCCATTCATCCCGTTGGTTCCGGTTGCGCCTGTAGGGCCAGCCGGGCCAGTTGGACCAGGGTTTCCAGGAAAGCCCTGCGGCCCTCTGGGGCCGGCCGGGCCTATGGGACCCTGGGGGCCGGGATAGCCCATTGGTCCCTGGGGTCCGGGGCATCCTCTGGGCCCCATGGGGCCTTGGGGACCAGTCGGTCCGCGATTACAACAGTTACATCCGGGAGTATTTCCGCCTGCTCCGGGACATCTGCACGCGTCAAATGCCGGTTCGTCAGGGCGGTAGTTTCCGGGGATATTACCACAATTTGTTCGATTTGGATCATTATAATACATAGCGATCGCTCCTTGTTTTTTAATCTTCCAACAGCAGGAACCGGTATTACACGTATTATGCACTGCGTACCTGGCATTCCTGCGATGGTCCGCCCCCCCTGCGGCAGAGGGTTCGGCAGGCGATCTGAATTGCCTGGCGCACTCCAATGGGAGGAGGGGAAATGGCAGGATGTCCGATTTGCAACAAAACGAGGGGACATCCGCCCGGCGGTCTACTATAGCATATGAAAAGTGAACAAGTTTTGTGAAATGTGTGGCGAGTGCTGGAGATGGGGAAACGGATGATTGATATTATGTTCTAAGGGGCCATTACGGGAATAAAACTGCAACGGCCCCTCGAATGGATCATCATTTGTACGAAGCGCTAACCGGATGGCCTGTTATTGACGTTTGGCATAGGTTTTACTCTGCATCAGGATATTTTAATAATATTCAATGATGCGCCGGTGCCGGCTTGTAAAGTAACCAAACCATTTACACCATAAAATTGCAATGACAATACATCGCCTGCTGTTAAGGGCTGCATGAATGTCACACTGTATTCGTTTGATGACGTTGAAGAAGTACTAATCGAATTCAAAAGGGGGGAACCATTTAATGTTACTCTCGATGACATTGGCAAGCCGGATGTCGTTTTAATATTATAGGAAATTAAATAAGTCCCTGTTTGAGCAACTGTAAATTCTGTATTTGCAGCATTTGCTGTAAATCCACTCATATACGGTTGAACCGGCAAAGAAATATTAGTCCCATCAGTTGTTACTGAAAAGGTACTTGATGAAATATTAAGCGCTGACATTGCAGTGGAGATTTCAGACGCTCCGGTTGGTCCGGTGGGGCCAGTAGGTCCGGTTGGTCCAGTGGGGCCGGTGGCTCCAGCAGTGCCGGTCGGTCCAGTGGGTCCGGTGGCTCCAGCTATACCGTTTGCACCGGTTGGTCCGGTTGGGCCCGTGGCTCCGGTTATGCCGTTCGCACCGGTTGGCCCAGTGGTTCCAGTTGGCCCAGTGGCTCCTGGTATACCGTTTGAACCAGTGGCTCCAGCCGGTCCGGTCGGTCCCATGATACCATTCATTCCATTGGCACCAGTAGGGCCAGTAGGTCCAGTCGACCCGGCTGGACCGGGGATACCCTGAACTCCTTGGGGCCCTCTGGGACCTGCGGGGCCCTGGGGGCCGGGAAAACCTCTGGGGCCGATGGGCCCCTGCGGTCCAGGACAGCCTCTGGGACCCATGGGCCCTTGGGGACCGGTTGGACCACGGTTACAACAACAATTACAGCCTCCGGGGGCACACGCGCCTGCTCCGGGGCATCTGTATACGTCAAATACCGCTTCATCCGGATTGCAGCCTCCGGGTGTATTTCCGCAATTTATTTCGTTTGGGTCATTATAATACATAGCGATCGCTCCTTATTTTTAAATATTCCGACAACAGGAACCGGTATTACGGTACAGGCTATAATACGCTTTGGTTATTCCTTTAGTGGTTCGTCCAACTGTGGCATGGGAATCAGCCGTTAAAGTATGCAGCCCGGCACGATTCAAAGAGAGGAGGGAAAGTGACCGGTTGTCCGATTGGCGATAAAATGAAACGGCATGGGCTTGGCGGTCTAGTATACCATATGAAAAGTAAACAAGTTTTGTGAAATGCGCGGCCGGTCCGGCTGTCTTGGCCGTATTGCGGCCCGTTGGAACTGATATAATGCAGCTAAAAGAAAACAGGCTGCAAGCCTTGCAAATAAGACGAAACGTAACAGGCAAACGGTTAAATGGTCCACGGTAAAATAAAATGGCATCCATTTGATGGCCTGGTATACCATATGAAATGAATACAAGCTAAGCTTCTGATACTATGAAGCTGGCACTGGGACCAATGTTTAAACAGGTGAGCGGATGCAGCGGGTCATTCTGCCCGCGGTCCAAACCATGGTTGGGATATCGGGCCAGTGCCTATAGTTTTACATACAATTTTGAGCATTGTGCTAAAAATTCCCCGGACAGTTTGAAGTTTCTGCTGCCCGGGGGAGATGATTTAACGAACCGGCATGTTTTACGAAATTGCGAGGCCGGCGCTCGCGTAACCAACAACGGTGTTAATAAGAGCCACACCGGAAGCGGTAGTGGAAAACACCAGCAAAAGCCTTGTTCTCGCGGTTACTGGAATGGAGAGGCTGATTGTCAGCCCGTTGGATAGACTGCCGATGGAGATAACACCGGTAAGCGCTGGCGCCAGGGTGACAACTGCTCCGGCAATCGGTGAAAAAATATTGTTCGGCGTGGTGGACTGATAGAGCTGTGCCCGGATTGTAATGGTGGAGCCGGTCAGGGACAGCGCTACGGTGGTACTGAAAAATGCTGACAGAGCGGTGATTGTACCGTCGCGCGGCACGGAAAATGCAAAGTTTGTCAATGTACCGGCGGCATTTGTGAGGTCAATCGTGGTACCCGCTACTCCCGGTAGGCCCGGTGGCGCCGCTGTTAAAAGGAAAGTGACTATATACCCTGCAAACAAGGAAAAATGAAGTACAAGCTTATCACGTTACTGGACAAACATTGTCCAGGCGGAGACTACAGGCGCGTTTTCCACGGGAAAAAACAAATTCAACACGACCGCCTTACGCTAAAGAGGTAAAGACTAACAGTATATAGGCAGTTGGAGAAAAATAAGGAACAGGAGCGATAGAGAGAATGAGGCGTAACCAATCAAGCGGAACGCTGGAGCTTAGGGCCAAGTTGGCCCGAGGTTTGGTAGGGGTTGGGGCTGGCCCTAACAAGCAATAAAAAGGCTTTAAATATTGCGCTGATAAAGAGAATGACTTTTCAATTTAATAATGCTATTATGATAGCTATATGGACTAAAAATAGAAATTGCAACCACTGGTTGACTAAATTTCAGCTCTAGTTGGTGGATCGCAACCATAGCGAAATGATAGTATGTAGGGGGAAAAGATAATGACTTTATCAGATAGATTGCAGGTGTTAAGAAAATCACATAACTTATCTCAAGAACAGTTAGCAGAAAAATTAAATGTTTCAAGACAGGCTATTTCCAAATGGGAAAGTGGCCAGGCAAATCCAGACATAAATAATCTCTTGAAGTTAAGTGATATTTATGAAACTAGCACCGATTATATATTAACGGGCAAGGAACTCAATAAGCCAATAGTAAATGAGGATCATATTGTATATAAGGAAAAAAGGGGATTTAATAAATTACATGATTTGCCTGCGTCTATAAGAGTGGCACTCGCGATATTGATGATTGCTTTTGGTGTATTTGTAGTAGTGCCGATACTTTTTGTACTATCAATGGAGCTATTAAGTTCTATATTTTAAGGAGGATTAAAATGTCTTTAGGGCGTATTATTTTGGGCAGTTTACTTATTCTTAGTTTATGTGCTTGTGGAAATGGGCATGACGGTATTTCTGAAAATGATTTGACCTTAACTAGCTCCACCATTTCAAATGAAAAAAATGAAGATTTGAAAAACACGGTAAATGATGTGATGATGGCATTAAAAAATCTTGATATAGATAAATTTAATGCTTATACAAATAATAAGCAGATAATGGTTACTCCGTGGGGATCTGAAAATGTTGAATATACTTTATTTGGAGAATTAAGTGAAGAACAGGGAGTTGATTTCGATAAAAATTTAGTATATCAACTGGATAATGAAATAGTTAAAAACCTTTCATGGGAAATTTTAGATATTGCACAGGATAATGATACTGCAAAACTGAAACTACGGATCACTAATTTGAATATGGAAGGTATTTTTCAAAGGGTTGAAACTGAATCTGAAATGATAAATGAAATTAGAAAAATACCACTTAATGACACAAAAACAGTGGAGTTAAAATTAAATGCTAAAAAACAAAATGATAAATGGATTTTATTAGTTGACTTAGATTTCGCAAATGCTATTTCGGCAAACTTCTGGATTGTTGATACCGAAGATTACTTGAACGAAAATCTATCTTATGATAAAACAGAAAAAAATGATTTTTTGTCTCCAGTTCTTCGTAATTCTATTACATATGAGGGCGTTTCCAGCGTTTCAAAAGAACAAAAAATAGAAATTATTTCTGCTACCGATAATACCATGATTCAAATGATTGATTTGCAAGAAATCACAGATTTTCTAAATCAAGAAGAAAAGTATAATTGGAGAATCGTTGAAAGTATCCCGGAAAACTCTAAACTGATCCTTTCTATTGTAAGGTATGCGTTAGAAAGAAAAACTTCAAATCCTCAATTAAAAGAACAGTCGAGAGATTTATTGTATCAAGCAGAAACTATTTATTATATTGAGGATAAAACAGAGTATTCATATTCTGATATGCCAGATTATGAGCTCCCGCGTTACTATGAAATACCATCTAATGTTGGAGAATATTTGAAAAAATTTTTACAGTAGATCAATCTTTCAACTGAAAATAGGCATAGTATGACTTTGGGCCTGGATAGACCGATGATCACAAAATTCCCGCTGCTACAACTTTATTTTGCTACGAACTGGCTTCGGTCCAAGTTGACCCGAGGTCTTATGAACAGATAGCAACGGGCGGCCTGTAACCAATGTTCAGGCCGCTTGTGTTGGTCTCCACTGGCACTGGGACCAATGTTTAAACAGGTGAGCGAATGCAGCGGGTCATTCTGCCCGCGGTCCAAACCATGGTTGGAATATCGGGGCCAGTGCCTATAGTTTTACATACAATTTAGAGCATTGCGCTAAAAATCCCCCGGACAGTTTGAAGTTTCTGCTGTCCGGGGGAGATGATTTAACGAACCGGCATGTTTTACGAAATTGCGAGGCCGGCACTCGCGTAACCGACAACGGTGTTAACAAGAGCCACACCGGAAGCGGTAGTGGAAAACACCAGCAAAAGCCTTGTTCTCGCGGTTACTGGAATGGAGAGGCCACTTGTCAGCCCGTTGGATAGACTGCCGATGGAGATAACACCGGTAAGCGCTGGCGCCAGGGTGACAACTGCTCCGGCAATCGGTGAAAAAATATTGTTCGGCGTGGTGGACTGATAGAGCTGTGCCCGGATTGTGATGGTGGAGCCGGTCAGGGACAGCGCTGCGGTGGTACTGAAAAATGCTGACAGAGCGGTGATTGTACCGTCGCGCGGCACGGAAAATGCAAAGTTTGTCAACGTACCGGCAGCATTTGTGAGGTCAATCGTGGTACCAAGCACGCTGACGCTGGGAGCATTGCTGCCAAAGCCAATCAGCGATGGGATACCGGCCAGGCCACCGGCTATGGTGGTCATTGTCAACGGCGTTCCCGATGAGAAGGGGATAATTGCGGAGGAACCCGCCACTCCGGTAGGCCCGGTCGCGCCGGTAATTCCGGCAGTGCCAGTAGCTCCAGTAGCGCCAGTGGGTCCGGTGGGTCCAGTAGCGCCGGTCGGCCCGGTCGCCCCGGTAGCGCCAGTGGGGCCGGTCGGTCCGGTGGGCCCGGTAATGCCGTTTGCGCCAGTTGGTCCGGTGGGCCCAGTGATGCCATTTGCCCCGGTCGGTCCAGTCGGCCCGATTAAACCGTTCGCACCGGTTGGTCCGGTGGGCCCGGTAGTGCCATTAGCGCCGGTCGGTCCAGTCGGACCAATGAGTCCATTTGCCCCTGTGGGTCCAGTCGGCCCAATCGCGCCGTTAGCCCCAGTGGGCCCGGTTGGCCCAATCGCGCCGTTAGCGCCGGTCGGTCCAGTTGGCCCAGTCGCGCCGTTAGCCCCAGTAGGGCCAGTTGGCCCGGTCGGTCCGGTTATTCCGGCAGCGCCATTGGCCCCGGTTGGTCCGGTGGCCCCCGTAGGCCCTGTTACCCCGGTTGCGCCATTGGCCCCAGTCGGTCCTGTCGCCCCGGTTGCGCCGTTGGCTCCAGTGGGACCGGTAGCTCCAATCGCGCCATTGGCCCCGGTTGGCCCGGTCGGTCCGGCAGCCCCGTTGGCTCCCGTTGCCCCAGTCGGCCCGGTTGGTCCCATGGCTCCATTGAGTCCATTCGCCCCTGCCGGTCCAGTGGGTCCGGTGGGCCCCATAGCTCCGTTAAGTCCGTTGGCCCCCGCCGGTCCGGTTGGCCCGGTTGGTCCCATGGCTCCGTTAAGCCCGTTGGCCCCCGCTGGGCCGGTTGGTCCAGTGGGTCCCATCGGCCCATTGGCTCCGTTTAAGCCGTTGGCCCCTGTGGCTCCTGTTGCCCCGGTCGGCCCAGTGGGTCCCATGGCTCCGTTAAGCCCATTCGCCCCTGCCGGTCCTGTCGGCCCAGTGGGCCCCATCGGTCCGGGCTGTCCGGGATAGCCGACCGGTCCGGTTGGTCCAGTTGCGCCGGTGGGTCCTACATAACCCTGAGGGCCCATTGTGCCGGTCGGTCCTGTGATTCCCCGGGGGCCCTGGCAGCCTCGCGGCCCCATGGGTCCCATCGGTCCCTGAGGCCCCATGGGACCTTGCGGTCCGGTCGGACCGCGGTTGCAGCAGTTGCAGCAATTCGATCCGGGATATCTGCGCGCGTCGTATGCGGCCGGATCCGGCTCGCCGCCTCCGGGGGCGCCGCCGTAATTCATTCCATTCGGATAATTAAAACACATAATAATCGCTCCTTATTGTCGAGGCCTGGCTTCTCTGGGAAGCTGCCTGAGATTCAAATGCGTGATCGATACACCGGAAACGGTTATGGCGTCGGTTCCGGCGGTGTGAGAGGGCAGCGGCGGGGATTTTGGGGACAGTCCGGCCGGACGCTGTTTACCAACTCAATATACTATATGAAAATTGAACAAGTTTGGTGAACAAGCTTAAGACAGAGGTCGTGAAGGAGAAAGACGAGAAAAGCCGGGGAAGTCCTCCCCGGCAAATCCATGACTTGAAAAATAAAAATAATTGTAAAAACACTAAAATATCACAGTGCCCGCCATCCCGGCCTGGCCGAAATGTACCAGCAATTCCCCGGCGGTCTCGCCGACCGCCTGTTCCACCAGGGCGGTCAGGGGTCTGCTCTCTTCTGTATCCCGGTATTCAATCAGCGCTTGCTGGATGGGGGCCAGAAGACGGCGCTCGTCGATGCAGCCTGGCTCCAGACACATACGTTCCCAGACTGAGGCGGTGATTCCGGAGGTCCGGGCCTTGGGAGTGAGATCGAAATATTCCCGCAATGATCGCAGTATGGAGAGGCGGATATCCGTGCCGATGTTGATTTTGGCGATGCCGTAAGGAATTACCTCCAGCAGCTGTGCCAGAGGCACGCCGGAGGCATTTTGGAGATTGCCGCCCCGGGCGTTGATTTCCGAAATGATATCGGGCCGCACCAGGGATGAGCCATGGCTGACAAGAGGGCGGATCTTACCGTTAAAGCGCATGTTCTCAAACGCTGCAATGGCGATTTCTTTGCGTATTTTGAGGGAGCCGCCCTTGGCCGGTCCGTGAAGAGTCCCGTAGGAGAGGGCAAGACAGTCGGCTCCGGATGTTTCGAAAAATTCGCAGACTCTGGAAGGATCGGTGTAGATTTCCCGGCTCTGCCCGGTGTGATCCTCACGCCCGGCGAGAACGCCCAGTTCTGCCTCCACGGTGACGCCCTTGCGGTGCGCATAGTCTGATATCTGCTTGGTCAGAGCGGCATTTTCCTCGAAACTTAAATGGGAACCGTCGATCATGACGGCGCTGAAACCGTTGTCAACACAGATTTTGGCCGTCTCAGGGTCGTTTCCGTGGTCCAGATTCAATGCCACTGGTATCGAAGCCTGTTCCATCATAGGCCGTACCAGGCGGCAAAATCGGGAGATTCCACAGCGCATCTCCCCGGGAGTTGCATTCATGAAATCCTCCCGTCCACCCATGAATCCTGCGGAAGGCTGAATCAGCTGGATGATAGCCGGAGCGCGCAGCTGTTCGTGGATGCGGATGACTGCCGCCGCCTCGTGGGGGGTGTGCACGTTAAATGCACCCACCGCGTAACCGTGCCGGAGCGCGGCTTCAAGAATATTGATCATCGGAACTTGAGCCATTTCAGTCACCTCCTATGGCTTTTTTAAACAGGCATTTCCCCTCCGCCGCACATGCGGCCAGGTCCAGGGAGGAGTCGAGAATTAGGTAATCGGCATCCATACCCGGGGCCAGACTGCCTTTGCGGTGCTCGAGGCCCAGGAGTCCGGCGGGATTTTTGGAAAGCATGGTGCTGGCCTGCCGGAGTGTGCAGCCGGTGAAATTCAACAGATTGTGCAGGGCTTGTATCATGGTGAGCGTACTTCCTGCTCTGGAGCTGCCGTCCGCCAGCCAGGCGTCTCCGCCTTCCACCACAAGACTCTGGGAACCCAGGCGGTAGGCGCCGTCCGGCATCCCGGCAGCCATGATGCTGTCGGTTACCGCGATAACCCGGTCCGTACCCTTAACTTTTAACAGGAGCCGGACCGTGCCGGGGTGAAGGTGGCGTCCGTCGCAGATCGCCTCGCAATATACGCCGCTCTCCAGCGCCGCGCCCATAATGGCGGGGCGATGCTGATGAAACAGCAACATTCCGTTGAAAGTATGGGTGGAAGCTAAAACACCGGCGCTGATGGCATCCATCGCCTGCTCATAGCTTGCTCCGGAGTGGCCCATGGAGACCCTGACGCCCATTTTCACGGCATGCCGGATCAATTCACAGCTTCCGGGCAGCTCCGGCGCCAGGGTCATGAGCTTTAGCAACCCGTCGGAAGCCGTGAGAAGGGAATCAAAGAGCACCTGATCCGGAAGCCTCAGATAGTGCTGAGGCAGAGAGCCTTTAAACTCCGGCGACAGAAAAGGCCCTTCCAGGTGGATCCCAAGAATTCTGGCCCCGGATCCTTCGAGCCGGGAGGCTTTGACGATGTTTTTAACCGCACTCATCATTGCCTCCGGAGAGTCGCAGGCAACGGTGGGCAGAAAGCTGGTGACTCCGTATGCAGCATATTGGCCGGCCAGGCGGACGATATCCTGAGGAGAGGCGTTGTTGATGTCCACGCCCTTTGCGCCGTGCGTGTGGATATCGATAAAGCCGGGCAGAACAAAGGCGCGGTTCAAATCCCACGCAGGCGCGCAGACTTCGAGATCCGGCGCCATTGCGGCAATTTTTCCACCCTTGATCAGCATATCACAGTCCAGAATCCCGGTCTCGGTCACGGCTCGTGTATGTTTTAAAAGATAAGTGTCCATGGCAGTTTCCTTTTATGAAATGACAATCGCCTGGGAGAGATGGCGCGGGGAATCCGGATTCAAGCCCTTGCTGCGTGCGGCGTGGTAGCCCAGCAGCTGGCCCAACAGCACGGCCACGGGCGAAAGCTGAAGGTCGTTTAAGCCGCTCTCTGCAAAATAGGCGTAATCTGCAAAGTCCCAGAGGCCGGAGGCTTTTTCTCCGAATACAGCCACGGCGGCTCCTTTTTCCTTCATCTCTCTCAGGAGCCCCGACTCATAATTGCCGGTATCCTGGGAGGCCAGCTGCAGGATCAGTGTATTTTCGTCTACCAGAGACATGGGGCCATGGCGGTATTCCAGGCTGTAATAGGACTCTGAATTGGAGAGCGACATTTCTTTTTCCTTATTCATACACTCGTTTGCGATACCGTAAAATACGCCCTGCCCCAGTGTGATATACAGATTGGTCTTAGGGTGCTCGGCGAGAATGCGCCGGGCCAGGGAATCCAAATCCGGCAGGGCGCGCCTGCACAGCCCGGGAATTTCTGCGGCCATCTGCTCCAGCTCGCCGTCCCTGCCGCCTGCGGTCATGGCCAAAATGGCGCAGAGGTAGACCATGCTGGTGAAGGACTTTGTCATTACCACGCTGTCCTCATTGGCATCGCTTGAGAGAATCATATCCTCGTTGTACTCACGGGAGCCGCTGCAGCAGGTGATCGCTAGGCTTTGTACATTGGGGAATTCATGGACCCGTTTGATGGCCAGGCGCACCTCGGTAGTGACGCTTTTACGCGTGATCGGGCAGACCAGAGTTTCACCGCCGCCGATGTAGAGCTGAGGATGAAAATAGAGCTCGGAACAGGGAACGGCCTGGGCTTTGACGGAATTGTAGTGGGAGAAGAGAGCGGCGGCGGTCTGGGCCAGGTAGAGCGAGGTTCCGCAGCCGGTGAAGATCACCTGCCCGATTTTCCGGCGTGAAAATACGTCCTGCACGGTTTGCCGTATCAGCTCCAGATCCTGGTTGACCGCCAGAAATGCCTGGGGCTGTTGAAAAATTTCTTTGTAAGTGGTTGAATCCATTGGATCCATGGCGGTATCTCCTTTCGTTTGACTATTCTTTAAAGGTAATGAAATCTTTTTTCATCGTGCCGACCAAGGGTTTGCACCACTCAATAAAACGATCGGTCACATCGTTGCCATCGGGGGCGATAAAAGAGGAAGGCATGGTGCGCTCGTGCAGCATCACCTGTTCGATGGGAATATGGATCAGCCGGATCCGGTAGGGATCACTGCTCAGCCGTTCAAATCCGATCATGATCCCGGTCTCCCCGCCGATTACCGCCCGCGCGGCTTCCCGTCCGGCGGCGATGGCTTCGTCCCGGTCCACCTCGGATTGTGTGACCGCGCTGGAGCGGCCCAGGATTCCGGGCTTCTCGGAGCGGGCCTTGATCCCCAGCTTCTGTATGACCAGCTGGGCCAGATAGGCGCTGACATCTCCGAAGTAGACCGCACGGCCGCTCTTGTAGATGGGGGCCACGATGGAAGTGCCGTCCGCTCTGCGCAGCCCTTCACTGACCGCAACCACCACGCCGCTGTTCCGCTCGTAACAGGCTTTCACATCGCGCAAAAATTTTTCCTCGTCAAACGCCACCTCGGAGAGATAAATCAGATGGGGGGCGTCCTCCGGTTTACTCCGGGCCAGGGCAGTGGACGCGGTGATCCACCCGGCGTTGCGCCCCATTGTCTCCACGATGCACACGTGAATAGGGAGAGCGCGCACGTCCTGAGCGATGGCATAAACGGACTCCGCGGCAAAACGCGCGGCGCTGCCGAAGCCGGGTGCGTGGTCGGTGATGGAAATATCATTGTCCACTGTTTTTGGAATTCCCACTACGCCGATGCCGAATTTGCCGCACTGGGCCTGCAGTTTGCCACAGGTGTCCATGGAGCCGTTTCCACCATTAAAGAGCACGTATTTGATGTCTGCCTCCCGGATGATCCGGGCCATGTTCACATAATCCTCATCCGTTAACGGAAGGCGGGAGGAACCGATGGCAGAGGCGGGGGTATACAGAAGGCGGTCGATCTCTGCTTCCGTTTTATCGGAAAGGCAGACAAAACGTTTTTGAAGGATCCCGTCGGTCCCGTCGATGGCCCCATATACCTTGTCGATCTGCGGATGAAGGGCTGCTTCCTTGAGGACGCCGTACAGAGAGGCGTTGATGACCGCTGTGGGTGCTCCGCCGTGTACGATCAGCAAGTTGTGTTTTTTCATTGTATGTACTCCGAATCACTCTTTTCAGAGGTTAATTGAGATAGTGGATGCGGCCCGGATATTGCTTGAAGAGCTCAGCATTTTTTTCGTTGCACCCATCGATGTTTCCGCTGCGGATCACCGGCGGCTCAACGCCGGCGGCTAAAAGCTTCTCGCAGGTGCGGATCACCAGGGCGTTGGCGATAAAACAGCCGGAAATAGTGGAGGTGGGAGCGACCTTGGCGTCGATTCCCTCGATCTGAATGCTGGCATCGCCCACCTCGCCGCAGTCGTCGATTACGACATCACAGATTTCCTGCATCATTTTGCCGGACGGATCCAGGGAGGTAACCTTGGTGGCGAAGTCCAGGTTGACGATTCCTGCCAGCTTGACGCCGTGCTTCTTGGCCTGCATAGCCATCTCCACCACAATGGGGATGCGGGCGGATACGGAATGAATGAGGAGGAAATCGCCTTCCTTAATATTGAGGCGTTCGAAGTAGGCGGTTGCGAATCCCGGGAGCCGCTCCAGGCTGGTGGTCAGGTTCATGGGACGGCAGTTGGGCATGAGGTTGGCAATGTGAACTGGGTTCATCAGGGCCAGTCCGCCGGCCCTGTATACCATTTCCTCCACAATCATACCTGCATGGGAAGGACCGAAGGCATACAGAGAGCCGCCCTCCCGGATGGTGTCCGCCATCATCTGAGCAACTTTGTCAATATTTTCCTGCTGTGTGTCATGGATGCGATCAAGCATATCGGTTAACACGTTTTTGTACATTGTAATGTAATTTGTAGCCATAATCTCCAAAATCCTTTCTTATTTGTTTGATAATTTGTGCGTTTCCACTTCTAATCCGCAGTATAACATACCTGATAATTAATTTCAATATAAAATTAAATATTTTTTAAAATCCTAAAAAACGGGAATTGAAAATTTTCATATAATCGGAAGATACTCAAAAAATGTCGAAAAAATGTTCAAATTGCACAAAAACAAACCGCAAATATTGGCACATAGGCGCATTGATTGCAGTTGGAAACGTTGATATAATTGCAAATAGAAATTATGTGTTTCTACTTCGAATGTTTCTGTAAATCAATATCCTGTATGGTCCGGACGGACCGAAATGGAAAGGGAGGGTTACACCATGAAGAAGAGATTAGCGGCAGCATTGATATTGGCAGCGGCGGTGTCGGCGGCAGGCTGCGGTTCCGGGCAGAAGGCAGAGACGCCGGCGGTCAGCCAGGAGGAGAAGAAAGGTGAGACAAAAGCGGAGCAGCCGAAGGAAGAAGGAGCGGGAGAGGAAGCAGCCCAGGGAGAGAGCGATATGCCCTGGAAGATTGAACCTCTGGCGGAGCGTGTGACGCTGAAAGTGGGAAATATGGCGAGCACCTCGCCCCATTTGCCCACCTACATCGCCCAGCAAAAGGGATGGCTGGACGCTGTGGGGATTGAGGTGGAGCCGGTTCTGTTCAACAGCGGACCGGCGATGATGGAAGCGTGCAGCGCCGGCGCCTGGGACTGCGGTTCCACGGGAATCGGGGGAGTGATCACCGGTATTCTGGGACATGATATCCGGGTTCTGGCTCCGGCGGCCCGGGACGAGGGCGGCCATCAGGCGTTTTTCGCCCGCAAGGACAGCCCTATCGTCCAGGACGGCCAGGGCCACGGGACCTGTCCGGAGGTATACGGGACTCCGGAGTGCTGGAAGGGAAAGGAAAGCTTCTGCGCCAAAGGAACAACCAATCATTTCACCCTGTATAAGACGTTGGAGAGTCTGGGCCTGACCCTGGATGATGTCAATGTGGTGAATATGGAGGTGTCCAGCGCCAACACCGCGTTTAAAGCAGGCCAGGGTGATGTGGTCGGCGTCTGGGGGCCGCTGGTATACAGCGAGGACAAGGCGGATCTGGTAATGGTTTCTTCCGATGCGTGGGTCAAAACCGGAATCGTGACCAACTACGTGGCCAATCCCAAGGCCTGGGAGGAGAATGAGGAAGCCATTACCAAGTGGCTGGAGGTGTGCATTATGACGGGGGAATGGATTCAGGAGCATCAGGAGGAGGCCGCTGTCTATATGACGCAGATGTATGAGGAGGACGGATATCCGTCCACGGATGAGGAAAATCTGAAGATCCTTCAGAACAACCCGTTCTGCTCCCTGGAGTACGATGCGGATATCGTCACCATGAACAGCGACAATACCATGAACAAGATGGCCCAGCAGACCTATGACGCCATGAGCGTGTTTGTGAAGATGGGCAATTATACCCAGGAGCAGCTTGAAGCGCTGAGGGACAGCGGCAACTTCCTTACCGCCCCGGTAGAGCGCATCGCCGCGGAACACAAATAGAAACAGCGTCGGATCGGACCGGGGATGAAAAAACACCCCCGGCTGCCCGGTCTGCGGTTGAAAAGGCCCTCACCCCGTGATAAGATTTAAACAATTACAGTCAAAACGATACAGGGGGCAGGAGAATCATTATGGCAGAGAAAGCAAAGATCCTTAATACGGGATATATCAGGGAACAGAATACATCGGAAATTATGCGCTGCGTGCGCAAATACGGCCCTATTTCCAGGGCGGAGATCGGCGATAAAACCAGCATTTCCAGGTCCACGGTCACCAGAGTGGTCAACCATCTGATCGCCGAGGGGCTGCTGGAGGAATGCGACGTGCTGGAGACAATCCGGGGCCGTCATCCCGTCAACGTGGACATCCGCAGCGACGCGCTGTTCGCTTTTGGGGTGAACATTTCCAAAAACCATCTCAGCATCGTGCTCACGGACTTAAAGACCAAGATTCTGGACAAGACCAGAATCTCCATAAAGAGCCTGAGCAGCTCCGAGGAACTGATCTGCTTTATTGAAAATGAGATTCTGCGCATGATCGGGGAGCGGGGGCTGGACCGCGGCCGCATTCTCGGCATAGGCATAGGCGCGCCCGGACTGGTGGACAGCGAGAACGGCGTGATCAACGATTTTGCCCTGGGTGGAAAAATGCTGGGCATCCCGCTGAAGCGGGAGCTGGAAAAACGGCTGGAGCTGAAGGTTTCGCTGGACAACAACTGCAATACCTGGCTGTTTGGCGAGAGCTGGAGCGGCTATGCGGTGGACCAGCCGGACACACTGTTTGTGCTCAGCAGTGAGGGCGTTGGCTGTGGGATTCTGCGCCATGGTGAGATTTGCCGGGAGCTGAACCACCGGGCTGCGGGTTTGGGGCATATCTCCGTCAATATGCACGGCGAACGCTGCCGCTGCGGGAACCGGGGCTGTGTGGAAACCTATTGTTCCACCGATATGATCGAGCGCAAGGCGGAGGAGCTGTTGGAGGTCTACCGCAGAAACGGCATCCCCGGCCCGCAGCTGGAGGGCCCCCTGACCTACAGGGAGGTCGCGAGACTGGTGGACGAGGGGGACGGGCTGTTTGTTCCGATTTTGACGGAGGCGGCCTGCGCTATGGGCTGCGGTCTGGTGAGTCTGATCAACCTCTACAGCCCCAAGCTGGTGATTCTGTCGGGGACCCTGTTTGATGCCAGCAATTTCTATTGTAAAACGGTACTCCGGGAGGTAAGGGGACGTCTGTCCGCAGGAGTCCTGCTCCCGGAATTCCGCAGAAGAAACGTCAGTGACCCGCTGTTTGAGATCGGCGCGGCCACAACCATACTCCACGAGCTTTTTTAGAGCGCCGTGGGATTAACGGATAGGAGATTTTTATGGGGGAAAAGCAAACATACAGTCAGTCGGAGCAGAAGCGGCGTGGGAGGCGCCTGCTTTTAGCCCTGTCCTTTGGTACGCTGGCGGCTGCCCTTGTGATCTGGCAGCTGCTGGTATCAGCGGGCATTGTGTCCAGCCGTTTTCTGCCGGCTCCGACTGCGATTGTAAATACATTTTTTGAAAAAATACATTCGCCCAACCCGGAGGGAGCTACGCTGCAGATGAACCTGCTGTCCAGCCTGCGGGTAGCGCTGATTGGATTCGTGATGGCGGTGGTGATCGGCATTCCGCTGGGGCTGTTCATGGGCTGGTACGAGCCGGTGGACCGTCTGGTGCGTCCGGTTTTCGAGGTGATCCGGCCGATTCCGCCCATTGCATGGATTCCGCTGACCATCCTTTTTCTGGGAATCGGCTTGCGGGCAAAGGTGTTTATCATCTTTTTTTCAGCCTTTGTTCCCTGCGTGATCAACGCGTACACGGGAATCCAGCTCACCAACCGGACGCTGATCAACGTAGCCAAGACGTACGGGGCAAGCAGCTTTGAGATCTTCTGGCGGGTGGGGATTCCCTCGTCGGTGCAAATGATATTTGCCGGGATCCGCATTGCCCTCGGGCTTTCCTGGACCACGCTGGTGGCCGCCGAGATGTTGGCCGCGGATGCGGGGCTGGGGTACATGATTCTTATGGGACGCCAGTTCGCCAGACCGGACATTATCGTGCTTGGCATGGTGGTGATCGGCACCATTGGAGCGGTATTCTCGGCTGTGCTCAGCGCCCTGGAAAAACGTCTGGAACATTGGAGGGCAGGACGATGATGAATAAAGATTTACAGAAGACAACCTGGCAGAAAGCGATGTACCTGATATTTCCGGTCATCTCCATCGGCCTTCTTATGATGGCCTGGCTGATGGTTTCGACCAACCGCCCGGACTTATTTCCCGGACCGGCCACCACCTGGGAGCGCTTTCAGAAGCTTTTGGTCAAGCCGCTGGGGAGAATCCCTTTATGGGTACATATTCTGGACAGCCTGCGCCGCGTGGGGATTGCAGTGGGCCTGTCCTGTTTTTTAGGAATTATTTTTGGGGTGATGATGGGATGGAACCGGTATTTTAACGCTACCCTGGGTATAATCTTCGAGGTGATCCGGCCCATCCCTCCTCTGGCATGGATTCCGCTTATCACGATCTGGTTCGGGATCGGCGAGTTTCCCAAAATCCTCATCGTGTTCATTGGGACATTTGCCAACGTGGTGGTCAACACCGCCACCGGCGTACGTATGGTGGACGCCCAGCAGCTGGATGTGGGCAAAACGTTTGGGGCCAGCCAGTTTAATACGCTGCTTCACATTGTACTTCCCGCCTCCCTTCCGGCCATATTTGCGGGAATCCGCACGGCTCTGGGAGCCGGGTGGGCGGTTGTGCTGGCGGCGGAGATGCTGGGAGCTACCTCCGGGGTGGGGTTTCTGATTACCCGGGGAAATGAAATCGGCGACACGGCTCTGATTTTGGTCAGCATGTTTATCATTGGGATCATCGGAGCGCTGCTCTCGTCGGTTACGTCATGGATTGAAAGGAAGGCCTGCCCGTGGAGAACAAATTAGTGAAATTAAAGCTGCGCCGGGTCAGCAAGACATTTACCGGCCCCAAGACGGCCTTTGCTGCGGTGGACCAGATCGACCTGGATGTATACGACGGAGAATTTTTGGTGATTCTGGGACCGGGTTTGTGCGGTAAAACTGTATTACTCGACATGATTGCCGGGCTGGAGGAGCCGACGAAAGGGGAGATCTGTCTGGACGGGAGGGAGCTTCACGGCCCGGACCGGGCAATCGGGATGGTGTTCCAGAAAAAGGCGCTGCTTCCGTGGAAAACCGTGATGCAGAATGTGGAGTTCGGCCCCCGGATGGCCGGCGTGCCTAAGGGGGAACGGCGGAAAACCGCCCAAAAGTTTATCGATCTGGTGGGACTTACCGGGTTTGAGAAATCTTATCCCCATCAGATTTCGGGAGGAATGAAGCAGCGGGTTGGGATCGCCCGGGCCTACGCTAACAACCCGGAAATCCTGATTCTGGATGAGCCTTTTGGCGCGCTGGATGCCCAGACCCGGTATTCCATGCAGGATGAAATTCTCAGAATTTGGAAAGCGGAGAAAAAGACCATTCTGTTTGTGACCAACAATATCGAGGAGGCCCTCTATCTGGGGGACCGCATCGTGCTTCTGAGCAAATGTCCGGCCACGGTGAAGGAAATCTACGAGATCGGCCTGCCCAGACCCCGGGACATGGTTTCCGAGGGGTTCCTGAAGCTGAGGGAACGGATATCTGACAATATGGATTTGTCCGTGTGATTTGCGGACCATGGAGAGCATATGAGTGAAGATAAGAGTGTGAAGATACATGTGGAAAACCTGACGAAAAAGTTTGGCGACCTGCTTGTACTGGACAATATATCATTTGACATCAAAAAAGGTGAATTCGTTTGCGTGGTAGGCCCTACAGGCTGCGGAAAGACCACGTTTCTGAATCTTCTGTCCTGCCTGATCGAACCTACGGAGGGAAAACTTCTGATCGACGGGCAACCGGCGGACCCGAAAAAGCACGACATCGCCTTTGTGTTTCAGGAGCCGTCCTCATTTCCCTGGCTCAATGTGGAGCAGAATATCGAGATCGGTATGAAGATCAAAAAGATAACGGAGCAGGAGCGGAAGGAACGGGTGGAGCGGATGATTTCCCTGATGGGACTGGAGCAGTTCCGCAAATCCTACGCCAGCCAGCTGTCGGTATCCACGGAGCAGCGGATGGTGATCGCCCGGGCGTTTGCCATGAACCCGGACTTGCTGCTGATGGATGAACCCTACGGGCAGATGGACATCAAGATGCGTTTTTACCTGGAGGACGAGGTGATTCGGCTCTGGAGGGAGACGGGGACTACTGTCATTTTCATCACCCACAACATTGAGGAGGCCGTCTACATGGCAGAACGGATACTGATCCTGAGCAACAAGCCCGCCACCGTGAAGGAGGAGGTGCTGGTGGATCTGCCGCGCCCACGGTGCGTATCCGATCCGCGCTTTGTGGAGATACGTAAATACGTGACGGATCAGATCAAGTGGTGGTGAGAAACGCGGCAGGACGGAGAAATGGGGGAAGGAATGAAGCATATTTATTTGAATCTGAAGCGGTTTGACATACCGGCTGAATATGGAGGCGTCAACCGCATCGCGGATTTTAAGAACTGGGGAGCGCATATTGTGAATCAGACGGAGGACGAGTTGTCACGGTATGACCCGGAAACGGTAGAGTTTTCCATGTTTATTCCGGAAGCGCACATTCTGCCGGCGTTGGGAGCGCTGCGTGAAAGCAGTCCCATTCACATCGGCTGCCAGGGAGTATACCGTGAGGACGTGTCCCTTGGGGGAAACTTCGGAGCGTTTACATCCCAACGCACGGCGGCGTCCATGAGGGCCGCAGGGTGCTCCTGCGCGCTGATCGGTCACTGTGAAGAGCGTCGGGCCATTGCGGGGATTCTGGCTCAGGCTGGTGTGGAGGATTTTTCCGTTGTGAACCGCATTTTGAACCAGGAGGTCCGGGCTGCGGCTGCAGCAGGGCTCAAGGTGTTATACTGCATCGGGGAGGACGCCGGGGAGCGCTCCCGCTGGCGTGAGGTGCTGGCGGAACAGATACACGCAGGGCTGGACCGGGCGGATCGTTCCGGCGTGGTGTTGGCCTACGAGCCGGTATGGGCTATCGGGCCTGGGAAAATCCCGCCGGACCGGGAACAGATCCGGTGTGTGGGAGATTATGTGAAACAACTGACCGGGGGAATGGATCTGGTTTATGGAGGAGGATTAAAACGGGACAACGCCGGGATGCTGGCCTCCATCCCCTCCATAGACGGAGGGTTGATCGCACTCACGAGATTTGCGGGGGAGATCGGTTTTTACCCGGAGGAATATCTGGAGATTATCCGGCTGTACATAGGCGGTGAGCCGGTATGAGCTGGAGTTGAGAGGAGAGGCATATGAATTTGGAATTTGAATACGGGCAGGGGATGATGAACGCCTGTCTGCCGGACAATACGGATCTGTTTATTCCCGGGGAAACGGTAAGGGACCCGGAGTGCATTCCGCCGGAGCGGCTGGAGGAGGAGTATCTGAAATCCCTGCGCAATCCCATGGGGATGCCACCGCTTGGCGAACAGGCGCACCGGGGCTCTAAGGTGGTGATTATTTTCCCGGATATTGTGAAAGGGGGCTGTCAGCCCACCTCCCACCGGAAAATGGCCATCCGCCTGATTCTGCAGGAACTGTACCGGGCCGGTGTGGAGAAAAAAGACGTACTCCTGATCTGTTCCAACGGCCTACACCGGAAGAATACGATTCCGGAGCTGAAACAGATTCTGGGGGAGGAGTTGTTCGGCGAGTTTTACGGATCCGGACAGGTGATCAACCATGACTCCGAGGATTACGATCATCTGGTGGACTGTGGAACTACGGACCGGGGAGATCCGGTTTGGCTGAACAAATATGTGTATGACAGCGATCTGGCCATCCTGATCGGGCACACCATGGGGAATCCTTATGGGGGTTACTCCGGCGGATACAAACACTGCGCCACGGGAATCTCGCACTGGCGCTCCATTGCTTCCCACCACGTGCCAACGGTCATGCACCGCCCGGATTTTACGCCGGTGAGCGGGCATTCCATGATGCGGACAAAATTTGATGAGATCGGCATGCACATGGAAACGTGCATGGGCAAAAAATTCTTTTGCTGCGACGCGGTGCTGGACACCTGTTCGCGGCAGATTGAGATCAATTCCGGGTATGCGGCCGAGATGCAGCCAGTTTCATGGAAAACGGCGGACCGGCGGACCTATGTGCATTGGGCGGAGAAGAAATACGACGTGCTGGTGTTCGGGATGCCCCAGGCGTTCCACTACGGAAACGGCATGGGCACCAATCCCATCATGATGATGCAGGCTCTGTCCGCCCAGGTGATCCGGCTCAAACGGGTGATGAGCGAGAATTGTGTGATCATCTGCTCCTCTACCTGTAACGGCTATTTCCACGAGGAGCTGTGGCCCTATCTGCCGGAATACTACGAAATGTTCCAGCACGATTATATGAACACGCTGCCGGATTTTAACCGGTACGGGGAATATTTTGCCACAAACGAGGAGTATATCCGCCAGTACCGCTACTGCAACGCCTTCCACCCCTTCCACGGATTTTCCATGATGAGCTGTGGCCATATCGCGGAAATGAACACCTCCGCCATCTATATCGTCGGAGCCATGGAACCCGGCTACGCCAGGGGAATGGGGCTAAAGACCAGAGCGACCTTCGAGGAGGCGCTGCAGGACGCTATGAAAAAATACGTGGGGCCAAGCCCCAACATCCTGGCCCTGCCGCAAACGTTCAAGCTCCCGGCCGTACACCTGTGCATGAAGAATGAGCCCTACGACGGGACCAACGGGCATTTTGAGATGGCGGGCCACGGTTGCTGCTGATTGAAAACAAAGTGGAATTTTGCCCCTGAAAAGGGAGGAGGCCGACCGGATTCTTCCGGTCGGCCAGAGTATTATGAAAAAAAGTCTTGTTGGCATTAGCTCTTTACATGATTCAGTATATCCGGTAAATGTTAGGAAAGTTTGTTGAAATGGTAACAATTTTGTGAACGGAATGTGAGGAGGATGTGAACAGGTTATCCTTCCTCATCTTGAAAGAGCTTGTCAAAATACAACTGGTTCTGCTTTACGGCCTCGGCTTCCGGCTTTAATTCCTTGGCCAGAAGGTGATATTCGCGGGCCTTTTTGTGGTCGCCCAGGTGGTCGAAGCACACGCACAGCTGCATATACGGAATATACCCGTAGCAGTCCTGCAGCACAAATGCGCCGGAGGTGTCCCGGGGCGTGAGCTCCAGGGCCCGCTGGTACCAGTAGGCGGCGGTCTTGTAAGCGTGCTCCCCCATCAGCAGGCGGCCGATCTCGCAGAGAATTTCCGCCCTGGGCTCGTCATAGAGAAAACTGCCTGTCAGAGCCAGGAACGCCTCCCGCTTTTGTCCCAGCTGTTCCCGGCAGCGGGACAACTGCAGGCAGGCGTCGATCCGGTTTTCCACCCAGCCGTCGGGTTCCTCCAGAAAGTGTTCGAAGACTTTGACGGCCTCCTCATATCGCTGGTGATAATACAGCTCGCGCCCATAGTAAAACTGGTGGCGCGGGCAAAGTGTTTCGCCCTCCCCGATCATGGTCTCATAGATCCTGAGGTTCCGGTCGCTGTCCCCGGCGGCGAGTTTGCGGTGCTCGATTTCCACCGGCGAATAGAGAATATTGCCGCGGGGCGTGACCGCCTCGTGGACTCTGCCCTCCCACAAAAAGCCCCGGCGGTTTTTGATCAGCCGCTCGCGGTAATAGGAAAATGTCACATGACCGTTCTGGTCGAAACCGGTCAGATATTTCATCATCACAATGTCCGTGGCCGGATTTAACGATTCTTTCAGCCTCAGCAATAGCTTCTGCTGGTCCGGACGGATCACGTCGTCCGCGTCCAGCCACATCCAATAATCCATGGACGCCTTTGAGCAGGCAAAGTTTCTGGCTGCTGCGAAGTCCTGGTGCCATTTGTAATCAAACACGTGATCGGTGAACTGTGCGGCAATTTCCCTGGTCCGGTCTGCGGAGCCGGTGTCCACGACAATGATTTCGTCTGCAATTCCCCTCATTTGCTCCAGAACCCGACCCAGAACCGCCTCCTCATTCTTGACAATCATACATAAACTGATGGTAATCACGGCGTCCTCCCCGTAAAGTTTTCGATTGAGCTGTTTGTCAGCTCAATATTACTATATGAAATGTGAACAAGTTTGGTGAATGTGAGGGAAACGGCAATAGGGAAGCGTATGGCTGCGATATGGAAAGCGGGACAGGATTCAGAGTAGCGCCGGAGGCGCGGGCTAAGAATACTGTCCCGTTTTCGGGGTGCGCCCGGCGGCGCACGTTTTCTAACCGGTGCAAGTCCGGAATCCGCCCGGTAGTGGGAAGGATATAGCCGAAGGCAAGGGTGTCCATCGTGAGGTGGAATCTGAAGGAAGCCGGATATGGGGAACATACTAACCCATGGGCAAA
>OJKJ01000289.1_pt1 | contig 32773 bp, 29 predicted proteins | sample 1596491 | NCBI WGS metagenome assembly OJKJ01 (sample SAMEA4350160, study PRJEB24818) | metagenome | biome: human; feature: gut; material: faeces | place: Denmark | collected 2013-09 | reverse complement strand
CCACTAGGCTGCCCACCGCAATGTCCCACCCGTCCTCCACCCCCAGAGGCTGCTCCCCCCCTGGATCACCCACCCCCTCCTCCCATTTGGAAACCGCCTGCCTGCTGACATCCAGCAGCTCCGCCAGGTCCTCCTGGGACAATCCCTTCTCCTTGCGAATCTGTTTTAAACGCTCTGCAAAACTCATAGGCTTACCTCGCTTTTTCTTTTCTTCCATATTAATCCAAACGCCCGGTGAAGACCACCAACCTGGCCTTGCATTTGCGCAACCTGAGGTTGCAGATGCCGATTTGCGAACCATTCCGTCCTGCCGCGAAAACAGATTCGGCTTCAGACAGTATAACACGGGCTGTACATGGCTGTATTGAAAAAAAGCGTCATGGAAACATGTCCGGCGCGCTCCACGCTACTTTTCCAATAATACCGCCATCGTCTGCCCATCCCCGCTGTACGGCGCCCCGGCCACGTCTCCAAACAGCCCGCAGACCTGAAAGCCCGCTGCCTCTGCCTCCCGGGTCAGCCCTTCCCGCGAAAAATAAGTATTCCAGATATAATAATTGCGCACCTCCTGATCCGAAACAATCGCGGCATGCTCCAGCGTGACGCCCGGATACTTATACCGCCCATCGAATTCAATATACGGCTGTCCGCTCCAGAACCCGCCGTTTTCAAAGACTTCCCACGTCTGCGCCTCCTCAAACAGTTCATACTTCACCATGGTGAACACATCCAGCAGAAACCGGCCTCCGGGCCGCAGATGGTTGTATACAGTATTCATCAAAACCGCACGATCCACGGTTGACAGCGCGCCATAGTCACAGTAGATCATGGTTGCGAAGTCAAAGGTCTCGCCCAAATCCATCTGAAGATAATTTTTCTGCAGATACCGAATATCCAGCCCCTTCTCCCGCGCCGAGCGCTCCGCGTACGCAATCGAACGCCAGGACAGATCCACGCCCGTCACCTCATAACCGGTCCGGGCGAACCGCTCCCCATAGAGCCCCGGCCCGCAGCCAAAATCAATCAGCCGCCTGTAGGCACCGGCGGACGCCAGCTCCCCGATCCAGCGCACGGATTTCTCAATAAACGGAAGTTTCCTGCTCGCCCCCTCAAAATCGGGATCCAGATGAGCCTTCAACATTTCCCCGGAAATGTGCTCGTCGTCCCAGAAGGGAATCTCAGTTTTCGCGTACAGCGGCGGTTTTTCCAATATGGAACATAAATTCTGATACATTCATAATCTCCTTTCCTGTCCGGCGAATGCAACGGTTCACAGGCAGCGTCAGCGGCCCAGTGCATTCAGAAAAAACAAAAAGCCGCAGACATTACTCTGCGGCCAATCTTCCCGGAATGATGAAGAAACGCTGAGAGTCAATAAAATCAAATACAGGGAATCACAACAAAACTGCCAGGGCAGTCTGTTCCGGGGCGCTTACGTCCCCTGCCTGTTAAATTGATTTTATCCACTCTTCTCCAGCCGCGCCAATGCCACCGATTCTGTGACATCTGGAACGCCGGACGTTCATCACCTTTTCTTATTGATTGATGGAGTTATTCTACCGGAAATGAAGGGCATTGTCAATCAGTTTCCGCCGTACCGTTCACCCCTTCACCGCCCCCCGCAGGCTGTCCGCCGTCAACGTATCCGCATTTTTCACCATCTCCTCCGGCGTCCCCGTAAATACCACCCGTCCGCCCAGGTTCCCTCCGTCCGGCCCGATGTCGATGATCCAGTCGGCCTGCTTCATCACGTCAAGATTGTGCTCGATCACCACCAGAGTATTTCCCCGGGACACGATCAGGTCGAACAGCTTTAACAGATTTTTGATATCGGACATGTGCAGACCTGTGGTGGGCTCGTCCATCACGATAATGCTTCCTTTTTTTCCCAAATGTTTCGCCAGCTTGATCCTCTGCCGCTCGCCGCCGGACAGCGTGCTGAGGGGCTGCCCCAAGGTCAGATAGGACAGGCCCACCTGCTGCATTACCTTCAAATGCCTTCTGATCTTCGGCTCCTCAAACACCTCAAGGGCCTGGGAGGCGGTCAGCCCCAGAAGCTCCACGATATTTTTCCCCTTATAAGTACAGGCCAGGGCCTCCTGGTTGTAGCGAAGTCCGCCGCAGGCCTCGCACTCCGTCACGATGGGGTCCATAAATGCAAGCTCCGTCACGATCACGCCCTTTCCGCCGCACACCGGACAGGCGCCCACAGAGTTAAAGCTGAACAGGCCGTCGGGCTTGCCGCTCTCCCGCGCCAGCAGCTTTCGAATCTCATCGAAAAATCCCAGATAAGAGGCCGGAGTAGAGCGGTTGGTGGCGGTAATGGGGCCCTGGTCGATCATCACCACGTCCTGCTCATACTGTCTGGCGAACACCTGGGTGATCAGGGTGCTCTTCCCGGAGCCCGCCACGCCGGTCACCACCGTCATGATCCCCAGCGGAATGTCCACATCCACGGACTTCAGATTGTGCAGGCTGGCCCCGCGTACGGGTAGGCTGCCGGCAGGGCGGCGCGGGTTCTCCTTGACCGGCAGGGACTCCCGCATGGCATTTCCCGTCAGGGTGCCGGATTTCAGCAAATCCTCAAAGCTGCCCGCAAACACGATCTCGCCCCCGTTCTGCCCGGCCCGGGGCCCCACGTCGATCACATAGTCCGCGATGGAAATCACATCCCGGTCGTGCTCCACCACAAGAACCGTGTTCCCCTTGTCCCGCAGCTGCCGCAGCAGATTGTTCATGCGGTAGACGTCCCGCGGATGCATCCCCGCGCTGGGCTCGTCAAAAATATAGGTCAGCCCGGTCAGGCTGCTGCCCATGTACCGAACCAGCTTCAACCGCTGGGCCTCCCCGCCGGACAGGGACGGCGTCTCCCGGTTCAGATGCAGGTAGGGCAGACCGATCCCGATCATCCGGTCCAACCCCTCCGCCAGGGTCTGCACCAGCACGTCCACCGTCGGGTCTGTGATCTGCAGCAAAACCTCGCGGAGCCGGGTCAGCTCCATCTCACACATGTCCGCGATGGAATAGCCGTTTATCTTACAGCTCAGAGCCGTCCGGTTCAGACGCTTCCCATGGCACTCCGTACACTCCATCCCGGCGATCATGCTCTGGGACTTCTCCCTGGTATGCCTGCTCTTATTGCTGATATCCCGGTTCAACAGCGTTTTCGTATATTTGTGGTACAGGCCCGTCACCTTGGGATTCTCCGGCTCCCCAGCGCCGTCCCTGGAACCGTACAGCAGCAGGTTATACTCTTCCTGAGTGTACTCCCTCACCGGCTTGTCCAGATCGAACAGGCCGGAGGCGGCGTACTGCTTCCAGTACCAGGAACCCGGACGGAACAAGGAATCCTTGATGCAACCCTGCTTCCAGGACTTGTCACGGTCGATCATCGACTCCACATCCAGCCTTGTAATCGTTCCCAGCCCCGAACAGGTCTTGCACATCCCGTTGGGATCATTGAAGGAAAAGCAGGAAGCCGTGCCCACATAGGGTCTCCCGATCCGCGAAAACAGCAGCCGCAGGCTGGAGTACAGGCCGCTGATGGTGCCCACCGTGGAGCGGGCGTTTCCGCCCAGGGGCGACTGATCCACCACCACGGAGGCCGTCAGGTTGTCGATGCGCTCCACCGCCGGTTTGGGATATTTAGGAAGTCGCGACCGCACGAACGCTGGGTAGGTGGCGTTCATCTGCCGTTGGGACTCGGCTGCGATGGTGTCGAACACAATACTGGATTTCCCGGAGCCCGACACCCCCGTAAACACCGTGATTTTCTCCTTTGGAATCCTGAATGTAACATGCTTTAAATTATTCTGGGTCAACCCGTGTACGATCATATCTTCCATCCGTCTATACCTCATTTCTTTATTCTGATTGGTCAGCTGTACGTTACAGCATAACATAGTAAGGCGGCGCATTCATGATATTTTTTGTTGATTTCGGCATGATAGAAGGATAGAATGTTAATGGAGAAGGGAGGCGGCGGATTGAGCCATCTGACCCCGCTTGAGCGGGCAATCGAATACATCGAAACACATCTGGATGAAAATATTGACCTGGGCGACGTGTCCAGGGAAATGGGGTACTCCTATTACCACATGACGCGGATGTTCTCCGCCGTGCTGGGCGAGCCGGTGGGCCGCTATATCAGCCGCCGCAGGCTCTATCGGGCCGCCCGGCAGCTCGTCCATTCCGACCGGCGGATCATCGACATCGCCCTGGAAAGCGGCTTCCAGTCGCCCGAAGCCTTCAGCCGGGCCTTCAAGGCGGCGTTTAAAACCACCCCGGCGGACTACCGCAAAGCGGGCCTGGACCTGGTGGCAACGGCCAAGCCCCGGCTGCTGCCCGTGGACGTCCCCCACATCGCCGCCGGAATTTCCCATTCCCCGGAAATCCTTCAGATGACGGAGGAAATCAAAATAGCCGGCCTGCGGGGCGCCACCTCCATTTCCCAAAACCGGATTCCCCGGCTGTGGGATCAGTTTCTGCGCCATCACAGGAATCTCTACGAGTTGACCGGAACCGCCTACAGCATCTGCGAGACCCGGCAGACCGTCTACGCGGAGGACGGGGACGTGACCTTCTCCGTGATGGTGGGAAGCCCTGTCCCCGATTTCAGCAACCTGCCGGAAACGCTGGCCCAAACCACCCTGCGCCCCGGAACATACGCCGTTTTCACCCACCGCGGCAGCCTGGACAAGCTGCTTCAGACCTACCAGTACATTTACGGCACCTGGCTGCCGTCGTCGGGCCGGCGGCTGGACGACCGGGAGGACTTTGAGGTTTATGAGCGGAAGGTGCTGGCGGTGGAGGACCCGGAAAATGAAGTGAAATTATATATTCCGGTTCTTTAAAAAGGGCGGGGTCTCCCCCGCCCTTGGAGCGCAGATCCCATCGGGATCACAGTCAGATATCCGCCGTTCTACGCCCGTTTCCCCTTCTCACTCTCATAAAACCGCAAAAACTCCTCACGGTTGTCGGCAAAAAGCTTTTCCAGCTCATAGGACAGCTGGAACGGATCGTAATCGCTGAAAACATTGGGTATGTACCGGTCAATCTGTGCGGAAATCCGCTGGACATGCTCAACATCGACTCCAACCACCCGGAAAATCTTCTTTTCCGTGAAAATCAGCAGCTGCACGATGAAGGATCCCCCTTTTCGTCCAACCTGGGCGCAGATCCAGTAGATTTTATCCCTGGGTATCGCCGTCACCTTCAGATTGCCGTCAAAAATCAGCAGATAGGAGGGCAGCAGGACAATCCGCTCTCCGTACGGCTTCTTGCCCTCCTCAAAATGATAAATATATTCGTCGACCAGAATCTTCCCCTCCGAGGCCTCCCGGTTAATCCGCCCGGCCACCGCCTCTTTCGTGTCCTCATTGAAGGGAAGCGCCAAATTCTCGCCGTTCCTGGCCGTCCGCCTGGCTTTGAACAATCTCACAACCACCGCAACCAGCATAACCCCCACCAGAATCCCCAGATAGACCAGCACCTGCCTGCTGGACGGATCGTTCATATCAAATGAATCCTTCATCAGGACATAAAGCAGAGCCAGAAGGCCTGCCAATAAGATCAGCCCGCCGAATACCTGTTTTTTGGCGGAGCGGTTTGCGCGGGTTGATTCCTGTTCTAAAAAGTTTTGGGACATAGTAGTGTTCTCCTATTCGCTGTATTTTCCGTCCTCATTTGCATGGAAGCCGATCAGCCCTTGCCATGAAATCAGTCCAGTAATATTTTACCATATTGTCCCTGTCATTGTCATCCGAAACAGAACGCCGTCTGTAAAAAACGGCGCGCATCTTTGTCCAAAATCCGCCCGGTCCGGTATAGATTCCCTTCCTCTACAGATAATAGTTCCAAATGATAACGGAGGTATTGCAATGAAGGCAATCGTATATGACGGAATACAAAAAGTGGAATGCCGCAACGTGGCAGATCCCGGGATTGAGAAGGAGGACGATGTGGTGGTAAAGGTCACCTCCACGGCCATCTGCGGATCGGACCTGCACCTGGTGCACGGTCTGGTAAAGGGAATGTACGATGGGTACATTTTAGGCCATGAGACCATGGGAATCGTGGAGGAAGCCGGAAAGGGCGTGAAAAACTTAAAGAAAGGCGACCGGGTCGTGATCCCGTTTCCCGTGGCCTGCGGACATTGCGAATTCTGCAGCCGCGGAGAATACAGCCAGTGCGACAACTCCAACGACTACGGCGAGGCGGGCGGCCTGCTTGGCTACAGCAAATACCACGGAAACTACGCCGGCGGGCAGGCCGAGTACATCCGGGTGCCCTACGCCAACGTTGGGCCAAAAAAAGTGCCCGAAGGGCTGACCGACGAGCAGGTGCTCTTTGTGACGGATGTCCTGCCCACCTCCTACTGGGGAACCGAAATCGCAAATGTGAAGGCAGGGGACACCGTGGTGGTGCTGGGCTGCGGCCCCATCGGGCTGATGACCATCAAGTGGTGTATCCTGAAAGGCGCGGGGCGCATTATCGCGGTAGACCACGTGAATTACCGCCTGGAACACGCCCGGGGCTACGGCGTGGAAACCCTGAATTTTGAAGACTACGAGCAGATCGGTGCATATATAAAAGAAATCACCCACGGCGGCGCCCATTCCGTCATCGACTGCGTGGGCCTGGACGGGAAAACCTCGGTCGTGGAGAAAATCGAAACCGCCCTCAAATTGCAGGGCGGGTCCAAATCCGCCATCGAAACCGCCTCCCAGTGCGTCCGAAAAGCCGGAACGGTGGCCCTGGTAGGTGTGTACGGCGATAAGTATAATAACTTTCCCCTCGGAAACTTTTTCTCCAAAAATATCTCCCTGAAAATGGGCCAGTGCCCCGCCACCCGGTATGTAGATCTGATGTTGGAGAAGATTCAAAAGGGAGAGATCGACGCCACGGATATCATTACCCACAGGCTTTCGCTGGAGGAAGGGAAGCATGCTTATAGTATTTTTGATAAGAGGGAGGATCACTGTATTAAGGTGATTTTGAAGCCGTAAGGCGTAAAAAAACCATGCGATTGTTTAACACACACAATCGCATGGTTTGCTCCGTTACATGCGGAGTCGAATACGTTTTTCGTCCGGAGTCAGACTCTTTTTTTCCACCACATAATCTCTCAAGGCATTCGTCATCGTAATACCGGTTTCTTTCCCGTCAAATTTCCCCTCCGGGAAGGCTCCCCTGATATAGGAAATGGTATACAGAGCATCCGGCTGCAATTTGCTGCCGTCCTCCATTGTCACGTCCGAAACACGTTTGCCCTCGTCATTCTCCAAATGATACGTGAGCCTTAAACCGGAAACGGCAAACGGATGAAACCGGCTCACCGCCCCGTCCTGCTGCTCTTTTTCCGATGTTGCGCCATACTCCAGCAGCGACAAAAGTTCGTTTCCTGTCACGGAAACAGACATGCTCATGAGCGGCGTATCCGTCCGGACCTGTGTCATACGGGCGATATCATCTTCGGTGACGGGACCTTTGTAAAGCTTTGTCCTGACTCCTCCCGCGGGATCGTAACCGTTCACCTCCGATACGCCAACGATGGCAATATCCGTGCCTGTGGCGGCGCGCAGGGCATCCGCTTTCAGACAGCCCGCCTGCCATATGGTGAAATCCGCCTCCGCCTCTCCGAGCGCCTGTACCGGCGGAGGTCCCTGCTCCAGAATAAGGCTGCAGCGGTCCAAAATCGCTTTGCTGTCTGTCTCCCCCCGTATGAAAGCCCCGATCTCTGTCCCCAGTACGGACGTAAACATATCATACGTGGGCCGCATGATATAGCGTCCGCTCTCGATCTGCGTGCGGACCTGCTCCAACACCGGATCGTCCGGAATCTCAGCTCCGAGGGTGGCGGGCATCATCCCAAGCCCGTCCTCCACCAAAAGCTTCTGTCCCTCCTCCGAGGCGATAAAATCCAGAAGCTCCATTACAGCTTTCCGTTTCTTCTCATTTCCCGGCTGCTTCAGCTCTTTGTTCGCCCCAAAAAAGTATCCCAGGTTTAAAAGCCACCCCCGCCCATCCGTCATGCTGAAATGCGGCATGAAGCAAAATTCATCCCCGCCTGTGTTCAGCAGCCGGATGTGGTCGATTTCACCGCTGCCGATGGCCACCTCACGGCCGGCCATCGCCTCCATGTTCGCGTTGAACGGAACACTCATATCTTCCACCCGTACCGCCCCAATATCGATCAAACGCCGCATGTCCTGGAACGCGGTCTCCATGGGCTCTAAGGAGACCGCTTCCCCCGCCATGAGTTTATTATGCCAGTTCTGCCCCTCCACCTGCGTCAGGGTGTCCAGCGCGGAAAAGACGCTGTACTGGTATATCTGGAAGCTCTGCGACGCGGAATCAAAATAGCTGTTCCGAAATCCCCGGATTCCGGTCTGATCGATTTTCTGGCTTAAGGCCAGAAGCCCCTCGTAGTCCTCGGGAACCGTCCACCCCTTCTCCTCAAACAGCGTTTTATTATAAATATTGCAATTAAAGCTCAACGGCCCCGGAATCAGGGTGATATGTCCGTCCTCGTCCGACTGAAGCACGTTTGCGTTAAAATTTGCGGGAAATTGCTGGGTGGACAGATCCATCAACTGACCGGACATGTCAATTTTGGGAATATGACCCGCCTTCACCATGATGATATCCCCGAAATCATTGTGCCCGATGCGGGCAATGTGCTCGCTGATTCGATATTGGCCCGTATAACAGTCCTGCACCAGCCTGATCTCCGGAAACCGCTCCTCTGCGGCTGCGGCGAAGTGATCCAGTCTGGAATTGCAGGTGACGGTTATGGTCAGCCGATCCGGATCGGACTGTGGTATTCCCAGCATATTTTCATCAACGCCGGCCGCCTTTGCCGAACACCCCGCAAGCACTCCCACCGCGGCCAGCAGTCCTAAGGCTGTGAAAAAGCGTTTTTTATAATCCTTCATTTTCGCCCCATTTCTGTTCTGCAATCTGTGTATTTTTTCTGATTTCCTTCAACACAGCGGTCATATCAAGCGGTTTGGCAAAATGCGCGTTCATCCCCGCGCGCTTGGCCAGCTCAATATCTTCGGCGAATGCATCCGCCGTCATTGCGAAGATCAACACCCGGCGCGCGTCTGCCCGTTCCATCTTACGGATGGCTTTTGTCGCCTCGTATCCGTTCATGACCGGCATCTGGATATCCATAAAAATCATGGCATAATAACCGGCCGGCGCATTTTCAAAGCACTTCACCGCCTCCTGCCCGTCGTGCGCCACGTCCACCACCGCGCCTGTATAGGACAAGATCTCCTGGGCGATCTCCAGATTAATCTCATTGTCATCCACCAGCAGAAGCCGTTTGCCTGACAGCGCATTTTGCTCCAACTCCTCCCTTGGCGGTTCCAGGTCGTTGCGGAAATAATATTTCTGAATACTATGATAGAGCGTTGACTTAAAGAACGGCTTTTGGATAAATCCGTTGATGCCCGCCTCCCCTGCTTCCACTTCTATGCCGGACCAGTCATAGGCGCTGATAATCAGGATCGGAACCTCCTCGCCTACCACCTCCCGAATTTCTCTTGCGGTATCGGTTCCCTCCAAATCCGGCATCCGCCAGTCCAAAAAGATCATGTGATATTCGGTTCCATTTTCAGCAGCCGCCCTTGCCAACTCGACCGCCTCCCTGCCCCCGTATGCGACGTCCGCCTCTGCGCCCAACTCCCTCAGATAGCCGGCCGCCGAACGGCAGGTGTCCGGATCATCATCCGCTACCAATATGCGGATCGCCGGGAGCTTCATCTCCTCCGGCGCTCCGGCAACCGGGAGATCCATCTCCACGGTAAACACACTTCCCTGCCCCAGTTCGCTCTCGACCGCGATGGTGCCTCCCATCATGGTCACAATCATCTTTGTTATGGCCAGACCCAGGCCGCTTCCCTCAATTTTATCGATCTTGCTGTCCCGCTCTCTGGTAAACGAGGAAAATAGGTCCTTCTGAAATTCCCTGGAAATGCCGATACCTGTATCCGCCACTTTAAACATGAGGTGGACAAACTGATCATCCGCTGCGGGTTCTTCTGTCACATCCAGGCTGATGCTGCCCCCTTCGGGAGTAAATTTCACCGCATTGCCCATTAAGTTGATCAGGACCTGATTCAGGCGGAGCGAATCAAAAATCAGGCGCTCATGCCGGATATTGTGCAGCCGGATATTAAATACCTGCTTTTTAGAAAAGACTGTGGGCTGGGTAATGCTCACCAGGTTCTGCATCAGCTCCACCAGCGACGCCGTATCGTTATTCAGAACCATTTTACCGCTTTCAATCTTGGACATATCCAGAATGTCATTAATCAGCCCCACCAGCAGACGGCCGGACAAATCGATTTTTTTCAGGCAGTCCTTCACCTTCACCGGTTCCTCTAAATGCTCCTGCGCGATTTTTGTCATCCCGATAATGGCGTTCATCGGCGTCCGGATATCATGGGACATATTGGAAAGGAACCTGCTTTTCGATTGATTGGCGTTCTCCGCCGCCTTGCGCGCCGCCTCCTCCGCTCTCAATACCTTCCTGGCCGAATCCGAATAGATCAGGACAAACGCGATCACAACCAGGGCGCCGATCAGAAGCATACACAGAAACGTAATCATTGACGTCCGCATCAAACGTCCGCTGACCACGTCCACCGGCACCATAGTGACCAGCTGCCAGTCGTCCACGTCCACCGGCGTATGGTTTAAATAATACTCCCGGTCCCCCAGGTGCACCGTCATCAGTTCCTGATCGCCGCTCCGGATATGATCCCGGAGCGCGGCAAGGGAGCCTCGCTTAAACTCAGCCTCCCCCAGACTGTTGAGCAAATTATATCCGGATATGGTATTTTCCTGGCTGGAGCGGAAAAGCGCAACACCGTCCTGGCGCGTGATGTACATCATTACTTCCCCGTTGTAGGCCTGGATATTCAGCATGTCAAACAGATTTTTGCTGTTATAGACCACGCCCAACGCACAGAATGTCTTCTCACCGATGACCTGACGGTCGATTGGTATCAGAAAGATCAGCTGGTCCTCCGTCGAGAACATATTGTCGAGAATAATAGGCTGCCTGTCCGTGAGCAGCTTGACCGTAACCTCCCTGTTCGAAAGCAGGGAAACGGATTTCTCCCTGTCGTAGTACATTGCGTCCTCATCCACCAGACACAGGGAATCAAACCCAAAATCCTCCTTTTTATCCTGGATATAACCGCTCAATACCGTCCAATCATCGCTGGATAAATCTACAAAATACCGGTAAAATACGTCCAGCATGTTCCACTGGCCGCGGGACTGCTTTTCAATGGAGGAGGCAATCTGTCCGGATAACTCATCCAAATGCTGAGATCCTTCCTCGTACGCAGTCTGACGGATCAGCATAGCATTGAAACTAAGCGTGATGATTACAAGAATACCAAAACCGATTACAAGAATTTTTCTCCAATATTTCTCAAAAAATGTTTTCATAATATCCGTTTCCAATCTATCGTTTTCACTTAACCGGCCGCAGCCGCTTATTTCCCGCCGCCAAAATCCTGAAACACCCTTTTCCACAGTGCCGATCCGTCATACACCCTGTCGGCGATCTCCAAATACCCCAGCTGTCCGCACTCCCGGAGGACCAGGCCGTGCACATACCCAAACATCGCCGCAGCCTTTTCAGAGAACCGTCTGCCGTCTCCCTGAATCAGGCATTCCACCGCCTCCACCGCCTGCCGTTGAATCGCACGGCTTTCGAAAGACTTGTTGCGGGTCACCAGTTTAGGGATACAGCGGCCGATATGGTAATTCCTGGAAGCCATCCGGTAAATCTCTTTCAGCGGTGCATACTGAATATAATCCGTAATAAACTCCAAAAGCGTCATGGGCGTAATTTGATACAGGTATTCTTCATTCCAGAGCCGTTCCATCTTCCGTAATAACGCCCCCGCCGCTTCTGCAGGAATCCATTCGGCGGCATGCTCCGCCACTTTATCGATGGTGAAATCCAGAAGTTCCAGACTGTCCAGGAACCGCCGCAAATGACAGCCTATCAGATCGGGAGCAATTTTCACGTTCTTAAGCCCCGTCAAATCCATCGACACATAGATTCCGCACCCCCGTTTTGCCGTCACGATCCCCCATTCCCGCAGGACGCGGATCGCCTTTGCAGTTGTATCGCTGCTGACGCCGTACTTCATTTGCATCTCTTTGTGGGTCGGCAGCTGGTCGCCCGGCTGGTAGCGGCCAATGGCAATCAAACCGATAATATCCATATACACATGGGAATACCGTTCCTCCGCGCTGCGCAGACTCTGTTCCAACCCGCAACAACCGGAACGCCAGGGCGCATCCGGCCGCTTCCGGTAATGCGCCTCGATCCGGCGCTTGTCTGCACCGAATCCATACAGGCCGGACATACTCTCCAGCAACGCCTCTTTTGAATATCCTTCTCCGCCCGCCGTCCGCACAAAGCTCCTGAGAGCGTTCCAATAAGCCTCCCGCATCTCCAAAGGTCCCGGCAGCGGCTCAATATAAAAAAATCCCAGGCTTTTGACCGCGTGCAGGATCAAATCATTCTCGTTCCGTGCAACAAAAAATCGCCAAAAGTAATGAGACAGCCGCCAAAACTCGGTAGCGCGAGAAGGGTTCATCCTTTCGATGATGCTTGCCGGCATTTCCCAGTCCTCTCTGGCGCACCGGGCAATCCCGTGTTCAATCACCGGATCACAAAACAGACGGCCGGTGTTAAAAATATCCTTGGGCACCTCCGTGCCTTCCTGCAGAGTCTCCGTCTCATATTCGCAGCCGGCCAGCGCAGCGTTTCTCACAACCGGGCGTTTTCCCTGCCGCGTCTCAATCAGCCCCTTTTCCTGCATTTCCTCCAACACCCGGCGCACTGTTTTCTCCGACACCTGGAATTCCCTGCACAGTTTTGCACGGGACGGCAGGCTTTTACCCTCCGGCAGAAGTCCGCATTCGATTTGATTTTTCAACAACTGATAGATTCTCTGATACAGTACAATATCGTTTTTCATGCCGCCGCCTGTCTCTCTGTGCGCAAATTCCATTTTGTCCTTAACCAACTTGGCACCTATACAGAATTATTATAATGGAAAGAGGATATAGAATCAACTTAAATCTGACCCTATATCCCCTATATCTTCTTTCCCCCTCCCAAGCCGCACCCTTGAGTGCCGCCCGGAAATCCGGTTCGTTTTCGGAAAATTCTGACCTGCGTCAGAAAACGCAAAATCAAATGCCGATTTTCTGCATCCGTTTCGTAATTTCGCCAACCCTGTTATCAAAATCCCGTTCCGTAAACTTGGATAATCTGCACTCGTCAACGATTTCCCCATCGCACAGAAACAGAACCCGCTCAGTCCTGGCCGCTATGTTCGGATCGTGCGTAACCAGAAGTATTGCGATGCCATCCCGGTTGATTTTTGTAAAAAGTTCCATAATCTCTTTTGCCGTCTTTGTATTCAAAGCGCCGGTCGGCTCGTCGCCAAACACGATCTCCGGCTCGCTCATCAGGGCGCGGCAGATGCCCGCCCGCTGGAGCTGGCCGCCGGAAGCCTGGGTAATGTCCCTCTCCGCCAAATCCCCAATCCCCATCTGCTCCATCAAATCTCTGGCTTTTTGATTCAGTTGTCTCACGTTCCTGCGCCGGTCCCGCATCTGGGGTAACATAATATTGTCCAGCAGATTGAGGTTTTTCAGCAGGGCGGGCTGTTGGAAAACAAACCCCATTCTGCTTCTGCGGAGATCCGACAATGCATCGTCCGATAAACCGGACAGTTTCCGGCCCTCAAAACTCACTTCCCCGCCGTCGATTCCGTCCATTCCGCTCAGGGCATAAAGCAGCGTGGACTTTCCCGAGCCGGAGGGGCCCATGATGGATACAAACTCGCCGCTGCCGATTGTAACGGACACCCCGCTTAAGACCCTGTGTTTTTCTCCCCCCACGCCGTAGGATTTTATGATATTCTGACCGGATAATAATTGTTTCATGGCTTACTCCTTTATGGATTGGCATAATTTCACGTCGCCCGCATGAGCAGTTCCCCACACGGTCGCAAGCAGACCGGAACATACCAAAATCAGCGGGGAAAATAAATACGTGGACAGCGGATTTATGGTAAAACGAAATGTCGCGGCTCCCAAAGAGGAGACGGCTGCACCGGACAGTTTTTCTCCCACGGTCCCCGCCAGTATGGTTCCCAAAAATATTCCAACCGCCAGTATCAAAAACGCGCGCCAGGCATACTGACTCTGTATATCTGAGCCGGTAAATCCGACGGCCCGCAGCACGGCAATGGAATACCGGTCCTTTGCAGCCAGCAGCTTCACAAACAATAAGGTTACCAATAACACAATAACCGCTGAGACAATGCCGGCAATCCGCGACGCCGCCTGCACGGATCGAAGCGTTCCTCCAAAGGTCTGCGCCATGTATTCGTCTATGCTAGAAACTTTTGCGTAGGAAAAATGAGCCGCATACTCCGCAATTTTGTCGGGCAGCCGGTCTTTTCCGGTCAAATCCGCGCACACCAGACTCCATACCGGTTCCGTGCCGGTATCTGTAAACACTGCCTTGGCGGTCTTTCCTCCATTGGTGATGTCGGAATAGATCCCGCAGACCGTCAGCTGTTTTTCCCCAGTGGAAGTCAACAACGTAATACGCTCACCCACGCGCTTTTCCAATTCGTCCGCATAGATGGCCGATAAGGCTATTTCAGTTTCCTTAACCGGCAGGCGTCCCTCCGCATATTGAAGCGGAAACACGGAATGATCCCCCAGCTCCACCTTCAGATTCTCGGTTTCTCCACGGTCCAGTTTGGCCGGGAAAATCTTTGAGACAAACAGGGCGTAATCTGCAATTTCCGGATCATTTTCCATATACCGGCCAATGTCCTGCGTCTTTTCGCCGATCTGCCCGGTCTGCTGAATATCCATGCGAAGGTCGCAATTTCCCACCCCAATGTAGGTGACAAAATCATCCCCGGAAATCGTATGGTACAAATTCTGCGGCACAACCATAATAAAGCTCGCCAGAATGATCACCGCCAGCATCGTACCATAGAGCCGTTTTCTTGCCAGGACATCCTTCAGGCCAAGAATAAAGTTGCAGGAAACCACACAGCTTTCAGACAGCCTGACAATCCGGGAGCTGTGACTGGAATCGTCCTGTGCGCCAAACCGGATTGCCTGCACGGCAGATATACAGCGAAACCGCCGGAGGCATCCGTTTACATAGAGCAGAATCAGCAAACATACAATCCCAGCGCCAAGGCCGCCCAGCAGCAGCTCCCGGGTCGGACTCCCGCTGCCGCCTAAATTCAGGCGGATTCGTTCCAGCAAGACGTCTTTGAACAGAAGGGAAAGCATAAATCCAAAGCCGCTTCCAATGGCCGCCATGACTGCATAGATTGCCAGATAGATTCCCCTGATATCCCATATCCGCATTCCGATTGCCTTCATGACCCCGATTTCCCGGAAATCGTCCTCGATCTTCGCCAGGAGCGTGAAGCGGACGCATAACAGCGAAACAGAGACTACCAGGAGCCCGATCAGGACAAGGATTGCGATCATAATGCCGTCTGAAATAGCGCTGATCATCTGAAACAACGGCCATGTGAGCGCAGGCCCGTTGGCCGGAAGCCCTGCAGCGCTGTAAGCGGTCTCAAAAGCGCTCAGCTTTGACAGGTCATGCAGGCGGAATTCGATTAAATATTCCACATTCCCAAACGGCGCAAGCCGGGCATAATCCGCTTCGTTTATCAGAAAGCGTTTGGAAGAAGCCAGGGTGGAATTCATCTGGGAATCCCGGATAAAACCCGCAACGCGAAAGGTTCTTCCGCACAGGACCGCCGGATCGCCCACGTTCACAGTCCCGTCCCGCAAATAACAGACGGGCACATATACCTCGCCGGGCTGTGGTTTCACCGGTTGATTCTCCATATCCAGCAGGAAATCAAACCGGCTGCTTTGGGTGCAAAAACCGTTGTCCTGCACGCTGTCCGTAAGTCTGTTTCCGCCCAGAATAAGCTCGGTATTTTCTACATTCAAAAAGGGGATTACCTGAAAATCCGCCACGTTCCTGTTATTGTCTGCAAAATCCTCCAGGCCGGTCATGTCAACCGCCCCTGTATGCATCTGCATAAAATGGGGTGTTTTTGCATCCGCCATGAGCCGGTCCACCGCGCCAAACAGATTTACCGTGAGGATTGCCGCAAGTGACAACAACATGGCGGCCACGGAAATAAAAAGAATTGTGATCAGCGACACCGCTCTGTTCCTCACAAGGTCGTTCCAGATCATTTTACGTGTCATAAAGACCCCCGCTTTCCAGATTGCGGATGGACTTCATGCAAAACAGCAGGCCTGACGTGACGCAAAGCAGCAGACCGGCAAGGATCATAAGAAAGCCGATGCCCCGGCCCGGTCCCGTGCCAATGATTTTCCCAACGTTTTCGGAAAGCGCGCCGCCGTCCAGAAGCAGAGGGGTGAACACATAATCCGCCAACAGGCCGGAAACCGCATAGGCCGCCACGTATCCAAGCTGTGAGATCAGCCCAATCAGCCCCCAGGCCCGTCCCTGCAAGTCATTTTCAATATTGGTGCGCAGCAGGTAATCCAGGCTGGCGTTGGTAAACGGCAGCATCGCGAAAAAAAGGAAACCGGCCGCGCCGATAAACACAATATTTTCCCGCGCCCCGAATAACGCCATAAAAATACCGGCTCCAAAGAGGGAAAGGGAGAGCAGCCCGGCGTATCCCTTTTTAATGCTGATTCCCCCGAGAACCGCGCTGGTTACCAGCATTCCCATCGTGATAACCGTCATCAGCGTGCCAAGGGTGGCGCTGTCTGAAAAACTTAAAACCATCGGGGAGGCGAGCGTCTGTATAACCCCCAGGCAAAAGGTAATAAGCGCGCCCATGACAACCAGGGTGAGGACTCCCTTCTTACCGGCCAGCGCTTCCCAGCCGGCCTTCAGCTCGGCGGCAAAAGAGAAACCTTTCTCCGCTTTCCTGCCCGGAAGCCCCTTTTTTACAACCAATGTTGTGACAACCGTCACAAAAAAAGTGCATATATCAAGGAACAGCAGCAGGCGGATATCGGAAATGGTGAGCAGAAAACCGGCCAGAACCGGGGAAATCAGATATTTGGCGGAGCCCGCAATCTGGACCAGACCGCTGGCCTTGCTGTACTGCTCCGGATTCAACAGCTCTGTAATGGTAGCTTTATAAGCCGGTTCCAGGAGGGAGGCAAACACGGAGCTGATGGTTACTCCCACGCAGATTTGCCAAAGAAGGGCCTCCCCATGCATCAGGCTCACCAGGATGAACAGCAGCCCCACCGCGGAAAGGCTGTCTCCCAGAATCATTAAAAGCCTGCGGTCATAGCGGTCGGCCAACACCCCCGCCATAGGCCCCAGAAGAAGCGAAGGAAGGAACGCGAGCAGTGTGACTAGCGCCATCTGGGACGCTTTTCCGGTCTGCTGAAAGATATAAACGCCCAGGCCAAAGGAGGTAAGGCCGCTTCCAATCGCTGAGACAAAATCGCCGGACCAGAGCAGCATGAATTTCCCAAAGGATTTTTCTGTATTATTTTTCATTCACCCTGCCTTCCTGTAAACGCTTCTTCAAACGCTGCAAGTTCACCTTCCCCCACGCCAAGAAGCCGTTCCAGATAATAGATAAACGCCTGGATTTTGTCCTGACGTTGCGGCTGCTTCAGTTCAAACACGTTGTCATCCAGCATAACATCCAAATAACACAGCGCCATCTCCATGCCTTCCAGAGGATACGCGGTATCAAAGATCCCCTGTTGGACCCCCTCGGTTACGATATCGGCCAAAATCGGCGGAACCTCCTGAAAAATGATCTTTTTCGTTTTTTCATGCATCAGCGTATTCTGGGGCTTATGCAGCTGCTCCATCATCGTTTGCTCCTCCATTTGCTCTGTATCCACATGAAGGGCCAGAATGGTTCGGATCATCCGCTCCTCGACCGGAATGCTTTTATCATCTGCTATTTTTTTTGCACTGAAAAAGATATCGTCGGTTTGCCGTTTAATCAGCGCATTCAAAATATCTTCTTTGGATTTGTAATGATGGTAAAGGGTTCCCTTTGCGATCCCCACCGCATTCATAATATCGGTAACGCTTGTATTTTCGTATCCTTTTTCTGTAAATAATATTCCGGCTGCGTCCAAGATCTCGTTTTTGCGAATATCGGCTTCTTTTATAATTCTCATGGGTAGACTCCTTTTCTCGACCGACCGTCGGTCTATTAATAAGAATAGCATGGTCGGGGATGAATGTCAAGAACAATAACCGCAAAATCGACAGCCTGTCCATTCCGTTCTATATCATCACCCTACGGTTACAACCCCTCCATGCGCTTCGACATAACCGCCGCCGTCACGCACACCGGGTAAACCTTCGTCGCCGTGAACACCGCGTCCAGCACCGGATTAAGCGGAATCAGCATCGCAATCATCGCTTCCGCCGGCAGCCCGAACGGCTCCAGCAGCAGCGCGATCAAATAGGACGACGCCATAATATCGGAATAACTGGTGGACAGCAAAAACGTGATCAGAAACGCGGTCGCAATGGTGCCGGGCTGCAGCGTAACACCGTATATCGATGCCGCCCCCACAAAGCTCAGCGCAAGCAGTATCACCCCATCATAATTGAACAGCGAAATACTGATTGGGAGAATCGTGTTGGTCACATCCCGGTTGATTTTGTGATGGTTATGCAGGTTATCAATCAGATAGGGAATCGTAGGGATCGCATCCCCTGTGGCGAACGCCATATACAGAGGCTTCCCCATGGCCTTCAAATGCGCGCGGACGCCGGTCCCCGTCACCAGGCACATCACCGTCATGGACACAACACAGATCATCAGACAGATTCCAATGGTCATAAACAGCAGCCGCACCAGCGAAAGCAGCACATCCATCCCCAGCGCGGAAATCTGCACGGCGATAATACAAAAAATGGCAGGCGCCAGAAAAATCATAATGAAGTCGAAAATCTCCATAAAAATGTGATTCACCGCCTCGCAGAGATCCATGACCAGCTCTTCATTTTTCGGCGGCAGCGTCACCGTGGCAATACCGAGCACGATGGAAAAAAACACCACCTGCAGCACATTACTCTGGGATAACGCCCGGATAATATTGTCCGGGAAAATGTTCAGGATCATTTCCCCGATGGTAATCGTCTCAGGGTGTTCCGGCCGTATGTAACTGCTGATTTCCCGGATCATGGAATTGATCCCGGCCTCGCCCTCGATCAGCAGCTTGCTGGCCGCCAGCTGAAAATCCTTTTGCTGGAAAATAGCTCCCCGCAGCAGCCAGCTGACCCCCGCCGTAATCCCGAAAACCGCCGCCACAATCACAACGCTGGTCACCGCGGCCCGGCCCAGGAATTTTCCTCCCACCTTCGCCTTCAGGACATTGTGAATACTGATGGTCAGCATTGTGGCGATGATCGGGAGCATACACAGCTCCAGCATCGTCAGAAAAATATCTCCAAATACTTCCAACACCCCGATAAACGGCGGCTGCAATATCCCAACCAGGATTCCCAACGCAAACAAAACAAACAGCAGAACCGGACTTCTGAGAATTTTCCCCATCTTCACACCCGCCCTTCATCAGAAGCATTCCGGGAAATCCCGGATCAAATCGTCCAACACATAGGAGTAACAGTTCACCATCAAATACGCGTTGATGCACTCCAAAAGATCCTCCGAACCGTCTGCCACCGCAACGCAAATATAATCCCGGAGGTCCTCCACTGTATAGATCGTGGTATACAAGGAAACCTCATAATTCTTCATGATGGCCTGGACAAAGGTCAGATCGTCATAGACCGCCGCAAACACCTCTTCCCCGACCACGGCCTCGACCATCGAAGGGATATCCTCATACACCCGGACGTCCGCCTCCGGGAAATTCCGCCTCACAAAGCTCTCATAGGAAGTCCCCTCAACCGTCCCGATCACCGCCCCCGGCTCCCGCATATGGTCGTAGGGGTAATCCGCCACGCCGTATTGGGCCGCCAGCTTTTTGTTCACCAGAAACGACTGCCGCAGCGTCACATAGGGAGTCGAAAACGACACCCCCATAGCCCGCTCCGGCGTCATGCTGAACTTGGACGCCACCATATCATACCGCCCCTGGGCCAGATTCTCATAAAGCTCCTGATTCGACCGCGCCGTGCGGTCGATCACCAGCTTCACGCCAAAGGTATCTGCGATCCCCAGCGAAATCTCCACATCCAGCCCATCCATGGAGCCGTCACCCGTGTGGTAAAAGAACGGGGGCCTGTCCTCCTCCAGCATGCCGACTACCAGGGAATCCTTTTCGAGGAATTCTGCCACAAATGGTTTGTCATACTCCTGGGGCAGGATTGGCTGCCGCCCTTCCTGGGACAGATCCAGTGAACTGTGCAGGGCGATTGTTGCGATCTCCGCTGTCTCTGCCGGGCTTTCTGCCTTCGGGGCGGAAGCGCAGGCGGGGAGAAGGGGGAGGAGGAATAAGACGAATGTCAGAAGTAGTTTTTTGTTCATAGGAACCCCCAATCCACAACGTTACTCTTTCGCTTTCTTTTTTCGCTGCCTGTCCTCATACATGTCATAAATCCACTCTCTCACTGGAAGCTTCCACTGTTCCCTGGGATTCGGAATATTTTTAATCAGACTCTTGGGATTTAACCCCAGTTCTTTCGCCATCTGTATTTCCTTCTCCCCAAGCCTGCATTTTTTCTTAGCTTCCGCCCATAATTCCGGTTTATATGCCATAGAATCTCCATTCTGCGGTTATATCGTTATAATAATCAACCAGCATGCCGGCACACCACGCCCTAGCGGTACTGACCTATTGTCATCCAGAACTCATCGATTCCTTTCAACTGTTTCACACGCCGAAGCTTGATTTTGCAAGTCTCGCAAATCTGTTCCAACGCTGCCGCTACAATCACATTTGAAACTCTGATCTCTCTGGGCGCTCCCGCTTTAAAAATGAATCCGATCAACGTCTCTGCCAATTCCACCATGGCATCCTCATGCGGGCCATTCATATCACAGGAAATAACCACCCCTGTATCAGCTTCTGTCAGAATGCTCATGACAGGATTTACTGGCCTGTCGTATTCCTTATCCGGCACTGACGCTGCCAGGGGCCTCACATCAGCTTCCAGCGTAAACTTCCCTTTTGGCGCCTTGGCCAGCTCTTCTAACAGTTCTTCATCTGTAATCACAAGATTCCCAAAACGATAGCTGATAAATGGCAGCGGTTCCTCGCCATATTGCCACGTTTTCCTGTCTGACGAAAATACAAAAGAAAACATCTTCCCATTCTCAAAATCGATATGAATATCCATTTTCTTATAATAGGTGAGCGCCATTTCCAGATTTTCCATGTGCTCCGTCATCCGTACAACCTCATCCTGGTCCAGATTGTACGGATAATATCCGGGCTCACAGGACAGGAAATACAGCCACTTATTCTTGCCGCGATATTTATACCCCAGCTCCTTGATAATCTCCCTCTGCTTTGCCGACAATTCTTCACGGTCTCCCCAGTAGCAAGTCAGGTTCATCTGGTTAAACAAAGCATATTCTACAGACAGGTTCATCTGCTCATGCATAGTCAGCATCAGGAAACTGTTAAATGCCTCGTAACCCTCATAAACCGTAATTCCGTAACAGCCTTCGCCCTTCCCCAATATGCTGTAGAACACCGTATTCTCAGGCTCATCCCCCACCCGTATCCCGATGATATCCAGGTCCCACAGGAAATTCCACGGCTCCAATGCCCGGATTCTTGTGGTTACTTCGTATAATTGTTTCCATTGGGCGATTGTTGCTTCTGTTCTCATTTAAATGGTCCTCCATTATATAGTTTCAGCGCCGTGTGATTAAGCGGTTTCCGAAAGGTACCTTGGGTTTTATTGGATCTATTCTATTAATTCGCTAATCCAGTAGTGCATGAGATGATTTATTGATTTTTCTTTCCTTAAAATACATTGGTTTATTTATAAAACCCATTTTATAGTTTTATATTTTTCCCTTGATTTTTCGTAATCGATCTTTCGATTTAATACTTTTTCAACAACGCCCCACAAACCATTCTGTTCATCAGGAAAATTATCCATATAGGCACAAAAGGGCATTGTAGTTTCTATTTTAGCTTCCGCATCCAGTCCTCTACCGTTTCTTGTTCCATATATAAAATTATAACGATTTCCTGTCACGACATCAGTATCCAATATAATTGGATTTGAAACCGAAAAGCCCCCCATTAAGGTCATAGAATTCGCCAAATCAATTATTTTTTTATCCAATTCTATCCAAGAATGGTCAAATACAAACGACGATATTTCCACTTCTCCTGCACACAAATCTGGAAAATATCCCTCTTCGGATAATGCCACATATAATGTCGCACTTGCCGCATGGCAAGCTCCAATCCATTGTTTATCTTTCATATATTGCAATAAATTGCATAAAATATCTGCCAAGTTGTATTCATAATTATAATTTTAAATAATACATCTTATTTTCTCATATTCATTTTCCTTAGTTAATTTTCCTAAACAGCATCGTTTGTATTTTTTCCCACTTCCGCAAGGGCATTCATCGTTTCTTCCTATTTTCAAATTTCAAATCTCCCTTCAATAATTACTACTACGTCCAAATCGTAAACCTCTGAAATACTTCTGCTTCACTAGATAAATTTAAAGTCATATTAGCATTTACTACAAACCTGTTTCGATTAAACGTTCTTTAATTTCTATAATGTTCACTTCATCAAAATTATAATTAAAAATAGAAGCAATAATAATCTGATGATCGGCAAAATCTCTTTTCAAAATATCCATCATAAGTTTGATATTGGCTTGGTCAACTTCTTTTCCACTCGGTGAATCAAGGATTATGGGTAATTTGATTTTTAAAGCCTCCTCAATTACAGTAATATATGCAAGCCTAAATGCAAACGCCGTTTTATGCAGAACTGCACCCGAAAGTTCTTTGAGGTTAGAGGTAAAAAGATACGATGCAGGTATTGTTTCTTTATTACCCAGTCCAAGCTCCTCTGCATATTTAATTACATTATTAGATATCGCTGAAACAATCTCATTATTATTCCGAGTAATATTACTAATTTTCGTTCGAATTGATTTAATCTCTTTATCCAATCGTTTAATTTCCTGTTCGATTGCGACAGGGTTCATCGGCATTCTCGCTATTCTCTTATCAAATATCTCTAACTGGCTAGCAGACTTATAAAATTCCATCTGCTCATATTCTTTGCCTTTTTCCTTTTCAAGTCTATCTATCAATCCAGAAATAGCAGCAAACTCTTTAGATACCATTTTTCTCTTAGAAATCAGTAAGTCTATTGCATCATTCAAACCAACAATATTATCCTCTGTTACGGGAAATGATGACCCATCAGGAGCCTGAACTAATAATTTCATATCAGCAACAAATTTTTTAAATCTTTTATTATCAGATAACGTGTTATCAATTCTCCTAAGTTCCGCCTTTAATCTCTTTTGGCGTAAAAGGAGCTGATTAACAGCAACATTTGATTCTTCTTCATAGCTATCTGTAACCAGCTCACCCGCTTCTTCATCCAGAGTTGCTTTATATTGTGCAACGCTAAACATTTGCTTATATTTTGTCATTTCCCTTGATAACTGTGCCTCTTGACAAATCAAATCAGAACAATCACAGTCTGCTAATCCACGAATTAATTCCTCAATCTTAAAATGGATGCTTCCAATTACTACTCCTCGATTCAGTAACGTCCAGCCCTTTTCTTGATCCACATAAAAAGCCCCTAATAAATTCCCTAAAATATCAACATTCTCTGTCCCAAAAATAATCTTATGTAAATCATTTTGCTGTTCTGGAAGTACATAAGTTCTTTTTTTATTCGCCACTGTAGCTTCAATTGCAATATCATTATGACGTAATAATGAAACCTCCCCCACCGCCTCACAGTCAATTACCATTTCCACTTCACAACGATCAAACTTAATCTTCCGAGTATTGGGAATGTTATAGCCAAGAGCATATAGCATAAAACGAAGAAGGGTAGTTTTACCACAACTATTTTTTACACTATGGATCAGATTAACACCATCTGAAAATGCAATCGCGCGTTCAAAAAAGCCTTCTTTAAGACGTATCGACTTGAATATCACAGTTTTACCCCCTTCTTAATATTTTGAATAACGATTCTATTACGAACTATCCTATATAAAATAATCTGTATTAATCCTTTTTGTATTTCTTCGTCAATATCATCCAGATCAAATTCCAGCAAATAGTCTCTCCATTTATTCATCACAAAATCCATACACTTCTCGGATGGTTTCTTTGCTGTTTGGTATGTATTATAATCGCAGAGTACTTTTATAAAAAACTCACAGCGTTCACAACATGATTCTATAGTATCTCTATATTGACGGACAATTTCATCATATGCACTAGAATCAAATATATCTAAAAAAGAATCGTCACAATGACTAACATCAGTAGCAATGACCATAATCGGCCATATTACGTCCTTTTTCTTTAACTGTATAGCAGGGTCCTTTTTTGTGCCATTTTTAAATACTTCTTCATGCCAGATATTTAGCAGTTTTCTTCCCAAACCAGGAATATTCAAATTCAATTCACCAATAAAATCATCTACTACTTGTTTGACCACTTTATATCTTTCAACATCACTATCTGTTTCAAATGGCAATACTTGTATCATAAACTTTTCAGTATCTAATGGATGGTTTATATTATCCAAATACCCTTTAATTATCTCTTTTGAAGACTCGGGCAAGGATAAAAACTCACGATGAGCGGCTCCCCAAAAAATATTTCTGGAAGCATCTTCATTTAAAGGGTTTGGTGAATTGGTAATTAATATTAATTGCCGTGCATCAACTTTCTGATTTCCTTCTGATAAGGAATTTAGGGATTTTTCTAAATTCTTTCGAACATTTCGGAAATCAGAACTACTTTTCTCTACTACTTTAGCTTGTGCTAAAATATATTGATTATTTTCCAGTTCCAATTCGATATCTTCAAAGTTACCCTCTAAGCGTAATGATTTCAATTCCTCAATATTTTCGATCATGAGTACAATTGCTGCATTTACCTGAAAATCAAACCCGAGCATAACAGCATTTGCTCTCCTACTTTTTACCACAACCACACCCTCCATTCATTAGAAAACGAAAAATAGAGTATTTAATATAAACTTATCTTTTCTCCATCCGGCAACACAAACGCCTGCTCATATCCAACCCCAACAGACTCTGCGATCTTCACCATTTCGTTAAAAGAAACCGTGCCACGTTTCAGCTTCTTATTAAAATTCTGCGGAGTCTGTCCAATGCGTCTGCTCAGTTCCGCAAGGCTAATATTCTGTTTCTCACACAACTCTCTTATCATGTCTGATGTTGTCATGTTACACCTCCACCTATTTGCATTCATTATAAATCGTTAGGTTGATAAACACAAGTGAATTCCACAAAAGAAAAGCACCCCGCAGTTTGTTTCCAAACCACAAGGTGTCACCCATAATCCCTATCTCTCCGCCTCCACCTTCGCCCCTGATTTAAACTCCACTTCAAACCGCACATCATAGACCGTCACTTTTCAATCAGCCGCCGAACCAGCAGCTCATCATATTCTGAAATTTCCGCAGGCTGTGTTTCCAAGAACACCCACATTTCTGCAAGCCGCGGTTTCAGACCTTCCCGTTCCGCACTGTCCGAGAATGCCTTTTGCTTTAAGTCACGCAGGCGATCAATCTCCGCCGCCACGCTACCATAATCCTTTTTGAGTTTGCCAGTCGCAGCAGTTCCTTTTGCAATTCTTTCAGTTTGACATTAATGCCCTCAACCGATGTTTCATCCTCTTGCAGAATCACTGTCTCGATATTCTTCTGCAGCACCACCATCATGGCCTCTCTGTTGCCAAGGAAAAAGTTAATGGCTTTTACCACCGCCTCCTGCAGGTCGGATTCCTGTATGGTCGATACAGCACAGACTTTTGGTCCATGCTCCACACGGGTACAGCACCGCCAGACTGTAGAGTGTTTGCCCCGGTTATTCCATGCGATTCTGCGGTAAATCTCCCCACATTTCAGGCAATAAACAATGCTGGACAAAGCGTACTCGCTGCTGTAAACCCACTTCTTTCTTTTTTCCTCACTGTGCAGGTTCGCCCGCCGCACCATCTCCTCCTGCACCTGCATATAAAGGTCACGGGGGATAATCGGCTCATGACTGTTCTCCACATAATACTGTGAAACAATGCCGTTATTCTGCACCCACTTTTTCGTAAGGTAATCCACTGTGTAGATTTTCTTCAAGAGGGCAGCCCCGATGTACTTTTCATTCTCCAGGATTTTTCCAATCATCCTATGAATCCACACCGGCTTATGGTTTGCATTGAGCCCCCCTGCTCCGTGAGCCTCCTTGCAAGCTGGTACAGGAAGTCCCCTTCCGAGTATGCCTGAAAAACTTCTTTCACAAGTTCTGCCTGTTCCGGGACTGTGAGAATCTTTCCTCCTGCCATCCGATACCCCAGTGGCATATGGCGTTGTCTCATATTTAGCTCACCTCCTGTTCATTTTCTTCCAGTTCCAGACCATTCTTCAGACGGAATACCAGTCGGCGCCCAGGCAGCACCGTGATCTGGTACACTAGCAGTAGGAACCGTTCCTCGTCATACGTTTCCAAGACGGCAGGACGGTTGCGAAAGACGCTTATCAGATATTCGGTCTGGGATATCTCCCGTTCAAAGGCTTTCTGTCCCTGCAGCTGCCGCAGCCGCCTCCGGTGCGCTTCCACCTGTGCCTCAATCTGGTTCTGTCTCTCAAAAAAATGGCAGAGCTTATGCTGCCTTCGGTAAGTATCCTACCTAGCCTGTATCCCTGCCGTTTTAGTTTCTGGATATTCTGTTCTGTCTCCTGCAGCTCCCGTTCCTGCTCCGGGTTGCCCTGGATTGCCTTCAGCGCCTACAGTATGGGGATCAGGATTTCCTCATAATTGCTGGCTAGCCGGTTCCAGAGCCTAAGAAATGCAGCCTGGATGATGTCCTCACGTATTGCCTTCTGGCTACATTTCTTGCTGTCTTTAATATGCTGGTAGCAACACCACTGGATTTTTTCATATGTTTTTCCGATGTAGATTTTCTGCCTGCGAAAATTTGTCCCACACTCCCCACAGAGAATCCGGCTGCTGAATGCATACCGGTTTTGATACACGCTGGTATCCTCTGCACACTGCCGTTCCCTCCGATACTCATAAATCTGACGGACTGCCGCAGCCTCCTCCCTGGTAATGATCGGCTCATGGTCATCTGGAATTTTACCCCATATCCTCTTTTCCCCGTCTCACATCTATGAAAAGGCCAAAAAACCACAATATCTTGTGGTCCGACCCCTCTATTTTCCTTTCAGACCACAATTCTGTATCATTACCACCGACTCCACATGTGGTGAGTGGATAATAATGATATCTGAAAGACGTGGCTTACCCCTGGTGGCGTTTCGCCTGTCTAATTTTATTAACTCGTGAATAATATCACCTTTTCAATCAATCTATCGTTCAACAGTTCTATTTTCTTCTTTTTGAATCGTTGCAAATTTTGCAACAGCTGCTTCCGCCAATAACTCACCTTCTGAAAAACATTTTTAATTTGCTGTCATGATACCATATTGTTTTTTTACAACATTTTTAAGGCAACCACCATTTTGTTTCCTGAGTTTCCTTTATTGCTTTCTCGTCGCTTCCGTAAAAAATGTGATTTCTCATATATGCAACTGAATAAACTCATTATTAACCATATTTTACTTCCCGCATGCTTTTACAATTTCCTTATAAATTTTATTTTATATCAGTTTCCTAAGAAAATTTCCATAATGATGCCAATATGTAAAAGGCCAGCCATCTTTTGATCGGACTGACCTGAAATTTTTCTCCATACCCTCTTTTCCCTTCCCACTTCTATGAGCGATTTTCATCTCTTTTGATGCCTTTCCAGCGTTTTCGTCTTCCTTTGCATGTAATCCGTTGTTGATGGCAACCGTTTTAATCGACAATTCCATTCTCGCGGTCGAGGTATTCATAGATGGCAATACAATACTGCAAGAATTCCAATTCCTTCCGCGCCGTCAGATTCTGGACCGACTGAAGTCCGTTTTTAATCCCCTCCAGGGCTTGTCCGACGATCATCAGCGGCAGCGTTATAACGCCCGCAATTACCGACGTGACCTTATCGAGAGACTCAAAATTTTCTTCAAATATTTCTTTCAAAAACGTATAGCGTACCGTCTCCACCTCCGAAGGGATTTTGATCGGATGCCTCCCGTTTATCTCCCTGGCAAGCGCTATGAGACCGCTGATCTGCTCATTCTTCAGGCTGCGCGCCAACAGCACCGTTTTATCTCCAAACGAGACAAAATGCATGCCCAGATTATCGTAATCCCATCTCCCGTTTTTTGCGTTCTTATACAGCTTCTTCGCCTCGTCGGAATCCCCCAGAAGGATCACATGGGTTCCCTCGCGTTCAATCTCCTCCCGCCTCTGCTTATAACGCTTTAACTCGCACCGGCTTGGCGGCGGCAGCGAGGAGTCGAGTTTGTTGCGATTCTCATTGAGTATGCCCAGGAAATATTCCGCCTCGTCCTCAAATTCAGGTTTATAGACCAAAAGAATCGTTTTCTGGTAGAAGGCCCTGGCTCTCCTCCTGGCCTCCTCCTGATCTTCCTTTTTCTGACGCGTTTCTTTTTCCTGCTCTTCTAAAAATTCTTCGAAATCATCCCCCTTGTTCCACTCAGGTTTCCACTGCGATAAATCCGTACCTTCCGGCGGTATTTCCAGAATATAATCCGGGTCCGTGATTTCAGGTAGTTGTTTATAACCGATTTTGGAATCCATCACCCGTTTTGGATCGGGATCGCGCATCCCTTTAATATATAAACCGCTCAGAATCTGCGTGTTAATCTCGGCGTTATAATCCTTATTTACCAAAAAATGGAACAGCCTTGCCGCATTATCATAGTCCCTGAGCCGGAGGTATGCGAACGCACACAATTCAAGCACGTCCAAAGCGTTTCCAGAGTATTTTTCAGCGATCCCGATCAGCTCCGCCGCCTGATCCGGGGCGTTGCCGGCATTCATGTCCTGAAGCTCCAGATATTCCAAGGCCCACGCCGAGGTCAGCACGTCGTGCCGCAGCAGATTGAACCGGTTCAGCCTCCGGTAGGTTTCAAAGCATTCCAGCGCATTGGATTTATAAAATGCCTGTATCTCGCTGTCCGAGGCGAATACGCCGCTCCGGTAAATGCTGTTTGCCGTACTGCCAATCTGATACCAGAACGCCGGATACGCGTTAAATACCGATCTCATGGCATTTAGATTGTTAAAACGCTTGATTGAATTCGTTTCCATCAACGCTTTATTATATTCAGAAATCTGGTTGGATGTCAAACGGTATTCATCTGGAAATCCATATGTATCCGCCAGACGCCAGGCGGTCTCAAATAATTGCTGCTGAAGGCCGTTGAGATGCTGCATGCGGTTGCGTTTAATCTGCCATTTTGACCGTTCGTAATTCAACTCATAGCTGGCCCTATTCCGCCGGTAATTCATGTAGCCTATGCCCACCTGTGTTGCAAGCGTCATCCCAAGCGCGATGGGATTGGCGGTGGCAAAAATCGCGCCCACATTGGGAACCGCCGACCATACCGCGTTCTTTACCCAGTTTTGATACTCCTTTTCGATTATTTTCAGGTCTCCGGCCTCCATGCGGTAGTTTGTTATCTCGTCCATAATTTCCTTAATCACATCAAGCAACGCCTCGTCCTTAGGCATGTTTTCCAAATTCAGATTGTTCATGATGGCGTCGTATTCCTGTTCCATAACATTTATATCTTCATAATCCACAATCTGGGAAATAGATACCGTCCAAAGATTCAGCGCGTATGCGGCTCTGATCTTCTCATCTGTATTCACACCTGATCCCCTCCTCTATCAGATTTCGACTGTCATAACAATGGGTAGATGGTCCGAAATATTTTCCCGGTAATAAGCAAAATCTCCGCCACAGTATTTTTGCACGGCATCCACCGTTTGATAAGACACATTTACAAACCTAGAACGTTCCGGGCTATAGGTAAAATGATCGAAGTTATTTGCATAGCCCTCTCCTTCCCCTCGCGCCGTCTCCAAACCGTAATTTGGATTCGGTTTTTTCAGCGTGGTCAGCTGATCCTGCACCGTCAGCACCTGCACCGTCTCTCTGCCGTCGCTGTAGGTATGCACCTGGGACAGATAACAGTTTCTCTCCTGGGTCCGCACAAGGGGGCTAAAAATGTTCAAGTTATAATCGCCCATTGCGATGGTGTATGCGGCCCGGTTCTGACCGTATCTCCGCTCACTGATCCCCGGGTAAATCGCCTTTGTGAGCACATCGAATTCCAGCTTTCGTTTCGCAACCGACGACAGCGAGCGGTCTCCGAAATAAATATGCACGTCGATCAGCCTCAGCTCAAAAAAGCCCCCGTGCACCGGCTGTAAACGGATATAATACGGTGTTCTCGCGAACAGCGAGCAGTCCGCAGCGACATCCCTTGACAGCGAATTTATGATGCGCGGTTCAAATACACTGCGCTTACCCAGCTTGGTAAATTCCAGCAGCTTGAATCTCTTTTTATTCCACAGATACGCGTAGCCTTCACTGCGGGAATCATTCTCCAGCATATCGGACATTTTCTCCGGATCACTTGTTTCCTTAGGCACCGCGCAGCAAAAATCCCAGCCGTACAGTTCGTATTTGACACATTGCTCAAGAAGCCGTTTCACACTGTGATCCCCGCTGTAAATCTCCTGCAGCGCAACAACGTCCAACTCCTCTTCCACGATAATCTGAGCGATTTTTTCAAAATCCCGCTTTGAACTCCTACCGAGCTTTTTCGTATTAAATGAGGTAATCTTATAGAGCATGACGGACCGTCCCTCCATTTTTACATGATACGCCGCTCTGTCCACGGCGTCTATCCTGCACAACGAAAATTTGCATCCCCTGGATGTTAATCCTGAATTATTCATGATAATTCATTTTACAACGGCTACTGCCGCATAATTGCTTATATTTTGATGCTTTTCTACTTTCACCTAACAAATAAAATAATTGCATAGAAAAAGAACTTCAAGTTTGTTAAAATTTAGGTGTCGAAGCCAAATAAAAACAAAGGAGAAGTTCTATATGACTATTTTAAATGACACCGTATTAGAAAGCAATAAGTATCTGAAAATAAATTTTAACTGGGGCGATTTATCCTCCGATGCAGGTCTTCTTTTAATCAAGGAATTCGCCTGCAAACTTGGTTTTGTAAAGATTTTACAATCTATGTTTAAAACCAATGACACTGCCAGTTTTCGCTATCATAAAGATGATGAAAACTTATGGCAGATGATTTACCAGATTCTAGGTGCATACTTTGAGGATGACTGCGCTGATGAATTGACCTGTGACCCGGTGCTGACCGCAATCCTTGCTAAGAAGGCTCTGGATTCTCCTCGATGTCGATTCAACACTTCTTGATACTTATGGGGCTCAAGAAGGGGAAGGCTTCAACTATCACTATCAGAGCCATGGGTATCATCCGCTGGTCTGCTACGATGGCATCACAGGTGATTTATTAAAAATCCAACTGCGTGACGGAACCGATTATTCATTCTACCGGAGTGGAAGATTTTATCCAGCCCCTTTTGGACGAATTTCAAAACGATTATCCCGATATTCCGTTACTTCTCCGCGGCGATAGTGGATTTACAAAACCTGAATTCTATGAGCAGTGTGAGACAAATGGAGTGTCCTATGCAATCCGCTTAAAGCAGAGCGGACCACTACGCAGGCTTGCTGCCGAAATCGATGAACGCCTTACGGAAGCAACAAAGGATGACCTTGTCTCATATGCTATCCAGTATGGTGAATTCATGTATCAGGCTGGCCCATGGAACTATCCACGCCGGGTTGTATGCAAAATAGAAAAACCTGCAGGCCAGTTTGTTCACATGTACACATTTATCGTAACCAATATGGATTCATCACCGGAGCTGGTAATCAGGTTTTACTGCAAACGTGGTACAATGGAGAATTATATCAAGGAAAGCAAGAAAGGTTTTGATTTTACCGCTGTCAGCAGTTCTTCCAAAATCGTAAATGCGAACCGTCTCCAGGTACACGCATTGGCATACAACATATTTAATTGGTTTAAACGTCTGGTACTTCCTGCAAAAATGCGTAAGCAGCTGGTAGATACCATACGTTTGAAATTGCTGAAGGTAGCAGCAAGAGTAGTGCATTCAGCAAGATATATAACATTCAAGCTTTGCAGCAGCTATCCTTATAAAAATGAATTCTATGAAACACTGAATAATATAAGTGACCTACAGCCGAAGCTGAAATAACACAGTTACCATGAACCTTGAAAACGAAAGATGCAGATATTAGACTTACGGGGAAAGTCTGCCCTTTTTTAGGACATTCCCATGCTAAATCTCATTATCGTTAGTTCAAAACACAGAAAATAAACTTTTAAGCAGGCTTCATACTGTCATGAGTGTGTGAAAAAAAGTCTGTAAATGCTGATCTTCTATGATAATCACTGGGCTGAAAGTTCCTTTTTGGACTTTCAGCCCTTGCTTTATATATAACAGCAACTATCGTTGCATGTCAAGAGCAGG